>Ga0179593_1284472_pt1 | contig 38426 bp, 41 predicted proteins | sample CZODoug2_1_08_16_FD_185931 | JGI IMG/M metagenome (GOLD analysis project Ga0179593, IMG submission 185931) | Vadose zone soil fungal communities from Angelo Coast Range Reserve, California, USA - CZODoug2_1_08_16fungal (PacBio error correction) | ecosystem: Environmental > Terrestrial > Soil >... | reverse complement strand
TGAGCGCATTTCCTTTGCGTTACCTTTCTATTTGGCCACTTCAACCGTTTTGATCTCCTTTGACATGGAGAGACGTCTATGCTCGGCGCTGCTTATGAACCGAATCTTGATTGCGGCTTTCCTGTGCTCTTTTTCCTTGAGCCCCCAAATTCCCTTTTCTTCCTTCGTAGTTCTTCCTTCCCTCTTCGAGAGCTCTTGATAGTTCCCCTTCCTCCTTCAGCCTGCTACTCTGTGTCTCCCCCAAGTCCACCTGAGTTCCGGCGTTGTGGCGCTTTGGGCTCGGTAGCTGTCGGTCGGTTGCGTTGTTCCTTCCCACTTCTGAACCCCCCCGCCTGTAACGCCACCCCACGCGACACCCCCCCTTCCTTCCTCTTTTTCTTTCTGGACCTTTCGCCTCTGTTCCGAAACCGTACGCAGGACACTGCCCCTACATCACACCTCTTAGTTTTTTCTTCCCCCGTTCCCCTCTCTGTTTCCTGAGAGGCCACACAACCCTCATGACTCCCGAACTTCCTTGTCTGAATAATATCGCCCCATTTTCTTTCAAAATTTAAAGCCCAACTTTCTTACTCGCTTTTTTTTTGAGGCCCTCCCTCCCCCCTCCCCTTCCGCTCCGCCCCCTCAGCAGCAAAACACGTCTTGGGCACCCTTCTTGGTGTTCGCTTTCCCCCCTCAATACCACTTACCGGCTGAGCCCCCTCTCAATGTGATTCCCGGACTATTCCTCCGTTTACCTCATTTTCTCAACCCGACACAAAGGAACGATGTCACTCCTATTCCTCATCCTTCTTTCTCATCCTCCTTCACTTGAGTCCGGGTGTTTCTTTGAGCCGTTTTACTTGCATATTTGGCCTCTCCCTTTCACGAAAACACCTTCCTCTGGTCTGGTGATGAAGACTTTCACTCCGATCACAGATCTTTCTTTTCCCCCCCCCCTGCCTTTCCAGTGGACCCTTTTTCTTTCAACTTGTTAGGATGATCTCGGTGCTTCATAATATTTTTTTTTTCCTTATCCAGTTGAAGTTTACTCAAGGATTCGTTAAGATTAATGTCCTGTACTAGTTCTTTTCGTATTACAACAACCCCGTATGTGTGATTTTCTACTTTTGACCTCCGCCCCACCCCTTCTCGTTTTTCCGCGGGGACGTGCCCCCCCTCACTTTTCTGCCCTGTTGCGTACCTTTTTTCTTCAACTTTGCCGTTTTTTAGCTGAATAGAGGACATCGACTAGTCACTCCCCCCCACCATATCCCCTTTTCTATCCTACCAATAGGCGCGACGACGTTTTCTCTCTTTGCACTCCCTCACCTTTTTTTTACGCGCTTTTCCCCTTTTGACAACTAGCACGGACTCTTGCTGAACGACACCTCTTCTATCAGCCTCCGCCCCCTCTCTTAGCTCGGCCAAATTTCAGGTGCGGTAATGTTCTATGTGGCGCTCTCGACTCATCTTCCCTTTCCGGTCCCTGGGAAGGGACAACCATCTTGACCTATCTTCTAGGATCTCTTCTACTCTACCACCGATGTCATCCCTTCGTGAATTTTTGTGGTAAATCTAGCGAGGAAGAAAAAACTTTCTCTGTCGTGTACACGCGTCCCCAACTCATCCCTGAAGTCCATGGTCTTTTATCCCCCCCTTTTTACTCCTCTTTTGCGAACCGTCAAATTTTGTTATCACCCGCTTGACCCGTTTTCTCTTCTTAAAGTTTTCGAGTTGCGTGCCCATCGAAGGTTGTCCTTCGCGAGGTTAGCCTTTTTTCAATCTTTCTTTCCTCTATTCGATGGAACTTTCAAAGATACGAGTACACGTGGCTACATCTAGGACCTTTCTCGACCAATTCCTCTAGGATGGGTACTGATCTTGTCGTCCTTTTCTCGCGGGTCACTTTTGGCTGTACCTGCTCCTTTTGTACTTTTTTTTCAAGGTAGTATGGTATGGGGCTCTTCCCCTGCGCCAAGACCCCTGCCTTCCTCCGACCCGACACCCGACGTCCGCCCGGCACGTAGCAGTCTTGCTGCTGCAATCTCTCTCCGTTTTTTTCACCACTTTTTTCTTCTTCCCTCCTTTGCTTTTCTCCCCCCCTTTTCTGCGCAGTCAGCGGTCCGGCGGACTTTTGTCTCCAATCTTTGACACTCTCCCTTCCGTGACAACTCATTGCTGAGATTTCGACCAGGTTTTTGTTTCTGGCCTCAGGCAACCCCCCCCAACGCGTCAAAGCTCACCCCTTCCCCTTCTTTCCCAGCCTCCCGATCTGAGCGGACCAGACCTTTGAGTAAGGTCTTAAGTTCTGTAAATTTATGAATCCATCCTTCGCTGGCAATCTGTTGGGGTCCGTCACCCTTCCCGCCCTTCATTTACGAGGAGTTTCATGTAAGCGCCTTAGTTAGTCCTATGGTACTCTAGCTTGAATTATATAACCTTAGCTGGCATCGACAAGGGCTGGACAATCCGATGTATTTTCATTGTATACTGAGAATCCCATAAAGAAAGAAATCGGTGTTTCTTCGACGCGTTTTTCTCGTTTAGCGTATTTTAGGAGTTTGTTTTTGGTGCGTCCGTATTCAATGATTGCCCGGACTTACCCAGAAGGTCAAGGTTCCTTCGCAACATTATCCGCGGCTCACCCAATGCGCCTTCTTTTTACGTGGTTCCCACCGGCTCACGAGCCCCCTGTACTTATCTGTTTTATTTAATGTTAGGCCCATCCTATCCATAATCCCGCTTTCACTGTCTCCTTCCCGTGACTTTTTTTTTTATGGCATGACCCCCACGTAGACCCCGCTAATCATTCGCCATCCTGTTTGCGATTTTGGGCCTCCCCCCTTCGTGTGTCCCCCCTTTTCTTGTCTTATCCTACGTGATGATTTATATCGACCGTATTTTGTTTTTGGTTGGGGTGGGTGTGGTTGGTGTCGGTCATTATCCAGAGCCCCCTTGAGACACTTTGCCTTATTTTTTTTTACTTCCCCTCACTTTCCTCGTTCCCTTGAGTGGCTCCAGTCTTTGTTTGAAGTTCTCAATCCCCCACATACCGTCAGGCAACTTTTTATAACCTCCAGAATGCGGCATCATTGCTTTCCTCTTTTTCTTTCCTTTGAACCCGCTACCCTCCCTCTCCGGTCCCCTCCTGACTGTGTTTTGTTGCTCGGCCGACACCAGTTTCTTACGTTTTGATAATTAGAGATTCATGGCAATTTTGAGGTCGTCGTGGTATTTTTGGCTTCGAGTAAGGCCTTGACCCATAGGGTGATTTCTCCTTTGCCTCTTATCTCTTTTCGCTGTTAATTTTTTCCCCGGTTGGCCTTTCCTTCGTGCAGTGTAGATAAGTCTATTGTTGGGTAGGTCCTATTGACGCTCTCGCTCCAGTTTCTTTCTTCTTCCTTTCTTCCTTTTCAAACATTATTGCCTCCGTTGGGGCACTTTGCCTTTTCGGTCGTATAAGGACCTTTTGTTAGTGACAAGGAGGGACAAGTTGCCCCCACTGTTTGCTTCTCGTGGGCAGATTTCCTGTCATTCGGCAATTCCCCCTTTTCTTGCTTCGCCGATTCCCTTTTTTCTTATTGAGTCTCTTTACAGTTAAGGAGTTATCATTCCTTAGTTGCCGTGGCTTTGTTGTAACTGGGGACCTTTTTGGGACCCGTTGACTTGCAAATTTTGTTTGCATTTCAAATGTCTCTACTCTATTCCCTTCCCCTATCTGAGGAGGGGTATCGGTTTAGTTGATATGTTGAGAGAATTCCAATTTGCAAATTTCTCTTCAATTGGCTACCTCTTTTTTATTTTGTAATGTGCAGATGGATGTTTTCTCTTTTATAGTGTTGTTGTTGAGTATGAGATCCCTCTCATACTCTTCCTCCCCCTCGTATCCCTCAATGCTTTCCATTTTGAATATGACCCTGAATCATGCTCAACACCCTGACCCCTCCCTCCCCCTCCCCCAGACGGACTCAGAATTTTCGAAATAGTTCTGGCGCCGACATTGCCCTTTTTAAACCCTGCAATCGTATTGCCGCCCTCCTCCCAACGACTAGTTTTTACCCAAAAGCCCCGCCCTATGGATCTTTTTTCCTTCTTATGTCGACCCGCTCACTCTGTTGGAATTCCTTCACCATGATTGTACCTTCGCGTCCCTTCCCATTTTTCCCAATCTCTCGTGTCCCTTTTCAGTAAAGAGAGCCAAATGCTGTATTGGCTTCTTTTCCCCCCCCCTTTTTTTCCTGGTCCTACTCCACCAAACTGTATCCCCCCATCCACATCACTCGTTCCACGAGCACCCGATTTTAAACCCCTTAAACCTTCCCCTCAGTACAAATCCCAAAAGAGAGGTCATAAAGTCCCCTCCTACCCTCTCCTCGCCCTAATGCATTGAATCCCAAAGACTTCCAATTCGCGGCCCCTCCCCCCCGTATCACGTTTCCTTCATATTTTCTTTTTTCGTCGTACGCCCACACCCATTAAAATCTTTATTGAAGACCTTAATGAGCGTCCTCAGGTAAGTTTGTTTTGACCCCTTTTTCCATGAGCAACATTTTTTCGGCCGCGCCACTGTTTTCTCTCCTACAGAGCGGGAAAGTCGTTGTTTAAAACACTGGCTGCCGCCCCCTCAATTTGATGTTGAGCTTCTTTCTTTTGAAAGTTGCCTTGAATTGACGTAGGGTCGAGGAGGACTTCCCAAGAGGCCGGTCTCCGGGTTCTTCGTCTTCTTGCCTTTTCCACCCCCCCTTTCTTCTTTCTGTTAAGCCGTGCATCTTTGATTCTCTAATTTTTTCGTCGATGGAGCTACCTCCCGCTGTTTTGTCGAACGGAAGGGGTTTTCCCCACGTGTCCTCTTCCTCCCCTTCTCGAGCCGTATAGGGTTAATCACTGATCACTGACCCGTCCATCCTGAAATTCCCCCAACTGTTCAATTTTTTGACTTCTCCCCCCTTCCCATGGACGAAACAAGTGGCCCCACCCCCTCCCTTCATTTTGTGCTTTCGTTGATCCCCTTGCCCATCTCTCTGCGCTTTGTGTCCTATGTCCCGGTGGCGTACTGACTTCTCACCGTCTTTTGTCCCTTCCCCCTTTCAGCTTTTATTCATCACCTGCCGACACAAACAAAACTCGCCCAGCTCAACCCCTCTTAACCCTTCCCCTAACACCCCTCCTCCTCTTCTGTGTCGCACGAGCCACTCCCCCCCTCCCTCTTCTTTTCCTCCTCCCCTTCCGGTAGCGAATACTAGAACGCTTCCAGCTTCGGGCCTATCTTTAACCTACTTTATGCTACGACGCTGACATCCCCTCATTATTCAGATAGACATTGCATTCGGACCAGTTTTGCCTCTTTTTCCGCCGGAATTGCTGGATTGCCGCAACGAGCTGCCTTTACGCCCCCCTTTCGGGTCTGACCGCTTAGCTTTCCTGGCCAACCGAAAGGTCAATTTTTTAGTTTTTCTGCTTTTTTGACTTTCACTGTTCTCGACGCAGTCAAGCACCCTCACCTTTGTATAAATCTAAGAACAGCCGGGTAATGCCTGACGGCATGTCTTCTTCTCTCCTTCTTCTTACTGAAGTGGGAATTGTGGATCGAGATTAATCATGTTTGCTCTTTCTCTTTGTGCGATGATATGCAGCGCAACCTCCGATCTTCCTTGTAACTAGGGTTTTTGTTCCTGTTGATCTTCTGGGTTTTACAGTCATGTTATTAGTTTAATGTGATTCCGCAACGGTCGTTCTCTCACCCCTATTGACCAATTATTCCCCCTGGCCCCTTCCTTTCCAACCCCCTCCCAACAAGACACCTGGACCCATTTCCCGTCCTCTGGCCATTCCCTCTTTTCCATCTTCATCCTCTTGTAGGAGTGTCGTTCGATTTACTGATTTTCAATCGACCGTCCCAGACGAGAATAGTATCTCAATTGCCCGAACAAATCTTTTTCATTCACCCCGATTCTTTCTCCCCTCCCCGCTCATTCCCTAACGATAGCTTGCGCACCTCAATGCCTTTCACGTCGGTTTTTTCGAAGGCGTATTAGCAATTTCATTATCCCCGATCCTTTTCTGTGTTTCTTGGTCCTTCTTACCTCCCCCGTCTCTTTCGGATCCCCCTTAACCGGGTGATGATTAGACCCCACTAGCAATGATCTTTTGGTTTGTCACTGCGCCTCTGACCCGATGTTGCATTTCTCCCTCTCCTTTCTTGCCCCTTCTTCCTTCCCCCAAAAAGGGTGGTGATTGGCGCTCTGCGGCCTGCCAGCGACATACGCAAGAGGAATTGGCTTTCTTCGGGCTGAGCTCGTGCTCTCGCTTTTTTCTGGAAGATTTCTCTGTTTTTTCCCTCTCTTCGTCACAGTGTTTCGTGTTTTGGGCCCCAGTCTCGCTCGTTCCAACCCTGGATTGATTTTCTCCGTTAGCTGCTTCGAAGTCTCGCGTGTTAGGCGCAGGTATTGGGGGCGGTATACTATTGAGTCCCTTCTCCGCTCCCTTTCCTTCGTCTCCGTCTCCTTTTCTCAAAGTGCCCGAACGTACTCTGTCTTCCAACTACCTTATCCATCTGGTTTAGAGTTTAACTGAATAAATGTTGTGCACTTCAACCGTTCTCTTACAGAACCGTCAGTAGCTTTATCCCCACTCTCTTCCTTTCGTTTTTTGGTGACCGTTTGACACTTCCATTCGCTTCCTTACCGTACTCTCCCATCACGATGGCGACATCGCCGTGAACCAGTCCTCTTTCAAAACTGATCTGTGATCAGGACTTCGTTCCTTTCGATCCCCTCCTCTGACAGTTTTTTTTCCCTTCGGCAGTAACAATGCGCTCGACTCGTGACTCCCTTTTTTCATCTCTTCCCCCGTCCTCTATTAGAGAGGTCTCGGTTAATAGGTAGGGAAGAGGTTTGACGGGGTAAATGATCCGTCCTTTCCCCTTCACACATTTCTTGCTCTGACTTTCTTTTCACCTCTCGTACCGTGCGGTCCGTGGCTCAGCGGTTCCCCTTACCTTCCAATTTTTCTTTCCTTGTAGCCCTACCCACTCATTTTCCAATCGTTTTTTTTCTGGTCTGCGACTCAAGATTTCTCTTCTATCTTTCCCCGTTCCCTTTCCCTCTGTTAAGGCAGGTGTTGAATTTGAGCAAGTTATATTACATTTCCAGATGCTGAGTTGCTGTGCAGAACATTTTTTTCGTTCTCCTTGTTTTGCCTCGTTTTTCGCTTTTTTACAAGGCGAGTCACCCTCCCTCCTCTGTGGTATTCAGGAGCGTCCTCCTTTTTAGGATCTGCTGCAAACGCTTGCCGCCCCTTTGTCTTCCAGCAAGACGATAGCTGCCGGTGCGTACTCATTTCCTTTTTTCCTTTTTTTTTGTTTTTTTTTCACGAAAGTTTTTGCAGAAAAAACCCGCGATGACCTCACTGCCTTCCCACATGCTGACCTTGTACCTTTCTTCCTTCGCTGAATGACTGAATAGAAATATCAGCAGCACGCTTCCATCGATTAAGTCCGCATCCAGGTCTTCCGACTGATGTCTGTATGCCCTCCCTCCCCTTCAGGACGGGAACTCGGCCCCTCCGTCTCGGCATCGTCGTTCGGAGTCGCAGACTCTTGCGTACCTGTTTTTCTCCCATGGCATGCTCTCCCTTTCCGTTTTCCTCTCAGAACCCTCTCTCCCCCCAAACCCAAGGTTCTTGATTCTCTCCTCTCATTTGTTTTCTAGTCGTGTCTTGCATATCGCTTTTCCTTTTTTGACCCCCTTCGTCCTGAGTTTTTGTTTGGGCAAACCGACAGGTTCTGAGCCTGCCGTACGCTTTACGCTTTGACTCTTCTTCTTCCCTCCTCTTAGAAGATGAGGTATTTTGTAGCCTGATCCCATCCCGCCCTCCCTTTCGCACTTTTCTCCTTCCTCCAGATCAGATGCAGGGGTGTCTGTCTCATCGTTGGCGTAGCACACATGCAGGAGCAGTGGCAAGCAGGCTTCCCTTGAACACTGTTCCCCACTTTTTTTCCCCTGGCTCAGATTGACTTTATACCTGCCGTTTTTGTTTCACCCTTCGGCGAACTCCCTTACCTGCCCCCCCCCGACACATCTGATGACTCTCCACGCCGCATTCTCGTTGCTGCTGGAACTCGAAGAATTTGGCGGCCCGTTTCAGCTCTGCCTTTTTCATTCCCCCCTCTTCGCCCCTCCTCACAACTATTGTGGAACCGGCCTTCTGGTCTCGATGGTACCACATCGTCCCCCGAATACGAAGCATCGCTTCTGATCCACCTCGCAGCCATTTAGTTATCAAGATGCAAATCACGCCACTTTGTTCCCGTGATGTCACAGTCCTCATCTCTCCTCTTCCCATCTTCGTAGCCGAAACAACTTCCGACCAGCCCCTGCTGGGGGTCGACATCTCACTAACTGCGTGAACGCCGATGCCCCATTTTGTAGCTGCTGTGAGACCTCCGCTTCCGCCTCCCCTTCTTCTGAGCAAACTCCCCTTTTCCCTTCAACGATTCAGTGAGCTGTCCATATATTTCCCCGTCCGTCTTTAAATATCCTAGGAGCCCCAGAGTCCTGGAAGAGATATCGCGTTCGAGCGCATATTGTCCTTTCCCCTTTTCCCTTAAACGTTCCCCCCACCTCTTGTCGTTTTGTTAGAATGACTCACGTCCCAGATCAGGTTTCTTACCACCTGGCCGTGAAAGTCGGAATTGGTTTCCTGATAGTCAGGTTTAAGCGGGATGGCTCTCCTGCCGATCAGTTCCGTTCAGCCCTTCTCTCTATTCCGTCTCTTTCCTCTTTTTTCTTCTTTCTGGTATTGAAGACTCTTAGAATCTCAAATTTTGGCCCTCATGTACTCCTGCCCCGAGGTGCTGTCTTTGGCAGACCCCATTAGTCCGCCCGGATGTTCAACTTTCCATTTTTTTTCTTCCCTTGCCTCCTCTCTTCCCTCTACTTATTCTGCGACCCCAGACTAGTTTTTTCAAACCACCCTTCCTGTTTTTCAGCCTACCTAGTGCCCTCGCTCTTTTCAGAGTATGAGGACGACTCAAATCACCTCAGGCCTTTGACACGCCCTCTGCCTGTGACGTCTCCGCCTTCCCTCCCGGCGATTAAGCATCGAAAGCGATTTTATGCCGAGCCCCCAATTCTCAGTTTTCATTTTTCTTCTCCGAGAAAATTTCGCCATTGCCTCTCTTTTGCCCTGACTTCCTTTCCCCCCATGAACGATTAGTTAGAACGACCCCCAGTCTGCTAGTTTGTCTTTTCCCCCTCTTTCCTTGGGAAGCCTGCGTCAGGCCTCCAACACGTTCAGGGTTAGTTTACAAAGCCGGACGCCAACTCCAGCAATTGCCCCCTCTTCTCAATTTCTCTCCCAGAAGTTTTGACAAGGGCTTGACCTTCATGTCTGTTCGAACAATCCTTCACCCCTAGGTATCCCCCCCCCCCCACCCCAGTACCTTTAGGCTTTTTTCCCCCCCCATATAGAAGGTTGATAAGCTTTTCGATTCGCTGACTTTGGTGAAAGATTCGCGCTAGATGTCTTGAAAATTAATCGATGGAAGCCCCTGGGCCCTTCCTTTCTAATTCTCAGCAACAGGAGTTAGGATCGGCCCCCCTTCCTTCCCCTACTCTCACCGGGATTTTGAACAGTTGATCGTGTTCAGTTGGCTTAGATGTTTACATTTGGAGAAATCTTCTGTTGTTCAATTGATGGTGCTCTCCCTCCCTTGTCATCTTTGGATTACTCGACACGACATTCTCCTCACCCAGTAAGTATACACAAGAACAAAGTTATCCAGAGAGCCTTTGTTTGGACTGCCAGTCTTCCCGCAATAAACGTTCTCTTCATTTGATGTCCTTCTTCGCTTCCCCCCTTCCTTGATCCCCGGAGTACAATAGTGGTTCCCCGGCCTTCCTCACCCTTTCCGCCATGCATTTCCCTCGTCTGTTCCTCCTTGCGGTGAGTAACTGCTGCGGTCGTGACAAAAGGCTTCACACATCCACAAAGCGGAAAAGCTTTCTTTTGTAACCTCGTTTTTCCAGCGCTTAGGCGATGTGTAAGTTCCACCTTTCCCTTACTTAGTCGGTTCCTGCCTTCCTCGTCAACGGCCACCTGATGGGACTTCCCGCGTCATCCCACCCTCTTGCGGTGATGCCCCTTCTGAGCTCAGTTCTATTTTTTCGCTTCCCAATCGTTCATCCTATTTTTAGCAATCTCCTTCCCCCCGTGGGAACGAGGAGGGGAGATATCTCGCAAGTACCCCCGAACGAAGGAGTGAGTTTTTCTGATCGGTTCTAGTGTTCTTGGTGGCGCTGAAGTGGTGTTTTGGTTTTTCATTGATGACCTGCTTTCCTGTTTCTTCATCAATCCGGTGAAAGGATATTTACCCCCCGACCTCCTCCTTCTCCCCAAGCGACCTTCTTTTTTCCCGTGGCAACATCCCGCCCGACCGCCAGTGCAGGTTTTTTGTTTTGGCTGCCATGCGGCCAAGCAGTGTTTACCCTACTTTCCCTGTTAGGCTGAATTGTACCTGTTCGTGCTCGTGCTCCTGCGCTTGACCCACCCCATGAGACAGATAACGGACTCAGATTTTCGCTGTCACTCTTCCTTGGGTTTTCTCCTCTTTCGTCCACCATGCTTTCGTGTAGAGGTTTAATCTATTTATTGACGACGGCATCGTGCGCTGGCCTGTTATCATTCCCCTTAAGAATGTGAAGACGGCAGTGGTCCATATCTACACCCGTTTGGCACCCCTCGGTCTCTGTGTCCCTGCTCCCGACGTTAATAACCCTTTTTTTTACCCCTGCCCCAGAATCTCGGTTAGAGTCCTTCCCTAAGAGGGTTTTGTCACACCCCTGGTCGATGATGACGTGGCGCGGCTGTGCCCCTTTTCTTCTTTTCCTTCAAATGTAGCTATGACGTCCTTAGAGTAACAAGTCTTTCTTAGTTGATTTTTTTGGGTTCGCGGAAGGCCTTTGTGTTCACAAGAGGGATTCCCTCCGTTGTGTCCGGGATGACGTTCTCTGGTCCTCCCGGTAGTCGGTTTTCTAGGCATTATTTTCATTGTCATCTTTCTTTTAATTTCGATTTGAGCTCTTCTTCATTTATCTTAGACCCATTTTGATTTTTTTTTCCTTGGTACCGATCCCCCCGGGGTTTCGTCTGGCGATGTGATGGGCATGGGGGGGTGCCTCTTTTAAGGGAGGTTTTTAGTATACCCCTGTGACCAATGGTGCGTGAACACATCTATTCCGCACTTCCCCACCCCGAATGTTTGCCCTAAGATGGGTAGATTAATTTCGCTTTCCTAATCCGTTTACATCTGTGAATTCCTTACTATCCAGTTAAGATTCAGGCGGGTGCGGTTTAACAGCAGCTAGATTCTTCTATTGGACTTGTCCTTCTGTTTGGGCGTTCAAAGCACCTCATTGAGTTTTCTTTGACAATGTTCTCCCTATATGAGAAAAATTCATGATGGTCGGCGTCTGGGGGATAGCATGTGTCCGGGGGGACGTTAAAACTCTGTCCCCCTTTCTCGGCCCCTTTTCCCTCTTAAGGGAATCTTTCTGAGGCTTTTTATTAATCTACTCGAGCCCGCTCCCCATCTTCGCCTTCCCGGTAGAAGTAAATTGCTAGCTTGTGTTTGATTACCCCTCCTGACTTTTTTCCCCTTCCCCCCTCCCCTATACCAAGACGCAGAAGCTGATGACTTTCATATAGTGGGCGCAAATTTTTTGAACTCAAGCCGTGTGGCGCGTCCCAGCCACCCACCTCAGTCCCACGTCCCACCCCAGCCCTCCCCTCTTCTCTCATACCGCCCCCACTATTCTGTGAACGTGGACTCGTCTTTTTAATCACCCCTTAAGGCGCGGACCACTGGGTGCCGAAGTTCCCCCAATCGGGCCCATCCCACGATGCAGCCAAAATGTTCGTGTCTGGTGCCCTTTCGCTTTTTTCTCCCCCCCCTTTCCCTTTAATTTTCAACAGGAACTTGGCGCATCCCCCTCCCTTTTTGAACTCGACACCTTCCCCAGGAATCAAATATCATACTCTGCGAGTTTTTTTTGAAAGCCTCTCGACCTTCTACCCCCTCTATTTTTTGGCCGTTTCCACGATAAAACAATCCTCGCCACCTCCTCCACCGCCTGTCATCTCCTTCCCTCAGGCGTCGATTCTTTTTTCCAAACTCCCATTCAAGACACCCCCTAGACCATCATTGAAGCATGCCCCAGAGGCTGAGTCGTCCAGCAGTTCCTCCCTTTTCTGCTTTTTTCCCCCCCCTCCAAATTAAGAGCCCGCCCTTGCTGGCCACGGTCGCTTTTCCTTCACCCCCCTCTGTTTATCGAACGCAATGCATTTGGCGGGCTCCCCCGGCATTGAAGTAGTTTTTCGGGTCCATTCCCCGCTCCTCCCTTTTTTCTGACAGGGTACGTCGGAGACTTCCAAAATTTACCCTTTGCGGTTACGGGTTACTGGGATTACCTGCCAGGCTCCCTTGTATCCGTCTTTTTGAGTCTACCTTCCTTTCTTACCCCACCTTGCTTTGGCACGTCCCTGGGTCGCGTAATTACATTTTTTTAGCCCTGCTTGCCCCGTATCCTTCTTTTTTTTTTTTTCTTCCTATCAAGACCAGGTTTTTCTTTGCACGTTCGGCATGAACAGCAATTCTGTATAAGCCCTGCTTTTCCCCACAAGTGGAACTCCATCCACAACCCCCCTTTGCCTTTTCGTTCTTTTCCTCTTTCCATTGCAAGATCCGCTCGCGTTTAGCAAGTTGGGGGCTTTAGCTCTTGTCCCCTGTTCTGGATACCCCTGCTGCAGGATGATTTATCACCCCCCCCACCCCCGTTAGCGCCACCGAGCAACCAATTATAACCTTTTCCAACAAACCCTTTGATTCTGTCTCAGAGCCTCTCCCCCCCCCTCCATTCGGCTTCCAGAGCAGGAAGTCCCTTCAAATCGTCTATTCCCCCCCCTTCCTCAGCCCCCTCTGACTAGTAATAAGGTCCTACGTACACGATAGTGTCTGATTTAACCTTGACGTTTTCTTCCCGTGACCCCTCTCTTTGCCCGCTGAATCTTGGTCTGCCGCCAAAAAACCAGACGCTTCCATCCCCCCATTCTGGTCCGACCGTTTTTTCATAGCCCCTTCCTCTCTTTGCTGGGGAAAACGAAATTTCCGTCTTTTGAACTTTTCTAAGACGCAGCCCAGTCACACCAGTCACCTTTCTCCCTTTCCCAACGGAACTCCAATGCGGACTTCCGGTGTTTTCTTCACGGCCGTGCTGCCTTTGGCCTTTTCTTTGAGCGGACGTGGCATCGCAGTAATTTCTGCCGAGAAGTTTATGCGGGTGATCTTGCAGCCGTCACTTCCTCGTCGGACTTTTTTCTTTTGATCAACTTCGTGTTTCGAGTTGAGATTATGGTTGGGGAATTTTTTCGGAGGCCACTTGCCGGTCCCGGTTTTTACCCACGACTGCCCTCGTTCCTTCCGCCCTGCCGAAATACCATTCTGGAAAAACTATCAATGGTCAACATACCCAGTATCTGCAATGGTTCCGCTCACGCCCCCTCTCTTACGTTCCCACGTGTCGCCGTCTATTGATGGAGAGTACCCTGATGTTCTCAGCTCAATCTTTTCCCCCACTGCTTCAACTTTCCTCCTCCGAACTACCACTATATAACCTCTCATCTCTCAAGGAATCTGTCCCCAGTTCTTTAAATGTTGAAAGTCCTTCTTTTCCCCCGCCGTTTGTTAGGAGTTATTTTCTACAGCAAAATTGCGACTCCCTTTCCCTCGTCATTTTCTTGTTTGATTTTTTTTTGACCCCCAGTCGACCACTTATTTTGAGTTCCAACTTCACTAAGGGTTGTTCCTCCACTCTGCAGATGACCCTGGGCAATTTTGAAACGATCTTTCCCTCTCTCCTTTCCTACTTTTTCCTTCCGTCATTGACCCAAACAGAGGCAGCCCAAAATCCCTTTCCAGATGACTGACGCCCCCAGCTGCCTGCCGAGGCGCGGGCTTGAGCTCGTTTCTGAAAGAGGATGCGGTTTCCCGGCTCTGGTCGTTCACGTGTTGCTTTTTTCCCAAAAGGATCTGAGTCACCCTGATTTTATGCGCTTGCCGCCTCCCGAACTTTTTCTTTTTCACTCGTTGATGAGTTAGATTGTTTGGGATGCGCCATATCTTCCTTCTACTCTATTTTTCCTTTGCTACATCGAGTTCCCGCTTCTGGCTTTCCCACCTACTTCAATTCGGTTTCGGTTACCTGAAGGGCCCAATTTCACCCTGCGGGTCTTCACTGACCCCATATTCCGCCGTCTCCCCCCCCCCTCGGTGGTCTTGCTCTTTATAGCGGGGTTTTTTGTTCATGTTTCCGGCCCCTAGTAAGCGCCTCCCTGTTCCTCCATACCCCGCGAACAGTACTTTCCTTGTTAAACCTGTCTTTGTGAAGATCAGGGTACTTCTTTCATCGTCTCCCTCAAATCTTTTCTTCATTTTCCGGCCCTCTGAGCCCGCCCCGATTGCCCCATGCCTCGGTCCCCGGCTCGGCGCCTCCCCTCCGGGAGTTAACATGCTTTTGGAAGAGCTTTTTACCATTTTATGTCCGGTTACAATTTGGTGGCGGCAGGTGTTCCCGTGGCCTGTCGTGTCATTCCCCCGTCGTGCGAACAGATTGTTGAGCGTTCGGTACGGCTGGATTTTTTAGCGCGCCCCCTCATGTTCCCCCCTTTCTGTGGGTTTTTTGTTAATAGAAGACGGATCTTTATATTTGTGCTAGCGTCCTCCAAGGTGTTTTGACCTTTTCGCCCTCTGAAAGTCCTATGCTCGACAGGTCTTCTCTGCCTTCTCTTCGGCGTTTCTTTTTCGTTTGCCTCTGTGTTATCTTTCCGTTTGCCGTTTCGCCGAGGTGGTGTGTATGCGCGCCAGATGTAATGCCGGTTGCTTGATTGACGCCCCTTTTATTCCCCTTTCCTCCCCTCTCCTCTACTGAGGGTAGCGTAATAATACCCCTTGGTTTTTTGCCATCTTAGGGCCTTTCACCCCGTTGAAAGTAAGTAGCAGAATCACTGATTAAGAAAGAACTGGGCAGCGCCCATTCCTTTCATCGCTTTTCCCGTTTTTTTCTGAAGAATGATTCGTTTCTTTTTTCGCGCACAGATGATCTAATGCGCCTTTTTCGGCTCTTCCTCCGCTCATGTCTTCATGTATGTCTTTCTGGATTCTGCTCCGCGCGACTTCCACTCCTCCCAGCTTCCTCCTTCATTTTGGATCGAGTCTTTTTTTTCCATCCCCCTGCTACTTTCTGTTTCATGTATCCCCAAGTCTCCCCCCTCTTCCTAAAAAACAACACCGCCCTTTGCACCCTCCTCTTATTTTGGGTTGTTTGAGATTTTTTCATCTCGCTTTTTCCTGTTTTTTTGCTTTTTCTTTTTTTTTATACTAAAACCAAATTTTTCTCTTTCCCATGGAGAGCTTTCTGCGCTCCCGTCCGTTTGCCGAGAGCTGAGTTCTTCCGTTTTCGATTTTCTCTCCAGACATCAAGCAGACATGTTTTGAATTATAGCGCGAGCCTTTTTGCTTATTGCTCCTTTTTTTTGCTCTTCCCACTCCGGCGGACTTTCTAAGTATGCTCCCAGGTCTCTTCCCTTCGTTCTGGCGCTTGCCGGTGCTTGAGCGGTCTGCGATAGGTGTCGTGCAAACTGTCTTTTTCCCCCCTGACGCTTGCAACCGCACCCCCTGAGGCGTACGCGTACCCTGGCTCTCCTCTCGATGCTGTCCCTGCTTCTTTGAGGTTTTTTTTCCCTGCCGCGCCGAAAAACACTTCGCCCCAAACTCCCGCGTTTATTTTCGTCCACCGAGACCTCAGAAGTTCGCTAGGGAACCCGCTACGGCAAACCCCTCCTAACCGCCAATTCGATGCGACACTGCCTTCTCCTCCTCTTTCTTCTTCTTTTCACATCCTCCCTTTTCCACGCGGAACATCTTCCCGTCCTATCATTCCCACAACTCTTCCTCCCCCTTTATTGTTGGAACCGGGGGCTGGCGTACGAAAGAATCCAGTTGGTACTTCTGCGAGCTTTGTTCCTTCCCCCTTTTTTTTCTTCAGAACGGGTCCATCGCCCCATCTTTGCGACCCGCCCTTACATACCCGGACGTCTTCATAGTTTCAAAGCAGTTGATTAATAAAGAGAAATTGGTCCTTAGAGACTTTGCAGCCGTGAATCGCTCGCGAGCGCAATTGTTTTCTTTCCTTCAAGTCCCATTCCGCTTTGGTTTATATTTTCTCCCTTTTCAATGATTCCATCATTAACCTCGTGACCAGGCGGTCAAAGTTAATTTCCCGGAGGTTTTGGGATAGTGCGGCTCCTCGGGGTAATATTTTCCGGTTTACGCGCATTAATTTTCCTTTCAGCCCCTCCTTTTCCCATTCTTTTTTTTTACCATACCCCACCCTCTGCGAATTGCACATTTGGCACTCGTGTCCAAAGCAGAAACAGAGGTGATAGTTCTTTTTTTCTTCCCCTGTGAACTATGTTCGCCCATTGCACTTTTCGACTTTCCTCTCTGTCTTCCTCTTTCCCGTAGATCGAACTCTCTTGACTAGAGTTCCTGGCCCGCACCCACACTATACCTGTCTCCTCCCTCCTGTGTCGTTTTTCTGATTCTGGTTTGACTCCCCATAACATTTGTTTGACGCCGCAGAGCCTTTTCCCTCCTCGCACTTGATGCTGAAACTGTCAATCTTAGGCCAGTCTACCCCGCTATTACTCAGACCCCCCAGTCACCCCCGGAGGCCTCTAGTCTGTTCGCATGGGCTCCGACGCCCCTTCTTTCTTTCTCTTCTGTTCCATTGGTTGAAGGGCACACAACTAGGACCGATCCGTATTCCCATCGCCTTGTCACCCCACCCCTTTTTTATCGTTTTGAGCCACTTAGTTTTTTTTGAATGCACGAAACCGTTTATTATACGGGGTCGTTTTACAACTTTCTCCCCACCTAAGCCCCCTTGACTTTGGCTACTCTGGTTCTCCCTACCGGCTTTGATCTCCACCCTTTTTTAAGTCATGTTCGCAAACCTCTTAAAGGAGCTCGTCAGTTTCCTTTCTCTGCGGCTGCCCATCTGAAGGATGACTATATGGTCTTTCGTTTCATGACGTGTGGGAATCTTTTCTTGCTTCCTGTCTATGACCTTACGATCGGGTTTACCCGGCGACACACATAGCGTAAAATTTTTTTCTTTCCTCACCCCCTTCGCGTGCGGGTAAAAGTTTGATCGTGTTCCACTTGTCTCGGGGCCCATTTTGAGGACTTTTGAAGGTGTTCAATGAGGGTTTGACCCGCGGCATATACCTTCTTAAATCCTTTTCCCCCTCACCTCTGGTCCCAAACCAGCATCCCAGACAGCTTTAAAGAGCAGAATGTCTGCTTCCCTTATCCTTTCCCGAAATACCAGTTCGCCATAGACTTTTCGATCAAGCAGCCCGCAAGGCGTCCCTTTTTTCATCAGTTTCCTGTGAGAGACCAAATTCATACGGCCCTTCTGGTATGAAGCTTCTACCAGGTGATGTTTTTTGCCTTTTTTTGCTGCGGCGTTTGACGGGAAAACCACAAAAGCTTTTTCACCTAGAACGTCGTTTCCCAGCGTTTTGGGCTGTCTTGTTAGGCGACTTAAATGTTTCCGCGTCGCGTACATCGGAAGCCCCCGCCTGTCCACTGCCTGGTCCGCCCCTTCTTGCAAGAGGCATCCTCCAAACTAGGGATGTATTTGGCCATGAGCGTCTATCGGTCCGATTCTGTCCCTCGTTCCTCTATGTCCTCCCCCATTTCCATCTTTATCCTCGTCTTGAGGGATGCGCACACGCCCCCCGCCAGGCTGAGTTTTTCTTTCTCGTTCTCGTTTGTTCTTTTGGCAGATGGCCGGTTCTTGTTTCCGGAAAGGTGCCTGCCCCGCTTCGGCGATTTCCCATCCTGAAAGATCTTTACGCCACCGTCTCCCGACGGTTTAAAACGCCTCGCTTTGATCGTGGCACCCCCTGCTCACGCAGCAGCCCGTGAACTTGGAATTTGTTCCTTGGTATTTCTGGGCCCCCTTGGTGCGGCCCCTTTCCTGTTTCCCCCCACTTAATGCGTTGAAGGAGAGTCAAAGGATTTTCCTTTCTCCCGCTCAAGCCTGCCCCCTTAGATCACCCTTCAGCCCGCATCCTAGAACTATTCGTGGGACCTGCCCCCGTCTTGATCTCCACACATTCTTGCTTCGGGTTAATCCCGAATTTTGCTGATTCGCTCGACCGACGTCCTTGCTTTTGCAGGGACCAGATGAACCCGGACCAATGCTGGATTTTTAAGTTTCTGACGGCTTCCTCCTCCCGTTGGTTTTTGGCCCAAACTAAGGGATTTTTTTCATGTCGCCCCTAGCCCACTAACTGATTTTTCAAGGCCACATTAACGCCGAACACTTCTCTACGTTATAGTTCTTTTCGGCGTGTTATCCGTGTTTGGACACGCGCCTGCCCGCGCTTTCGTGATGGCCCTTTGTTTCCTTCAAATTGGGTTCGGCTTCACACCTGGTCTATTTCTGGACTCTCTTTTTCATGCGGCAATGGTCGTGGTATTGTTTCTTCGTGTTTTAAGGCCTTGTTTTCCCCCTTCGGGAGTCTCTTGATGCTTTTTTAGACGTTTTTCTTTGTAATTTTTTCTATGGCCTGCATGTGCAGACGTTAGAAGGCGGGGGTAGAAGGCGAGGTAGACTTTTCTTTCTGCGCAGTAAATTTCTTTTTTTTTTTTTTTTGCTTGTTTATCTTTTTCTCTTTTCTTGTCTCCCCCCCGTTGATGGGCACGGGGGCCCTATTGGCCTTTGGGAGTTATACCGGACCATGGTGGACAATGCGAGGCAGAATACCCGACATTGGTTCGCCTGATGGCCCAGACTTTCCCCCGTTGCAATCTTCGTCCCCCTCTTTTAGTTTCCTTTGACAAGACGAGTTCAGATTGCTGGTTGCGCCCTGACACTTTCTCTTTGTGCTTTGGGAACTTGCGCTACTGCGGTTGGTCGGTCGCCCTTGTTGTGGCGGCGGGTTTTCGGGCGGTCTTTGGTGGGTGGGGGGGGGGGGGGTGGATTGGTACCGGGGGGAGTGGGAGAGGGGGGTGCGTTGGGGGGGGGAGGGGTGGGGGGTGGGGGGGTTGCGGGGTACTTCATGGGGGTTCGTTGTGGGTGGGCGGGGGGGGCGTTGTGGTGGGATGTGTAGGGGGTGGGGTGGGTGGTGGGGGGGGGTCGGGGGGGTTGTGTGTGATTTATGGGTGGGGGGGGTGGGTTTGGGGAGTTGTTTGGTGTTGTGGTTGGGGGGTTCTTGGGGGTGGTGGGTGTGTGTTGGTGGTTGGGGTTACCTGCAACGCCTTCGTTTATTTGTCCAATGTCGCGCCTCATTCTAAAAACTTCGGAAGATTTATGCGGGCGGCTTGCGGTTGATTGATCAGTTCATTCCTTCTTTTTAAGGGGCCTCCACTTGGAAATGTTTCTCTTCTTCTGTTGATCTTGATTCTTTACCCTTCCTCCCCTCCGTTTTTGTTTTGTCTACTCCAGTACAATTATCAAAAGGTATAGACGAGCAATTTTTCCCTCGTTTATGCTCTTCCCCCGCCGTACTCCAATGTCAATCACCCTTATACCCCTAACCCCCTCTCTCATTTCAGAAGTTTTTTTCTATCCTTTTTCCGAAATCACCCCTCCCCTGTGCTGGGCGACAGCACCCCTCCCCCCCCCAAAGCCAGCCCTCCTCGCATATTATGCTTTGCGCAACCCCTCCTTATGTCCGGGCGTTTTATCACCAGATTTCTATAACAGCCGGTGCTCCGTAACTCCACTGGGACTTTCTCCCTCCCCGTGCAATCTTTTCCCCATCTCCCCCCGAGCCCCTTCCAAACACTTTACGTGGACGTCGCTTTTTCACGCCTTCCCGTATACTCCACGACATTAACAAGGAGCCATGCCACGTCAAAGCATCCCCGATTTTGCCTTTCCCTATACCCGTTTACCCCCCCCCCTCCCCTAAAACCCCCTAGCTTAGGAAATAAATTCTATTTTCCCGCCTTAGCCGTCTGCCTTTACTCCCATTTTTCCCTTGGTTTCCCCGACTTCCAAACTCTTCCCCATCGAAACCCCTAGGTTTAGACCTTTGCCACAATGGTCTTCGCTAAGCCACCCCATCACCGACCCCTCCCCTAGTTGCGAAGTTTTCGTCCTAAGTTACTCCCCCTTTTTTCTCACGAACTCCCCCTGGCCTCGCGCCCGGTTTTTTTCATCCCTAGTGTTCCGTTGGTTTTTCTAAGGAACGAGCTCTGAACACTCAATGATGCCCCCTCCGATCTGGCTGGTTAAAGGTGAATTGACCTTGACCGGTTATTCTGGGGTTTCCCCCCCCTCCGCCCGGCGTTTTTTTTGCATGTCACGGGTCCAGTCCGATGTCCTTACCCCTTCTCCTCTTTCATGTTTATACCCTCCCGCTGAAACCGATGTGTCTACGAGAAAACGTGTCGCGACTCCACGAACAGTGCATGTTTTTTCATACGACGTTGTTTGCCCCCCCTCTTTCTCAAGCGTCACTGCTTGCGGAACTTTGATAGTTCCTCGTGTTGTTTTTAAGAGATGACTGCTTAACTTTTTGCACGCAGCGCGTTCACTTGGGATGACGTAGGCTTTGACCCCCCTGGTGTCCCGTAAAATTCACCGCACAAATTCCCTCGGGGTTGTTGAGGGAGACATTGCAACGTCTCCTCAATTTCTTGGTTTCTCCGGTAGTAGTTTTGTACAGATCTTGCTCACCTTATTCAGGGACACGTGGACAGCTCCCGTCCTTTAACCTTAAGAACACAAACCACACCCCGGCCCGCGCCAATAACACTTTTTTCCACTCCTCTTCTTTAAGTTTGCTGACCCCCCCCCCCACTGCGCCCGCTGTCGAGGCAGCTTTTACCACTTCTTCTAGACGTATTTCCCTATAGGATCCTTGCCATATTTGCTCGCTCCCACTCACCTTTTCTTTTTGCTTCCCCCAGCCATTCCGACAGAAGATGCAGAGAATTTTCTTTCTGCCTCCCCCCCTTTTTCCGACATTTCCTTCCCCTAGACTTCTTTTCCTACAAGATCCTGGAATCCAGCGAAACCGTCACCCTTGTTATGTTGATCTTTCCTCTTTTTGATTGTACATTCTTTTCCCCTAAGTCCCATCCCCCCTCCCTGGTCGAATATATTCTAAGCATTTTTTGCATGAATAGCCCCCCTCTTTTTTTTGACTGCTGACGGGGAGTTTCCTCTTCCGGGGGTCCCGTATGATTCTCCCCCATGGATCTGTTCTTTTGCGAGGATCTTAGACTCAAGCTGATTGAGGAGCGGGAGACTTTAGGTTGATCTTTCTGGGTGAGGCCTTTCCTCTATTAGGCGCACTCTGCCGGGCGGTTACGACACTTAGAACCATGAGCCTTTTCCACAACTGGCCCGCCCCCCTACTAAACTTTTTTTCAACACGCTTAATTTCCCCAATGAAACCGCACTGTTTCGATAAGATTTCCGCGCTGGTCCGGTCCGCGTCTTACGGTCTTGAGTGTTCCTCCCTTCTCTCCGGCTCCCTCTTTCACCACTCCCCGTTATCCCCGTCCTCCACTATCCCATCAACTTCGATATTTCTCCCTTTCTAAAGGAATGCGATCCGCGTTCCAAGTTTTTTTCCGTAAACAGCATGTAATTTCCCTCGTTTTTATTTGGCGTCAAGGGCGTATTAGACACCCCCCTTCGACTCCATTCTGACTTTCCTTAGTTGGCGGGCGGCTTTGACCCTCCCCGTCCCCCCAGTTTCACCCCTCACGAAGGGGCTTCTCGACCAACTATCCTACTATTCCGGTTGGTGCATAGCTAGTTCCAAGATAGTTCCTCACCATTTCCTATGTTTTGCCTTTCCCCTTTCCCAAAAGACATGATAAATTTGTCGTGATTCTGGAAGAAAGAGTCCATGGCCGTCCCTTGGAGGTTTTGCTGGTTTATAGCGTTCCTTATCTGGCTTTAGTGGTTGTCTTTTCCTGAGCGTCACAGTTCGCGGTTGGCCAAAGGCATGCGCGTACACCTTTTTTATTTGATCGCGTGAACTCGTGCGCCACTAGTTAGGCTTTTCTCTTCAGGTATTTGTGCGGGCATGTTCCTTAGTTTTTTTCTTGCTATGATCGCTGTTCCTTTTTCCTGGAGTTGCATGTCCCGAATTAAAAAGTGCGGCCCGATACTATGGCTTCCCCCCCTCAAAGCACTCGTGTCTTTTTCCTGCCCCCCCCCCCTTTGAAAGCACGGTTTTTCAGACCGTCCTCGTCGCAGCCCAAACTGCTCCCTTTTCACTCTGGGTGAAACCCGGTCACTGTCGGACAATAGTAAGAGCATCCTCGTCTTCAGCCGCTTGATCCCGAAAGTTCAGCTTTCCGGCCCATTTTTTTTTAAACCTATGGTCGATCATTGCGGCGTCCGCTATGATTGCGCGCCGTTGGTTCTTACAGTCTGACGGTCCCCCCAAGATTAAGATGTTGACCTTTTCTTTCCTATTAGGTCTCTTTTAGGACCCAGCGATGTTTTTCAGAAGGAGTGACAGTTATAATCCTGTACCCCACCGGTTGACTCTGAATTTTGGGCGAGTAGGTCATCAAAGTTCTTTTTTTGTCCGCGGTTACGGTCCGGACTGCTCTTTCTTGCGCGCCGCCCCTCAACCTTTCCCCCTTTGTGTCAGTGATTCTTTTTTCCGTTTTTTACTTTTTTGTGTGGTTTGACCTGACTTGCTTTTTCTCTATAGAGGGCGTTTGAACCCGATTAAGAAAGTTTGCCATTTTCCCCTCCCCTATGCTTCTCGTGAGGCAGAAGTCTCCTTCCTGGTACGTGACTTCGTTGTGCCGAGCGGGGTCCCACCCGGGAGTTTGACTTCCCGCCGAGTTGTTTGTCTGCGTTTTTATGTTTATGAGGCCCCCCTTCTGACCCCCCCTTCTGGTCCTTGTAAATCTGCAGGTCGAGTTCTCGTTTTGGGCCCGGGAGTAGACGACAGTTTTCCCCGCTAGACTCTCCCGCGGACTCCCCGATGTTTTTTTGCAGAGGCCCGTTATGGTTTTAACTTTTCGGCTTCCCTCTGTTTAGGCTGAGAAGGCTTCTATGGTGTGTTCTGAGAGCCCACATTTGACTGATCAAGCAGTGCGCATCGCCAAAGCTCTCGGTTTATTAGTATGTATTTCCCTCGTTGACCTGCGTTCCTTGACCCGCAGCCTAAAGACCTTTTCTTTCTCGTTCTTGAGAGCCCGAATTCTTTTCCCTTTGCACTGCTGTACCCCCCCCCTCGTCACCTTCCGATGCGAACAAGAACACTCCTCTTTCAGCTCTCTCTCTTCTCCGTTTAGAGAGGACTTTCTTTTTGGATTCCTCCTCTTCCAGTTAGCTGTGGATACCCTGCCCCCCCGAGGAGATATGAACTCTGTACGTCGCTCCGACCTCCCTCTCGATGAGCTGAGGTTCTGCGTTTTCTGCTCGCGAGTCCATCGACATCAAGCATGTATGACGGCTTCGGCGATGCAGCAGCGTGCTTTATGCTCATTGTTGCGCCTCGCCCACCCCCTCTTCTCAGGAGGTTCCTAGGCTTTGCTCCCCAAAGCCTTTTTTACCCTTGCGTCGCTGGGAATCGTCGTTTTTGGTCGGCGGCTTCTTGTTAGTGCAACTGTAGGTCTTACGCCTTACTCCGGCACCCCCACCCGAGGCGCTGTAGCCATAGTCTCTTCTTTCCTCCGAAGACTTTTTGTCAAGTTTTTGCGCGCCGAAAAATTTTTTGACCCGACATCCCCATTTTCCTATGTGCCGGAACCGCTCCCCGCTGCGGGTCGCGAGGGCCACCGTCGGACACCACCCCGACCTCCTCTAATGCTTTCCGCCCACTGTCGAGCCTCTTCTTTTTTTTTTCAATTTCCCCGCACTTTGGTCTCAAATAGCGAGCCACGCTCTTCTTCCCCTCATTCCACCCAAATTCCCGCACCGACAACACGATGGGAACAGGTCGGGCGAAAGCGCTTCATCTTGTCTTTGACGACCGCTGAGCCCCCCTTTGTAGCCCATGTCTTAAAACGCTTCCCCTCCTCACAATTCTGTCCCTTTCCCCTCCCCCCTGACAGTCCCGACGGCTCAGTGGCTTCACCTCTATTCGCAGCCGGCTTGAACCGCCCGCTAATAGGAGCTTTGCGACGATGGCCTACCGTTAATCGCTTTCTATCGCCATTTTGCCACCGAAACACAACTCGCTGTCGTGGTTTTCTTCCCTGCTTCCCCCCACAGATCAGGTTTTCCTTCGGTTGACTTAAAGCGATGTTTTTGCGGATGTCGGGAATCTAGGTTTCTTTTTTCCCTTTTTTTTTTTTAACTTTTTCCGGAATTCGCATCAGTGCTACCCTTCCCCTCCCTGATCGCTTTTTTTGGCTTTTCCTATTTTTACGAATGAACCCCATTCTCTTGAACATTTTTCACCGCTAACCCTCTTTGCTTCCGCCTAGTTTTTCCCTCGTCATTTTCAAATTACCTTTCGACCTGTTTTTTCCCGTCGCACTAGTAGTAGAGCGATCCCTCGACCATGGGAATTCTGAGCCAAACCCCCACCCCATCACTTAATAACTCTTTCGCTAGACTTTCGCGTTCTCCTTGCATGATCCCACACCCAAATGGGTTCTAGCAGTCACTCCCCTCTCCTGGTACCCCGCTAGACTGCACACGCCTATCTCTTCGCTATACCCTGAGATCATCCCCCGCCCGATCGGCCACCCCTCCTTTTGCATTCAATATTTTTCCCTTTCGCTCCCCATTTATCGCCCTGGCCTCTTTGTCCCTGACGGCAATGCCCCCATAGGATTTTCGTCGCACTCGTTCTACGCTTGCCCCCCCCGGACTTCATTCTGCTAGTTTTTCGAAGCCCGTGATTTTTCCCTGCCAGCCTTTTCTTTTTTTCCCCCCCGGATTAGACGGTTTTTTTTTTCCAACCTGCATCAGCAAATGGATGTCGAAGTTGGAGGTCCCCAAATTCCTCTTGAGACGCCAAAGCCCTTCTTTCCAGTCCTCCCACACCGTCGACCGGAGGCTCGTAGCCCTTGATCTTTCTCATACTTTTTATTTAAGGATCTGTTCTGTGTTCCGTGGTCCCGTTTTCAGAGGCCTTTCGATGGAACCCTCCCCCTCATAGATCGCCTGGTGGCCCCGCGGAACATCTTTATCGCCATTGCCGCCCCTTTGCGGTTTTACTTTATCGTGTTACGCCTTTTTCGCATGTCGTTTTTTAACATCGCTTTCAGTTGTTTCCTTTGTTTGCATATCATCAGGATTCTCTTGCGTCCTCCTACATCGTCCAGAATTTCACCCATGCAGAGTCAACGGAACACGAGTCTTCCCGACCAGCGCCATTCACCTCGCATTTTTCTCCAATCCCAGCCCCCCTCCCAAAAGTTTATGGCCCCTCTTTATTCCTTCCGTCGCGCCAGAGTCACATTAACAGTTATCGTAATTTCTCTCCCCCCCCTCCATTTTTGCAGGCAAAGTGGGCCCCTGCCTCTGTATACTTTCCCAGGTTGTTCATTTTTTGCGGCTATAAACAGGTTCCCCGACCCCACCCCCCTCGGCCCTTCCCCCCAAATACAGTAGTTTTCCCTGAGAGGAGTTCCCGCTGAGGATTGTAGTTACGTGTTAGTCAAGGCGGATTTTCCCCTGAGGAATCCTCCACTTCGGGCCCCCCTCCTTGCTGTTTCTACTTAATGTCCCCCCCCGGCAGAACCCTTTCGTTATCACGAGTCCTTACCTTACAGTCTCCTATCTCCGATAGCTGGAAAATCGTTCCTCCTATGGTGAATCGACCTAATTTTGCGCGGAAAATCAGTCGGAGGGATTTTCTCTCCAAGCTCAGCCAGATGTTGGTGAGAATCTGCTTCTTTTTTGCTTTTGCATTTTTTTTTTGGGGGGAGGTTCTCATCGTCTTGACGGGATTTATAAATTTGTGCAAGATCTTTCTCAATTTCGCAAGGGTCCCCCCCCCCCCCCCCCCCCCCCCCCCCCCCCACCCCCTCTTAGCTTCTAGTGGCAAATGGCTCAAGAGCAGCCCGCTGCGGCGACAGGTGGTGTTTTCTTTTTTACCTTTGGAGAGGCCATGCCTTTTTTCGATAACAGAAGAAGTGGTGAAGGCCCTCCTCCCAAGGCTACTCGGGGATCGGGCTCAGGGCAACCAACGAGAAGATATTACGTCCCGCAGGTGCCGATGAACCATATGGGGACCGAAAAGTAGGGAGTTCCACATGTTGAGGTTTTAGGGGAATACTCCTTTGCGTAGAATATTCCTCGTGAGTTTCCCGGTAACTATGTCCCCTCGATGAATTTTGTCTGGACATTGGTGAAGAAAGTCCCCTCCTTTTTTTTCCCCGTTCTGTTCAAATGGTTTCTTTCCGTAGCCCTCGAAACAAGATTCAAGGCCTCCTCTCCTAATCCGCCCCCTGAGTTATTAGTAAGGGTGTTCCTCCACATTCTTTAACTGGCTGATTTCTTTTAGAGGAATTCCCAATGTTGGATTATGGCTTTAACTGCCATTACCGACTTAGGTTCTTCTCCCCGTCGGTCCTTTTTCTTTTTGTGCTTCGGAAGGATTGTGTTACCAGAGGTTTTCCCTTGTTTGATGATTCTTGTGTTCGGGCCTCGACAGGGTTCCTTTGCGTTTTCTCTTTTCCAGACGGGCTAGGTAGAGGGTCGAAGGTGGATTATTGCGCGCCCGCTCCCTTTTTGATTCTTTTTTTTTGTTTTTTTTTTTTTTTGTTTTTTTTTTTTTTTCCTTTTTTTTTTTTTTTTTTTTTTTTTTGTCTGTGTCCGGTATCAGTTCACAAATCGGGGGCGGGCCGACCGGTGATGGGCATGGTGGCTTTTTACTGGATTTTTCCTTCCTTTTTACCAGATTTCGGACAAGACACATGTTTGGCTTCTTTCATATGGCAAGATTAATAATCTCTTTCCATCCCCCTTTGAGTGCCCACTCGTTTCCCCAACTCTTTTCCTTCAGACGATTCGTCAGTATTAGCGTCTTTGCGGCCCCCCAGCAATGTACTTTCCTTTTCTTTGGGCCCTTTTTGTTTGAACTGGGTCCGCGTGGGCCGGTCGCGCCAGAACTTGAGTTTGATACTCCCTGTAGAGCCCCCCCTTCTATGCGAAAATGTCTTCAAGAGTCTCTTGGTAGGGTATTGTGATTGAGCACTTTCCCCCTTCTTGGGAATCTCCCCCACAGATGCATTGGCAGGGGATTCTTTGTCTTCCTCGAGTTTTTCTATCTTTTCCCCCTCCTCTTTGTGTTGATTTTTTTAGAGATACCGTCCATCTCCCCCCTCCAATAGAGTATCTTCTATTGCCCTCTTTTTATGCTCTTTCCAAAATTTTTACGCTATCAACCCGATACCTTAGTTTCTTCCCTCTGCCTCCCCCCTGGTTCGCACTTCTTGGACGACATGGGTCCGATCAACCCTCATTCGGTTTTTTTTCCTTTCCCGTCCCCCTCTCAGTCCCCAAAAGCCCAGCCTTATGCGCTGTAATTTTCCCCGCTTTTTAATATGCACTTGCCTCGTTTCCCCCAGCTTGTTTGCCCTCCATTGAATTCCCCGTCAGGTGCCGTGCCCTTGCCCCTCTCCCCCGCAGCCAAACATCTTTTGCTTTTTCGAATTCCTGGTATTACGCCCCCTTAAAAGGTCTTTGCAACCTCACCGTTCTCCAAGAAGCCCCTTTTCCCCTTTGAACCAGATACCCGCACCCTGAAACCCCTTTTCCGCGCTGCGATCCTCCCTCATCCTCCCTTTATCCCAACCCTCGCTTCTAGCCACCTTTCTGCACTCCTTTTTGAACATGAACGCCCACCGAATCCCCCCGTCCCCGATTCCATCGACCCGTCATCAAGCGTCGGCCGACTCCTCTGCACCAATTCCTGCGACGCCCCCCCCCCCCAATACCCTTGTCCCCCCTGAACGCGCGAAGTCGCCTTATTCGAATTTTCCGCCCCCCTTCCACATTTTCTCAGCGCCTACTTTCCTCCTCCGTTTCCAGTAGTGGTTCAAGACCCAACCCGCTTTTCCGAACGCCTGATCGGTTGGCGGGTTCTCCAACTTTACTTATGGCTATTTTTCTGTGGTCAGGCATACCAGCAGCACGGCGTTTTGCCCCCCTCCCGGGTCCACGTCGAGAGCTTCACCCCCTCCTTCGTACTGAAGTCTTCAGGGGTAATCTCCCTTTTTTTTGATTTTTCTAGGCTCATTCATTTTGATGCCCCACGCCAAGCGCCTGTGTCAGCTCGTGGCCTTTACCACGACTAGTTCATAGCCCTGGCGAATACGTGATCTTTTAAGTTTCCTAGGCTTGGCCCCCCCGCTCAGAGTTTCCATTAGAATGCAATCCTTTTTTCATTCTGGGATCTTTATCCCTTCATGGCATAACAATGCCCCATAATCACCCCCCCGCAACAACCATTGCTCTAGGAGTCTGACTCCTCAATTGGAAAGGTGTTGCTCTTGGGTTTTCGTTTTTTGGTTTTGGGGTTTGGGTTTTTTTGATCTTAGTCGTGGCGCCCATTCCCCTCTAAAAGTGCTTTTCTTTTGCACATTCATACCCTTTTACGACCCAAACCCACACGGTTTCTCCCCCCTCTCCCAACAATCTCCCAGGATCATAAACCCTACCCTCTTCTTCCTGTTCGCTAGCCACGGATACCCTTCCAGCGTATCGCCCGTCTTTTCTCGGCCTACCATTTCTGAACATCCCTTCACCTATCGGCTCTACCTCCCTGCGCTTCTCGACGCGTTACATCACCTCCTTCTTTCTTCCAATGGTCCCGTTTCGGCCAGCGAATTTTCGCGTCATTGCTGTGACGAAAAGACGACTTCCGCCTTTCAGCCAAATTCTCTCTCTCCCCCCCCCGTCATCGTCCCCCCTAAGCGTGGAAATTTTCCCCGGAGTTTCTGATTGTGGCTTTTTTCCTGTTATCAAGTCCTCCCCCAAGTCCCCCCAGCCCCTTGTAGTATCTAAGCAGCCCTTGTCCCTGATCGGCAACTGTAGTTTGCTGCAATGGCCGTCTGTCCTGCTTTTCATTCCTGGACTTGCTTTTTCTTTCGTTGTCATATTCATCCTATGGCCGATCTTCTCGGTTTGACGGATCTGGCACCGCCTTCTTCTTGAGGCTCTGTGGGATGTCGTTTGAAGAAAATTTTGGTTTCGGTTCTGTTGGCGGCCTGTCTTGCATTGTCGTCGGCCGCCACTATTTCTGCGGTATTCACTCATGACCCCACTGCCCGCTCTTCCCGCCAATTGCCCGCGACACTTGTACTCTCCCCTGTGCCCCAATCCCTCTGCACTGTTTTCGATTCCGATTGTTGCGATGTGACGGTCCCCCCTTGTAGCCCGTTTCAGCGGAGCGTCATTTTTTACCTCCCTTTTTCCTCGCGCCCTTGAACCACTGATAATCGACTGCTAATCACCAACGTCATCCATTCGCATGGGCCTTTCTCTCCAGGAACGATTAAGTGGTCCCCCAGAGGTTTTTCACAGCATGAACTGTCCTTTCTTCCACTTGGTATTTATCCATGCCATCGCATTCTGAGTGGCGATCACATGCACTTCTAATCCATTTTTCTTGGCCTTTATGCTTTACAAAACCCGAACGGGCAAAATAGTCCCCGTTTTTTCCTTTTTTGTTCACGAGCCTATTTTCTTCCTCTAGGTAGAAAGCAAGGTTTTTCCCCGATGAAGTCCCCCCACCCAAGCTTTCCCTTCTATGATTGCTAATGCCAGTCAGAATGCGCATCGGAATTGGTCCGATAGGTCGTGGCTGAGCTCCTTATTGTCGACTCGGTCTTCTGAATGTTCCCCATGCTAGTGCCGTTGCAAGGATATGCGCTTCCACTTTCATTTTTCGTCTGCCTTTCTCTCCTTTCGTCGCAACTTTTAGGGATGAGACCCGGTTTTTTGTTTGGCTTCTATGTACCTGCCCGTTTAAGTATTTTATGAGTCCTTTCCCGGCAGTTTTTCCTGTGCACCTTGCCAAATAGCGGAAACGTATGGATGCCCACCTCACTAGTCACTTCGGTTTTCCCTTTTATGATTTTGCACCCCCCGTTCCCAATGGAAACAAAATCCATAGTCCCCCACATGGTCCCTTGCCACCTAGATCGGGGACTGCAACCTCCAGCCTGCCACTTAGCCTGAGCATCCCTCCTTTTATCAGTTCCACGACCTCCCCCCCTTTCACATTCTCTTTCACTTCCTTTTCTGCGCGTCCCCACCCTCTCTTTTCTCATGGGAACTTCCGTAATGATTCCTGCACAGCGCCCTAGTTTCGTTTCCAGGAGCTCCCCTATGCGCGTCCGCGACTTTTTTTGAGCGGTTCCAGAGAGATAGGCGCTTTTTTGTCTTTTTTTCCATCCGGCTCTAGAGGCCTCTTCCTTGAGCCTTCTTTGTTTCCCCTGTACAATTTGCGGTGCAATCCTTCTTTGCGGCGGCCCCAATAGAGTCATCCCTTTCGCCTTGGCGTTGGTCCTCTGTTCGGTTCCGCCTTGGCTATGAAAGCTGTAGCCCTCCTCCTCAAAATCGTTTGTGTTGGATTTTTTTTTCTGCTCCGCCCCTTATTCTTTCCTTCTCTCTTGAGTGCGGATGTGCCTACCTCAAAGGTGTGACTTTGCGACCTTTGCAAAGAACTATTCGATTCCCTTTATTAAGAACTGAGAAAAAGTCCTTTGGCTTTTCTTGTGGTGGTGCTGTCCCTATCCACGTGTGGTTTTCGTTGCCTTCAATTGAAGATTTTATGTAGGGAGACCGTCGTTCTTCGGCGCGGCTGTTCCACGCTTGTCCCCCCCTCCCCCCCCCTCCTGGGCCCAGAATGATCTGATATTCTCGTCTTTCTACGTGGTGGCGGTTGGCACTTTTAAGGAGTGCAGCGCACCCCAAGAACGTCCTTAGCCGCCCCCGCGCCCCGACACTCTCTCCCGTCAACCATCATCCCTCAGACTCTTTTGTCCCGGCGGCCAGCCTTGTTTTTCCGCTTTTCTGGTTGTCTCGCCCCTATGTAATAAGCAGTTCCTGCCGCGTCCTTCCTTCCTCAGGTCTTCCTCCCTTTTCGGGTTGCGTAGCCTTGAACCTAGAGGATGGATTTCCGTCCCTCTCTCCTCTCTCTTCTTTTTAATTTGAGCGAAGTCTTAAAGCGTCTCCCCCTTGCCACTCGCCTTTCCCTTGTTTTGCATTCCTTAAATCACCAAATGAACAATCCTTTTCCTCTCTCTCTTACCCTCCTTTTTTTTTTTGATATATGACGCGTTTTTTTTCTTTCGCAGTCCTTCAACGAGGTGTTCTCTCAAACGAAGGGAGGCTTTTCCATTCTGACGCTTTACTCGGATTCCTGAAAAAGATGACGGAGCGGCTTCTGAGTCTCTCTGCAATCTCGTTCCTCCCTCCTCATTCGTGACAGAAAATGGATGCTCCTCACGATGGCAGATCGTGGTCGAACAATTCTGTTCCCTACACATTCAGCATTGGACCCCGGCGCAGAAGAAATGCCCCCCCCCCTTCTCCTACCTTCTGAGGATTTCGGTTCGTTTTCTTCGCTCTGGCTGAATGAGGGGTTTTCTGTTGTTCCCAACTGTCGGCTCCGCCTTACTTCCAAAACGCAACAAAGATTTAGTCACCGTTTCTCTGATCCCCCTGACGGGTCCCCCTCCGATTGGCGAATCTCCCTAAGTCCTTCAACCTCTTGCGATCCGTCCCATGAAAAAATTTCTTCTATTTTCCTTCACACTCTGACCCCCGCGCTTTTTTCGAGCGTTACAACAGATAGGAAAAGACCCCCCCTCCGCCCCCTCCCTTCGGCTTCTTCGACACTGGCTCGCCATCCTCTTCTTCTCACTTTTTTGCGAACATTAACGGAATTGTTTACATCTCTTCTCCCCCGTCTACCTCCTCTCGCGACCGAAAATGGTGAACACCACCCCCCCACCAAACCCACCCCACACCAAAACACCCGTCGTCGCCGCACAAATAGAAAACCACCCCACCCCTTTTGTAACCCACTAGTGGGGCGGGCCCGCCTGCCGCCGATGTTGCCAATCACTGACCGCTTCTCCCCCAATTGGTCGCGCACAGTGTGGCAGAAGAGGCAGCCAGCTCGATTTTCGTCCCATGGTTCAACTTTCCATGACCCGGACGGAAACCTTCTCTTCCGCCGCCTGGCTTGACTTCTTCCCCCTTCTCCTAGGCGCGAGCGCGTGAAGACTTCCTCTTAGCCTATTGGGGCTCACTTCGACAACAACAAAGTAGTTTATGAAGATCTTACTTCACCTCTTTTCCCTTTCCTGCTCTTGCCAGGCTTCTAAGCGGAACTTGTATCTTCCTTAATGAAATCTTTTCTCTAATTTTGTCCGGAATGAAAATTTGGTTCCGGCCCCGGCTTAGTAGTGTCCCGCTCATATCGTGTCGATAATTTTTACTTTTTTTTGGTTTCGGCTTTCCTCTCCCCCCCCCCCGATGCGCCATTGCCCATTTGGAACCAGTGAAAAATCCAGAACTATTTTCCCCCTGCATCCCTCTCCGGTTCCGATGCCCATGGACTTTCGTACCTTCCTCCACTTTTAGTTAGAAAATATTTCCCCGTCTTTATTCCTTTCCCCGACCAACCACAATACGAAAAAGTCTCCACTACATTTCTTCGGCTTGACTCAAATTCCCCCTTGTTTGACTCGAAGAGGCCGACAAATGCCAACTATCCCTTTTCCTTAGCTGTTTCTCCTATTGTCGATCCAGTCGCTCCAATCTCCTTCCCCGCCCCCTAGAGGCCATTCCTCTTTCGTAATGTATCTTTTAGCTTCGAAATTTTCGCATGGCCTCTTTTTTTTCCCTCCTTTACTTTTTCACAACTCTGAAAGATAGTTATATGGAGCTTTACTCTTCGTGCCTTGCCCAAAAAGGATTGCTAGTTTTGGTCGAATGCCCCTTTTTTTCTTTTTTCAAGCCTAGCGCTATCCCAAGGAGCTGGTTTTTTTCCCCCAGAAGTCGCACTCTCCCGACTCATGGCTTAGCATACTACGCTTCCTCCCCCCCTCCCTCTTTTCATTCATGATGTTCCAACAAAGCAAAGCGATCTTTTTTCCTTGTCGTAGCTTGTGCTCCCATTATTGAATTGATGAAGTATTTTGCTTAGTCCCCCTCGAGAAGGGGTTTTTCCCGCTTTTTCTCGTCCCCTGAGACGTCTATGCATTAAGATAGACCGTCGCCCTTTTCCTTCCCATCGGCTGAAAGCATGCCACCACGCAGCGTGAATCAGTGATCTTTTTTCCAGAGGCTTAGGGAAATTGGAGTCTAACAAGGGCTATTAGTTGTCTTCCCCCCCTGAGGGTGGCAAATTGCCATCTTCTTCGTCCTTTCTCAATTCGCAACGAGACAAAAGAAGATCCGTAAAAAACCGACTCTCCCGCCATCGATTCATCGCCGTCATGTCGGCTCGATTCCTAGAGAGCAAATAATATAGGCCTCACGCCCCTCTTTTCCCCCTTCCGCGCAAGCGTCCCTCAGCTGAATTGTGCCCCCCCCCCCTCCAAGCAGGCCGTTCCAATTCCCCCGGAATGATATATTCCTGAACCTGGTGGAATTGATAGTCGTTTTCTTTGAGTCCCCTTTCCCCCCTCCCCCCCAAAGCGGAAAAGCCTCTGCCTTCTTTGCTGCGGCTTCTCTCTCTTGTCGGACCCGTGTAATTTGTGTAACTTTCTTGCAGCTTCGGTTTTGCAGGCCAGAACGTAACTTCTTTTTCGAACTACTTCCTCAGTCGTCCCCCAGGAGTTGACCCGGTCTGTGTATCACTTAGTCTATAGTCCTGTCACCTCGTTTCCTCTCTTTTCTTGCATCGAACAGTAAAGCTCTAATCCGCTTTTTGTAGTCTTGAAGATTGCGACACGTCCTCCCACCCTTGAGGATTTTTATTCTCCTGTTAATTTCCTTTTTTTGTGAGTTGCCGTGTTTGTTTGGGGAGGTAACTAAATAAGTCTTTCGGGCCGCTCCCCTCCGGTGAGAAGGTTTTAAGCAACGACTTCCCTTCTACCCAACCGGCTTTCGGTCCCCTGGACACGACGCACGTACGGGCCTTTCTTGGTTCTGTTTCTTTTTTTTTTCCCCCCTTTTGTTATCCAATGCGGGCGGTCTCATACATAATTTCCCTCGTGAAGGCACCAGTTTGCCCTGTTCTTCTCTTTCATCTATTAACCCTCTCTCTCCTTCCGCAGCATGCGATGACATATCGTGGGTATACCGACCCTTTCTTTCTTCACAAACTTAGATGGGGTGTCGGTACCCTTCTTTTCCTTCTTCTTCCTGCCGACTAATCGTGCGCTGGCAGTTTCCGTGAACCGGAATAACGTTGAGACGAGTGGTTCCGTTCCCTTTTCCGTGACCCGGGGTAAAACACTGTTTTTTTCTTCCTGCACCCCCTCTACCTCCCTCTTACATTCCCTTTACCCTACAAGAAGAAGCTAGCATCATGCGTTTTTTCTTCATCGGTTGTGCTTGAAAACTGGCACATTGAACGATTTTTCTTCTTCCCTCATCTCGTTTTTGCCCCCCTTTTTTTTATTATTGCAGAATTCCTTCTGGCTCATCTCGTTCATGTCGGCCGGAGTAGGGGATTTGGTGGGTGAGCGTTTTCTTCCTGGTGTCCCCTCTGAGGTGTAGCACTGTCTTCCTGGTGACGGGTCAGGGTCTTCTTGTTTTTCCTTGTTTTTTGAATTTCATTCGTGCAGCCTTGCTGACCCTTTTGGGGTTTGTCGAAGCGATTCTTATCTTGACGCGAGCCTATCCCTTTTTTGATTCTGCTACTGTTCTCGAGTTCAAAATTTTTTTCCCTTTGCGCCCCGTTTCTTCTGGGGGTCCCCCTTTTTTTCATTGGGGAGTATACCCGAAACTTTTTTTCTTTCCCCCTCTGAGGCATCCCCTGGAACGAAAGTGTTCCGGTTCAGATTTTTCCCTCTTCACCCTCTCTGCCCCAGTGGCCGAGAGGTACAAGCTGTTTCCTTTCCTCGAAATAAGATCATGTTTTCCCCCCATCCGTATGACCTTCTCCCCTTTGGCTTTTTTTTGGGACTCTTTCTCCTGTTTGCGGTCGCTCCCCACAGACTTGGGTCTTCCCCCCTGGGGAGCTCCCCTTCTTGAAAATTCCCCCCTTAAGATTCTCGAGGGCGTTCGGTTTTTGATTTATGATTCAGGTTTTCCTTGCGCATCAATCTGGCACCTTCTCTGGGCATTGGGTAATTTGTTTCCTGGCTCACTTCTTTTGCGGATCTATTCTCCCCTAATTGTTTTCTTTTTGCTCGCTGATCTCTTTTTCTTTTCCTTCATGTGCCCCAATGCCGAACATTTGTTGGTTTACTTTTTCCCGCGGTCCCCATGTCCAAGATACAGAAACCTCCGAGTCGCCTTCGTGGTTCTACCTTTCCGAACTTCCCCTAAATTAGGTGCTGGCTCTTTTGACCGCAGCTCCCCAATTCAACCCCCCCCGCCCCCTCTCCGAATGTATTTGGGCCGCACTCGTACCTCTCAACGGTCCTTTTTTCTTCCCCACATACCGGCGCGGGAACCCCGATGGACATTTGCCTCCTCTTGCCCGTGAATCTTGCACTTACCTTTCCAACACTCCTTGTGGCTCCCCCGTTTTCACCATTTTTTCCCGGTTACTCCCCTCTAAGGCAGCCATTGATCAAAGTCTTCTTAGAACCAAGCTTTTTGTCCAATAGACCCCAGGTGACTTTAGCACATCTGCGCTTCCTCCCCCCCTAGTTTGACACCCTCCTTTCATATTCCCCGTAATTCAACAACCTTTCATCCCTACTAACCCAAGTCGAGTTAATAGCTTTAATCTCGGTTCTTTTTACCCTCCCTTTTTCTTTGAACAAGGTTTCCGAATCCCCCCAAAAACTCTTCCCCCCCCCTTCATTTCCTACCTGAAGCGCTCCGTTTAGTTCCCTCCTGTACTGACTCCTTCAAGGAAAAATTTTCTGACCAGGCCAAGGCATTCTTTTCCCCGCGCGGGCCCTATGGTCTCTTTTAAAGGAAAACCCCATGAGAGACTCACCCTTCTTTTTTCTTCTGACTGCCGTTTTTTTCCCCTTCCAATTGAATGTCCGTTTTGGAGGGCCTTACATACCCCTTCCCCCCTCGTGTGACCCCCGCCGGGTTTCCAACTTCTTCTCTTGGCCTCCAACCGTTCAGCACAGTTATTCGGATTAAACTCTTTCCCTGCCAGAAAATCATGAGGTCGAGCCGAATTCCACTGTTCTTTCCCATCCCACATGATGTTTTCTCCCTAGGGTGTTCTTTCCAATTCATCGTGACTTTGGGGATTTGAATTCATTTCTTTGTGTTTCCCGCTTTTCCTCCACTCCCTTTACTGTTGTGTCCTCCTGCAAAGTTCTTTCGCGACGGAATGGGATCACAGTCCCATAAATCCACCAGCCCACCCTTTTTCCCCTTGCACTTCTGCTGCTGAGACATTTTTAAGCTCTCTCCTTGTATTTTTCTCCCCCTCGTTAGTCTGCTCCTTGTCACTGATGGATACGGCCCCGGTCAAAGACGATTTCCCACACCTCTACCCGGACAGCACCCTTGCAAAACCACCCTCTTTTCCCAAAAACTCTACCATTCTTTTTTTGTGCAAAGAGAAAATCAACTCCCTTTCTTTTCCTATCCTATGTAAGCTGAAGTCAAAGCATTTCACGATCGTCCCGCTGCTTTAAGAGTTCCCCTCACGCTTTTTATTTGTTGGGATTCAGATATTTTTGGTTTCCCCTGAAGATTGAGCTCTGATGCTTTCTCCCAATTTATGACGCTTCGCCCTTTACGCATTCTGGTTCTGAATGATAATCGACTTCCGCTTTGGACACCTCCTTTCTCCAGGGTGAAGTCTTGTGTTGGCGTACTCAGCGCGAAAGTAATCCCCTTTTGAGATCCTCTTTCCCATCCGTGGCATGAACTGCTGAGGCCAATGTCTGTGTGAGGCCGATTTCCTTTTCCCCCTTTCTCGTCCGGTCTAAGTAAGACTATTGCTTTTCGAGCATATTGCGGCTGCTTTAGAAGTGGGCTTTGCGGACGTCGGGTTTTCGGTTTGATGCGTTTTTTCCCCTTCTTCGTAGACGACCAAAGTCTTTCCGGGTCGGGAAATTGCACAAAAACTGTTTTGACCTGCACTTGACCGCGAAATATTCTTCACCCGTACTTTTCCCCCCCTCCCGCTTTTCCCACTTTTTCTCACCTTTGAGATGAACTTTTTTCCGTTTCAGAGTTCCCTCTCCCTTCTTTTCCCGACGATTCTTCTTTGATCACTGCACCTCCTGAATGAACAACCTCTTCTTTCCATTCATATGTGCAGATCCCTTTAACTTACCCCTATAAGCTTGTTTGGAGGAACCAGCATGTCTTCCCTCCTGTCTTGGCTTCCAGTGTAAAATTGCAAAATTTCTCCTATCCGCTTTTTTTTCTTTTCTTTTGGGCGTTTGACCGATGTAACGCTTTCCCTCCCTTATGATTCACCTCCCTCCTGTTCTTCGCCCACCTCCTGTACTGAGGTTGTGGCACTCGCCATTCCCAATAGTCAATATCGTTATGGTTGTGCTTCCTTCTTGACCCACTCTTCCCTGGCGATTTCTTTGAGGCCTCTTAAAGATCAACCTGCCCCAATCTGCATTTTTCCGATTGGGGGCGTCATTTTATAGCGGTTGATCACCTTTGCTTTCTTCCGTTCTGCGTCACCCATTTCTTTTGGCCTTGGCCAATGTTAAACCCCTTCTTCTTGAGATTTTTTCCTCCCCCCCTTCCTGTCCAGTCGCGCAACCTTTCTGGAGTGTTGGTGAGGACTAGTTCTTCTTTGATTTCACGGACTAGTGAGACGTTCGTCCCCCCTTCAAGAGCAAGGCCAATTCACTGTTGCTACTCCTGAACGAACTTTATTTAGATGAAGGCCAACTTGGCATGTCCGTTTCTTCCCCCCCGTCCATCGCGAGGCAACCCCTCGAGGAATGAAATATTCCGGGCTCCCTGACCCTTTTTTTCCTCGCTTCCCCCTATTTCCCCCGAGATACGAACTCGTAAAAAGCTTCCCTTGCTTTCGCGCGTACCCCCGATCTGTGAGTCGGACGTCATTAGAACACCTCACCGGGACAGTTGTTTCCCTTTCCGTGTCCCCTTAATATGCGAGACAGCGATTGTTTTACGGTTAGACCAGGGATCTCTTTTAGCTTGCAAGCCGGTGTGTGCTCTGGTTTTTTTTGAGGTCGGTTCCTGTACAATGTTGTCTCTGGGCAACTATCACTCTTGCGACCATTTCTCATCCTTCTTTACTGTCCCCCTGGATTATTGTCGTTCTTCACTCCCCCA
>Ga0179593_1606478_pt1 | contig 38428 bp, 45 predicted proteins | sample CZODoug2_1_08_16_FD_185931 | JGI IMG/M metagenome (GOLD analysis project Ga0179593, IMG submission 185931) | Vadose zone soil fungal communities from Angelo Coast Range Reserve, California, USA - CZODoug2_1_08_16fungal (PacBio error correction) | ecosystem: Environmental > Terrestrial > Soil >... | reverse complement strand
TCCTTTTAACCTTGCTGATTTTTGATGAATTCTCAATGTGTCCGACTTTTCGCTCCCCCCCCAAGCCTGGCGAAATCCTCCCCCGCAATGTGCCGCCCCACCATTCAGTATCTCCCCTTATCTTTTTCTTGCGCGCTCTCACTTCGATCATTCTCTCCCTTCCTAGGCCTCTTGAACCCTCGTTTCAAGACTTTCCCTTAGGAGGTCCGGCCACTTTCCCTGTGTCTTTCGAGCGGTGCAATAGAGTTCATGAGTCTTGCCTCCTCGTTCGCCCTCCAGCGCCACTGCCCTTCTTTTTCAAATTTGTTCACCCCCCCTTCGCAATGGCAGGATTTTTTTCCAGCTCCTTCCTTTCCTTCATCTTCACCGCACGAATAACCCCGGGAAGCCCTGGAGCTCTCCCTTTCCCCCGCCGCACTCCCCGATTATGCCCTCTGCCCGGTTGCCTTACTCTTTCGGAACGGTAGATCCTTTTTTTCGAAATTCTCCACACTTTGGAAGCGGATTTTTTTCCTTTCATCTTTTCTTGTAACGGCGTGGATAGGGTCAAAGTTGATGCGTAACTCAACCTTTCGGTCTTTGGCGATCATTTTTCTTCTTTTGCCGACAAAATAGCTTTCCAATTCTTTGTTGCGTGATTTTTAAACGTACCGTGTTTCCCAAAAACAGTATCACCAGTAATCACAACTAGAAACGTTTTTTTCCCACGTTTCCTTGATTAGGTTTTTTTACCCCTGCTCATCCACCATCCCTTTCAAAACACACATAGAGGCTTCCGCACATCGGTTCATCGTTCCATAGTTTTCCGTGAAAGGCAACCCTCTTCTGCTCTACGCGCTGTTCCAGAAATCGCCTTGAAGGGCCAGCAAGATCAGCCATCCCCCACCCAAGTGTCTACTCCTCCTGTTTCATTACGCTTCGCTCAATTATTGCTAAGCTCCCTTCTTCCGACCAGGAGAGACCTGAACTCAGTGGACCTTTTTTTTTCTTTGTGTCGATTTACGCTTTGTCGCCCCCCTGGTTTTCAGTTTGGTGCAAGACACCATTCCAACGCATCAGCCGGATCCAAATGCGAGCAGTCATAGTTCCCTTCTTGCCCCTTCGATCTAGTGTCACGATGTGGCATCTTTTTTTTCTCCCACCCCCGATTATCAGGTCCTCGAAAAGGGCTCTGGCCCCCCACCCCCCGGCTCTCGGGTCCCTTTCTGGTTAAATGAGCAAAGGCCCTCTTCTTCTCGGGGTGGGTCGGAATGTACCCGGAAGCAGCACTGACCCTTCCCCCTTTGGTCAGCGATTTTCTCCCCCCATTGCCCCCTTCCTTTGTTTTCGGCTTGCGCCCTGGGTTCAGGTGTCGTAGACCGTGGTCCTCTGGTTGTAACGGTGGAGGGTTTCTTTTTCAAGGACAGCTTCTCTTGGTTTCTTCCCTTAGATTGTTTGAACATATCACTCCACACCCCTTTTCGCAGTTTTTGTTCTTTCAAGACTCCGCGTGAAGTCTGTCCGTCCGGTCTTCTTTTTTCTCCCCGTCCTGCGGTTGATGTGTACAGCTCATGCTGGTATTTCCTCCTTTTTTTCGACACCCCAACGTTGCCTTGCTTTCTTCCTATAACCCTTTTGCTTTCGTATGGGAACTGTTAACCCTTTCATACTTCCGTCTTCCCCCCCCGGGTAGAAAAGAGTACCCCCTTTGATCAAACCTTTTTCCCCGCCTGTGGCATAGAACTGTGTCTTCCTCTTTTGCCGATCACTTAAACCGGATTCCGAATTCTATGCATTTATTCGGAACCGTAACGGAGCACTCTTGTGTGATTCCCCCTCCTTTTCTGTCCCGGAAATGCAAACGCCTTCAGAAGCCCTCTCTTCCTTCTTCCGTATGAGCGGTTAGGCCGTATAAACCGTTCCTCTTTTCGGTCCTCCTCTTTTTTGGCTGGGTCTCTTTAATTAAGCGATTTTCCTTGCGGAGCCAATCACTGCCTTTTTTCTCACGGAAGGCAAGACGATTTCGGCTCCCCTCTTTTGCCGTCCGAGAAGGAGACTATACGAAGGTCTTCAACCGTTGTGGTTATGAGGGAATTGAGAAACGAAAGGGCTCTCTGTAATCATATGCGTTGTTTCCGCCCCTTTCTTTCTTTTAACTTTTTTTCCATAGAGTGTCAGACGAGAAGGGCGAAGTTCCCCCCTCGGAATTTCCCAGTTTGCTCTCCTTTTCTTTGCGCGCGTGCGGGTTTTTTTTAAACTTTGCTTGTGCCTTTTCTGGTAATGCAAGTGCACGTGATTTTTCCTTCTGGTCGCGCTTTTCAAACTACCTGTCTCGGCTTTCCTTTCTCCCATTGGAACCAGTATTCCTTTTCTCCTCTTTTGAGAGACTCTTCCTTTTTCCCCCAACATGCTAAGTTTCCAACCCCTAAGCTTTGTCTTTTCCTTCCCCCTGAAAATAGACCTTGCCCGTTCCTCCAGTCGCACGCAGCGCTGACCCCCCAATTCCCTCTGACCCATTTTTCTTCTCTCTTGTCCCCTTTCTATGGGGAAACTTTTGTTCTCTGTTCCGATAGGTCTTCCGTGTCCAGCCACCGCCTATTCCTCTCCCATTTCCCTTCTTTTTTTGAGTGCCCTTCCTCAGCAGGCACGGACTGGACTTTCCTTCCTTATAGTCTCCCGTCTCCCTACAAATCAAATTTTTCTCTCGTCCCTTTTGAGGTTGCAAATGGCAGGTTCCTTAACTCTCTTCATCTCTACTACGGACCCAGTCCTCCAATATGTTTGCTTCCCGGTTTTTCGGGCTTACCGACAGGCCCCACTTACCATCCTGACCCCCCTCCTCGCTTCAGGACGAGGAGGTTGCTTTCCAGTTCTTTCCTCCCCTGCTGATTCCAACCCGCAGGCTCGTCCTTCCCTGATTGTACTCTCCGGTGATCATGCTTAGAAATAAGGTTTCAGGCTCTTCCCCACTTCTCCCTCATTTTCGGCCACAATGCGTCCTTTGTCCTTCCAGTTCCCTTCTTCCCCATACCCGGGGAGACCTGGTTCATGCTTTCTCCTCTGTTACCTTTCCATAGATTATTCTACTACCCCCCACTACGGGGCTTGTCCATCCCTTTCTTCTGCTGCACATGCCAGCCTCTGTTAACCAACGTCCCTTCTTATTTCCTAATAAGGCTCCGTGTACCTTTCGATTCCTTTTAACCCCTCCCTATGGATTTCTTGAAAAGTTATTTTGATAGCCCTCCGGCCTTCACAACGTGCGTATGTTCTTGCCACTCTTTTCTTTTCCCATCCCCCGGAGTTAAAAGGATTCCTCGTTCCTCAACTTCCCCTCCAAAACAGGTCAACTTCCCCTACGGGATTAATTTTTTTTTCTTTTTTCCCCCGATCCCATAATGTTTTTGAGAACGGTTTTCTTCGTCTCTGTGTAAACCCCCGAGGAAACCCCTAACCTTAGCAAGCATGGAAAGTCAGCCTGATAATGTCCCACACAGTACCCGTCTTCCTGGTCTTAGTTAGGACTGCCATTTCTTTCAATTTTAAGTTTGATTCTTGACGTCCACCAACGCGATGTTCCCAACCCCCCATTATTTTTGAACACTTCATATGCCTGATTAATTAGTTTTTTACCTACTGATTCTCCCTGTATTTTCCCGTGGGGGTTTGTTTTTTTCACTTTGGGCAGCGCTTAGCGGTTTTTTTTTTTTCTTTTAACCATGGGCCATCCCTTCCCTTTCACGTGCGAAACACCCCATCGGACATCCACCTCCCCCGTTGATTTTCCCCTTTTTTTCCATTTGGTAAGGCAGTTTTTACCTGCCCTCCTTTCGATCAATTTTTGACACATGCATTCTTCTTTTTCACCCGCTGGGTTACCCCTTTCCCTCTTAGATCTGGACCTTCAGTTTCTTTTCCATTATGAGTTCAAACAGTCCTTCTTTGACCCATGACTAATAGTGACCGATTCTTTTGACGGCCCTAATAAGGAGCAGCGGGTTTAAAAAGCGATTGAGTTTTCCTGGAATAGAATTTTTCCACCCTTTTTGACCCCGAGGATACGGTAAAGCCCCCCTTTCGTCAATTCCTTTTTCTTCCACCATAAGGGGCATGATCGCCTAGGATCGTAGTTTTTTCATAGACCCCCCTGTTGACGAAGAAACCTTGCTTTTCTTCCCTTAAAAGTTTCCGGGAGCTTCAAGTTCCTCTCTTTTTTCCACACCCCCAACGATTCTCCCCCTCACATTTCTGGTTTTTGACACTCGTTACATCGGTTTTTTTTTTTTCCTTGCTTTTCTGAAGTTCCGAACTGTTCTAGCGCCCGCGGACAGCTTTGAGGGGTGGCTTTTGTCTGACAAATGCCACTAGTAGCTTACATCCCCTCGGCCCATCTGACTGTGAACCCTTCATTGGTTAGAACTTTTGCGTTGAGGGTTATTCTCTTTTTTCTTTTTCTCTCTCTTCAATACCCTGAACCGCCCCTCGCCCTTGGCAAGCAGTCATGTCCCTTCCAAGGGCGTTAATGAGCGCCTCTTTGATCGAGGACGGTCTTTTTATCTTATGCACTTCTTTGTTCGAGAGACACATAACCTTTACTGCCCCTGAAAGACCCCTAATTTTTCCCCCCCTTCTCTTGCCTTGCGAGGTCAAGGTTTTTTTCCAGTCGTTCTACAAATGTAAGTAATTTCTAACTTTTCCCCCTATTGCTATATTCCCCCTCATCCCTGTGGTTGAGTCTCCTGACGTGACCTTTCCGATTGATGAAACTTTACTCTCCCTTTCTCTCCTCCCCTGCCTTACGAAAGAAAGCCCTACCTTCCCCTTTTAAAAAGGATGTGATTTAGCGCATTATCTCCTTTTCTTTATTCTCAACGCGGTTGATCCCTTTCTCTATTCGGACTCTCCCCAGCCAAAGGTCGTTCATCAGCGCAATCTTTTTCATCTTCTTAGTGTTTTTCCCCCCCCCCCTCCCTCTCGTTTATTTTCTTTGATAGATCGTAGCCCTGTTTTTGAGCTCCTCCATTTTTTTAACGTGCTTTGGCATTCAAGTCTTTTCACCCCCTTTCGACCTCCCTCCTTTCTGACTTCTCCAGGAGTTTCCCAGTACCCCCCCCCTAATAAAATCCCTGTAAGCTATCCTGACCCGATTCCCTTTTTTTTCCATTAGGCCGTGTATTCGTTCCTCCTTTCGGATTTTTTTTTTTTTCCTAACACTCGTGATTGACCTTCCCCCGACTAGTCCATCTTTTTTTCCTTGAGCGTCCACCTTGGAAGCTCTTCTCTTCCCCCGTTTGCGGCCCTTTTTAGTGCTTTCTTCTTCAGGTGATGCGTATGACTCCCACGCAGCGGTATGAGGCGACCCCCCACTGATTGGGTCCTTCACCCTTTTCCTCTGTTTGTTGTGATGCAACTTAAGCTCCCCCTTCTATACCACCTGTTGATCCCAAAGGCTAAATTACCCCCCCCCTCTTAAGTTTTCCCCCTCCTACCCCCGATTCCTGACTCTTATTTCTTTTTATGAGCACAACCTGCTCCTCTTCTCACATATGGCTGGAATCGCCTCTTTCTTTCGTTTCCTCCCCGCGACCCTAGAAGATGAACTCTCAGTTCTCTTCTCTGCACACAAGAAGCTCTGATAGCCCAGCCTTTCCCTTGTACCATTTTTCTCCCTCTGCTAAATCCCCTCGCAATTGGCACCCATTTAGAGAGGTAAATGGCACGTTTGTACCCCTTTTATTGGTTCCCCCCTTGTAGAGTGTGTTTGCCTTGAAAAGGCGGTACTTTTAATTTTCCCCCTAAGCGATCAGCGGACCCATTTTTTTCTCCGGAGGTACGAATTTTTGTCCCTTTCCCTTAGTGTCACGACTTTGGACCTTCTGTTCCGTTCAACCACGACGAGCAACTTCAGAAAGACGATGTTTCCGGCTTGATTTTTTTTTTTCCGACTGATACGTCTTTTTTTCTGAAAGAGCAAAGCGATACTCCCTTTTTTTTGTTTTGCTCTCCCACAAGGGGAACGGCGCACCTCCCCCCCAAAGGTCCTGAGTCTGCGATGAAAAAAGTCTCCGTTTTTTTTTTTCCCTGGGGTTGGGGAGATTTTTCTCCCCTCCTTTTTCCGGGTCCTCTTTTTGCCTTGACCTCAGTTCACTCCCTAATCTTTTATTACTTTGATTCTTTTTCCCAACCCACCCCCTTTTCTCCCTGCTTTCGTTGTGCTCTGTGAAGTCTCCGAGAGCCGGATGCGGGAAAATCCTCGTTTTTTTTTTGGTCCCGGAATGTTCAATGGAGACAACTTTCCGGTCTTTGTCCCTCTTTTTCCCGTGGCATCGGCGGATGGCATGACCCAAGGCTATCTACATTCCACAATTTCTTCAATCGTCACCGGGCTTCCCACCTTCTTACACTTTTTCTCCCCCTGTTTTTTATCCCGAGTTCTTTAGCCTTCAAACCGGGTTTTTATTTTATGCCTCTTTTAAGTACTGTTTTCCCTTTTCCCTCCCCTTTCATGGTTCGGGGTGGAGCGATCCACTGGACCGGTGCCATTACAAATGGAGACCCAGTCCCTCATCTTTCGGAGCTGAACTCCCCCCCCCCCCACCCCCCCCCTCGTCTCAGGGTAGTCTTATACCCCGTCGTCCCCCCCCTTCAAGTCTGCGAAAAGATCTTGTTTTCCGCTGTGTCAGTAGCCGATTTTTGAAGAGGGCCTGTCTGAGTTTTTTTTTTATTTCAGGGCCCTGCCCCCCATCTTTACCCCCCTCTTTTCCGTGCCAATTCCTTGACCCCCGCCCGTCCCTCTTTTCTTTCCTGATCTGAGAAAATACGTCCCCGGTTTTTGCCCCTTCCTGGTTCGATTTCGCCGAATTCCCCTTTTTTTCGGAAGGGTCCCCTGGAATAGGCTTTGGCCTTTCCCACGTTTTAACGACTATCTCGATTACGGGCCGAAATCCACTTTTTTTTTTTTTCCCCATACTTTGGCTTGCTTTGTGCGAGAAGGGCGCGATCCCCCAGTCCTGCGGCCGTCGGTCCCTTTCCCCTTTGCCCCCCGAGTGGCCGGCCGTTCTTCCTCCTTCCTTCTCTGTGGATGTTTTGAAACGGAGAATGGTGGAACATCTTTTTTTTTTTTTTTCGTCGGATTGTACAAAATGGCTCGGTTTTCCCATCCCTCTCTTGGGGGGAGTCCCCTTTTTTTTCTTGACTGGCACTCGTCCTGTGCCACGTTTAAAGTCCTCTTACTTTTTTTTTTTTTTTTTCTCCTCCCACTGCGCGCCCAATTTGCCCACCTTTTTTTTTCCCCTCCTGGCTGTTCCCCCCTTTTTCACTTCCCCTAGTAGCCCCCCCTAGATAGGAGTTAAACAGCCCCCCCCCTTTTTCTTAACGACCCCTATTCCATATTTCCCCAGCCCTATCCCTTTCGTTATGGCTCGTTTTTTTTTTTAAGCATCTCTGACGTATAGTCTCTTTCTTCTTTTCCTTCCCCTTCCCCCATGGCTCCCATTTGTCATATAGTCCTTCCCACCCTCTTTCTAGAATTCACTGGCGTGCCTTTCATCCGCAGATCCCTCTTCCACGACCCAGCCGCCACCCCAGTCTTTTTCCCTTCCTATAGGCCTCCTTTTAGACGATTTCGCGCCCTAGAATCTGATTAATTTGTCATGTCCACTTTGTAATTCCACCCGAGGAGATATTTTTCATTTTTCCCTTTCCTTCGCTTTCTTTTTTAAGGCTCGTTTTTGCTCCCCCAGCTTCTGAGTCCCTTTTTCCTTTTCCCTGGTGAATGTGGCCTACCTTTATTCTTTTGTCTCTCCGTTCCCATTCTCTTCTCATACACAATAGGGGATAGACCTTCTTTTCACTTTTTTCCCTTCCAAGCTATGGACACACAACCGTTCCAGGAGTTTCTCGCTTTTCCCAGACCCCTCTTTAGAGTTTTCCCCTTCCTTATATCCCAATTATTGGAGTTGATTAGGTTTCCTTACTAACGCCTTGCTTTGTTTTTCCTTATTTCAACTTAGGAGTTAAAAGGACGGTTCTCCCCAAAAGTGGAGCCAGCCTGTCCAGAATTTTCCAGGTGGTACCCCTTCTTCCACGCTTTCCCTTTTTTTCTCGTCAGATTCTGGTCCTTTTCCCTCCCTCCCAACCAATTTTTGATATATCCCCCCTTATCTTCCCTTCCCGAGTATCAGTTTCTGATAGGGCTTTTTGCATTTTCCCCCCCTTGTAGGATTGATTAGAGTGTTCGCCTGCCCACCCCTTGATGCCCCCCCCAATTATGTTTCAAAGATATTTCCTTGTTCTTCCTTAGCCCCCTCCTTGACTGTCTTGCCTTTTTCATCCTTGTGGGCTTTCCACCTTTTGCCCTGCAGCATCACGGACGCAACCACCCCAGGAACATCGCCCCCTTTTTCTCCCACGCTCCGTGCCATTTTCTCGCCTTTTTGAGACGCACTCCTAGGCTTTCCTAATTGAGCGCTTTCCATCCACCCCAAAGGCGTATCTCATCCATTTTTTCTTTCTGGCTTCCCTATTCTCTTGAGTATTTCTTTTCCTTTTAAGATAGGTCGTCCCGACATAAGGTAAAGTTTTTATTCCCGTGACTACTTCGTTTCTCAATCTCTTTTTTGACTCCCCTTTCCATGAGCCAAATTTTTTTCTATTTCTAAACTTTCTTTTTCTTTTTGACTGAGCCTTTCATCTGTCGACCTCCTCCTGGAACAAAAAGGCGTCCTCTTATTTTTTTTTTCCCCTTATGTCTGATTTTCACGACCGACTTTCGGGTTTTCCCTCCCCCCCCTTTTTTTTAGGCCTGCCGTCCCCAATACCTTTTTTCCATTTCCTAAGTCCCAGGAGCTTCATTTCCCTCCTGGCTCCACCCCCCCCCTTTTCCTCGTTCAAGGTCCCTTCTTTTTTTCTTCCTAGTCTTTTTCATACCGGGGATGAGGCCCCCTCGTTCTGTTTCCCGAGAACCCCATTTTGAAAACCCCTCCCTCTCTTTGTCTTGGTACAGATGTACGCCCTCTTATCCCCCACCTTTTTTTCCCTTCCGGAACTGTTGGTTTTTGTTGGTTCCGTCGAAGTTTTTTTAACGTCCTTTCAATTTCTCGATCACTCCTTCCTGCCCCAAGAGTTTCCCCTCTCAATCACCGCCGAAAATGGAGATGATCTTAGTTTTCTCCTGGCCTTAGACTTCCTATTTCCCTGAACGAGGGATGCTACCCTGTTTTGAGATCCTGCGCGAAATTGCCCCCCTTTCCTTTCTCTTCCTATCTTCCATGCTGGAGATACGTAGGGATACCCATGTGTCTCATCCACAGCATGATCTCTTCCTACTCCGTTGTTTTTCTCCCTCTCAGTGCGATTGATGACCCCCTCCATTGGTGCCCCTAAGGTGACCCTTTTAAGTTTCCCCACTTATTGCATTCCAAGCCTTGCTAACGTCCCCCTTTCTCTTTCCCCTGCGTTATCTCAGCCGGTTCTTTCCCCCTCATCTTCACGCCCCCCTTGATTTTCCTCCTTTCCGATCTCGGACTCTCAGACAACCTCCCCTTCATTTTTCCTCTCTTGCAAGGCGTTAGAGCGTTTAAAGCGCTCTGTTTCTTATTCCCCCGAGATTGAGAAATGCCCGGCGCTCTCCACCCCTTTCCCCTTTTGTCCCGGTTACCAAAAACTTTTTTTGCCTTAAGCTCTCTTTCCTCCAGGAGTTTTATAGTACCCCAGCACCCCTTGCTTTCTTCGCTCTGCGACCCTGATTCCCTGACAATCCCTCCGTTTGCCCAGATTATGTATTCTTCTCCCCCCCTCGTCTGACACTTTCCCGACCTTCTCCAGTTTTTCCGTAACCTTGGGTCGTCTTCTCCGCGGTTCATTGTAATCATTATGCTTTCTCTTTTTTGCCAGGTGATGTTTGCTTCTTCCTCCCCCCGTCTGTTTTCGATCCCTTTCCCACGGATTTGAAAGTAACTCTTATCGTCCCGCGTGTTCGTTATTCCCCGTAGCCTTTTCGTCTTTTTCCACCCCCCCCACAGTTTTGTGGATCAAAAGTTTCCACCTCCTTCCGATTCTGTTCCTCCAATCCCCCCTCTTCGGTCCCGGCTCTCATTTTTCATGGCCAGTTCCCCAACTATCGGCTTCACGAGTAGTCCCCCCTCCTTGGCATCACGGGCTTTTGAGTCCCCCCCCCCTCAAGCCCTCCACATTTACGCTGTTTCCCTTGATCGAAGGATTTTCTTGTCCGAGCGTGATTTTCTACTCCGCCTTTCCCCCCCTGACTTCAATTATGTCCCCCCCTATCCCTTCTACGTCAGACCAGAACTTTTTTTTCACGTTTTTTTTATAACTTTTTGAGGTTTTTTTTCTTTTTCAGATTCCCCCCGAGGTGCGTGTGATTCAGTTTCTAGGTGACCCAGTGGGTGCAATCCACTTTCAAATCGGCTCCAGCGGCCCTCCCAAATTTTTCCCCTTGATTCACCCTCCGTGATGAAGCATTCTTCTTTGACCCTCATTTTTTGACACGCTCATTGCAGGCTGCACCCTTTTTCCCCTTTCTTTTTCCTTTTCGACGATGTGCCGTTTCGCGTCCTCCCTCTTGGACTCCCTCGAGATCAATGAGCCCCCCACTCTCCGTTCCGCGTCGTTGTTATTTTTGGACGGCCTTACACAATTCCCCTAAGCCCCCTTTTTTCCGCCCACCCCAGGATTTTTCCTCCCCGGTTTTTTTCACCCCCTGTCGCTTAGCATTGCGCTTCTTGGGATGGTTTCGTCTTCCCTTGAAGCCCTTCCCCGCCGGTGGGACCTTCTCAGTCCATCCGCTCTTTGTGAACTTTCCCGCATTGGGAAAACCCATCAACCAATGTTCAGACTTTTCAATTTGTTCCGGCAAGCTTGAAGTCTGTCCGAGAGCCGGATGCGGTCCCCCCCGCTTTTTTTTTTTTTTCCAGCGCCGGCTGGCATGTTCAGCAGTCTCCCCCCAAATTCCTTGGAGTCGTAAGAGTAGTAGTAGTGTTTATTTTTTTCTTCTTTTGGAGCCCTTTTTTCCTGCCCCTATCTCCCCCATTTTTATCCCCTTTTGTCGGCACTCTCTTGACGGTAAACCAAAGTGACCTACTTTTGCCCTACTCTTTCGGTGCCGACTCCTGAGTGCGAAGTTTTCCGTACATGATTCTTGAACCTCTCGGGATGCTCGCCTCGGCTTTTTCCGACCCCCGTCCTTTGAACCTCAAATGCAAAAGTTTGCTCGCCCCTTTTTCTTCTCCCCCGGAAATCTCTTGGTAGGTTAGACCCTTTTAGAAAACCGGTTTTTTTCGTTTTTTTTTCCTCCCGATTTTGTGGCGGCTGTGTTTTTTCTTCTCTATCCCCTTCTTAGTAAGTCTTGAGGTCTCCTGGTTCCCAATGCCTCTGAATGCTCCCCACTTTTCCCCCACTCAAGTACAATCTGATGACCCCCGGAGTTAACATTTTTTTGGGACCAGCGGAGTCTCCGCTTAAGGCTGACTTTTTTTCTTGCCCCCCTCCCTTTCTTCGGGGGACCCTCCCCTGATCTTTTTTCCCGCAATTTCTTTTTTTCCCAACTATGAGTGCAGACGAGACTTTCTTTTCACCCTCCTTTCCCCTATTCTTGGGGCTTCCCATTTGGTGCGGCGCCGCATAGGTTCCCCCTCCCCTGCCTTTGACTTCCCCTTGAACTAAGGTACGAGTGGCACCTTTAGCCCCTTTTCCCCTTTCACTAAAGTATGATGGATTTTTTTCCTTAGAACTTTTTTTCCGTATCTTTATATTATATCTTTTTGTTGTTTTTTTCGGTTCACACTGTTCCCTATCAATAAAGATACTCCCTTTTTCTTTGATTTCCTCCCCAACGCCTGCCACGTTTTCAAGGTCCACCCACCCCTTTTATCCTCTCTTTGCTCATTTCGAGTGCCCATTGATTCAAGAAACCGTGGGAAATCCTGCCCCTGTTTTCTTTTGTTGTGGTTTTTGTTTTGTTGGGGTTTTGTGTTTTTTGGTTTTTTTTGCGTCTTTGGTTGTGTTGGTTGTTTCCTTTTTTGTTTTTTTTTTTTTTTTTTTTGGGTTGGGTTTTTGTTGTGTGTGGTTGTTTTTTTGGGTGTTGTTTTTTTTTTTTGGTTTTGGGGTTGTGGTTTTTTTTTTTTGGTAACCTTTTAGCGTCGCACGCTTGAAAACAGCCAACTTACTCCCCCCAGAACTTTCATAGCCGAAGACACTTCGTTTTTTATCCAATAAGAAACACCATTTTTTGTTCCTCTTTGATCTTCCTCCGAGTCTCAGTTCCCCCCCCACCTCTTACGACCGTCAATTACATTAACATTTTTTTTGATCCTTTTTACGTATTGGCCTGCACATTACCTTTCCTTCTACCCCAGACGCAACCCTCTCGTCATTCCCTTCCTCCTTCCTTTTTCCGTTTTTTCTGCTCCTTATGTCGCGCGAGACTCGTTTTTCTTTTCTTGCATTTCACGTGCTTCGCTTTTGCCGAGGGCGAGCCATCTTATGGTCCTTCCGGTACCCTCCGCGTTTTGAAGGCTTTCGGCCCCAAGTTCTCATTTGGAAACACCTGCGTTCCCCCTTTTTTTCGCCCCGTTTGCCTCCCCCTTTAGAAATTTTCTTCTATTCTTTTCTTTTTCCATCTGCCCTGCTATCACCCACTCATGGGCTTTCCTCCAAACCCTTACGGTTGTCTCCTGATTGAACAGCCCCCCCTTATGTCACCCCAACTGACTTCTGCCAGCATCCGGTCTTTTTCACCCCCTTTTTTTTTTTCTTTTTCTGAACGCCATATTTCCCTCTTCTGAACACTCTCGAGTTCCCTCAGGGTTTAACAAGTATTGAGTCTGCCCCTGATTCCCAACCCTGTCCTTCTTTCAGCTCTAAGAACGTCTTCAACTTTTTAGAATGTCCTTTTCCCCCGTGCTTCCAGGTGTTCTTTTCCCCTCTATTCCCTTTTCGTGAGCTTTTCCTTGTGTAAATGCCTTAATCCCCCCCCCGGTAGTTCCGAGTTCCATTATCGACTTTTGGCAGCCTTTCACAGACGTATAAGTCTTCTAGGGCTTTTCCTTTCCGCACCTCGTCCTTTTCCTCTCTTCCTTTTTTTAGTGTTCAACCTTTTTCCCACCATTCGTGACCTGCCCAGCCTTTCCTCCACAAATCCCCCGCCCTCGACATAGGATTGCTTCCTTTTTAGCGATTTTTTTTTTTTTTTTTTTCACCACTGGACCTCGCTCCTAACTTCCCCCACAATAGGACATAGACTCAACCCTTTCCCTCTAGTTCCTTTCTCTTTCTGTAGGCGGAAAAGTTGATATTTTTATTGTCGCGCCTTTGGGGGACCACACCCCCCCCCCCCCCCCCCCCCACATGTGTCCCAAGGGGAAATGCTCCCCGTTGAGCCTTGACAATGTCTGATTCTTTTGACCCTTTTTCTTTTTTTTTGGATTTTCTTTTTAACTCGGTCCAGTTTGATTCCCCCCCCGCTTTTCTCATCTTCCTCGTCTTTTTTTTTCAGCGAAGACAAGGAAGCCTCCTGTTGTTCCACCGGGGCTTGGAAGACCTAGACTTGCCCTGAGCCTTTTGATCACCATGTGGCTCTGCCCTTCCCCCCCTGTGTCTTTTCTCAAAAGGCCCCCCCCCCCCCCCCCACCCTAGCTATTGTTCTTTAACTCCTTTATTCCCTCCCCCCCGGCTTTTTTTTTCTGCCCTTCCATCCTTACTAAAATGAACCGCGGCCCCTAATGAACCTATCTTTAGTTCCCCGTCTTTTCTCCAAAACAACGATTTCTTATATCCCCCCTTTTTACGAGGTGGTTTTTTTTTTTTTTTTATTCCACTTTCCAGGTCACGGGGATGACGGCTTCCTTTCACATCCGACTCTTCTCCTCCAGTTTTTCTGAGGTGGCGGTGTTTATCCCCCCGAGATTAGTTCCCAAGTTTTGCGACTTTTTGAAGGCAGCCGTTTCCTTTCTTTCATTTTTTTTCACCCTGATCTATTAAATTTGCGGAACCCCTTCCCTCCCTCTTCGCCAGCCCCCTTCCGCTGATTCTTCCTTCTCTCTTTCCGCGCGCTTCCATAAGCACCTTCCCGAACCCCTTTCTTAAAGCCCTTGAAAGAAATATCATTTTTTATGTCTTCTCTGCCCGTTGCTATGCTCTACCAGGATGGAGCCTTCGGGAACCATTAAGTTTAACCTCCGGCCTTTCTCTCTATTTTCATACCTTCTACTGTTGTTTTCTGAGTCTTTTGTGACATTGTCTTGTTCCCCCCTTTTATCCCGTACGTCCGAGTCGACTCCTCCTCATTCCCGCAGGAATATTTTACCCCCCCTTCTATATTTAAGCGTTATTCCCGTTTTGGTTGTTTGACGCTTCTCTTGTCCTTAGATCAGAGAGTCCTCTTTTCTCCTTCCCGCCCTGTCTTTCCCTTGGTAGAGTCTTTTGATAGCTGGCCAATGGCGATTTTTCATCGTATTGACCGAGATCGAGACTGACGTTTTGCGTTGCCCCCAGCCCCGTTCTTCCCCCCTTTCACCACCCTTTCCAATTTTTGGCTTTCTCTTGGGCAGTGGGCAGCGGACCCCCCCCCTCCCCACCACCGGTCTCGCTCTGCGAAAGATTTTTTCCAGTTCAAAGGACCTTTTATTTTCGATTATCCTCTGGCAACGAGTGTCTAACCCCCCGAGTCTGACAGTTTCCCTTCCATTTTCATTTGCAGTAAACCCTTTTTGTCAGATTTTATACTTTCCATGAATCCGCGTCGTTATTTGATCGGAGGGACCCTTTCTGTCTTTGCATAAGCGTTTCTTCGATCATGCCTCTTTTTTTTCCCAATAGCTTTAAGTTTTTTTCATGCACCCTTCGCGTCTCCCTTTTGGCCCCCAACAGTTTTCTTACTCCCCCCCCCCCCCAATGAACGTCATCGCTTTTTTCCTCCCATCCTCCCCCCCTCTCTGTCTCTTCCTGCTAAGGCATTCATCCCCCCCTCCTCTTTTTCCCGATTAGTCAACCCTTCCTGGTCCTTGCGAACTTCTGTTGAGTTACCTACCTTTCCTCATTTATGTTACTTTTCTTCTCGACTCCGCCTCCCAGCAGGTCTTCTCTTACCCTCTTCAAAAGGCAGATTATGATAAGCCTCCACCTTTTAGATACCCCCATCCTCCCTTAATCTTAGTTGGATACCTTTGCTGGTCTCCCTCTGATAAGAGTTTTGGTCTTTCCAGTTCCCCTTTTTGCTGATTGGGGTGAAGACACCCGGCGCAGACCATTTTCCGTCAATCCGAGCCTAGGAGTGCCTCCTTTTTTTTGACTCTTAGATTTAGAGTGTCCTGGTTTCCATCGCAGGGTGCGGCCTGCAAGAAGAGCCTTCGAACTTTCCCCTGTGTGGTTTCCCGCGGCCCTATCCGGGTGATCCGCTCCTTTTTTCTTTTATCGATAAGTTCCAGCGAGCACGGTTTTTTTTCCGGCAGTAACACTTTTCCGCGCATCACCTTTTCTCCCCCCCCCCGTTCTTTATCCTCTTACCCTTAGCCGTTTGGACAGGATGGTGGCTGGTTTTGGAGTAGTACCCGTTACAGGGTACTTTGGATTTTCCTTTCTTTCCCGACCCTGACGGCAATATTTTTGTCCTCCCCTTCTATTTTTTTATAACCTTCCTTGAAGCTTCCCTTTTTTTTGCGTTTGCACGCCCCCCAGCGTGTCTTTTTTAGCCGGCTGCGGTGCCCTCAGCCTGTCCGTTTTTTTTTCACTTGCATGGTTCAGCCTTCCTCCCCCACGTGCCGTTTTCTCTCTAGAGCCCAGTGGGTGATAGCAGCTGTCTGTTTGAACCCCCCCTTTAATCTAAAGCTATAGACCCATCTCCCCTTTTCTCCCACCTTGTCACCTTTCGTTACCAACTTCGACATTCTCGAAAATGAGTTACTTCGGGCGAGCTTCAACCCCTTCTTTTTTTCTTTCTGTGCAGCCTCCACTTACCCTCTTCCCTCTTTCCTAGTTTTGGTGGCACTCAGAAAGCAATTTGACACAAGGGCATGCACAGCACCTGGAAAGCTCTTTTTTTTTCTGACTCGTCCGGAGCAAGTTATTCCTTAACGGGCCTCCCTTGATTTTTTTTCCTCCTGGTGGCGCTGGTCCGTCGTATTCTTTGATTCGTTTGAGTCATCTTCATTTTTCCTTTGTCCTTAGGGTCAGGCAAGACTCTCTTCCCTTCTCCCCTTGAGCAGGACCTGAGAAGGTACCCCTTTTTGGATAATTTCCCCTTCCCCTTTGGTCTGAGGACTTGCTCCTTCCCAGTTCTTCTGGGCTTTCGGATGGAATAGGCTTTCTTCTGACTCCCCTTCTTTTTTCTCTCGTTTGCGGACGGATGCACTCCCCTCAGGATAGGCCCCCATCTCTTGTTTTGAAGCAAATGGTTTTTTAGTGCGTCCTCCGGCTCCTTTTTCTGGGCCTGGAAAACCTTGGCAGTAGAAGTGGCCTTTCTCGCCTTTTCTAACCACGTGATACTTTTTAAACGTTGCCATTTAACCAGTATATTCTTCCCTCCCTCTTTTTATTTCCTCGATACTGGTTCACCATGGCCCGTTCACACCTTCCCCTAATATTCTTTTAGCTTTCTTCTTTTGTCCTTTTCCTTCCCGTGCAAAGTTTCCGGTAACCTAAACGTAGCCAGTTTTGCTTCCTTACACTCTCGCCACCCTTTTGCTTCAGTCCGATTATGGGAAAATCCTGCTGGGGCCAAATTCGGCCGCTCGTAGCACTCTTTCCCCCTTCTTTTCGCCCCCATATTCACAATCGTCACATGGTTCCCCATTCCTTCTTATTCTCCCAACCCTTAGGTTCAGCCTTCTTTTTTCTCTCTCCTTCTCAGGTCGCAAAATCCCCTGTTCCTCCCCTCTTTTCCTACCGTATCTTTCCCCCCTAGTGAAAGTGCAAATGCCTTGCACTAAGTAACACACCTATTCATTATCCTTCCCCCCCTCAGCCCCCCCCACATCTCGTAGTCGGCTGACCCACCCCCCCCCCTTTTTTCCCTCCTCCACTCTTAGCCTGCTTTAAGAGGAGGGATTATTTTTTGCTTGCATGTCTGTAACCCCTTTTCCCTTCCCTAGGCGAGAATCCGTATCCCCCTTTGTCTTCTATTTCTGAGGCCTTAGCTTTTTTTTCCTTCCTAGCTCGGGGATAATCATTTCGTCTTTCACCCCCTCTTCCTGTTGATGGTTTCACCGTTTCCTTCAACTGGTTTCTTACCTTTCCCTGTAGTTCCCCTTTTTTTTACAATATCTTTTTGCTATTCCCCCCTGATTTCCTTTTCCCCTTGCAGGTGTATCATTCTGTCCCTTCAAGACCCCCCAACCCTTTTTCCCGCCCCGGTGAACAAGACTTAAAGCTTCGCTTTCCCTCTCCTTTACAGTTCTTGAGTGCTCTGGTTTCCCCCCTTTCAGTTTCTTCACCCCTCCAGTTTCCCCGGTCCTCCCTCCACGTTTTTTGATATTCCTTGGTACCGAAACTTCCCTCCTCCCCAACCTTCCCCCCCCCAGGCTTCCAAGTTGGTCTCCTAGCCCACCTCCCCCTTTCCATGTTTCTGTGTAAAGACGACCTCCACCTTTTTTTTTTTTTTAGTTGAACGTACCCGCTGTGCCCATTCATCCCGTCAGTCTCACCGATAGGCTTTTTTTGCCTTTCCCCCCCTCTTTTCTCCTTGCTCGTAGTGTTGCTGTTCCCCAAATCCCTCCCCCTCTTTCCCCGTGACCCCTTTCCTTCAACCCCTTACTCATTGACGAGAGGATTGTTCCGGCTGGATTCTGGGTTTTCTCCCCAACATGAGAGCATTCATTAAACCCTTCTCACACCCCATTTCACCTTCCATAACCCGTGATGACGTTTTTAATTTTTCTTTGCCCGGCCAAGTTTTTTGAGAAGACTCTCTGGGGAAAAATGAACTTCCTTCCTTCCTTTTGGTTACCCGAGAAGGAAGTTCTAGCTCTTTGGTGTAAGGGATTCCCTTCCCCCCCTTAAGTTTCAAGTTTTTTTCTTCCCCTCTTTCTATTTTCTTTTTCTTTTTTTTTTTTTTTTTATAGTGAATTTTTCCCTTTCTCCCTTTTAAGTTTGAGTGAGAGAATTACCTAAGCCTTGAAGACGAGGGTAGCGGCTCCTTGATCTTTATATTTCCCCCCCTGCCTCTAACCGTGTGGATATGCAGAACCTGGTCTTTTCAACCCAACAACTCCTGCCTAAGTTTTCCCCCTTCTCGCCCCCCCCCGACCCCGTTCTTGTTTTCCTCCCCACTTCTTAAAATGGTTCTCTTCCTTTCCAAACCCGTCCTCATCTTTTTTTTCCCACCCAGCCAGCTGCTGCTTTTTTCCAGGGTTACGCGCTTTCCCAACCCACGATTTTCTCGACCGTTCCCCTCTGTGGCCCCCCCCCTTTCGTTTCCCTGGGCATAATCGGGGCTTCCTGCCTTATTCCTTTATCCCTGTCGTTCCGAGCGAGCAGGACGGCGTTTTGCTTCTTTTGGTCTTTTTTCTGGCAATGAACGTGTTCTTTTTCTTCCTTCCCAGCTGCCTTTGTTTTTTGAACAGGACCGCCCCCCCAGCGTGCCCTCTGGTTTCGCTTTCGATTTCCTTTCACTATTCAACTGAAGACTCGACCCAATCACCCCTTTGTTATTACCTCGACTTGCCCAAGTCTATGAGAGACCCGTGTTGCTCTCTCAGATATCGACGCGGATTTATCCGGCCCTATCTCATCCTCCCCCAGGATTTATACGTACTGAGTCTCCTCCTTCTTTTCCCTTGGACTTCTAGAGGATTTCCAAGGTTAGGCCGTCGGTGCCCTCTCCCCTACAATACGCAATGTAACAGCCGCCTTTTCCCCTTTCCCTAACTCTTTTATCTGATCTGATTCCCCCCAGTCGTCTGTCGGACTTCCATTGGTGTTTCTCCTTATACTCCCATACTTGTATCATCAAGCCACTTGCAGCCTCTTTATGGCCTCTAAAAATTACTTTTAACTTCTTCCCGCCGGCTGTTCGCTCTAAAGAGGCCCCCTTTCATCTGTCTATCCGGGAATCCTCTTTCACCCCTTCCCCTCATCTTTTTTTGATATCTTTTGAAAATTGAGATTGGTACCCTCCTTTTCCCTGACTCTCTCTTTGTCCCAGTAGAGTTAGACCCACCTCCTGGACTCAAAGGTTCCCCCCCCCCCGGTAGTACCATTGAAGATTTCTTGTTTCTCCTTACCAGCCCGTGTTTCATATTCCCAAACCCCCCCCTTGCCACCCTCACCCCAGATCCTGTTCCTCCTCTTCTCACGATAGGACCACTCCCCCCCCCCCCTGCAAAAAGATTCTCCCCGGTCACCCATCCTACAACTCTTCTGTCCTTTTCCAAATTTTGTTTTTCGCCAGGCGCGCCCATGGGAAGCTACCCCGTCCTTTTTCCATGTTTTCTCCTTGTGGTCCCTTGTTCTTTTCTGACTCCCTTTCAGATGTTTTCCAAAACCCCCAAGCGGTTCTTTCTTTTCTTATCTGACCCCTCCTAAAACCTAGAGTGGCCTTCTTCACCCGTAGCAGCGTTAGCCTCTCCCCCTTGTCCCCCAAGGCCCCACCCCGAACGCATAGCTTTTTCCAATTCCCTTTCCTGCTCTTCCTTCTCAGGCCGCGCCCTTTCCCCCCCCACCACTCCCTTTTCACGGTGCATAACGGGACTGTTGTTTTCGCCCCTTCACTGTCAACTATCCTGTTCCCCTCCCGACGGTTCATCCGCCAGAGCCTTCCACATCCCTCCCGTTCTTCCTTCTTTCTCGTGCTCCCCATTCTGCTCAAGCCTATCCTTGCTTTTTAGTTTGCTCCTGGGCGTGGCCATCCCAAGTTTCTTTGCTTTTCTTTGTGTTGCGCCGTTGCAAAGGCTTCTGTTCCGTTTTGTGCCCTCCCCCCCTTTTTCCCTCGCTCCGACGGAAGCACTTCTTGTCCCCTTTATTCAATCCTTTTCCTTTCGCATTCGATTCGCCTGTCCCTCCTTGGGACCTCTGCTTTTTTCCCCCAGGCCTCTTTTTTTTTTTTTTTCAAGTCCCGAAAAGGCCGCTCCGGTTTTCTTTTCCTAGGGGCGAGGATACTTGTAGCCGAGATTACGATTCATCCCGTTCCGGTTTTCTTCTTTTCTTCCTGTCCCCCCCTTTCTTCCTTACCCCACAAGGGAAGACAACACCTCTTTTTCGAGTTGTTTGCCGCACCTGAGGGACAGCGGCGAACATGGTGTTTCTGTCTCGGTTCCCTTACCTCCCCTTCAGTCTTTTTTTTTTTGAGTAACGACGGTGGCTTTCAGGTCTTTAAGTACAGTCACGAATAGTGTTGAAGTACGAGATTGGGAAACCTCCAACTCCCCTAATTTCTCCTCTTCTTGATGGTCTTCACGCGTCCGGCGTGAAGTTCTTTCTTTCTTGTTTTTTCCCCCTTTTACGGTTGTGGGTGCCAGCTTTGAGTGGTAGTGTGTCTACAGCCGGGGGAGAGTCATAGCCTCTTCTTTCTCCCTTTCCCACTGACCTCTGAAGCCTATCGAAACTTTACCCCCTTTGATTCCCGTCACAGGGCCCGTAACAAAATTGCTTTTGCCTTTTCCCAGTGCAATTTTTCTATACAAGAGCTTGCCCCTGATTTTCTCTCTTCCCTCCATGACTCCCGTTTCTGACCTCCCCAATGGATTTTCCTCGGCGGGTGTGGATCCGACCTTTTTTTTTAAGTTCAAAAGCATTGAGTTCCTCTCATCGTCTCGTGAGATCCGGTTCCTTTTCTTCGGCCGTATAACGTCGCCCCTTTGGACCGTTCCCCCCTCGCAGGTTTTTGGATGGGTCATTCCTCTTGAATTTTGCTTAATGTCCGGATTTCTTTTTGTGGGGTTCCCCTTCTTTCCTTCCACTAGACTTTTCCTTCAGTTTCGATTTTCAACCTTTTTTAATTTTGCAGGACACTTAGAGAGAAATAGTCCCCATTGAATCTTCCGTCCTTTTTTGTGGTTTCTTTTTGTTTCCTTTTCTTCCTCATTTCCTTTTTCGGGATTGACCGAGGGCTTTTCCAGTGAATCCCCCCAGTTTTACGCCTTCCTCTTCGACGATCTTTCCTCACTTTTCCCCCATATTGATCGTGTCCATCAGCGGTGTTCTGACTCCCCCCCCATGGTTTTTTTTGGCGCAGTTGCGGGGAAACACTTTTTACCGTGCTGGGACGACAAGTGGCCCCTTCCTCTTTTTTTCAGTCCGCCAGCGCCAACCCCCCCCCCCCCCGATTTTTTCCTGAAACGTCTTGAGTGGAAACATGTATCTTTTCTCATTTTGTTGTTCCTTCATAGGTTCCACCGGCTACCTTTTTCCTAAGATCCATCGGTAGGGTTTTTCTTCTTCATGCCACTCGAAAGTTCCTTTACATTTTCCCTCACTTTTCAGATTTTTTTTTTTCTGCTCCCCGACAAAATGTGCCACCTAATTTACTATGTTGCGGCCGCGTTCGGCACTCCGATTTCCCAACTGACCTCCCTTCGTCCCCTCCCCTCTCCCCCCCATTTTCCTTTCCCAGACTCTTAACTTTAGTTTTTTTTTCTTTCGTCTTTCCAAACCTTAGGTGAATAATTAGCCTCGTACGTCTCAGGTTTTCTCCCATGGAACATTGTAATCTTCCCCACACCCCCCCCCCACCCCCAGTTTTTAACCCCTTCAGCACTTAAAATGCAGGTCATAGCCTACTCTCTAATCACTTTTCATAGATACCGGCCACCTCCCCCCCCTTCGGTTTTTTTAATTTTAGGTTATAAGAGGACTATTAGATTTAGAGAGTCTGTTTTTGTAATTGTAACCCTTGATTTCCCCTCCCTCTCTCTCCTTTCTCGGTAAGTTTTTTTTGCTTTTCTCCGCTTCCTCCTTCCAATTTTTCCTTTTCTGAACCTAGGTGAACTTCAGTATTCAACGGTCCGTTGTTTTGTGAGTTTTCCTTTCCCCCCGGCTCCTTGTTCGATTAATTTCAGAGTTTCCGTTTCCTCGCCCCCAACTCGTTTATGACTACAACGGCCACGTTTTGATTCCACTGCCATCCACCCCAAAGGAAAGTCCGTCTCGTTCTTCCCACTAATTCAAGCTTTCCTTTCCAACCCACTTCAGATATCCAAATTTATGGGAGTCCATATACATCCGGGTCATTAAACACCCCTATGAGTATTTCTTTTCCCCTTAACCTCGGAGGTAAACAGGCTTTCCCCACCTTACTTCCTCACCCTTTTAAAAACAAGGGTCCTTTTCATTCTCACGGGCTTCGGATCAGCCTTGGTCACCTTTTCGTGAGACATTGTTCTCCTCCCCCCTACCCGGCGTGCCGCGTTTTCCAGTAGTCTCTTTGCCTCACCCTGAGAAGTATTAACCGATCTTCTTTGTTTTCTTTTCAGCTGAACATCGTCATTGTTGGCTTTGACTCGTCGTGTTGCGGCCTGCCCCCCTTAGTCCCCCATTAAACACCCCTTCCTCTACTTTCTCAGGATTGTCTGCTCTCTCTTCTTTTTTGCACCCCCACCTTCGAAAAGCCTCCGCCTTTTCTGGTTTCCAGTCGCATCGACACCCTCCCATTTTGCTCCTATCGTCCCCCGCGTACAGAACTTTTAGCTTTCTCCCTGAGCTATTTTTAAACTTCCTTGTTTTTTTTTTCTCTAAAGCTGCTTTTTCTGCTTCGTAATTTCTGGAACCTCGGACCTGCCTTCCAGCTTCCTCAACGCAGCCGTCCAGTTGGAAAAGATGTGAATTTGTGATCCCTTCATTTGTTGTTTAAGGAGAGGCCTCCTTTTTCTCAGCCAGGCGCATCTTGTCTTTTCCTGGAGAACCCAGCGATTCTATCCGAGCCTGATAAAACTTTCTCGCCACTCGTCTCTTTTCTCAAGAAACCTTCGTCCCCAGGTTCGGATCGAATAAGACCTTCCTTTTTTCTGAATCAACCGGAAGACATGATACCCCCCCTTTTCCCCGGATACAATTGTTCACTCCGTTCTTTTGGTTAAGCCTGGCGTTACAACCGATTCCTAGTAGACCCGAGGTGGTTAGGCGTTTCCCTCTGGGCCCCCCCTTTTTTCTGAGGCCCTTTGCTACTTCCTCCGATGTCCCTGCGATTTTGACAGCAGCGTTGGCTGGTTTTTTTGTTTAGGTTATCCATCCTGTAGCTTTCCTCTTTAAGCTTCCTTTCCGTCTTTTTTTCTTTGAGGAAGGCAGAACGTCTTATTTTCTTTTCCGACCGCTTTCAATTTCTCGATTTCCCTGCCGTCGAACTCCCCTTTTTTCCCCATCCTCAGACCCTGTCCCTGGAGATTTGATTCTAGACCGGGTGTCTTGCTTTCCCGACGCCATCTGAAGGAACGAGTCTCCGAGCTTTTTTGGATAACGCTGCTTGAAAGCCCCTTTTGACAGGTCCTTCCTTTCCTCTGCCTTTCGGCTGGAGGTAGAAGTCGGGACCCATTTCCCCCCCCCCCTTTCCCTGGATCTTTCCTCCTCTCAGTTGTTTTTTGTTAGTTCCCTGCTCGTGCGATTTTATGTCCTCACCCCTTTATACCAGACGTTCTCTCCAGCCGTAAGAAGCCTGAACCTCTTAGGATCTTCCAAGAGACTGTAGCGCAGCGTCCAGCCTTGTTCCGCTCTCACCCGGTGAATTCGATTGTCTTTCCCCCCTCACTCCCCCCTTTCTCCAGCAGTCTCTGGAAGTCGGCGTTCCCCACCTTCCTTTTTTCTTCTAGTTGCATTGAGATTTCCTCTCTTCCTGCCGTTGCTCTTTGCCCCCTTCCCAGAAACGTTTTCTGTTTCCTCTTTGTTTTTTTCACCCCCAAAGTTTCTCCCCTTTCATCTCTGACTTCCGGTTTAGTAATCAGTACTTACATTCAACGCTGTCCTTCTCTCTGCGACCACAGATGCACCCCGGCAGCTCCCCCCCGATTCTTACTCCTTCCCCTTGCCCTCTGACCTGTGTAGAAAATTCTTTTTGCACGCCCCCCTGTGTCCGTAAAGGGTTTTCTTCCGTACATACGGGGCGTAACCGGTCTTTTTGCTTTTTTTTTGGTTTTGAGTAGGCTCCCGCCCCTGAGTCGATCACTTCCGCTTTTTTAGAACCTTTACCAATATGTTTCTTTAGGTTTTAAAGTCCTAGAGTTCGAAGACCCCCCAGTAAACCGGCCGGCCCAACAATATCCGAATACTGCTATCCAACTCCATAGCACCTGCTTTTATTCCTCTTTTTAAGAGAATCCCCATAGCGATTAATTCTTTCTCCCTTTTGAATCCCGGGAACTGCGTTGTTTTCAATGTGCTGTTTTGAAGATGTCCGCTGGATTGTCCTTAGGAAGCCCATCCCTTTATTATCCGCAGTTTTTCCTTTCCCCAGATAGTACCCTCGACTCCTCCTTTTTAATTTTTCATAGATAATTGCAATCTCGTTCCCAAATTTTTCGGGTCCCCCTCTTCTTTGGCGCACTGTGAAAATCCACTATCAAGTTTGGTTTTTCAAGACAACACCCCCCGGCCAATCTCCCTTTCCTCCCCCTCCGAGTCGTCACGGAGGTTCAACGACTTTGCCTTTAGCTTAGCCGTTTCAAAGCATTGTGCTCTTTTTTTATGTCCCACCGACAGATCAATGCCCCTTCTTCCTCTGACGATTGCCCGCGCCCCGCGTTCATACTGGTTATTCTTTTCTGAAATTTATCCAAATTCCCCTTTTCCTTTTTGAGCTTTGTTTTCGGCGGCATTACCCCCAGCACCCCCAACTGAAGACACCACCTTCTTTTTTTCACCCACCCTGAAGACAGTCGACAGCTGGGCGCCCTTTTTTTTTTATCTGTTCTAGTAGTACGCCCCTTTGCTCAACGCAGTGGTTTTGAAGGGGAACCCATTAGACTCCCCGTGGGACTTCCTGCGATTGTGTATTTTCGCCCCCTTTTCATATGAAGATGGCGTTTCCTTTTGCTCCGAGCTGGAGGGAACTCCCTCCTTTTTTGGTTTTCCCTCCCCTTTTTTCTGCATTCGAAGTGAGACACCAGTGTCCTTTCTTTCCTAGTTTGTATGAGGCGATGTCAACTTAAACCCCTCCCCGGTCTCCCCCGGATCCACCGAGACTTACAAACCGTTAACTCCATTGTTTCGTTTTCTTCTCATCCCGATTTCGAGCCTTCAACCGTGATTTTTATTTCCGCATTTCGTACTTTTTTCCTACCGAGACCTTGCTGACTCGGCCCTTTTAAACGACATTCATCTCCCTCCCGTTTGCCCCCCGCAAGCAACCCTTTTCTCGAACTACTCTCCCGAGCGGAACCTCTTGTACGGTTCCCCTATAACGGAGAACCCTGACTCCCCCTCTGGTGGCGTATGTTACGTTAGTTATCTTTAGTAATGTCTGTCTTAGCGCCTTTTCCTGCGTTCCCTCCCCGAAGGCCAATTCAGAGCTGCCCCACTGATTCCTTGCGAGACTGTGAGGACTATACGATTCCCATGCTGCGTTCTGAGAGTCCCGAAGAACGCACTTTGCTTTCCCTGCTTGGCTTTCCTAGCGGTGCCTTCCCATTCGGTTCTTGTTTACCCTTTTCTTGCGCTTATTCTACCTTTTTCCACCAGCAAGGATATTTACTGTAACCTGGTCCCTAGTGAGGGAAATCCGTCACCCCTGACTATTCTTTCCCAAGCTTTCTTTTCGTGGCTGCCTGCGCGATTCCTCCCCTATATGAGCTTTTTTTTTTCTACTGTGGAACGTAATATTGCTATTTTATAATCCATCTTTGTTGTTTCCCTGCCCAGGATCTGCCAACCTACCGCTCGGTAGGGTTTCTTCGGGCGAGCCGGAAGGCCACGACCTTGTCCCCCTTTCACACGTAGCCTTCAGCTTGCGATTTCCCGCACTGCTAGCCCCCCGGTGTTCTTATTTACCTATTGCTGGGGCAAACTTTCGGACCTTCCTCTTCTCTGTACATCCGTGTAGTACAGCCCCCTATTCAAGCTCCAATCCTTTTCTTTTCCCCCTTTCTGAACCCAGTCCGGTTCCTTCTCTTATATAGGTACGGCCACTCCCCATGTTGGCTTCGACGTCCCCCCAGTTTTTCAAATGCAACCTTGCCTCCCCTCCGCACAGGACAGCTCAGCGCTCTGCCGCTCTTCGGACTCCCCTCACGGTTGACGACGGTCCGCCCTCGACTCGCGCCGAGACGATTGGATTCAAGTTTTTCATTTCCTTTTATGTTTCCCCCCGCTTCCAACCAGCCTAGGCGCGCATGTATCTTTTTTCGAGGTCTCCATGAGGACTGCGCCATGGTTTTTCTCGAAATCGGGGTACTCTCGAGGCCCCCGGAGTTTAATGGTGGTACTCCCACCGGTGGGCTTTTGACCTCCCCTGGGGAAGATGTCGATCCCGGCTTATTTTAGCTCTGACTATCCAAAAAGAAGGTTCCTCGACCCCCCTGGAAATTCCTGCGGCCGCCAGAATTCGCTGACCAACCAACCTTGACAGGACGTGATTTCCTGTCATTGACTGAAAGAGGTCCTCTTTTGGTTCCATGCATTAGGTGAAACAGTAGTGGAGGTGAGCGGTTACACTCCTCTCTCGGCACAGCAAAACAATCACCAGAAAACGACGGGCCCCAGGGACCTCCCAAAACGAAGGACCAAAAGCCAAGAAAGCAGGGTAACAACTTAGAGTATGTCTTGTGTAATTAACTACACAGGCGTCCTGGAGTCAGTTCCTCATCCCGATAAACAAGGCTCCACCGGGCTTCCTTTGGTTCTAGAATGTCCACCTTTTTCCCTTTTTCTTTGCTCTTTTCTGACCTCCACTCCCTTCTCAGCGTCTTTTCTTTTCATTTCACCCAGAGTCTCAGTCCTGGTCCTTGGGTCAGGCCTGCCACATCTTGATTTTCGTAGATGTTTTCGGCACCCTCGCTCAAATTCGTCCGCTCTACCGGTTTAGCCATTGTTCCTACTTGCCTGCTTTTGTTTTGTGATCGATTGCTGTGGCCTTCACACCACTCAGTTTGCACGTGCAGCAAACACTTTCCCGACCCCCCCAGTTTTTTTCCCCCCTTCGTGCCATTTATGGAGGGACCTAAATGCCATTATTGAGAGCCTTGGCCTGAATTGCTTCACGTCTTTTTGGAGGCGAGCGGACTTTACCCTTGTAGTCCGGGATGGCCGTGGCCTTCCGAATTTTTCGTGTTGACTATCGTGAAGCCGACTATTTGGGAAAACTGCTCGTCCTGTCGTAACATACTTTCAGGCGCCTCTTCGGTATTGTAGAACAATCATGAGTTCCCTTGTCCTTTGATCACCGGTGTGGGCTTGAACATAGTTTCATTACGCGGCCCCCGCCATTGTTATAACAATCAGTTGCCTCCCCCGTCTTCTTTTTTTCACGCATCAATGGTCTCTTCGCACCGCTTCTTAAATGAACCTTTTTGATGGTGGACACCACCCCATTTATAGAAAGTTTACTCGTTCCTTCGGGCATAATCGTTTATGCTTCCTTCTTTCTCCCGAGAACAGAGAGTGGGAGGATTTTTTGCGAGCCACCACGCCCTGTAGCCCCTCCCTAGTATCCCTCTTACGTTTGGTGAAGGGACGTGTTCTGCCAGCCTTTTTTAGGCGACCGCCGGGGAAATTTCTCTATCATTTTTTGCACGCAGCCCCTACTCAAGCGCTCCGCTTCCCACTTGTCCCCTGCGATGTTATACCTTGGCTGAGCTTTTGCCGAGATCTCCCAGCGCTGCTTAGGCACCGCGTTGCCGAGCTTTTTTTTCTGATAACAGCTTAGCGACGTATCCTTTTTGACCTGCCTTGCTCGGATTATTTGCTTTTTGGTTTCTTTCTTCTTAAAAATGTACCATCATCAATTTAACTGTCACAGATCTCCGTTGTTGTTGTTGATCGTTGTCAGGTGCACCATGGTATACGTCCCGTATCTCCTCAATGCCAAGAATCCTCGCCCAAGGTCCCTCCGTAAAGGAGATGAATTAGCGCCCGTTATCCCGCTTTTTCGGTCACGCGGTGCCCCTCAGAGATTCTTGGCCTCCCCCGTTCATCAGAGCCTTGGGCAAGCGGCGGATCTTCATCTGGTCTTTTCGAGCGGAAATTGAAAGACCGTGCACCGCGTCCCTCCATCTCCCAACGTGTGGACCTTCAGTTTTCCCTTTCCCCCCCCCTCCTTGCCTTTTTTAAGCTACAGGCGTTCCGTTGTCATCGTTACCCCCCACCACCAGAGCTTGGTCGTCTCCGTTCTTTCATTCACAGATACAGGCCGATCCCCTGCCGGCACGAGGTTAACCACTCATTTGTCGAGAATCGTTGTTTTTCTCGCGTAACATGGGGACTCCCCCCCTGTACGTTTTCCTTTTTTTGGTTTTGGCGGAACGCCGGTTCTGTCTTCTTCGGCCCCCCAATTTTTCTCCGACCCGCCGGTAGGAGGAGCTCGCCCTGTGCTAACCCCTAGCTGCAACGTGTGCTACTGTCGCAGTCTACTGGAAACATGGCCCACATAAAGAATCGATTTTTTCCTCTCACCCCTCTTTCTCCTGCTTAGTAGTCCCGCCCCCTCACACAAAGAGCGGCTTTTTTACTTTTTCACTATGTGCATAACTTTACATGCCTTGAGTCACAGGTCATCCCTGACGCCAGCTCTTTTCCCGATTAGAAGATGCCGCCGCCGTAGTGATTCTCTACCTTATCACCATTCCGCTCAATGATGCTCCCTACTAGCACTTTGCCGCCAAGGAGAAATTACACCTTCATCACGGGTTGATTTAGGGTGGGTCGATGGTTTTGCCTTTTGCCAAAGGCGGCGCTTCTCCTGGGCCCCGGCAATTTTAGTGACTCAGCCTCCCTTTCCGAGCCGTCAAGGCCAGGTTGGGTAATTCCTTTTCGATCTCGTGCCCCTAGTGACAGCGCCCCGGGTGCAGGACGCAAAATGAGCAAGCTCCCAGTGACTATGTGCAGTAGAACCCGCCCTTTTTGAAGGGACTGATCTTCCCTTGTCATTACCCGCTATTAAGAGATGAGACGTTGGTGCGGCGCGGAGGCCCAGGAAACGTCAAAACGGGAACCCCACTTGTGTGTACCAACCCGAGAGACTAGGGGACCGCCCCCATGGGGTGGCGGCGAGCCGTAGTACGCTTTGACGTTCGTCTTTGGAGGGACTTGAAAGTCAAGCCCGCCCTAGTGGGGATCCGGAGTTTTTTTACTATCAACTCCCTAAATTGTAAGCTGCAGATGGACGTTTCCCTCGACTTGAATGTTTCCGGATTTGCGAGGCATCCCGCCTGCTTGTGTGCCATCGAGGCTGAATGTTCAGCCGTCACGGTAGTAGAGCACCGTCCGGGATGCGTGGCACACTGCCACAGCTGAGCCTTCCGACAAGGTTCCCAGGGAGGACCCAGGGCCGACAACAGTGAAAGCTTTGGCATAAAATGAGTATCACAGGGGCCCGAGCTCCCGTCGGGGCGCGGCCGCAGATCTGCCGCCGGAATGCCGACTTGGGGTTTGAAGCGACCGTACGGGGACAAGGATGCAAAGTCACGCACCCTCCTCGTCTCGGGGCGCGGGCCCAATGTCGGAGCATTGTTATACCCCTAAGGCGAAACGAAGACGATTTGTCTTCCTGTGCCGTCGGTTTGCTCCTGTCGTTGCCGGATGCAAAGGGTTTCTTCCTCCAACTAGCGGACGACTGTATGCCCCCAATGTCCATGATTTGAAGAGACCTGACCGGACTATACTACCTCCCCTCTCTTGAACGTCCTGGTTTTTGGACCCGCAGTTCCAGGACCTTCTGACTTTTTCCTTCTGGCTGTACTGTACACGCTTCCTGTTTCACTCTATAGAGTGCGAGGATTCCGAAAGTTTTCCAGCAGGCTATGTCCCATGGTGGAGTGAATCCCTTTTGGGAAACCCCAAGATGAGTTCTCATGCTTCGAGTGGTGGATGAATGGCGCCCCCCTCAACCCTACCTGGGATGTGGAGAACGGTTCATGGTGGAACCAGTATCTTCCCCCTCTTCCCCTTTTTTTTCGAGAAAAAAATCCTCCCCGCCAATTCGCTCCTCTTTGGCTGAGGATGGAGAGGCCTGAAGTCCCCTTTTCCCACTTTTCCGTTTTTCAGTCGGCCGCCTTTGGCGGATTTCCCTGCGCGCCCACCATTTTTCTCACTTCCTTTCAGATCCGGTTTCCCCTTTTCAGGCCCGTCTCTGCACGCTAGCGTTAAAATGTCGTTTACTCAACCGAATATTCCCCCGTTCAAGCGGTTCAAGATCCGCCTTGACGGTTCAGTCTTCGCCTGACCCTCTCCCCCAAATCAATGAGAAGCTTTTCATCATTGACCAGATGTTTTGAGCATTGCAAATGGGAAGGGCCGTTTCTCCGCAGAACAGTACTCCCTCCGAACTCTAAAGCCTTTATCAGTTCCCAATATCGTCTTAGGAACGAAGTTAGAGGTTAAACCCCTGATCCGTGAGCCAAGACTAAGACGAAGAGGATCTCCCCGTTGCTGGCATCTTGTCACCGTCTCGCCCCCCGAGGGAGTATCCTGTCATACTCGGCTCTGCACAATAATGCGCCCCTTCCTGTTAAGTCTCGTCCATCGGGGTCCTTTTCCGGCCAAAATGGTTCCGTTTACGGCCCCTGGCACCTGGGGAGAAGTTTTTCAGTTTTCAGTTCCACCTCCCTCCCCCCAACTACTGGCTCTGACCCTCTACCGTTGTCTCCTGCGAAAAGGCAAGCCTCGACCACCCGGCCCTGCTTCCAACGTATGGATTTCTTTTTCCCTCACTCTTTAGCGTGGCGCGCAGATTCACATTTATGGATTGATAGGTTTCCCTTCGGGTCTTACCACGTTTTCCTTCTATGAACCTGAGGTCCCCCACCGGCGGTACACTTGCTAAGGCATGACATATAGTCACAACTTGGTTTCCCGGGGATTCAGGTGATTCCGCTGACAACTTGGTTCTGTTTCGTGCTGACTTGTCCCCGGGCAGAACTCACCCGTGTTTAATGTCCTCGTTGCTCATCATCCCGTATCTCTTCCCGCTAGGGCCGTGGGTCCTCCCGTCAATTCCGAGGCTTGACCGGTTAGTTGCACTGGTCCACCTTCGTCCCGCTCACCTTCAGTGCTTCAGCCCGTTACATCCTTTTCGTCTTCAGGCTTGGAGCTGGGGGTCTTTTCCACGGTTAACATCGCCCCCCAGCACCACCCCCAATCGGCCATCCTCCCCTCCCCATCCAAATTGTGCCAGTTTCGCTGGGACATTTGCGCAGCTTGAGATTCACTGGGACACATACGTAAGCTCTCACGCTGCTGGAGCTGTTTCCCCTATACTTACCAGCGTGAGCTGGCCCTGGCGCAAAAGATGTTTATGCAACGATTTGACTCTGTGAAGCCGTATTTGTGACGGACGCTCTCTTCCCCTCGCAGGCGCGGGGTCGATTTTTGATTGCTATATTTTGGCTTGAAAGCCTTTTCCCCTTGGGCCTCTTCGCGGCTGTGAATCACGAACAGGCGGTTTCTTCCCCCAGTCGGGCCTGATCGCAGCTTTCCGGTCTGAATACGGAAAAGGACAGTCCACCGTAACCTGCTCATTGTCCCCGTATCCGGGCGCTTCCAGTTACGCCCTTCTGAAAAACCCCGATCAAGTGTCACTAGAGGTGGTTAGGACCAATTTCGGTCCCTCCTTGGACTGCGTCCGGTAACTTACTTATCTATACCGCGCGTGGGAGTCTGGTTGGTACCTACGTTTTTACGCTTCCTACTCAGATGCACAGGCCGTTGTGGTGAACCTAAGTGGAAGTGCCCTTCTTGCGTTCGAACGAGCCGTGAGATCTCTTTTCCAATTCACGCTAGCAAGACCAGAGCTTGGCAGCGGACTCTCCCCTGCCACTTCTCCTTCTTAGATGCGTTTTGAGGCCGGAATCGACGAAGTTGCCGGACTCTTTCCCCCTCACAGGCGCGAAACCGCCTGTCGGAAGGCATCTTTTACCGTGTAGCGGCTTTGCGAGCGCCTGTCTTGCTTATGCTGTCTTGATACCCAATGTAAGTCATCAATCGATGCAGTTGCCCCTCCTCGCCCTTTCCTTTGTTGGTTGTGAGCGATTGCGTCTTGGTTCCTTACATTTGGTTTATCTCCCTTCTCCAGCCTAAGAAAAAGAAGCCTAGCGCTCAGTCCAAGGACGACTCTCTTTCGTCGCAGCTCTCTCAGCCGGTGAGGTCGCGCTCTCCGCGGTCTTCGCTTTCGGCCTCGCTCAGTCCCGGTTCATTTGCAATCGGCTGATTAGAGGTTTTCCCTTTCTTGCCTTTGAAGGATCGAGTGCCTCGCGTCCCCCCAGCTGAACGTTGCCTTACACTGAAAGTCTCCAATTGCAGATTGATTACGACAATTGCTTAGTTGTTCTGTTACCAACGCCACATCCCACCTGTCCTCGCGCTGCGACCCATCTCGAGGGAATACCGTCCGCATCCGCATTTGACGAGTGCCCCCCTCTGCCACCTGTCGAGAAATCTTTTCGTCCTGGCTCCCTTCCCGTATACGGTTTTAATCCGGTGCGGTCCCTTCTTTCCTTGGCCAGTGATTGGTCGGAAGACCCCCTAGTAGCGTCTATTTTTTTCCTTCCCTGTTGGGAAGAACAATACATCTGTGAGCACCCTTCGCGCGTTAGCCGAGGGTGATAAAAAGCCCCCAAATGGTACGATTTTTTGACCAATTACCCCCATGATTCTTTCGGCTCAGGCCGTCGGTAAACCTAGCTGACTCGTTAACATCGGGCAAATTGACGCACGACTCCTCCCTCCCCGGATTGATGTTAAAGATCGGATGCCGCGCTACTCCCTCGGCTTGATTTCAGAAGTCATCCCCCCTTTCGCTAAAGTAGATACAAGCCTATTTTTCGTGCGACCACTCCATTACGCGGTTTCCTTCCAAATGGTGAGGCGATACGAGTTGGTTGTGCGCAGTGCACAGAGGCGCAGTGGTACCAACCGGTCAATAGCTCAGCGAGGGCCCTTACATTGAGCTTTGGTTGTTTTGTTGGTACGGGTCGTGGTGGCTTACCGATTAGCGGCGAATTTGACAGCGCGATTTGCACCGTCAACACGACGCCTCAAGCCCGACCCGACGTAGTCAGGCCGACCGGACCTCCTGAGCCCCTCGAGCCTACCGTTACTGGCTGGGAAAAGCGATACGTTCAGACCTACTGGTTTTGGCGGAGCCTACACAGACCGCATCAACACCTCTCCCCCCCCCAAGCCTTGGTCAGTTGCCACTTTGAGGGACATTGCACCGCATGTTCGTCGTAGTACCACGCGGAGCGTAGTACGTTGTTCGGACTCTCAAGACAGACGCGTTGAAGGCTTTTCTTGGGTAACCTATCAACTTCCCATGTTTTTCAGATTTGCAGCGAAAAGTTTTTGTTCGCTAGCCTTTCGTGACACAAATAGCTGTCCGGTTGGCGCTGGTGCTTTCCGAGTCACCCCGAAGCGGAGTAAGAGCCCGTACTCCTGCATGCCCCTGAAACTCTGATTATCGACAATTTTCCCCCTGGAGGTCCAGTCACGTTTTCCCCGTGAACGAATTGTTGGCAACTCGGAATCAGAGCCTCTCCCCCTTAAACCTGACGGGTAGAGGCAGCCGTCTTCCGTCCTCTCGAGACCTCGTCCGGAGGACTCGACAGTGCACGGTGAAACAGGAAAGGCCAAGTACTGGAGCCGTTTCTCGGGTCGAAATCGTCGGAAGCCATTTAGGCCCCCCGTTTGAGCTCCCGGAAGTCGGCGAAGACGGTGGTGAGCCGTTGGACTTCCGGATTTAGCGGAGGCGCACCCCTTCAATTTGAATGTCCCACCATAGTTTTAAGGACGGATGACCCACGTGCTTGCTTCCCTCTGACGGAGGACTATACGTCAAGCGAGAACTGATTTTTTGGACTTCTGTAGACAACGAAAGGGCTTCGGCTGTGCAGGGCTGGATGTACGACCCTTGCTGGATTTAACTCATCGATACTGCGACGGCCCGATTGAGCGCCGGTCCCATCCTGTGGCGTGAAAGTGGGAGCGCAGTGCGGGAAGATCGTCGACGAGTGGAGAGATGGTCTCCCGACCATTTCGAGTTCCCACATAGCCAGCAAGACGCCTAACACCCCCTACGATGTTTTTTTTTTTTACTGCGTAGTGTCACACCAGAGTTTTGTTTTTTTTTTTTTTTTGCTTTTTTTCCAGCAGTAGATAGTCCTTGTGTACTTCCCCCCACACAATCCCTTCCCCTTCCTACCCCCTTTTCTGTACCCTATAAAACACGAACCCTTTTTTGCATCTGTCGCATACTGGTTCACACAATGGTTTCAGGTTTTCCCATCGGTAGTTTGAGGAATGGCGCTGCATGATTGCCCTTCCCTTCCCCCTACAAGTTAGCTTCCGATCCGCAACTCCCTTTCCCCCACTTCACGACACTTTTTTCTGGGCACTATCCTGCGGGGGCTTGGCCTCCCCCTCCACGATCGGGTAAACATCCCCTCCCTTCGTACAAGCACCGCATATTTCCTAGTTTTTTTTTATTCAAGTCACAACAGACTTCTCGCCTTGTACCTTTAGTATATTTTTCAGGTCCTACTCAAACCCACTGTTTCGCAGTTGTAATATAGGTCCTTTCTTTGTAGACTTTAACTGGAGCATATCAGAAGCCCTTCTTTCCGTAGATACACGAGCCCACAATCGGGACGCCTTTAAAGGTTTAAAGTCTCCAATGCTCCTAAGATTAGCGCAGAATGAGTTTCTTCCCCAGGTGCATTGGAACACCGTGAGTAGATTAACACCCCTCTATCAAGTATATCAAGTCTTCGCCTTTTATGTAATTAGACTCAGGGAGGAGGTCCCCCTCGGGAGAATACCTTTCCCGAGGAACAAGGCTTTGGGGGTATGGAGAGAATGGGTAATCACTTCCCTCCTTTAAGATTCCCCCCGACCCACTGATACCACCACAGTGGTATGTCCCCTTTTCACCAGGCTTTATCGGATACTCGCTCCTCTCTTTGAAAACACCTGACTCTTCCAACTCGGCTTTTCCCCGTCACACGTTTTGAGCTTGCAAACTCCTATGTCTCTTGAAAAAGTTATGGTCTAGTTTCCCCCCCCCCCTTTTAAGCCCCTCCCACAACGTACTTGTTATTGACATGAGTCCTTCAATAAAACGGCGTACGTCCCCTATTAATTGACACCCTTCCTAAACCCTGCCTCCCCCAAGCATGTCAATACATTTTTAGGTTTTCCCGAGCCACCCACAGGTGCCGTGTTTCGTTCTCTGTGTCATTGTCCCATACCAAGGAGTTGTTCACACCCCCCCGCCCACCACACGCGACGCCCCCCACACAACCACACCCCCCCCGCCCCGCAAGAACAGAACCACACCGCCCCCACACCCCCCCTCCCCCCCCCCCAACCGCCCCCCGCCCCACGCCAGTAGTCCTAGGGGCATCCCAACATATGTTAGATTTTCTTCTTTTTTTCAGGAATGTCCAATACTCTGTTTCCCCCCCCAGTAACTACCTCTGGATTACAGACACCTTCCTTTTACACCTAATGCTCTCTTCTGAGTTTCCGGCGAGTTGAATTTTTGCTTGCACCCCTGAAAAGCAATTCTTTTTGAACTGGCTCCCCCACAACTACTCCCCCCCCCCCACCTGCCTTTTGCCATTATCGCATGGCGGTTACGTTCACTATGCTTGAGAAGCACTTAGCTGCATGGTGTGAAACTTTCACAGGACCTTTGTACCGTCTCCCTTGATGGTTAGAATGTTCTCCTGAAAATACAGTCGCGATTGCCCCCGAGGTCATGGGCCAGTTCGGGACATAAACTCTTCCCCAGTTTTTTTTCCATTGCTCACCGTCCCTATGGCCGATACTACGTTGGAAGAGCTCAGCATACTAATTTCTCACATTGTTTCTCTGGATACAAACTCTGTGTGTCCTTTGGACACTTGGGCTTTAAACTGTCTTCTATGTGGCGAACCCCTTCTTCTATTTCCCTCACACTCTTCTTTCTCCCGACTCTTCTTTAACAATTGGGTGTTTAAGTTTTTTTTCGAGAGAGGTATTCCACTAATCCATAACCCTCTTCTTTGACGTTAACCGGGCGCCCAGGAGGACCCAATACAGGATTGCGCCAGTTTTTCCGTTTCCTTTAGTACCACCCTTTCAAGTGTAAGTCCTGGGGTTGACCTTCTTTACCGAGTGAACCTTCTTTAGAGGCCCCCCGCTTGACGAATTCGCTAATTCAGCGAGATTTTGAGGTTTGTACTCTCCCCACCCTTCTCTTCCTCCTAAATGCCCTGCTCTGGGGACCTGCCTTGGCAGGCCGAAAGTTGCGTTTTTGCCTCCCTCCGGGCCTTCGTCTTCCTTGCCCTAGATACTTGCATTCTTCAGACTCTTGGCCACCTTCCTCTGTTATTTTGGGTGTTAGCGAGCTCTTTAAGCTCTCGAAGTATTGCAGTCCTCCCTCTCCGTAACTTCCTGAGCCCTTTTGAGAATATACTTCCGTTATCTTTTCTTAGCATTCGTTATACAGTGGCCTGAGTTGCTACCTAATTCCTAACAGCGAATATATCTTCCTCCTCTTTTGTTGTTTTTCTGACGATGCCTCTGCCCTTTTGAATTACATTGTTATTCACTCTTTAACCCCCTTTTTACTCCCCCTCAAGACGCCTCAAGTTCAGATACCGTTCACCCGATTCTTTTCTACTCTCTTTTCTTTCAGCCGGTTGATGTTCCTACCTTGTCCTTCTGCTAAGTTTTCCTGAATATATTCCCCAGCAGGTACATCTTTTTCCATTTTGGATTCGATAGAGGTTCCCCACCGACGGGTTTTGGCTCGAGGCCCCTTTTACTCGTAGAAACTTCCTTCCTTCCGGAGCCCTCATTACCTTGTGAAGGTAACTAACCTTTCAAACCCAAACTCCGACCCTTTAAGAAGGGCTCCCCTTCGGTTTTGTTCAGTTGTCCGATTCCAAACTTAAAAGAAGACAACTCCCGAGTTGGCAGGAGGGCTCTGCGTGAGAGTAGGCAGTCCCCCTCGCTTAAGCTCCGAGTTGTTTATTATCCACATTTTTTTTTTTTCCTTCTTTTCCGGGTTATTTTAATCGCAACTGGACAGCGCTGCGATAACTCTGAGTAGACACTGCGTACCCGAAGGCTTGAGTTGAAAGGGCCCTTTTCGTGAACCCCGGAGAAGTCATGGACTACAGCTTTTCCTTTTTTCCGCCCCCCCCCCCGGGATTATCTGCAGGCGCCAGGCGAGGCCCTGTGGATGAGCTTCCACACCCTTTTCCCGCGGGGCGGCCTGAGCTATCAGGCCATGCTTTTCACCCTACAGCCCCTATTGACCACGCTCTGTTTGCGGCCCAGGCGAGCGTCCGTCGAGCACACCCTGTTATTCCACACCACTGGATCCCAAGGCCAAAAAAGCATCGCTAAGGAGAACCAGCTGGCGTCCAAGGGGACTAAGGTTGTCCCCAGAAGACACTTCCCCACCCCCCCGCTTCCTCATTAGTACATCTCCTAACCGAGGAACTGTCTTTGAATCTAAGATCATAATGTGATTACCAGTGTTAATACGCAGAAAGAGTACCTTTACCTTGACTGAGGAGCCAGTCCCCTGCCTGAAACAGCCTTTCTCCTATTAGTTCTTCGCAAGGAGTTAAAGAATTCTTCCGAACATCAAGCGGACACGATAAGGACGCTCGGGACTCCTTCTCCACTCACCTGCTTCCCTTCCTTTTAATAAGAATTGTGTGGAGAAAGTACCCATAAAGGACAAAGAGAAGGGAATACCTTTTTTCAGAGGTGAGGGTTCTATTTTCCCGATTTGTATTGAGATGAACCCCCTTTAGTTAACTTGGTCGTCTCCTTTCCCCCAGGCAACTCTGACTGCCTACTTGAGAAGAACTGACTGTTAACTCCAGGGGCCCTTAGATTTTGTAAACCAATTGTTAAAAGAGCGTCTCTTGTCACTTTAGCCCTACCAGAGACAATCCTCTCACCCGTTCAGATTGACCCGCAGGACGATCTTCTCCGACATTCTTGAGGAGATGAAAGGCGCACTGATTACTGGAAAAAGGTACTGGGAGAAGGTTTAGGGTGTTTTCGGAACCATTGATCATCCGAAACACTTTTTTAACCCACGGCGTCAGAGTGACCCCCCCCCCTCACTGGGAAAGTGTATTTCTGTTTTTTTCAAGGTCCTTTTACCCTAGGATACGTTTTTTTCCCTTTTTTTTTTGCTCGTCGGTAGCTTTTATTTTTCTAATTGGACAGATCACCGGTGAGGACACGGAGATTTGTAACCACTAAACTTTTCCCCATCCCTACTCCCATGTGACTTTCCTGTTCGCACAGAGAAAGTTTCAGGACTGGCGTAGAAACATACGAACGTTCCACCTACCCATCG
>Ga0179593_1471295_pt1 | contig 38508 bp, 58 predicted proteins | sample CZODoug2_1_08_16_FD_185931 | JGI IMG/M metagenome (GOLD analysis project Ga0179593, IMG submission 185931) | Vadose zone soil fungal communities from Angelo Coast Range Reserve, California, USA - CZODoug2_1_08_16fungal (PacBio error correction) | ecosystem: Environmental > Terrestrial > Soil >... | reverse complement strand
CCCTCTTCCCCCCTCCCGGCTTTGGGCCTTATTTTTTTTTTTTTTTTTTACCCACTTCTCCCCAGTGTTCCGCGCAGTCTTCCGAACCAGCATCCACGTCCCCCCCACAGCACAGCACTGCGGTGCTTGACCCCTTCGCTTTTGGGACCCTTTTTTCCCTTTTCTGCGCCCCTATGATTTTTGTTGGCGCTACCCCTGACAACTTCTTGTAGGCCCCGCTAAACTTTTACTAGCACCGTTTTCAAGCCTTGTGCGTTTCATATGGTTTGCGAAACTTCTCCTTTTCTTTTACGCACTTCCAATTTTTTGTTATGGTACCCTTCCTCTCCTTTTGGCCTATGTAGGTTCCGTTTCCACGCCTGCCTCATGCCCGTCACCCCAAACTCCATCCGGGTCTTTTTCTCACCGTTTCGGTTTTCCATGCTCGCGCCTCCTTGTCACCCCAAGATTTTGCCTTGTGTAGGGCCCTTTTCTGTTTCCACCTCCCGCCTTTGTTTTCAGCTCCCTTTTCCAGTTTTTGCTGGTGCCGAACTGCGTTTTTTTTACTTTCATTGGTTCCCTTTTAGCCTGGGCTCGTGCCTTTTCTTCATACCGCCAAGCTTTTCTTGTGAAGTTTCCAGTTTTCGGGTTGTCTGTCTCGGTACTTTTTGTTCGTGAACAGTCTTTTTTCTTCCCCTTATTATATCCCCGACTTCTGTACTTCCATCGCCCTACCCTGTCCTCCTTACCCTTGTTGAGGTTCGATTTTCTCTGACTCCGTTATGTTGCCTTTTGTGTCCTTGCCATCTCCATTTTTTTTCTTCCCCTATCGTGCTTGATTATGACACCCAGCACCACCTGAAGAGTTGAAAGCCGGAACCTGGGGCTTTGTTTAGTGAAACTCGCCAATGCCCCTGCCGCAAGTTTCACTTCGTTGTGTCCTTTCCCTTTTTTCTTTCTCTTTCTCTTCATTTTTTTCGTTGATGATGTCGTTGCTTGATTGGGGTTGTGTTCGGTGGTGTTCCCTTTTTGGAGTACCGTTGGGTCACGTTTTCTCTTCTCCCTGGTCGTTTTTCCTTAACCTTGCTTTTTCCTCTTGTTTTTATTGAAGTCCTCCGATGGGCTCCCACCCTGTCAGCCCGGTCCGTTCTGGGGGTTTCAGGTACACAAAAGGGTTTGTTGCTTCGCGCGCCGTCCTGTTGTGCACCGGCCGTCCCTTTTGCAGATTGCAATCTTTCCGGATGCTCTGGTTTTGTTTTCCTCTTTGGCTTTCCCGTACAATCCTCCCCTCCCCAGCCGACTCGTTTTGGCGTGTTCTTCGAAACTGCGGAGATCAGCGTTGAATCCCTTCTTGGAGTTAAAAATCCTTTCCTAATTCCTTTCCCTTCCCTTTTTTCCCGGGTCTTCTATCGTTTTCCGTCGGCCCGATCTCAGCACTATTTCCCGTATTGCCATTCGGGTTATGATTAGTTTGCGGAAATTCGCCGTCTGTCTTTTAGCCCTACGTCGCTATTACTTGTCCCTTTCTTCTTCCCCCAGTGAGTATTTTTCCCGCTTAGATTGCAACGTGACGTGACCCCCCCCTTGCTGGGCCGCTGGTTTGAGTCTTCTTTTTGTCCCGATCTCCCCCAACCACTTCAGCTCCACGCTTCTCAAGGACACCGTTCATTCATGGGGCCCCGATCCCCCTAGGGGTGATCAAATTGTTGTTTTTTTTGTTTTCGTACGTGATCCCCCCTATGTGGTTGTCTGAACGGGCTTCTTCTTCTGGTCTTAGCAGTTGCCCCCCCCCCTTTTGTTTCTGTGCTTACGTTTCAGCCCCCAACCGGGTCTTTTTTCCTGTGCTCATCGTTCTGAAACTTGATGCGGTATTGCGGTCGGCTTACTTTTTTTTTCAGTTTGCTCCATGTTGTTATACACGGCGCCCCTGATGTCTGCTCTATTGTAAACGCTGCAATCAAGACTTTTCTTTCGGTTTTTTGTCGACCCCCCGTCCCCATGCAAGCCCCCCCCTTTCCCTTTCCCCCTTACCCCTTAGTCTCTGTGAACTTTCAGTGGCCGATGTACTTCAACCTTGCCCCCCTTCCCCTCCTCCTACCATTCCGTGCCCCCTCTTTTTTTGTCGCTCATTTTGTGACGTGATTTCTTAATTAGTCTTATCAATACGGCCCCGTGTCTGTTTTTCATACGGACGCTTTTTCTATTTGACACCGTTGACAGCGGCCCGGGTCCCTTCCAACTTTCCTCCTGCGTGTGACAGGCCACGTGATGGGCGGATTTTCCCCCACGCCTTTGGTGTTTTCTCTTGCCCTCCTGATTATTCTGGGAAGTTTTTTAGATCAGACTCGCCCTTCATTCCGCCCCTTTTCTGTCTCCTTCTTGTTCTTTTTAACGCTGATGCACTATCCCCTTGATGGTCCTACTGGATTCTGGGTTCTTACGTAGTTTTGGGTCCAACACCAAGACATGCCATTTGACATTTGTTGCATCACACCGTGGCAGTCTTCCACTCTTTTTCTCTTTTGATTTGTTTGCACACACGAGTTGACGCACGTGGCGTTTTTTGACACCGCTGTCCTCTGCATCCGTTTTGCTTCCCGCTGCTGTTTTTTTTCCGCCCTCGCCCCGTTCGTTTACATCGGACCTAAAGCGCTTTTCTTTGCCCGCGCCTTGCCACACGTCATTTTCGCTTCCCCTGGTTATCAAGTTGCAGTTTGGTTAGTGGTTTGATGTGGGCTATTTGTCCTGACGGTCCGTTGCCTTGGGTGATGTCCCTTCTAAAGGACCTGTGATTGTAGCCCCACTCCCTTTGGGTTCTGCCCCACAATTCGCATTTTTGCGTATGCCCCTCCCTTTAGGCTTTTTGTTTCGGACGGGTCTCTTTTTTTCTTTTTCGCTTTGAAGCATGGGAAACTCCAAACCACTGTTTATTCGGCCCACTCGTTGTAGCATGTCAGCTTGCCTTTTCGCTAGTGTTGACTTTACGCTGAACCGCCTTTAGGATGGATTTTTGATGTTCCAGTGTTCTACTAACAAAATGCGTAGTTTTTGTTTGCACCCGTTCTTTCTCTTTGGACTCCCGGGAGAAAAGTCATACGTTCGGGCCATTTTTTTTTGTTTTCCAGGTGTTGGGCAGGTTGCCACTATCCTTTCTCTATTAGGAAAGTTCCCGTGTTTTCTTATATCGTGCCCCACCCCCCTTGATGTTTTTGCTTCTTGGTTTTCATAGCTTTTCCCCCCTTAGGTTGGTGATCGCTCACCAAGCCTGCCATTTTTTAAGCTGAGTTTCTTTCCCGCATTTCTCTCCGTCCTCGCTCAAACATCTTTCTCCTGATGTCCTTCTCTTTCTAATGACATTGAACATCTTATCATCCCTTCTTTCACATTTTTGTTGTTCATTTTTCCACTTTCCTAGTCGAGGACTGCGAAGCGAAATTGCCCTCCCGGTTAGGCCTGTGTCGGACAACTACCCCTGACACGTCCAAACGTTGTTTTTACCCCCTTTCTAATCGTTCGATCCCTTTTTTTTACCTATTTCCTCCTTTCATCCTCCGATTTCTTCCCGACCCGTAATCTTCGTGAGTTTTCCTCCGTGCCCTTTGAATTTTTGTTCTTTTCTCCCCGGTTTTTGTTTTTTTCTAGTATGATGCCCCCCGGTACTGCCGCTCCATGGCTTGCTCTAGATTTCACGCCGCAACTCCTTCTGGTTATTGTTGTTTAGGTCCTACTTTTCAAGTGAATGTTCTGAGGGACCCCCCGATGGTTCCCGGCGTCCTTACTCGCCCTCCAGTCTCGACCACACACTTTCTCCAACAGTATTATGTGTTGTTTCTTATTCCCCAGTTTATTTTCCACCCCCACGGTATCGCTTCGCCTGATGGCGAACGTGTCCCCCTTTTTCCATTTCCCAAATCTTTAAGCCACCACCCGCTCCTTTTCGTTTGCAGCTGCTGAGTCTCTTTACGGACTTTCCTTCCCCCCTTTTTTCGTTCTTGTTTTCAGTAAGATGCAAGAGCTGCCTACACGTCCGTGTTTCTTCTTCTACCCGGCAGCTTTTTTGTTGTTGATGTTATTTTCCCTCAGTTTCCCCCGACCATGTGAACGTGGTCCCGTACTTGTGTGACACCTTGCTTGCCCTCCCACACTTCTGCTTATCCTCCCCTGTCTCTTGAGACATGTGCTTCGGATCCTGCTCCCACTGTTGTCTTTTTTTCCATCGTTTGTGTTATTTTTCCTGCTTTTTGTCTGCATTTTCTCGAATGCCACACGTGTCACTGCTTTTTAACGGGTAGATTTTTTCTGTTTTTCCATTACACCTCTCCTTCCGGATAGGTGAATAGACCGGCAAACCACGATACATGGCGGTCACCTTCCCCCGTATGCCTTGTCCCCAACATTTTTTCACCCTCCTCTTTCGTCATCTTTTAAGGCTTTTGTAACTTTGATTTCATGTCTGTTCTTTCCCTCTTCAGGGATTCTCTGGAACTTTTTTTTTGTAATCGTCCCCCGAGTGCGCCTTGCGGGTTCATGGACTCAGTCCCGGGATTACTTTTTTTTACCCCGATCTTCGGTTGTAATAGCTCCGGTTTGCCAGTTAGTTGGTCTGACCGACCTAGTCGTGTCGGTGTCCCTTCATCTCCGGAGGTTAAACCCCCAGTTGTTTGATGCAGCTCTATCTTTTATTTTGAACTCTTGAGAACTTCCTGCCCTTTCTAGCTTTTGACCATAACATTAGATCATCCCTTTCATTTGTTACCTGGTTGCGTTAGTTTTGTTGTGAGATGCCATTCCCTTTTTCACCGCATCCTCTTTTTGTGTTTGGAATAAAAACCCCCCCTTATGTTGATGAATGTCCCTGTAAGAACCCTTCTTCGTTTTCTTTTTAATACTGACCGACCTGACGTTCCCCCTTTTTTTTTCTGACCCCCCTTGAATGGGTTCCCCTGCCGGACGACCCACCCCCACTCACCCCCAATTCATGGCCTCTTCCGTTTTTTTCCTGTTCAATGAATGCCCCCAGGGAATTCACGAACTGGTGAATATCTGGCCCTGGGACCCCCCTACCCACGGTCCTTCACCTCATCGTGTCGTGACACGCAACCAGCTCCGTTTTTCTCTTGTTGGATACCGTTGTTAGATTGGCCTCTTTTAGTTCCAAAGGCGTGCCGTGTCTTCTATGTTTTGATGGTGATTTATTCCCCACCGACCGACCCTTTACTGCATTCTCAGCGCCTCAAACTTTTCTTATCTCTTTTTGGCGTTAACCAGATTGGTTCTAGAAACTACATTTTTTTGTTTTTGTTCCCCACGGCCCTTCCCCCTCTTGGTTTTTTTTACTGTGACATTCCATAAGTCCGCCACGTCCTAAGGGTCATTAGCCCACCCACTCCGACCCGTTCCGCAACTACCAGTTTTTCAACCAGTAACCCTCTGTGTTATTAACAGTGTTTCTGCTATTTTTGCTTGAGCTACTTCTTGAATGCATGGCACCCCCCAGTTTCCATTTTCTCTAGTTCCTTTTCTTTTTAATTGCGGCCGTCCTTCTGAAACCTTCCGTACTCGTTGGAGTTTGCCCTTTTCCCTGAGTCCACGTAAGCTCCGTGTCTCCCCCCCGACTATTTTTGTGGTCCCTTTTGCTCGTTCTTGTGCGTCCGACAAAAAATTCTACCATTTTGCCCCCCCCTCTTTTTCCCCCGAGTTCTTGTGTCTCCCATGCTACCCGCCTCACCGGGTTTCTCCCCAAGATTTTTTTTGGTATACTTTTGGATTTACTATCAACCCCCATAGCATTTGCCCCCGCACGGCGTCAATTCCGTTCCTGGTTGCCTTTTTTTCGGCCTCCCATCTGTAAACATTCCCCAGCCTGCTCCGCGACACCCCGTCTTTTTTTTTTTTTTTTTCTTTTCGTTCGACTCCGGAATTTGTGGCGTCGTTATGTCGACAGCCGTTCCCTTTCCTTTTGAGTACCCCACACCCGCTTTGGGCTGGTCCGACCCAGCCCCTTTGTGGCCGTCACGGCATTCCATGGTTTCTGCCCCCCTCCGTACTCTTTTCACAATTTGAGCGTCTTTTCCCTCCGGTTTGGTGAGCGGCCCATTTCCCCGTTTTTCCCTTTTATCCACCCCCCCCCCCCCCCTCCCCCCCCCCCCCCCCCCTCCCTCCCCCCCCTCCCCCGCCCCCCCCCCCCACGCTACTAATTTTATCTCTTGTCTCCCTTTTTACCACGTTTTCTTCACACGGCGCAGTCAACATTTTTTTTTTTTTCACGTTACAAAATCCTCCCCCTTCATTCTTTGTGGCCATTTGTTTCGGGCTTTGAGTCAAGGGCTTTCAACTGGTCATGTAGGGTGATCTGAGTTTTCTAGGTTTCAGTCTTTCTCCAACCACCGTGCCATTCGTTTTTCCACCCATCCCTTTTATTGGCTTTTCCGAAACCCAACAAGTCTTCTGCACATTGATTGCGCTGACGTCATGCCGCGCTTTGTGTCTGCCTCTTTTTCTCCATCTTATTGTTTTGGTAGTGTCTCATGCTCTATTTCCTGGTTTCTGTGACTCCATGTCAGGGATTTGATGTCGTCCCCCCACCAGGAATATCTTTTTTTCCATGAACCCTTGTTTTTTGTAGTTTGATTCCCACACATCGGGCATCGGCCGCCCCTGATCCCTCCCCGTGTGATTTTGTCTTTTGGTCCGGATATACTGCCTCTTCATGGCTGCCAGTTTTTGTCTGCATTTTCTGCTCTGCCCCTTAGGTACACCTCTCCCCCCCCCCCTTTTTCCGTCCCCCCAGGCCTTCTGGTCCACTCCTTTTCCCCCCGAGTGCAGCGTCCCTTTGCTCACTGGGTTCGGCGACTTACGTCCCTATCGCGACTGTTCATTCTTGCACCGGGTATTCTGTGTCCTCCCCTTTCCACAACGCCCTTATACGATCGCTCGGCCTTTGTTGTCGGGAAGTCCGATTTTTTTTGCCTTGCCCCTTTTACTTTTATTAGCGGCGTCCAGTGTAGGCGTATTCGTCCCCGGGGCCGTTTTATAGTGTTGCCCCCTCCATGAATTTGACATTTCTTTGATTTTGGTTGGACATTCTACTTCCCCCGCCTGAGTTTCTTGCTCTGTACTGGTCGAGGGCTTATTTTAAAAGACTTCAACCTTTCACCCCCCCAATGCTGATGCTATCAGCTTGGTTTTCTTGTGCAAGTTCTTCTCCTCGTCGTGGCGGGTCCAACAAAACCATTTCTTAGGTCGACTGATGCTCCGTCGTTTTTCCATGGTCAGCTAATGGTTTTGTCTTTGTCTACTCGGTCTTCGTCCCCGGTTCTGTAGCAACCCTCTGTTCACTTGGCAGGACCCGCCCTCCTTCTCCCGTTTATTCCCTCCCACTACCCTTTGTTAAACCACCCATGCCGCCCCCCCTCTATTTTTCTCGTCACATCAGTCCCCACCCCCCTTGGCCCAGTTCCCCATGGTTAGAACAGATTTGATCGTGATCACCGAACTGACCCACCCCGCGGCTTGATTCTTTTCTGCAAGGCCTTCACCGGTGCTGCTTCCCTGGCACGCCTTTCGGTTCTCTTTCTGGATCGACGTTTTGTTGCTTCGGGTGGGTTTCCTTTGTCCCCCTGTCAAATCGCCCCCTTTTTCTTTTCCACCTGATTTTTCGTCGATTGCCCTTTTAGACTTATCTGGCTTGTTTTTTTTGTTTTTCCCCACACATTCCAACCTCCTGTTGGCTCAAATCGTTTTTCTTCCTTTCGTTTTACTTACCCCGAGGGCACTCTTTTCTCGTTCCCCCTGATCCACATATCCCTACCCTCACCCCTTTTGTCCCCTTTTACCCGCAACATTACGCTCTTTCCCTCCCAACTCTTTTTTCCACGTCAAACCCCTTTTTATGGTTCTTGAACGTTCTGCCCCCCCCTTTGTCACACTTTTTTTCTGTGTTATTCCAACCCCATGCTTTTTCCCGGCCCCTTTAACCAAGCCACATTTAAGGCGCTCTTCCCCCCCCCCCCACACATGATCGCGTTCAACCGTCCCCCCCCTGTTTTTTTCTGCTTGTCTCCAAATTTTTCTTCCCGATTTCCCTTCGTACTCCTTCACTTTTTCGATTTTCTCGGAAGCTATTATTTTTCCTTTTTTGACGCCGCTCTGCGGCCCGCCAAATGTCCAGTTATTTTCCCCTTCCCATGATTTTGTTTTTTTCCAAGACACCCCTGCGCCTGCCCATATTCGACCCCTCGGGTTTTCGTTCCCCCATGAACCTCCGGCCCACTTGGTAGCTTTTCCCTCCACAATTCTTAGCATGACCATTGAAATTCTCCCCCCTCTTCTCTTATGTCCTTGCACGGTGTACGCGGTATTTATGTTCTTTTTTCTCTCCCCCCGGCGGCGCCCTTTGCAGTGGGTCACCGGCCCCACTCCTTGCATTTCGGTTGCTCGTATTTCTCCGACTCCGGTTCAAAAAACGGTTCTCTAAATTTTATTTTTTGCATTTTTCCATTTGGCTATCTGCTTCAAAGTGACTTCTTATCTACATTGCATACTTTGTGTGCCTCTTTTTTTCCCGCGACCTTCCAGGGGAGAGGTTGCGGTTTCCTGCCCAGGCGTTTCGTTAACTCCTCCACCTATTTTCCTGCCCAGCCATTACATCCGTCCCTTTCCCCCTGCCGTTTGCGGCTCTTTGAAAGTGCTTTCTTTTGTTTCCGCCAGGAGGGTCGGTTTGGACGATTTTTCGCCATCCCCCACGCCCCTCAGACGATCAGTCTGCCGCCAGGGCCTGTCGGCGATTAAGAGCCCTTCTGTTACTTCCTTTTTTCTCCTATTTTTCCCCCCTGAACCTTTTTTCGCGCAGCTAACTCCACTTGTTTCTTTCCCCGCCGTAAACCGCCCTACGGACCACAAGAAAAGGCCCGTTCCTCCCGACAATCCACTCACCCACAAGACTTGCCTGCGGCCCCAACGCCCGTTTCCTCGTTAGAGCCGGCTTTTTGTTTTCAAGAGATGCCGATTTTTCTACTTTTTTTTCATCTCGGAATGTGTCAAAGCCCCCCCTCATGGTTGCTGACGTTTGAAGGTGCTTTCTTTTTCCGTCTTTCCGGTTTTTCCTCGCGACCCTCCCTCCCCCCATTAGTACTTATCCCCAAAAGTATGACTTCCCCCCATATTGGGTAAATTTTTTTGGACACCCCCAGGGGCCAGGCCTTGCACTTTGCTTGCACATTCTTCTGTCTCTCGACTGAGGCCCCCCTTTCTTAGTCCACATTGCCTCTTACTTGACGCGCCCGCTACGGTTCAGGTGTTTTCCCCCCGCCCTTTTATCACCCCGGACGATTTCAGCCCAATCCCAGCTTCGTTTTTGTTACCTATTTCGTTCCCCTACCTCCTTTTTGTTTTTGTTCAGCGATTACGAGCTGTTCCTTCCCGCTGGGGGACCGTGCCTTAAGATAAAGGTGCGTATTTTTTTCACCACCAGCTGACTGAGCCTTGTCGCTCAACGGCCGTTTTTTTATCTGTCTCGTTTGCAGCCCCCATTCGCCCTTCCCTTCTGTTTCGGCCAGTTCCAACTATTGTGTGTTTTTTAAGGCGAGATGTGCGAGGACTGGTTACAGGGCGGCTTTTCCCATCGTTGGAAACCTCTGGCCGCCCCCCCCAGCGGCCCCAAACTCCCTGACGTACATGTCTTTCGCTCGGAAGACTTGTGGAAAATCTTTCATCCCCTTTTTTTTTGCAGCGGTACCCCATATTTTTTTGACTCGAGCACCCTTCTCGTTGGGCTCCTGTTGCTTTTTTTTGAATTCGTTCCCCGCTTTTTCTCCTCCTGGTCTGGTTCGTGCGTTGTCCTCTAACATGAATGGTTTAGTGCCTGTTTTTTTTAACCCTTCAGTGCGCGGAATAAGTCTCCGGGATATAGCACTGTTCTTCCGCACTTGGCTTCCCCCCCTATTCTTGCTTATCCGTGTTATCTTTTCTCGGTCAAATTTCTCCTTTTCCCCGTGGATTTGGTGGGTCTTTGTGGTTTTTCCGGTTCTCATTCCATTATTCTCCGAGGCGTCCACCCGCGTCTCCCGTTTCCCCCAGGGCCGAACGCCACCAGAGTCCTCCCACCTTCTATTCTTTTTCTAGCCCGGTCATTGTTCCCAACATCCTCTGCTTTTTTTTTGCCATGAGTAGCGCCCCAGACTGCCTTCGGCGTTTTGATTTTTTCGGTTTCCGTCTCCCCCGGATTGGGACGATCGTCACCACTGCCGGCCAGACTGCCGTTGGAGAGTCACATCCTCCCCCCCGCTTCCGATGTTCTGCCACCTGTATCCAAACCACCTTGTATCCATTTCTGCGTAAATGTAGGACCCTCCCCCGAAACTTTGCGATTCCCTGATCCCGGACCCCCCCGTCTCGTGTTCTTGGTCTTTTTTGTCCCCAGGTTTTTACACCGCTTGGATATCTCTGTGCATCTTCCCTTCGCGCCACGCCGGATTCCTGTCGCCCCTTCCCTCAAAATCCTGTTCTTCCCGCTTAATTATCCAGGGGCATTTTCTGAATGCGGCTAGTACACTCCACTTTTCCTTGAGCAGGCGGTTGTCGCACACCTCCAGTTTTACTTCCGTTATGTTTCCACCCGCCCTAGTTGACAACCTCCACCCTCCCGAGTTTATTCTTCCCCGTGTGTTGTAGGGTCTAGTCCCACATTTCATCAGGTTCCGCTTTTTTTTGGTCATCTCGATCATCCGTTCCTCCTTTCTTTTACTTTCCCTTTTTTCTGTACTCAGTTTGTTAGTCGGGAAATTTTAAAGCTTTTCTTTCTGGCAGGATTTTTGACGAAGGTCTATTTTATCCCTCCCCCCCCTCAACAATGTTCGCAGATTTCCCTAACCAGTTTCTCGTTTTCGGGGGAACTCCTCCTTTGTTTCCGCTCTTTGTGAGGCCATCCCTGTAACCCCCTCCTACCTCCCCGAGGCGTTTGTGGATGACCAAAACCGGGCCCCCCCCCTCTACACGCCCCCCCCTCGTCAAGGCTTTTTGTAACGGACCTCCCAGGGTTTTCGTTTTTCTTTTTTTGAAACTCGTCCTTTGTAATTGCCCCCCATTCAATCAATCTTTTCGTTAGCTATTTTCCCTCGACCACACCTTCTTTGGCCCTGTGGGTTCTGTATTTTGCTGATGCGGTGGGTTTCCTTTACTTTAGTACGTTTTCCCGTATTCTCAGGTTCCGGTTTTTTCGCGCTTGGGCTTACTCCCTGGCCGGGTCACCTTGGTCGTTGCTGGTGCGCCGATAATAACTGAATTCTGTGTGCCTTTCCAAAACCCACCCGTTGGGCGGGCGTCGTCTTTCTGCCTGCCGCCTGCGTTTTCCGTCCTTTTTCTACCTTCGAACCAAGTCCCCGTCTCCTCATGTCAGTTTTTTAAAAGTTCTCACTTTTCCTCCCCCCTCCTTCGGACCCCCCCATCATACTTGTGGGGGACCCCCACGTCTGTCTCAGATAACATGTCATCTTGCCGTACCTTGGGGCCGTGTTTGACTTCATTGGTCTTTTCGCGCTCCTCGGTGTTGTTGCTCGAACCACCCGCCTTGCATTGGATTCTCTCGGTCGTTTGGGACAGGCTTAAAACTACTTATGACGATGCCCGGTGTCCCCTGTTCCGGCGTGTTTTTTTTTTGTTTTTGTGCTAGATGTGCCCCTTCGTTTTACACCCGCCTGAAGATCCTTTGCCATGTTTTTTAGACCTTATTTGCCTTTTACTCCCCTCTATCGGTGCGTTCTTCCGGTCCGCCCCTCGCCGACTCTCCCCCCCACACCCTTCCGCGGCATTCTTCTTCCTACATCCCCACGTCGTTTCATCCCCCTTGCCCGGCCGATCCCCCCGACGAGTTGTTTGGTCTCAATGTTTTGACGTTTTCTCCTCATCGCTTTTTTTGGGGTTGCCCTAAATCGGACTTTATCTTCGTAGTCCGCTGTCCACGTGTGGTTCCTGAAGCCCCACCCCGCCCTGTCCTTCCTTGGTGCTTATTTTTCGTGCTTTTTCCACCTTCTCGGCCTGACGTTTTTTCATTCCGAGTTTGCGCTTTTTTTTCCCTTTTTCAGACCTCACCTCCGGTATCATTTCGTTAGGATTGTTTCGAAAATCCCCCCCAGTAGAGTCCCCTTCCATATGAGGGTTGCCCAATTTCCTCCAGTCTGTTTTCTCGTTCCCGCCATCACGTTCCGTGGAACCCTTTAAGTTTTGGGGCGGTTCCTCTCCTGGACCCCGACTCCTCCCGTTTGTACCCGTTTCGTGCCTGGTTATATGCCTTTGAGTTGAGGGTCAAATCACCTTTCCCACCCCCCCGGCTGTCAGTCTGAATTGCCCCCTTTTCCCTCCTTGGTGAACTCCCAAGCAGGGGCAATCACCGCCTTCGTCCATGCGTTTCGACTTTTTCACGGCTTTGGTCTTTTTTTCTCCCATCGTCCCGTGCTCTTCCCCATAGCGGGGTTTGAGTTTCTCCCTGACCCGGTCTGCGCCTTTCGATGGCGATTGTTTTCTTTTTCCGGCGTTTGCCTTCATTTGCTTCCTTGACCTTTCTCGGTCAATCGATTGGTTTCCACCGGACAAGCCCCACCTTGGCGCCCTCCACTTTTTTTGTTTTACTCCCCTCCACAATGGCGGCTCCCCCTCCTTGTTTGTTTCTTGTCTTCCCACCCCCCATTTTTTTTTTGACCTTTCTTGGGCGTTGGGGGGCTGCCTGCTTCCACTTTCCTGATTTTTCCCACCCCGCCTGTTGGATTTCATTTTTGTTCTCCTCCCAAGTCCCTGAACCATCGCCAAGTCCATGGGATGTCGATGTCCACCCCCCGTTTTCCTGGAGCTACCCGTGTGTTTCTTTCCAGGTTTCCCCCCCGTGCGTGCGGTTGATTCCGGTTTTCTTCTGGCTTCCTGAGTTTTCCCTGCCCAAGAAAGCGCTTTGCTGTTAAAGCCTTTGTGCGCCATCTTTCCGTGCGCTTTCGTCCGACCTAGTTCGTTCGAGAAGGCGATTTTCGGTGTTCCCTCGTTTCCCACTTTTGTCTTTTTCCCCCCAAGGCCAGCTCGTTCAGTTCCCTCCCCCCTTTTTTCCGGTTGGTTTGTTCTGTTGACAAGGCACCTATGATTTTCGCGTTTGGTGATTCCGTTTCTTACCCCCCAACGATTTTTGGTTTTCTTTAACGACCCCCCTCACCCTACCCTTTGCCCTCCTCCTATCCCCTCACTTTTTTTTTTTCTCATCTTTTCTTCTCCTGCCACGTTTCTTACCTCCACTTCCCCAATGAACTCTCATTTCCCTCTTTGTCCCCTTCCCTTCTCCTTTTTCGCTTCACTTACACTCCGCGTTTACTTCTCTTCACAACCTCCTCCCCCACTCTCTCTTCCCCCTTTTTCTTTCCAACCCTTCACTCCTTAACCCGCGCCTGTCCTTTTTTTCACCCCATCTGCTCTCTCGTTTATTGCTCCCCGCTCTTCCCTCGCCTCAACCTTTCGCCGATCCCCTCTCTTTTCCCCGGCTCCGCTTTCGTCATCCTTTCTAATTATCGGTTTTCCGATAGTTTCTTGGCGAACCAGCTTTTTTCTGCATTTTTAAAGTTTAGCTGAGGGTTTTTTGGTTCTTTTTGGCAACTCCCAGTCTTCAAGGTCCAACAGTTGTTTTCTCTGGCTCGACTCTCCGGCAAACTTTGTCGGTTCCTTTTTTTTCTTCTTGGCGCCCGTTGAGGTTGCAAACCCCCTTCTTCTCCGACCCCCTCCCTCTTCTCGTCCCTTTAGGTTTCGCCCCTCGTGGTTCTTTTTGTTGGCCTTATGAACAGGATCTCGATTTGCCCCTTCTCCCTCCTCCACTCTTTCTCGAGCAGCTTCCATAGTTGTTTTCCCCGTTTTTTCTTTCCCCGCGCGTCGCTCCCAGAACCCCCCCACACGTCTGGCTGGTTTGCCCTCTTGATACCACCCTTTTTAGTGGCCTCCCCCTATTCAGCTTGGTACCTGGACTCCCCTCCCTCTCCCCGCTTTTCTTTTACGATTGATCGGCCCACCTCGTGGATCCTCCGTTTCCTTGAAAATTTTACCCCCCTCGCTCAATACTCTGAGTTTTGAATTGTCTGTTTTGCGGGTTCCTACCCCCTGTTTGTTTTGCTTCAACGCTGTTCGTGCCCCCGCGAATCCGTTCCCCCCGTTTGCCGCCACATCTTTCTTTGTATCTCCGTCGTTCCGGATCAGTCCTTCGTTGGGTTGCATTGCTACCCCCGATGGGACTGCCCCTTTGCCCCGAAAGACCTCTTTTTCTCCCGCTTCCGCCCACCTTCGCCTGATCCTTTGTTGTTCGTGAATCTTTCGTGTCAGCTTATATATCAACTTGGTTCTTCTTGCGATGTTGCTTTTTTCAAACCCCCCTCACTTCCCCCGAATCAATACGACGTCTTCTTTTGAACGTTTACCCCGTCCCCCGCTCTTCCCCTTCGCGATTCCTTTGCCTTCATCCTTTTTCATTTCCTCCTCTTTCCTCTTTTGTTTTTTGTTTTTGATTCGAGACTCTGGTAATAACCTTCGACCGCCAGGCGTGCGATTTGTTCAGACTACTCAGGCCCCATTTTTGTGGATTTCCCCCTTTGCCCATTCCAGTCCAACCGCGAGTTTGTTCCGTGTTCTGAGTTTCTAGTACAATCCCCCCCCCCCCACGACCTTATTCTTCCCTTCCCTCAGTCTTCCGTTCCACCTGTCTTTCCCGTGGTCCAAGGTCCATCTTTGTTTTTCTCAGCCTCCTTCCTCCCCCTTCCCTTCGGTCTGCCCCCTCCGCTCCCCCTGATACGGACCTTTCTTTGGTTTGGCCTTCCTCTTCTTGCCCGTTCACCAACTTCTCCATCCGAAATCCGGGTTGTCGTCCCCCTGCTTGCGATTCCACATTTTTTCCCAAGCTTCCTTTTATGTGCGTGAACTTGATACTTTTCGCTGAGTCTCTGATCCCCTCTTTTTCCCTGGTTTTTTCATTTCCGTTCCCATCCCGGGTCCCCCTTATTGTAAAAGTGGTCTTTTGCCTTCCCTTTTTCTTCTCCCCGTCAGAGAATCGACCGTCTCCTTTTCTGGTAGCAAATTTAGAGAGGTCCTGTTGCGTTTGGGCGTTTCCCAAAATCCTAGTCTCTTGTGAGCAGTTATTGTCCCTCATCTCTTTCCCTGCGTTCCCTCCCAAATGTCTATTTCGTCATCGTTGTCATTAGCCCACCTATTGACGCGAGTCACCGCGTCTGTTTGTGTTCTTTTGACCCTTTCCCCCCCTTAGTTTTTGTACATTAGTTTTTGTCTTTGGTTTGCCCCACTACCGAAACACCTCGGACGCTTTTTTTGGTCCCCCTGCCTCTGACATTTTTGCCAGTATCTTTCGATTATGATTTGCCGTGTCCCTTCCCTCTTTTCTACATAAACCTTTCATTTTCTGAATACTGATTCTGGCCAGACAGAAATCCTTGGGCCACCAACACCTTGGTTTTCTGCGTTTTCTTGTGCATACACGCCCCTCATCCTGTTTGCAACCACACCACATGCTCACCGGCTGCCTTCTTCTTTCCTGGGACACGCTTCTGCTCCTTGTCCCTTTTGCAAAACCTTTTCTTTGCTTGTTGATTCTTTTTTTACACGTTTGCGGGCCACTTTGGTCCCCCGCCTTTGCAGCCACTTTCCCGTTTTTTTGCGCACCGCTACCGTTCCTCAATGGTGTCCCTGCTTAAACAGCACAGATTTTTTATGGTCATAAATCCCTCTTCCGACTTCCTTTGCAAGTCCTCTCACACTCTCAAACTCTCCCTACCCCATTTCTTGATCCCACCCTCCCTCGAATGCTGATCACCCTCTTTCAGTGTTTGACGCAGAGGTTTTTTCGTGCCCCTCCAGTCCTGTTGTCGCATTCTTTCGGATAATTTTGGTCTCGGTCCCCTGTGACCCTAAGGCTCGTGGAGCATTCCTTTTCGCCTTTATAAACTCACTCCTACCTTGCTTTTCCCACCAGTTTAGGGTACTCGTTTGATGGTTTCCAGATTTCCTTTTTCGGTTGGGCCTTCCTCTCCCCACGTCAATCTGGCAGTCCTCCTGCTTTCATGAAACCCTCCCCGGATGGCGCCATTTTGCTTTTTTCCCCGGGTGGTTGCTCAAACTCGATGGGCCCTCCTCACTTGGCTTCCAGCAGTTTTTTTCACTTTATCCGTTTCACCCTTCAATTAGGGATCCCCCCCCCTCCCACCGTTCATGACGAGTGAGTAGGCGGGTGGTCACCCGTTCCCTTCCCTATTATATGTCCCTCTGAACACCTTCGCTTTTCGTGAAGATCCCCTTCCCTCCCCTTCTCCTCTAAGCTTGCCCTTGTGGGCGGTTGTCACAGTTTTTTTTCTTCGTGCCGTGCCCGTTTTTTCTCGGATTTTTATTTCCCCTCCCACGCTCAAATTTCTTTCTCCCTCGCTTTTGTATTCCCGTCTCTCCCACTTTTGGATGACCCCATTTCTGTTCCCGTGAAGTCACCCAAACCCATCCCCCTTAGGTTTTGCCCTGGATTTTTGTTGTGTTTGTGGGTTTCCTTTTGCGTGTTCCCATTTTTACATCGTCTTGTACTTTTTTCCTTTTCATGCCCCCATTACGCCACGCGAGTGGCATTCTCATTTTCTCGTCGGTCCTTAAACCCCCAAGTTTTCGCCTGCCTTGTTGAACGTCCTGCCTCTCTGGTGGTTTTCATGTAGTGCCAGTTCCACCGTGCCAGGGTTGGTCACGTACTTTCCAATCTGGTGTGGCCTTCGCCCTGCGTTTTCCTCTTGCCCCTTTGTTCGCAACCCACTCTGGATAGTGCTCAACGTCGTCAGGGCCCCCCGATCCCCCCCCCTTGTGTTTCGTTCATTGATGACTTGGGTATTCGTGTGAGAACGGCTGCAGTGAAAACTGGTTTGGCCGGCCGTCTCTTTGTCCGGTTTGGGTGGGGAAGTCCCAAGCCCCCCCGGCGGCAAGTCTAGGTGTCCCACGTCCCACTTTTTGTCCCCCCCGACTCTCCTTTTCAACATTGCCCCTTTCATTCTACGCGCCACCTCTCATTCTTCGGGGTCCCCCCTGCGCCCCTTTCGAAACCTTCCCAACAGGACCCCCGAGGTCTGACCTTATATCCGGTCCTTCTTTGGGCTTCCAATTCGCCTGAATTATTCCCTGCCCCCCCCTGGTCTCCAACTTAATTTAGCGCGGACAAACCTCGTGCCCTTCCCCGTTGTCCGTTGTTAGAATACGGCCACATCCTCCCCCATTCCCTTATTCCACGATGTCTGGATCCCCTGTGCGGATTTAATTACCTGATCTCCTTTTATGTTTTTTTTTTGCCCGCGGGGAGATCTTTTTCTTAACTAATGCGCAACCCTTTTTTACAGAAAACTCTGCTTCCCCCTCGTCTTTTGGTCTTTTTCCAGTATTCGCCGTGGAAGGGGCTGAACCCAAAAACAGTTTCTACTCCTGTGGTGTTGTAGTTTTTGGTCCTCCTGACCTTTACACCCTTTTTCGGGTTATGTGGTTCCGGCATCGGCGGGCGCTCCCCGTTTTTAAGGTTGTTCGCCCCCCCCTCCTGGAATCCAGGACCCGGGCCCCGCCTTTTCTTTCTCCTTTTCCCTGCACCCCTGTAACCTCGTGTAACACCACAGCCGGTGATCCATAATCAGCGACCTGCTCACCCCAATTTCAAGGCAAGTGCTAAAGTTGTTGAGTTGCTTGTCTGGACCCCGTCTGGTTATCCGGCAAGGTCGCACAGCGCGTTCCCCTCCTTGAAACTCTTGTGCGTCCGTTCCCGGTTTCGACCCCTTTGGATGTGGGGTTTGGTCTTTTCACCCTCCAATAGACTAGGCTTTGAACAGGTGACTTTTGATTTGTCCTTTGGCCGAGGACTACTCTGTTTGTTTGGATTCGTTTCTCATCCACCCTCCGACCCCCCCCCTCCTTTTTCTCAATTTTTTCTGGTACGGACGGGGCGATGGAGCGTTGTTTTTCTCTACCTCCGGCTCTCAAACGACCCTGGGGTTTCCTTCCCAATTACCCGCACGCCCTCCTCCGAACCCCCCTGCCCGTCCACTCATTTTCTGATTTTTTTTACACGGCGCCCAAAAGCTGGCCCATTCTGACACTTGACGACCCTGGCAACTTTTCAAAGCCATTGGCTTCGTTTCTCCCCCCCTTTACTGCCCTCGGTTTGAACCGGTTTTTAACCTCCTTTTGCTCCCCCCTCCCCCTGAGCCACTTTTTTTTTTCCGTTTTTTTTTCGCCCACCGTGTGTTGGTGGACTTTTTTTCTCAACCTTACTTTTTTTTGGACGCATTTTTTATTTCCCTTCTTCCTGGGCTGCCACAATTTCGGTCAACCCCTTCTTTCATGTAAACATCAACTTCCCCGGGGGCCTTTTTTTCGTTGCCCTCTCGACAACCGTGTTTTGGTTTTCCTTGTCGGCTAAGTCGTGAACGGTAGTGGTTAGACTCAATGTTCCGGACACCTCTTCGTCCGAAACCTGACCCCATGGGTGCTCCTTAATGTGTACGTTCGACAGCGTTCGGTTTTTTTGTTGGTTTTTCACTCGTCGGACCTGCGCAGGTTCTCTTGGGCCAGTCTCTTCTCTTCTTCACGGTCAACAAACCTGCTCCGTCTTCACTCTTTTGTGGTTGATGGCCGATGATTTGCCTCCCTGGAGCCGTCTTCAACTTTGTGGTCTTCTCCCGTCATCTGCTATGTTCTTGATGTTTGCCTTCCGAATTGTTTCATTTCGCGTTTTTTGCCCTTAGTATCCTCCGGCCTTCCCTACCCACACTCCCTCCCAACGGGCGCGGCAATTTTCTTCTTTGGGACCTGCCCGATGGGCCGCTCAAAGCGAAATTCATCCGCCTTCGCTTTTGCGGGCCCGAGCTCTCCGGCTTGTCTTCCCGTTGGCTTTCGACTACTTTTCCTGAGATCCCCTTTCCTTCCCTATCAGCTTTCGTCACGCCACGTTTTCACGACGGCCCTAAGGGGCCGTTCTTCCCCCCCTAAATCAACCAAAATCTCGCTGTGCCCCAACGCTACAGTTAATGCTTCTCCTCTGGCCCCCTTTTTCTTGGTGATTTTCCGTTGGTGATATGCCGGCCGGACCTTTTCGCTCTCCGGGTTCCCTCAGTGTGAAGCGATTGTACCGTTTTCCTTCCTGGCATTTTCTCCCGAGGCCACGTCTTGACTGTCCTGCACCCCTGGTTAACGGCCCGTCCCCCCGTTCTCACCACCAACATACTTTTGGTGATTATGGGTCCGACTTCCCCTCCCTCCCGGGGCACCGCTTGAACTCCCTCTTCTTGCTCCCGTTTGATCAGAATCACAATTTGCCTGTCATGCCGCGATTGCTCTTCCGCTTTTGGGTCCCCCCCCAACAGTCGTGCCCTTTCCATAAGTTGACGTTTCCCTCTTCTCCCCCCTTGTGACCTATCTTTTTTCCTCCTTTTTTTCAGAGCTCTTGTCACCCCCCCTAATGGTTCTTTATCGCGGAACGTCATTTGATCCAATTTTTGATGGTGGTCCCCACCAAGCTGTGGACTGAAGGTCTTCCTTCGCCGTCCCCCAACGTCCCGGTATCATTTTTCCAGTCGTGCCTCTGCTGTGGCATTGTTCTTTTTTTGTGGTTTCAGATCCCCCCAAATGTTGAAGGTTTTGTTTTCCCGTGGGATTTTCCGGTTTGTCTTTTTCTTTTTTTTCCTCCTTCTTCGTCTTTTCGGCACCCCCCTCCAAGCACACACGCTCAATGCCGTCTGGACCCTTTCTCGGAAAACCTTCGGGTCACTTCTGTTACTTACTCATCTTTTGATGAAGCCTTTTTCGCATGGTCCTTCCTCGTTGGTTTTTTTTTGTGTCAGGTGATTCGTTTGATTTGGGCTTTGCGGTTCTGGGGGCGTGCGTTCGTCACTGATCCTTTTTTCCGTGCTGACGTGGATTTTCAGTCTCGGTCATCCTGACATCTTGCTAATTCGCCATAGGATACCTCTTTTCGTTTTTTTTCTTCCTTTTGATGATCTCGGGGCCTCTTGTCACATCCCAAACATTAAGGTGTCGCGCCCGTAGGGAGGGCTTTTTTTTCTCATGACTGGATATTCGGGCGTTAAAAACATGCGCTTCCGTCCAGCCCCTTTTTTTTTGACAGTCTTCCCCCCCGCTTCATTCTGTCATATCAGACCCCCGTCATTGGACAATGCGTGTTTTACTTGCAAGGGGATCCTGGTTCCATCACCCATATGTGTTCGTAGCGTTTTTTTGTCATCGGACAGCCCTCGTGGTTAGCCCTTGTTTGGTGACGGATCGCCCCGTTTTCCTGTTTTGTTTAAACCCAAAGGTTTTGCCCCCACCACCTGTTTTTTCCTTAACCCCCCGTCCATCAGGTGCTTTTGCCATTCCTTGCCTAGGTTTTTTGTCTGATTTCCTCGCTACCCCCCCCGGGGAGACGCGCCTAGCAGGCCCCCCCGAGCGTTTCGAAAACCTATTTTCCTTCACTTTCGGGTGTAAATTAGTGTTTTGGCTAAACCCCAGGGATATGGAAGGCCTTCCATTGTCGGGGGTGCCTGCGGCCCCTTCCAGCCGGTCTGCGTAAACCATCCGTTTCTCTTCCTTTTCCCCTTCTTCCTCCTTTTGAGGGTAGTCTTTGCGGAACTTGTCCCAAGTTTCTCGGTGAGCAAGGGTTTTCCCCGAAGGGTCTGGTTCACTCGCTCGTACTGCGCTCTGCTCCCCAATTTCGGTTTGTAACGCTGGTCCTTGCTTCTCAAATTTACTTCTTCAGGCTTGGCGTTCGATCCATTCCGCCATCTCTTCCTTTCTTTCCTTATGCGGAGTGCTAATTGTTTTCTTTTCTTTTCTTTCTGCGAATGGTATAGACGACTTCGCGTATTCGCCCCTTTTTTTCCCCTTCCGACTCCGTACCAGGTTGGATTGGTTTGTCTGAGACGTCCCACTGTCGACGTGATGTCCGCGTTTTCGACATTGGCAATCGAACATTCTGTCCCTTTCCGAGGCCTTTCGAAATGAACACACTCCCCCCCTCTTTCTTCCTGTTCCCCTTCTGTGTTTGAACCTGTTCTGCAGTGTTGAAACAGCGGAAGTTGAACTGGTGAAAAAAACTTTTCTTCTCACGTCGTTTTTTTACTCTTTTCTTTTTCTTACATCTTTTTCACATTGCTTCAAGCTACTTTGTTTTATTTCTTCGGATTTTCTTTTTTGGCGGCTGTTGCCGGAGTACCCTTGTCTAGTCCTGCGTTTTCCTTTGACGTGTGTTTTTACCTTCGGAGCGCTTGATGCTCTCCCCTCCAGTTTTTGGGGTTCCCCTGTGTGAAAACCCGGGCGGTTCTCGCCTGCCTAGTCCGGTTTCTTTCTCCCTTCGCCGTCCCCCTGGCTGATTGTTTGCCAATACGGCCCCTTTGAGAGCCCGTGTCTTTAAGATTTGATTATCGTCCTTCCCGCCGCTCGACCCCTCCTTACTCGGCGGTTGGTTTCCTACTTTATACTCTCCCGCGTTAGTCTCCCAGCGAAATGTCAATTTCATGTTGGGCCTCTTCCTACAAAAACGGTCGGTTTCCCCCTTTTCTGGCCTTTCGCCGCAGGTGTTCCCCCTTCTTCTTTCCCCACGACCTGCCTAATATTCTCTGGGGTTGTCCTTGTCGGTTTGGAAAGCTTCGTTTCTCTGCTTTTGCGTTTCCTGTAGCTCTCTAATTTCTTCGTTTTTTTTTTCCCATTTTTGTTGCACCTTTTTGGGTTTCAGCCTTTCTTTTTCTGCCCAGCCGAACCCTTACCCCGTTGCCCTTTAACCGCTTTTTCTGGCAGAGTTTGGCAGTTTTTTCCTCCGCAGTTGGGCAGGCTCCTCCCAAAAATTGACTTTTAAAAGGTTTAAGTCCTCCCCGTCTAGTACCTTTTGGCGCTTACGCGTTAATCTGACTGCCCCTTTTCGTTGAGTCTCCTTTGTCCCCCCTCTCGGGCTTCCTTTTTTTTCCGGTGCGGTCGCAGGGTTCACCTGCATCGTTATTTTCGACGACTTGTAACCCACAACCGTTTTTAATCCTTGACTTTTGAAACCTTGTCGCCCTTTGACCGTCATTACGTGCCCGTGCTCTTGTTTTTTCTCTGTTGAAGCCTTCTGTTATTTCAATGGTGACCTTTCCCGTGCCGGTCCACTGCCCAAGCTCATACTTCTCGCTTCCAAGTACCCCCCATGATGCCCCCAGTGTTTTTTTCCGCCCTACTTTTACTGTGGTCTCCCCCTCCTTTGCGTCTTTCTTCACGGACTTTCCCTCCTGTCCCTGTGCCCGTCTTCCTTCCCCCCTCTGATCATTTCTTCTTTTCGTTTTGGGGATTCTTTTTACCTTCCCTCTTCAACGGCAAAAGCCCCCACCTGATGCTTTACACAATCGCTCTTTGTTCCCTGTCTACACGTAGTTCATTCCCAGACATTCTATGTTTTTTCCGTTCTTCCTGGGATTTGTGGTCACCGCCAAAATTCGCCGTGGTTGTTTCCCTCTGACCTCTACTTTTGTTTTTTTTGGACAGTCCCCTTTTCCGGTAAACCGAGATGTGGGTGGTGTCATGTTTCAGATGGGCTGTACCGCATTCTTCCGTCGGTTGCTCATGGCCCTTTGGGATTCAGTGCATCTCTGTTTGGGACACATGCCCCAGCGGTTCATCCATTTTCTGGTTGCATCACCTGGCTCTGGTGTGTCCCTTTTTCCCCCCGACCTCAAGCGGACAACCCTCTCCTGTGTCCGGTTGGCGTCCGTGCTTCACTGCTTTTTTTTACGGCGCTTCGTTTCTTGGGCGTTTCACTCCCAGGACGACATTTCCCCTCAAAGTGGGTTCCCGGGCACGATTGTTCGCGCATTAACCCTGCGTGATCAGGTGCTCTTTTTGTTTTCTTTTTGGTTTACGGTTTTCTCTGCCATGGCCGGGCCCCCCCCCCCCCCCCCCCCCCACCACCCCCCACACCCCCCCCACCCGCCCCTCAACCCCCCCCAAAAAAACCCAACCCCCCCCCCCCCCCCCCCCCACCCGCTTGGCTTACTCTTAGCTTCCTGTGTTACACCCGTTTGGTTGACCGATTCGAGTTTGCCTTTCGTGCCACGCCATATTTTGTGGAGCGTGAGTGTCGTAAAGTTGTTTCTTTGATTTCCGCACTCTTCCTCCCTCGTCTTTCTTCCTTTTCACCACAGCATCAGCTTCGCTTGTTTTGGTGATGATCGCCCAATTTTTTATTTTTTACTTCCCTCTGAGGATTCCGAACCCCCTTGCTCTCCGTTTGGGCTTCTTCCTTTTTCCTGCTGACATTTCGATTGGTTTCCCCCTGTAGCGGTATTTTTTTCTGGGCTTTCCAACAGCCCCTCGTTCAATCCTTCAAAGCTTGTTTGACGCCTATTCTCTGCCCCCGCCCCTCGTTTCTTCCTTTTTCCTGTGTACTCGTTGGTCTCATCCACCCCGATGTCACTAGGTTTTTTTTTTTCCTAGAAAAGATCGTCTCGGTGTTTGGAAGTCGGTCTTCCCATTTTTTTGTCCCCTTGTAGTGCTGAACCACCCCCCACATGCCTGTTTGCGGCTCATGTGTTAATTACTCTCCGTGTTTTTTTAGTCCTTGACTAGTGAGCCCGGCTTGCGCTCCCCTAACCCGCCGATGGGCGCTTTGGGCGAGACCACCCTTTCCCCGTCCCGACTTACCCATAATAGCCGTGGCTCGGATAGGGCCCCCCCCTGTTGCGCTTCTTTCGGGACCCGTAATCCGTTCGTGCGTCATTTTTTTTTTTTTCGCGTTCCGTTTTTTGCATTGTTGCGCAGATTTCCCCCCTGTCTTTGTCGTGATGCCCCCCGTTTTTCTCCAGCTTAATAGATTTTTACCGCCTCAAAATTTCTTTTTCTTTTCCTCGTCGCTCCCTCATCCACGGCCTTTGGACACCCCATGGGCCGTGCAGGTACCTGACCTGTCCATTTCTCTGAGTTTTCCTGATAAGTCCAGCGGATCTTTTTTTTCGTATTTTTTTTCAGTTCTACCCTGGGTTCGATGATGCTGTTTCTACCGGAGCACACGCAAGGTCCTTTTGCTTGAAAGTCGAACCCCTCTCTTCCTGTTTTTTTTCTTTTTGAGGGTTATTTGCCGACCTATTCCCCCCCTTCTCCGTTGTTGGTTGTTTCTAAGATTGCCCTCTACCTTCGCCTTTTTCCGCACTTTATTCTCATTTTCGACTTGTGCCCTTGCTTTGGTTGGTCATTTTCGTGCAATTGTCAATCTCTCCTCATCGCTAAGTTGTGAACGGGAAAGTCCGATCCTATCCCGTTATTTACCCCCATATTCGCTGCCTTATCTCTGCTTCTCGGAGAACATGTTACCGTCCGGGCATTTAATGTGTGTTCTTGCTTCCTTTCGCTGCTTTTCTCCCGTTTCCGTGCTTTTTTCTTTGCTTCCACGATTCATTTTTCGGCGCCTGCCATCTATTCATCGTTCTCGGGGGGCTCACGGACCCCCCCCCCCGACAGGGTGGGGGCGTTCACAAAACTCTCTTGCGTCCAACTTCCTTCCCCCCCTTGCGTTTTCATATTATTACCGTGATTCGTTTTTGCCCGGCAGTGTCATTTTCAACCCGCATCTCTTTCCGGCATTTCCTTGTACCCTGCTTGATCTTTTTTGCAATTTTTTATAGGTCTCCAAAGCGGTCAAACTTCCTACCAAATTAGGTTTTTTCTGACCTCTGTGCTTCAGTTGATCTGTCTTCGTGCACATGTGGGAACTCTGAGTCGGTGGCTCATTCCTTTTTCTGTCTCCACTTGTGCACATCCCATACCGTTTTCCTGGGTTGCTGCCCTTGATTTTCCTGAACGTTCCGGTCCCCCTCTGTTTTTGTTTTTCCCTCCTCAAACAATATGTCATTTCTTTTGTCTCGTCGCCCCGCACATTCACCCTGTTTGTCTTCCGGCGTAGATTACAGTTTGCCGCTGCCCATTCCCTTCCGTGTGGATCTTCCCGACTGGCACGGTGCCCGGGCCCAGCACCCTTACGGCCGGACCGCATGTTTCGCTTCTTCAAAGGCCCCCTTTACGGAAACGCTCCCAACTTTTTTTTTTGCTTCGTTTTCTCCGCAACGTTCCGTGTTCTTCCCCGTCTAATCCCCCCAGGGGCGACCGGATTGACCCTTGTTCCCGACTGCACGAGCGCTAATTAGCTGGTTCGTTGTTCTAGTATTCGTCTCCCACAACAAACTTTCCCCGCGTACACTATGGGCGTTTGGCAGACCCCCCTGTCCCGCGTGCGATCGCTTGCCCCACGGATTTACCCTGTGTCCCCCATTCGTTTCTGGGGGACATCCCCTCAAGCCCACGCCTGCCTCCCCTATTTCAACCAGGTATTTGTCAACTCTCAAGGGCACCTGATTAGCCGGGTTTTGCTTTTTTTGGTTAATGGCGCTCTTTTTTCTGGCCATAGTCTTGCCCCCCGCTGCGTTTTCGTCCAAAGTTTATTGATTTCCGATTTTTTGGTTTTTCTCGGCCCTTTCCAACTAGCTCCTTTGTGTTACCATACCAATTCCTTTGAAGTGCATATTGTGGAACCGCCCCCGTCTGAGGGTCTCATTGTCGTCTGGCCTCCGCCCTTCCCCCCCCCATTCTTCTCTCTCCTTTTTTTATGCAAACCTAAAAACCAGGGCCGATTTTTTTTTCCAATTTTTGCTGCCGGTTCTCCTACACCTCTGTTGATCTTCCTTTCTTTACATCGTGCGAATTCTTCCTCTTCCCAAAGCACTTCGGGACAACGCGGCCGGGTTTCTTGTATGCTTTACTCTGTGCCCGTTGTAGGTTCGCGAACCCTTTTGCTTTGGCTTATCTGATGTCACGAACATCTTTTGTTGATCCCTTTCTTGTCGGTCCACAGAGCGTTTTCTTCTTTTTCATCGTGGCTGAGTGTTGCAGGCCGTTTTTTGGTCGGCATGTCTCCCCCAAAACAATTGTACTTTTTTGCCCTCACGCTCTGCACTGTTCTTAATTGAGTTTTGGACCCCCAATAGGGTCCTGGAATTTTTCCCCCATAATTTGCTTGTGAGTCGTTTAGTTTCTGTTTTTAGCTTTTGCCTTCCGAAGGCGTGCACTTGTGAATTTTACCGATGTCTTTTGCTTTTCGGGGCCCCCACGTCGTTTGGCCAATCCGGGCTTGTTCTTTTGATTTTGACCTCTCTCCCTGTGCGTGCGGGTTCCACCCGTCCCCTCCTGTTCTTTGGTTCCCCTTGCCAGTTCCCCCCATTACATACCACACGTGAAAGGTTTGTGGTTGCCTTTTTTCCAATCCTCCTTACCTCGCTCCTTCCTCCGGGGGTGTCCTTCTGGCAACACGCTTCCCTTGTCCCGACGTTTCTGCTTTTCCCCGGCCCCTCACGCTACCCGGCTCAGGGAGAATGTCGGCACCCCTCTTTCATCGCGTATTTCGTGGCCTTCCCCCCTAGGGCATTCGTTTTTTTCCTGATTTATTCTTTTCTGTCTTCTGAGGACGGTTTGTCTTGGTGACCGGGGTTGTTTTTTTTTTCGTCGTGGAGGTTACACTCCCTTCCCCCGGGGCTTTCCTGCTTTGATTGCGGTACCAACTTTCCACGTTTCCTTTTGATTCTGATTAATTCATGCCATAACCCTGCTTTACCTCACGTCGACGTGGTAACCGACTTACATTTTCGTCACGATCAGTGGCCTTTTTTGGGGGCGTTCACTGTCAATCTGCCCCCCTGAATTCTTCCCTCAACCTCCACCCCCATGGCTCAGACATACGGCTTAGTTTTGCACCCCCTATAGAGAAGAGACCCAACTTTTTTTACGTCCCCTGTTTTTTTTTTGTTTTTGAAGTGGATTCGTTTACAGTTACACCCCCCTTTGTTATGTCGACGGCCCGTTTATCCCTAACGTTTTCTTTAAATCCCCTTACCTGACCATTCGGCTGTGATTTTTCCCCTGTGTTGTTTTTCCCCCAATAATCTTATCGTCGCCTTTTTTTTTGGCGGATTTCCACTATTCCTGCAACTCACGGACACTCAGTATGCTCTCGCTGTGCTTCTTTTGCACTTTTTGCGGATGACACTGTATTTATCCGCGGTGGCTATTGCGGACCCAGTTTTTTTTCCCCCCCCCCCACCCATACGCTTTCTTTATCGGCACGGGTTTTCTAGATTTCCTTCCTTTCTTTCCCCGGGGTTTTTAGCCCCTCAAGGCCTATCTGCTCCCCCCTGCCCCAACTTCCTTTCCTGCCCACCCTCAGACGAACCCCCCCCCTCCAATCTTTTTTCGCCCATTAGTCAACTAAAATGTTGACAAAAGTGATTGTTTGTTACCAAGTTTCCCCCTCCGAATGCTTTTTGTTCAATTTCTTCCCCCTTTCACGTGTGCTTCCTCCCCTGCACTCGGCGGGCTGTTTGGTTTGTGTTGTCTCGGTTTGCTTGTTCATCCTGTTGCCATCTCCCCCTTGACCAAGTCCCCCTTCTCTTCTGCTTTTATGGTTCCACATTTTTTCCTGAGTACGGTTTCCTAAAATTCTTTTGTGGGTTGTCCTTTTTTCTCCTCCCTCCCCCCCCCAATTTCCGTAAACCCTCCCTGGCAGTTGAGGTACAGTTCTTCTTTACGATTGGATACCCCGTCTGATACCCATCGTTCCGCTCCAAAAGACCCCCCAAGTCCCGGACCACCTGGGGCACAGCCTTTTTTGGAAAACACGTCACTCCACGCTGCTTGCGGTTTTTTCTGCCTTCTTCCAGAAGGCAGGCCACTTTGACCTTCTGATGCCTCCCCGGCGTTCAACCCGCCCCTGGGTTGCGGCTCTTTCCTCCCCGTACGATTTTTTTCTTTGACCTCCCGGCTTTTTCTCAACCCCTGTGTCGGAACAATTTGGGAGTCGTTTTCCTACTCCGATGAGATTAGTGGGCGGACTCCTGTCTTTGATTCTTTGCTTTCGTCGGCCGGGTTGCTGTCCGACTCATGGCTTTTCCATAATTTATGTTCATTTTTTTGTACTTTAATGACCCCCTTCCGACCCTCTTTCGGGCACTATTACGAAAAACGCTCGGTGTTTTCGTATATCTGAAGTGGGTGTTTCTCTGGCATTCCCTTTCAATGGACCACACTTCACTCCCTTAAAATTGACCCTCTGAGTTGGGTTCGTTTTCTTGTTGTCCCTCCGTACTGCAGGTTTTGTTGTGATGTTCCGTTGTCAATCCGGTTTGCGCCTTGTTTTGGGCCCCGCCGGGGGCTCTTCCCGATCTGCCGCCGACCTGGGCAAAAAAAATGGCTACGATCTATCTTGTTCTTTTTCGGCGGCTTGGCCCCATGTTGTGGCTTTTCTCAATGGGATACCCCTACTTGTCTCACTAATTCTGGCATCCTTGTGAATTTTTCCTTCCCTTTCCCTTTCTGGACGGGCTTAAGCTTTTTTCCGTATCTTCAAAAAATACCATAACCAGGGTCCATTTTCTACACGGGGCACCTTTTATGATTATTTGGTTCTGGTTTTGGAACTTCTTGCTTATGGCAGTCTTCCAACAGCGAATCTTTTTATCTTTTCGGAAGATCCGTTCCCGGCGGTCCCATTAGGGTTGCCTTTTGCCTGTCCGGTCCCCCCCTTACGATCTACTCTCTTTTCATCTTGTTCCCCGGCCCGTTTCGACCAGCCCTACGTGCCCCGAAAGTATGTCCCATACCCCCGGAAATTCACCCCCTCCAACATTGACGCGGGCAACCCCCGCCCTCCGTTTCCCCCTCCATTATCGGAACATTCCCCACCCCTCTCCTCTTTGTTTCTTCCCAGCGATGGAGCGGGCGTTTCTTGCTAATACCGGCCCCTTTCCCCCTCCCTCTTTTGTTCTGGGTTCATGGCTGTGATTTTCGTGGAAGAAATTCACGCCGCACCCTCCCGCCTTTTTTTCCCCCCCTTTTCGGCCTTAACCCCATTCCCCCCTCTTTGTTTTTTTTTGTGCAACCCGTTGCCCGCAATTCCCATTTTATGCACTTTGTTGACGACCCAATTAAGACCCCCTCCCGTCGTGCTCCCCTCGAACGTTTCTCTTTTTCAAAAGATTGTTTTTCCCACACCTCTCCCTTATCAATAAGGCCTATTCCAATCGATATCCAGCTTCGTGTTATGTTGACCGATCCTTTGATCTCTTTTTGTTTTGTGGGCGAGAGATCGGCAAATGAAACCCGACGTGGAATTATTATGCTGGGTTGACTTCTTCTTCTTTAACTTTGCGAGTGGTGTTTTTTTTCACCCCCTCCGAACGGAGCCTTTTTTGCACCCACACGGTCCGGAATTTTGATCGTATTGTCCCCTTTTGCAGCCAGAGTCAATTTTCTGTGTTTTCTGTGGCCGCTGTGTTTCGACGATATCACAAGTACTTCGAGACCATTTTTTGCCTTTTCCCCCATTACCGGGGGGTTTGCCCTTCTTATCCGAGAAGGGGGGTTGTTCTCTTTTTTTCCAGCAGTTGTTAGACATCGCTTTTAAATTGGACGGGGAGCGCATACTTCTTCGGTGCTGTCTCTAAGGAAAAGCCTAGTGAGGTCCTTTTTTTTCTGTGACACTTCAGGTGTTCGGCCGCCTTTTCTATCTTTTTGACCTGGGATTTCATTTTTGCCTTAGGGGGGGGTTGCTTTTTGACGTACACCTGATAGGTCTTGTGACCGGAATTTTCCCTGAAGAGTCCCCGGGTTTTGAATTGAGCCTGCCGGCTCCTCCCAATGGTCTTCTTCTTCCATTTTTCGTTCGTTTGCCTCGTTCGTTAGCTCTCCTTTGTTCCCGCCAAATAATCTTTTGTCCCTCCCCCGAGTGGGCGAGGGCAGTCTTTCTTACGGATGACCCCCGCTCTCCTCCCAGACTCTTTACTCTCCCCCGCTCGCCAATATGATTATTCTTGTCCAGCCGTCATTCACCTTTTTCTCTTCCTTGATCGGACATACTTTGGCGTTTTTTTTTTTTCCGGCTGTTTCTCTAGGTTTCCTTTGGCAGCGCCCCGCTCCGCCCCTTTCCGCCTGTGGAGAGCACACATCCCCCAAAGGTCACCCACCTTGCTGCTTCGTTTAGTCTTGTGCCGCCCCAGTTCTTTGTCTGAGCCTTCCCTTGATTCGCTACCCCGACCTCTGGACTCTCCACCTGGTCCCAACTTACCCCCGAGGAGGTTTCCTGGAAATTCCTTCCTTTTCTTTTACAACTCTTGTGGTTCTGATTCAGCTCCCCCTTACCCCTCCTCTTTCCACATGTCCAAAAAATCCCTTTTTTTCTCGCTCGGGTGCGCTCGGCCGCACGGACCTTCCACCTGTTCTTGGTCGCAGGGTTCAAAAGCCTTTCGGTTCACGCTCCAATGCGCGCAAGCGCTCTCCATTTGTTCCCACGTGTCCTTCAATTTTCATCTTTTCTCTTGGACGCTGACAAGGCCATCCGCTTTCCTTTTTCTTTTTCCTGGTCCTCTGTCGTTGGCATTGTCGAGTTTGTTTTTTTTTGTTTGATGGAGTATTCTTTTGCCTCTTAAGTTCCTCGCATTTGGACTTTTTTTTTCACTCCAGGAAAGTTTTTTTTGTTGAATGAAGACCGCTCCCCCTCCCCAAAGTGCCGCTTGGGGCCCCCTTTCGTTCCTGTTTCCCTTTTTATGGATTTTTCAGGATGAAACCTCCGATCCACTTCCTCCTCTCCCCGCCGCCCGTTTTTTCTCGGCTGGAGGCCTTCCGTGTAATGTTCTGCACTTTCGTTGCACAGGCACTTTCGTTTTTTTTCTCACATCTTCCATCTCATTTGTTTTTCTCTGATTCTTTTTTTGGTCCGTGTCTTTTTCGTGTTTCTTACTTTTTGCGTTTCCTTTTCTTTCCTGTTGCCCACTGACCGGCTTTGATAATCCACCTTCCCTTCCAGGAGCCCCTCCCCCACTTCCACTGATTTGCACACTTCCTCCAGTCCCGGATTGTTTGTTTAAGTTTCCCCCCCACCTCTCACGGGGCTTTTTTTGAGTTTTAGTAAGTCATTCCTACTCTACCGTTGTGGCTATCCTCCGTCCCTTGCCGATTTGCCCCCACTGAGGCTGGCTGTCGTTTTTTGCTTTTCCACCATGCCTGTAGGCAATAGGTTCCATTGCTACCGTGATTTTACTGCCCCGACATCACAGTGGCCCTCCCCGCTCCAACTGACTACAAAAGAGACCCCCAGAGACGGCAGCCTTTTCCCACCCCCCCAATTTATCATCTTTACCCCCAGCCTCCCCGCCCACCCCCCATAATACCACCCAGAGCATTTTTTTGCTTTTCCCTCTGAATTTCTGAACCAATGTATTCCCCCCTTTTTTTGATCTTTTTTCTTCTAATCCCACCGTGTGCGCCCTCATACTTCCTTTTTTTCCTGTGACCAAGCGCGACTTTCTTTACTACAATACCATTCCCACTGCCAGGCCTACCATCCTCTTTGTGTTCCTCCAATTTTTTAGTATCTGTGCTTTCACTACTCTTTCCTGAGATTTCCATCACATGACCCGCTTGTCTATTTCGCGCTGTCACATTTCATTTTCGTTGTTTGCTCCCAGCAGCAATTTTTATTCCTCCCGTTGCTTTTGGAATAGTTCCACCCTGCACTCCTTGTGGCTTTTACGCCCCCCCCATTGTACCACGTTGCCAGCAGTTTTGCTTCTCGTGACTTGGTTTTTTATTAACGCTATCCCCTCCCACCGTGCCCCTCACCACCGTTCCGCCTTCTCCGGTGTCTCATCACAGCACCGATTTTCTCCACTATGGCCCCCCTCTTTTTGTTACTTCCAAAAGTGCCTGATTTAGGTGTTCGTTAGTTGGACTCTGACCCCATCGTTGATTTTACATTATATCTTCTCCTTAATTTTCTTCACCGCGCACCCCTCAGTCTTAGAGATCTTTTTCCCCGACTCTATCCCCTACCGACCAACACGTCCTTCGTTGTCGTTTCGCCCCAGTGCCCTTGCTAGCATTCCAATTGCCCATCCCCTTCGCCCTCAGGTTGTTCCAGGCATTGCCATGCGTTTTTTCTCCCAGCCCGCCCCGGATCCATGTCCCTGATTTTCTGTAAGTGAGCCCCTAACTTCACCTCCGTAGATCCGCGTTTTCCTTCTTCTCCAATTACCAACCCCGTTTTTTTTTTTTTTTTTTGTGTTTTCCCCCCCGTCCCCTCTTCGCACTCCCGAACCCCCCCCCCCGACGAGCCCGTTCTCACCTGTCACGGAGTTCTTGTTTGTACTTCCCCTTTCCCAGTTTTCCCGGTCCCCTTATTTTTTTTAGCTGTTGCTAGTTTTTAATGTAGTTCCCTTCCGTCTCCACGTGGAGGAGGTGGCGGCAAGAACTGGAGACAGTTCTGCTTTGTTTTTGGAGGGCGTTAGGGCCCTATACCCGATTTTTCTCATGTGACTGGCCTGTTGTTCACGTTATCCCTTTCATGTGCAAAACTTGGGATCTCCTATCGTCCCGCCCCATGTTTAAGCTCCCCACCGCAATTCCTTCCTGTCCCTAGTGCTGGTGCCCAGTTGCTTTTGCTGTCTCCCCGCTTCCTTTTAGCGATGTCTGTTATGCCGTATGCCTCTACCCTACGGGGCTGGTCTACTGTTTCGTCAAAGCCCTTCACTGCTTTCATTCCCTTTGGGTGAGCATCATAGGTCCGACTCCTCTTATTTACGCTATGTGTATATTGCGGCGTACCCTAATTCCCTCCGTAACTAGTTTATTCTGCGACCGTTTGTTTTTGATGCCCCCCGCACCTTCGACCGCGAATCTTTTCTTCCCCCATAGTTTTTTTCACCCCCCACTTACTTGAGCTGTCATTCTTTTTTTTCTGGTTTGTATTCGGGCCCGCCACCAGAGTCCGAGATCCTTCCGAGCTTTTCTTCGTATGCATTGTCTTCACAGCCGGAATTTTCGGATTCTCTGCGTTTTTCACACGGTTCCCTTCAGCCTTTCCGCGTCAAAGTAGCCAGCTTAAATTTCTCGTATAGGTTTCGGAGTCGCTGTTGCATTCCTGTATGCTTTGTCTTTCCGATGTCCTCCCTGGCTTCCACCCCCAACCCTGTTCTCTCATTTTTTTGCCCACTGATCTTTCTTCTTCTTCCTCTCTTAGCACCTTACTTTTTTCTGCCCCTCTTCTTTGCCCCCCGTTGTCTTTTTCTGCCTATACCAGAATACTCTTTTTGACTTCCTCTATTTTTTCCCAACGACCCTCTTTTTCTGCCCGTGTGCTCGTACTTCCTCCATTCTTTTCTACCTTCACCCTTTAGCCCATATATTTTCTGTATTCGTCTCCTCATTTGTGCACGACAGGTTCCATTGCCCTCATACATCACTTCCTCTTGCGCCCTTTATCCCCCCATCCCACCCCCATGTGATGCTGTTTCTATTTTTTGTATGTGGGGGAACTGAGTTCTGTCGTTTAACCCTGTCTTTGAACATTCCCACTTTTCCTTCCCTTGTTGTTCGTCTTCTCGATTTCTTTTCTCCTCTTCCCTATTTTAGGTTTTATAGGTCTTCCCCCCATTTCCCGGTTCCTGCATTCTGTTTTCCTAGATTATTACGCCGTAGGCCCCCTATTCCCGACTGTGCTCCCCGTTTAAGCCATTTGTCGCTTTCTCAAATGCGCTCGCGTCCGCCCCCCCCTCCTTATTTGTTACCCCCCCGATTATTTTTTGTCTGCTCTTCAGTTCGGCGTTGCAACTATTTCTTTTTTCCTTCCCTTAGAACAGCCTCTTCTCCGTTTTATCCTATTGCGTTTGACACACTTGCTGTGGTTCCGCCTTGTGAGTCCCACTGCTGCCCACCCCATGACCCCCTCGATGTTTATCTTTCCCAGTTCAGTATCTTATAGCCGCGAGGTTGATTGAATTTTCCGCCTTCGATGATTGTTGCCCCCCTACCCTTGTTCGCCTCCCCTGTGTCCCCCTTCCCCTTTGTTTTACAAGTCTGTCCCTATTTTCCGTCTTGTTGCAGTCGATTCGGCACCAAAGGCACCACCGAGCCCTCACAGAGATCCTTTCCCATTGCTGAGGCCGCGACCCCCGTCGGCCTCCCAGCGCTTGTTTTACGACTTGTCCCCGCGCCCCACCCTCCGCACGCTGCCCCTCAACACTCTACCCTGTTCTTGTAATTTTTATGTCCTCTTAAGTTCTGAGATTGTTTGGTCAGCTCCCCGTCTGGCTTCAGACACATTCAAGATGGGCACCCCTTCCCCGTGGTCGTCGTCTCTTGGTCATTTTCGCTTCTGCGTTCCTTCTCCGCCGTCGGTGTCTCGCGCAATCCAATACCTGTTTTTTTCCCTGACTTTCGTCTAATACCTTGTCTTCTGTCTACTGGTGGTGTCGGAGCTTTCGCCCTCCGGCCCCCAGGTTTTGCTCTCTTTTGACTTCTTTTCCCCCCCTCCTGTTGTTTCCTCCTGGCTCCCTGTCCCCCCCCTTTTAAGAGTCCCCCCCACTTTCGTTCCTTTTGCTGGATGCGGAGGTCAGTATCTTTGAATCTCTTTCTTTCCCTCTGTTCGACTTTTTGTTTTGTTTTTGATTTTCTCTTTTGTCGTGTAGGAGTACTTCCCTGGTCGGTTCCCTCCCCCTTTCACCGAGCGTCTGACTCTCCCATCGATTTGTTTGTTCTTCCATCTTGTTATCCCCTTCCTATTCCCTTTTCTTGAGCGTGTTTGTTTCATTCTTCGCCTTTGGGTTTTCATTTATTCAGTTCCTCAGCCCCAGTTCTTTTCTGATTTTTATCGCCGCCATTGACGTAAGATAGCATTGCTTTCGATTCCTTTGCGTGTGCCTTTTTATCCACTCCTTTCGATGAGTTGGCAGTTGTGTCCTCCTCTTTTTCTTCACGCCGGTTAGCCCTGCCCCAGCGGAATCATTAACGATGTCTTTCTCACACACCCTTGAACCTTGTTTTTTTGCCATATTACTTTCCCCTGCTGATCCGTTCTTTTTGTGCGCCCCCACCTGACACAGCCCCATGTTCCTTTACACCTTGTCTTTTTCAAGCAGCCTCCTCGCCAGTCATTGCCACGGATTTTTTTCTAACCCCTTTTAACTCCTCAATTTTTTTACTTGACCCGGATATTTTCTATCCCCCTAGTCCCGGATCTACAGCCCTCTCAACTTCTTGAGCTTTAATTTGCTCTTCACGTAGAAAGTTCTACTTTTGTTCCTTTTGTTTTCGGATGTTTGGACCCTCTCCAGTTTTTTTATATGGACTTTTTTTGTTTTCCCGCAGTGTAGGGGTGTAGTTTAGTTCCTTCAGGACACTGACCATTTTTTCCTTTCAGGACCACGTCGAGTGCGGCCTTTAAAATAGTAGAGTAACCCTGATTGTTTTTCCCCCCTTTTCTCCTTGCTGAAGACCTGCCAAACCACTATCTTCGTAGTTCTCCCCTTTTCTTTTCTCAGGTCTCGCCAATGAAAACTAGTGGGTCCCTTCTACCGCTCGTACTTTTTTTTTTTGCCCCCTATAGACCGTCTAGCGCTCTTGATTCTTTGATGCTGGCCCCTCTCATGTGTTATTTTTCTCCCTCCCCCGGTTCTGCTTTGACGTCTTCCCTAAGTATCCTGACCTTTCATAGATCGTCTTTTCGTATATCCAAGTCCCCTGTCCCATTTGAACGACAGCTTGAGCCTAAATTTACAACGTGAAAGGCGGCGCCCCGCTTACCCTCTCTTGCTTTGTGCCGTCCCCCCCTAACCGATATTCGTGTCGATTCACCACTTCCTACCTTCAAGCGCGTCTTCGTTATCACGTTGTCTAAATTCCTTCTCCTCTCCCCTATCGTTTTTGCTACATACTACCCACAGCAATGAGCACCCTTTTTTTTTTTTTACCCCTTGATGGTCTTCCACTCCTGCCATTTTCGAATACTCCGTTCTTTTGTTTTGGACTCCCTACCTGCCCGAACCTTGTCAACCAAGACTCACGCCTTTTTTTCTCCTGCTCGTCGAACACCATTCTGCACATTTTTTTTTTTTTCTGATCGTCCGCTTCTGTTCTACTCCTACCTTTCTTTACTATTGCCAAAACATTGTCCTCGTTCCTGCCTCGCTGACCCAATTTGGGGCTTTTCACTGTTGATCATCCCCCCGATATGCTTGCGATGGCCACAGCCCACAACGCTTCCACCGTCTTTTCCAAACCCTCGCGGCAAATCCACGCAGTCGTTAGTTTTTATGTTGTTTTCCGTTTTACTACTTTCGTACCTTTGTTTATACATTTCCAGTCCAGTTTCGCTTTAATGCCGTTCACATGGTTGTGGGAAAAACCCCTCTAAACGGGACGTTTTTATCCCTCGTCGTTTTTTCTTTTCTATACCCAATGCTTTTCGGTCTCTCACGTTCCAATTCCGTCCTCTGTTTCCCCCTGTCTATTTTATCGGCCCCCGATCCCAGACATGGGCCGCAGTTTTTATCCTCCGCCTGCCCCAACCCGGCACTAGCATGTGACATTTTCGCTGTGGCTTGACGTCTTTGTTTCGGGTTTGGCCCCCCTACCATTTCCAGCCTTAGCACACAATTTTGACCCTGTGGCTTAGTTCTATTGAAATAGGACACCGCCACCCGTGTGTCTTTTTAGCCCTTGCCCGATTTTATTTCTTCTCCACGGTGTGGCTGTTGTCCTTTGATTTTTATCTTGTCCCAATCCGAATGTCCCACACCACAACCGAGTACTCCCTCAGCCCGGCGCGGCTTTCGCGGCGTCCCTATCAATGCGTTATACACATCCCTCTCCCGAACCGGTTCGGCCGATTTTTGTTTACAAAGGTCGCTCCACCCCCTTCCCGCCCGTTATATCTCCTACAACCACTTTTTCTCGATCCATCCATCGTTTGCACTTTTAGAAAAATTTTTGACTGCATATTTTTTGACATAGTCAAATGTCTCCAATACTTTTTTCTTTCGTGGGCGGTGAAGGCTGGCGGGCCCTTTGTTGAGACCTTTCTTCCTCATCCCCACCCCGTGTAGATCTCCCTACACGCGCGTTTTACCTAGTACACACGGTGTAGGCCACTCTCCTTTCCCCCCCCCTTTTTCAGTCCCCCTTTTTTTTGACGTTTCCTTTCTTTCCTCTCCGGGGCTTTCCCTTTAACTTTGTCCCTTTGGTCTTGACTCTCTCATTTTCCTCACTACGACGGCGTCGGCGAGAACCCGTCTCGGCGACCCACTTTCGTATGTGATTTTTTCCCATCAAGCTGGCTTTCTTACTGGCCCTCGCCGCAGGTTCCCCCTGGTACGCGTTCATCGATAGGTGTCTTTTCCCGTGCGGGGGCAGTCTCTCCCCCCCTATGGTGCAGGTAAGTTTGTGCTAGACATTGTTGTCTTTTCGCTCCCCCAGTGAAAACGATGTCTTTGGTTGCCGAACCTTCTCCCTCCATACCATTATTTTTCCCTTTACGGATTGGGCAACCCCCACATGTCTCCGTTGCCCATGCCCTTCTGATCGCACCGGCGGGCCTCTTTGTCCTCAAGATCCGGATTATATAGAGGTTCCCTTTCTCGGACTTTATGGCTTCTCTCCTATTTCTTGTAACCCTGTTTACCCTTTTCGAGTCTTGCCGCGTTAGTTTTTTTTCTTTGCGCATCTTCTCCCACACCCGCCCGCTCCCTAGGCCAGCCCGTCTTTTCTATTGTTTACCCCGCCTTCAACAGATGTTGATCTCGACTCCCTGCGCTCGGGCCGCCCTTCGGTACTATCTAGTCCCCCCTTTCACTCGATAGTGAGAGCTGGCCGAGCCTATCTGGCGGGACATGTTGTTGCACCTTTTCATATCGTGTCATTCTTTCACCGTTTTTACCAATTCCCCCCTTGCATTTTTTTCGAATCTGGCCTTGGGCGGTCAGATGCTTGCGCCGGATCCAACTTTTCTGGCCGATACCATTAGCCCACAACCACCTGCACCCGGTACCTTCTTCCGTTTTAGTTCTATATGCCCACCCCCCCCCCCAATTTGGCCCCATTGCGACGTTTATTCCCTCCCCGTTTTTGTTTTTTTAAGCTCTATCGACTACCCGTTCTCTTTTTTGGGCGATGCGCGGCTCCTGGCTGTTAGTGAACGCTTTTGCCCACCATTACAGTACCCCTTATCTCTTTTTTTTGCCCATCTTGAGTCTTTTTTCTCGTTACTGTCTTTCAATAAGAATCGTTCTCTCCATGTCATAGTTTTGAGATGGGTGCTTCGTCTCGCCCTTTGCTTCTCGCATTTTTTTCTTCCACGGGCCACCCCATAACCCCCCCCAGAAATTCCTTGTTCCTTTTCGGTTTAGATCCTAGTCTCTCTTGTTGGCTGCTTCTTGTTCATCGTTCCTTTCTCCCCCGGATTTCTTTTGTTCTCCCAACCATCATTTCTTGTCCAACTATTAGCCTTGTGCTGCTTCGTGATCACTCCCCTTTACACCTTGTCCCCCTTGATACCAAGCGCGAAATTTTCCCCTCTATGCCCATTTTTTTTCAAACCGGGATTTGCTTTTTTTAAGTGCCCCGTTCGCCAAGTAGAGCCTCTCCCAAGATGTCCCAGGCGTTTCCTAT
>Ga0179593_1575293_pt1 | contig 38583 bp, 52 predicted proteins | sample CZODoug2_1_08_16_FD_185931 | JGI IMG/M metagenome (GOLD analysis project Ga0179593, IMG submission 185931) | Vadose zone soil fungal communities from Angelo Coast Range Reserve, California, USA - CZODoug2_1_08_16fungal (PacBio error correction) | ecosystem: Environmental > Terrestrial > Soil >... | reverse complement strand
TCTTCTTGTTGGAACCCCATCCTCTAAGTAGATTTTCTTTTTTCCCCCGGACTGTTTTTCACCCTTTTCCCACCCCTTTAGTTCCCCTTCCCCTACTGCGTTCCCTGTCTATGGCGGAGCCTTTTTTCTGATTGATTTCCCCTTCTTCCTAGCCCTGATGAAACTTTCTGTTGTTTTCCTTTCCCTCATAGTTATTGGATATCCCACCCAGATTCCGAATTTTCTTTGTTCTCTGAGGGTGCGGAATCGTTCACCCCTTTACTTCTTTTCAGACTCCTCCCTCACACCCCAAAGACCCTTTGGGCCCACCTCTGAGCGCTTTCCCCCTTTCAGCCATCCTCCTTTCGTAGTTTTTTTTTTTCCCCTCCAGTAGACGTGCTCTTTTTTTTGGTCAATTTGTGGTCCAGGGTTTTGCTTTTTTTTTTTTTTACGGACTCCGTTAGGATGCTCCCTTTCGAATGAGATTTTTCTCCCTCCGAGCATAGGCCCCTACTAACCCCTTTACCTCCTGCTTCTCCTTTTTTTACTTGAGATCTTTTTTGACCTGTTCAGAACTTTTGCTCTTTTCACGGCTCTTCCCCCCTCCTCATTACCTTGCTTCTTTAGTCAAGGAGTAGCTACTTTTTCCGAGGTCCCGATCTCGTGGCGTTTTCCCTGAGCGTATCCTTTAAAGCCTGCCCTCCTTCACTAATTTTTCTCCCTTTTTCTCCCAGGCTTTTCCCCCTGTTTCCCTCTTAGATGTTTTTACAAAGTTTTCCCGAATCCCCTTTCTTCTTAGTGCCTTTGCCAGTGCGGGACCTGTCCCCAATTTTTCCTTTCCATTTTCACGTTCTTTTCCACTTTTCTCAGGGAATATCTTGTTTTTTTTCCCTGTGTTTTCACTTTAATGACTTTCCGGGAACCGACCCTTCATTTGGCACCGTTCTTCATCCACTATTCCCTCCTCCCTTCGATTTCCCAAGGTAGACTGATTTGGTTTTGGTTCCAGTAGCTCTTCTTCCCCGCTGACAATTCCCCCTCTTGCAGACGGTCAAGCTTTCCCTTCCCTCCCCCCCCTTGCAGAACGAGCTTTCCTCCCCCCGATCCCTGCCGACCTCGTCCATCTCCTTTCGACCTTTTTTTTGCCACGTTTTTTCCCTCCCCGCCGTACATGGAAGTTCGTTTTGACTTCGGTTATGGAAGACCCTCCTACTTGCCTACCCTTTTTTTTTGGCGCGACTTCCTCCACCCTTTTTAGTTTAAACTTTTCTTCTCGTCAGTGGCCTTCAAATTGAATGACCGTAACCATCCCCCTCAGAGTAGTGCCTCCAGTACTCTTTTGACTTTCCCCCGCCGCAAGATCTTGTCCATCTTTTTTTTTTTTTTTGAGATGTTTTCTTTTTCAGTGGGTTTTCTTTTCCAGCCTCTCCTAATTTTCCCTGGAGTGTATGCCCCCCCTTGGAGGGTACCCTTATGCGCTTGCTCCGGTGGCTCCCGCTACGACCCCCCCCCCTTCACTAACGGCTTCCCGAACAAGCCAGTGCGTTTTAGAAGCACTTATGGGTTTTTGTCCCTACTGTCCCCCGAATACTCCTTTCCCCCAGCGGTTTTTTCCTCCGTGGACCCCCTCCCCTGGCTTTTTCCTCCGGGGGCATCTCTCTTTTTTTTCTCTCTTTTTTCTGAAAGTAGCTTTTTTTTTTGATTGAGGGCTTTTTTTTGGCATCCCCTGAGGTCCCCCCTAGCATCCTTCCTTTTCCCCTCCGCCGGAGTCTCCCCAGCTGATTCAATGTCCCCGGCCCATTTCTGACCTGGGCTTCTTTTTCAAATGGATTCAAGTCTGATTCCGTCATCCCCGCTAGGAGGGATTTCCTTTAATACCAGTCTTTTGTCCCAGGATGCCGGCGTCCCTTTCCCCAAATCTGAAAATTCCCGATCAATTGCCCCTAAACGTCCTTCCCCCCCCTCTGGAACCTGACGAAATTTTCCAACTTTCCTTTTTTCCCAGGTGTCTTCCGAACCCTCGATAATAAGGACAATTTGGGTACCTCCTCCGCAGCGTGCCCTCCCTTAGACCCCTTCCTTGGGTTTTTCTCCGTTAGCGCCCTTTTTTTTTTCTCCATCGCCCTCCCTTTCACCCCTATATATAAGACTTCAAAAATCCAAGATCCCTAAGCTCCCTCTGCGAACCGGTTGGCATGGTACCCTTGGTCTGCTTTCCTGAGCACGAGTCCTCTTCTTTTCCCCTTTCTTCATGATCGTTTTACAGCTCAAACGCACAATTTCCTTTGAGTCTTCTTTTCTTCTTGGCGTCGGTTTTCTAGGGCTTTTCACGTGTTTTCTTCCCCCCGTCTTTTTTTCGCTAGGCTCTCTGCCGGAATCGTTTACCCCCTGCCCCCTTACCCTGTAAGCCCCGAATACCTTTTTCCTGCCTGTAGCGTTCTCATATCTTATACTTTTAAGCATCCCCTAACCCCTTTCCCCTAAATGTCCATAAGCTCCCCCCATTTGAGGTCTTCCTTTCTTCCTTGAAAACGTTGGGCTTTTTTCAAAGGACTTCCGATAGCGTCCCCTCCCCTCGGGAAAGCGGTCTGTTTATCTTTTCCCCCCTTTTTCCAGATAAGGCCCCCGCCCTTTCCTTAGAACTTGCAAGTTTTTCTTCGTCCATTTTTCCTGGTGTTTGAAAAACTTTTCGCCCCTACACTCTTCCCCCCTGTGTTTCTTCTTTTCCTGGGAAGATCAGTGATCCCCTCCTTCCAGGCGGTTTTTCCGGCCTTTTTTTTTAGAAACTCGTCCTGTGTTGGTTTTTCCCTTTTTCTCTCTCTCTATTTCGGAGAGAGACCCAAGGGAGTCATTCGTTCTCTTGAGGTCCTTTTTAAGGTCCCTTGTTCCCTCTGATTCAGAACCCCCCTGAGCTTTTCTTTTGACAGACTCTTTTTTCTTGTTTTTCCCTTTTGTCTGTTAAGGGCCCTCCTCCCCCCTTTTCGTTGTGCGGGCCCCGTGTGGATATCTAGTCCCAGTAATATTTTTTTCAATTAAACTTCTACCGGACTCCTGTTGAGCTGTTTCCCAGACGAGAGATTTTCCCTCACGGTCCCCTCTCTTTTGATCTCTCCTGCCTGTTGGTTTTCCCCCCCATAGCATTTTTTAATTCACTTGCCCTTCCCTTGAGCGTGCCTCTCAATCCGCCTCCTTTGCAGTCGCTTTTTCCCCCGTCCTTCAGTACGTTTTTTCACCTTGAAAGTTTCACTTTTTCCCGAGAAAAGGCTTTTTCCTAGTACTTCCCTCTTCCCTGCGCGAATACGAATGATTTTTTTTTGCCCCTCGCTATTTCCTCCTTTCCCAACCGACCTGCACCCCTTCATCCCGAATTTTTTTGAGCGCTATACTGTCTTCCAAGACTGTCGGTTTCCTTCGCGGCTCTGCGAAGCCCCACTTTCCCCCCTTAAGATCCCCCTTTTAGCTACCCTTTTCTTTTAATTGAGCCCTTTTTGGATCCCCGTCTGTAGCCCTTTTTTTTTGAATCTTCCCTTCTCGCTCTCCCCGGTGAGATTTCTTCTAAGGGATTTGCCTATGAGCGAAACCTCAGTTCTCCCCGACTTTCATTTTTTAGTGCCGCTTTTCCCGGAGGGTTTCCCGCCTTTTCTCTGGCGAATGCCGTTGCTCTGCATTGCTTTTCTTCCTCGAGGACCCCCTTTCTTCCTCCTGTTCATTTTTTAAAACCGACCTGGTACCTACCTTTTCGATTTCATTCCTCCCCCCAGTCAGACTCCTTTTCTTCTCTTCACAGTTTTCCCTTTGTCATCAGGGCATGGCTCTCGGCCTGCTGGATTTTTCTTTCCGCCTCCTCCGCAGAACCCCCGAAGACCTTCCCCCCTCTTTAAATCACCGACGTACCGCCAAGAAGAGTGGCCCTCCCTGGAGGACTTCTCCCCTTGTCCATGGGTTCCTCCCGGACATGGAAGTAGTTCTCCGGCGGGCGATTTTACGGCTGAGGCTTTTTTCCCCCCACTTTGGCAGTTGTGATGTAGTCTTTTCTTCAGAGGCTTCGTTTGATGAGTTCTCCCCCACCGGAATGACCCCATACCGCTCCTCCTCCTCAGAGTAGCCTTTCCCCCAGTCGACTTCCCCCCCTTCAGTATTGGCGACAGCCCCCTTCCCCACCGTTCTCGTATATCCCCCCTTTTGTGTGTTGAGGAAGGTACATACGGACTTATCCCTTTTCCTTTGTGGGAGGAAAGCTCCTTTTTTACCGAGTTGTTCTTTCGGAAACTGTATGGAGTCCTCTTGGAACCTTTTTTTTCCTTCCCGTAGTATGGCCCCGGTTGGTCTTTTAGAGCCCCCCCTTGGAGTTGGTTCTTTCCCTGAGTTACCCCGTGCTTAGAGACTCTTCTCCTTAGGGCTTTTTACATGTGGCCAAATCGTTGCATTAGTCCCCCCTCCCGCTGAAGTCAAATACTTCCGGAAGGTCTTGATGGAAAACCTCTTTGATTTTGTGAAGCTTTCAGTCTCTCTTTTTTCTTCTCGGGTGGGCCCATTTCCTTTTTGCAGTTTTTCTGGTCTTCCAAGATTCCAAAGCGCAACCCTCCGCCCCCCTTTTCTCGACGGCCCTTTCGAATCGCGGACAGCCTCTTTTGCACCCCAGGCCCCTTCATCATAATTTTCCGACCTTGGATTCCTTGCGCGGATCTCCCCCTCACGCTTTTTCCCTTCCTGATACTCCGTCACTGTCTGATCTTTTCTCCTCCAGAAGAATTCTTCCCGATTCCGGCATTGTTTTTTGTCCCTCCCATTTCCCTCCTCACCCCAGGTGTCTTAATCCCAAGGTATTTTTATGACGCTTCCCCTTCGAGTTTCACATTTTTCCCTCTAGAATTCCACCGGTTTTCTTGTCCGAGGGGTTTTTTCCTTCCGCCGCCCCCTTTCCCATCCACTGAGAATACCCCTCTCAGCGACGAAGTCCCTCCTCCTCGGGTAAGGGTTCCTCAGATATTACCTGGTGGCCCTTCGATTTTTTTGCGCCGCTTACGCATCCAGGTCATCCCTTCCGTTGGATCCTCGCCGTCTTTCTGATTTTCTGTTGCGTAGGCTGCTCTCGTTTACCATCGCCTTTTCCTATCTTTTTTCGCTCGCAGCCCCTCAACCAATTCGGACTTTTTTCCCCCCAACTTTTGTGTACGTCTTTCCATTTTTTTTCCCCTTGCTCTCATATCGTCTGCTTGCCACCCCCTCCACGTAGGATAGCTTCTTATACCCGTTGAGCTACCCCAACCTTTCTTTTAGTCCCGGCCCCCCCAGCACGGATGGGAGAGGTTTAGAGACCCACGGCCCTGTCCCGAGGATCCCCTCAGAGAACACATCCCAGGTTTTTTGAAGGACCTCCGTTTTCGTCGAGGCCCCCCTTCTTCCCCCACCCCCTTCCCCTATATTGTAACAGATAGAGTCTCGACTTTTTTCATGAAGGGATTCCCTCGTCGTCCTGTGAACAAAGGACGTTGTCCCTGATCCGCCTTTGTGCTCCAATTTTTTTCCACTACTTTTTTTTTTTTTAGTTGATCTTCCTGGGGACCTTCCATGCGCCTTCGACATGTCCTTCTCCTTGGGTTCTCTCCCCCCCTTCCTCACCCCTTGTTGTGAGAGAACCAATGGAGTTCCCTGAGAGAGGCCCCTCCTGAATGGAACTCCTTTTCCTGGCTGATGGCCACCCCCTGTAACTTGTTCTTTCTTTCTGACGGCGCTACACTCCCTTTTTTTTCTCTATGGAGCCTTTTTTTTTTACGATGTGATATTTCCACGCATTCCCTTCCGGTTGTGCTTTCCCCAATGATCGATCCCCGGGCGGTTTTCCCCCCCACCCCCCGAAAGCTTTTTTCCCCCCCGTTTTGTTGCGAATCCGTTTTTTAAAAGTGCGAGCTGCCGCTTTTTTGACCGAAGACTTCCTTTCACGGTGAATATTGGTCCTAGCCCGTTTTCCCTCGTCAGATATTTCTTTTTGGCTAACCTCCCCCCATATTGCGGGTGTCCGTTCAGAATGTTCCTTTTGTCGAGTCATTTCCTTGATTTTTCTGATGGAACTGATGTCTCCCTAGGGGTCCCCCCTCCCCTCCATCCCACCTACTTTCCCCTTCCCGAGTTTGTAAACCCTTTAACTCGAGATTGCGAGATCTTTTTTTACCCATTTTTTTTTGCTACGGGGCTCCCGCCCTTCAGGCGTCTTAAACTGTTGAGTTGGATAGCTTCTGGCTGCGTCTTTTTTTGCGTCCGGACTTTAATCTTTCCCTGTTCTCTCTTTCTTCCTGCAAGGACTCCTCTTCTCAGACGCATCACGGACTGCGTGCTTGGTCGTGCACCTGACCTTTTTTTTTTCCTTTCCGGAGGAATCCCCTTAATTACGTCATTTTCGCATGGCTTCCACCAGTCCCCTTTCTTTTTTTTCTTCCCTGTATGTTTTATCCGGGTGGGTTGAAAAGTCCTCCTTTCTCTTTTTTAGCCATTTCCCCCCATACGTCTATGGAAGCCCAATTTTTTGACTTGGATTTCCCTTTGGATCCAGGTGGTCGCAGTTTTCCCCTGGTGTATAGTGACTACGGTTTCTGCATTTTCCTCTTCAAGGATCTTTCTCTCCTTGCACCTCGAGCCATACAGATGACCCCCTTCCCTTTTTCACTCACGTTCCCCCCCCCTCTCCTTGACCGCGAGCAACCTTCGGTAGCTCTCTTGAATTCGTGACCTTTTCTTTTTTTTGCGCTTTGTCTTCCCCAACCAGGAACGGACCATTAATTCCCTTGATGGCTGTTTTCCCACGTTTTTTCCCTTGAGCATACCATTTTCTCCGTTCCATACTTTTCCCTGTGCCCCCCTTCCCCCCAATAAGTACTCGCTTTTCCCTTTCCTGGGTGGCTTTTGGACCCGTTTCTCCTTTATTTTGGTTGGGGAGATTTTTGTAGGCCCCCGTTGTGTCCCCCCGCATCGGCACCCTTCGAGTTTCCCTTTTTTCTCCCCTTGTTTTTGCAAAACCTCTGCGGAGGCTCCGGGACTTTCCCTTTTTGGTCCTCCCTCTCTCCTTCCCCCAACTGTGGCCCCCCCCCTTTCGCAGTTTCGTCGTTTGTCTTTTCTTTTTTCCCAAAGCGGTTTCCCTCCTCCGGTCCTTCCCCATTTGGGATTCTTTTCGTTTGCCACACCCCCCCCCTTGGGGCCCGACCGAGGTCTGATGTTCTTGCTCTGTTAGTTTTTCTCGAGGGTGCCCCTCTTTTTTTCTCGTCGTTCGTTCCGGTTATAGAGTCTCTTTTATTTTTCCGCCGTTTTTTTTAAGATCTGGCGACTGGCAAGGTTTTCCTGGACCCTTTTTGGAATCCACTCCTGCTGAGGCTTTTGACGGGGAACTTTCTGCTTTTTTTCGGTCATAAAGTTTCGTCCTCCTTTTTCCGGGAAACCTTTTTTAATCCCTAAAACCACAACGTTCCCCGAGGGCCCTTTCACTTCCCCTGAATTCCGGTACTCCCGTGTCCCCGGGTCCCCTTGAGAAAAAATGCCCCCAAGGCCCTTTCATGATTTCCTTTCGGTCTTTAAGATACGTCCCAGTAGACTTGTGCGATGAGGGCCCGTTCAGCCCGCTCTTTTCTTCCCCCGTTATTTTTTCCCTCGCAGCCTCGACAACACCAAGAGGGTGCGGACTTTTTCTTTTGATATGCCTTTTTCCTCACCAGTGCTTGTTACCGGGCCGTTTTCCCTTAAGAGCGTCTTTTTCGCTCCATTTTTTTTCCCGTCTACCGTCTTTTGGCTGATTTGGATGCCCCAGGATTTTTCCATCGCAGCTCTCGTTAGTGTTTCCCCCTGAAGCTGCTCTTCCCCCCACCCTCTGATGGATATGTTACTTGAATTTAAAAAAAGCTTTTCTCCTGAGGCCTCCTCTGATGGGCTCTGCCATTCACGAGTCCCCTTAATACCCTTTTCCTTTCCATGACCCCCAAACTTTTTCTTCGTCGGTTCGCCGGCTGTGTTTTATCCAACGGCCTTCCCCCCGGTTGTTGATTTCCCAAACCTCCCCTTTTGCAGCGTCGCTTTTCTCGATTTTTTTTTAGATTGGAATTCCCCTTTGACCGAACCCCCTACTTTTTTCGAGCCTGCGTACTTTCCCCCTTTTAGTCTGTTTTCCGTAGATTCCGGTGTAGTCTTCAAGCTTTTTTTTTTTCAGACTTCTTTCCCCCCCCCCTGCGGGGACCTCAACCTTTCTCTTTTCTCTTTACAATCAAGCGCTTTTTTTTTTCCCCGTCCCGCACTTTTTTTTCTCCTCCGTTGTGGTTGCTCTTGTTGGAATCCTGGATTCTTTTCCGTCCGCTTGAATTTTTGTAGCGGGTGATCTTTCAGGTGGCCCTTCCGACGCTGTCCCCCTTTTCTCCCCACACGTCTCGTCGCGGCTAGGACGTCCCCTTAAGTCTTCCCGAGTTCTTCTCTTTTTTACAGATCTCGGTTTTGGTTTTTTCCGGACTTTCACCGAATCCAGGGAGTTTCACTCCGAGTCTTGCCTTTTTTTTCTAAAACGAACTTTGCTGTTCCCTCTCCCTGAGTTTTTTCCCCAGACTTTTTTGTTGGGTTTAAACTTTTTTTTTTTTCGGGGATTTACATACTTCCCCCTTTCCCCCCGCCCAGGTAGACCTGAGTTTGGCGATTTTTTTACCCCCCATGGTCTCCCCTTTTTCTCTGGTGTTTTTTTCCCCTAAGTGTGCGGCAGTTTTTTTTTTTTCATTCCTTCCCTCGAGGTTCCCTTTTTCACGCAGAGAAGATCAATTCTTCCCTTTTGCACAGACGCCGAACCTCCTCTGTAAAAACCTCGGTAAACCCCCCCTTCGTGAATCGGTGTTCTTTTCCCCCAAAGTCCCTTACAAAGCTGGTCGTCTTTAAGTTTTTGCAGCTTTCTTTTCCCCTAGGAGTTTTCCCCCCCTTTTTCCTTTTTTAGATATATCCGCGGGATTCTTCCGGCGGGTCCTCGATGATCTGTCTATAACCGAGAAGGCCCCTTGTCGGATAGCTGAAGCGCCCCCCCCCCTTTCAAGTGCCCTCACGAATTTTCCTGACTTTTTCGGGTTTTTTACCTTTTTTCCCCCGAAATTCCCGTCTGTCCTTTTTTTTTTCCTACGGACCCGTTCCTATTTTTTATTTCTTCTTTTGTCTTGACGTTTCATATACGGGAACCAGACCAATATGTCTTTTTCTTTTTTCCCCTACCTAACGCTCAACCTCTTTCAGATTTCAAATGCCGATTTATTCTTACCTTTCCCCCCAATGTTTTTTTTTCCTCGATTAGACTCTTAGTGAAAAATGGTATAGGTTTAGCTTTTTCCCGCCTAAAGGTTCCGAGGGCCCTCCTACCCCCCCTTCTTTCCAGGGTAAGCGTATTCCCCACGAGGTCGAACGCGATCCCGGTTCCTTGTGGGCAATCCCCCGTTTTCCCCTCCCCAGCCCGTTGGGACGTACTTTCTCTGTTGACGTCCTTTTCTTCTTTTTGAAGTCATTTGGACACCCTTCCCCCAACTCTTTAGGAATTTCCACTAGCGGGCTTCCCCACAACCCCTTGGATTTTGAGGAGGTTTTTCCGACCCTTTTCCCTACATAGAATCTCCAAGCTCTTTTGTCCCAAGTTTCCCCAGAAGGTTTTTTTTTTTCCTCAGGCCGGGTCATCAAACAAGTTTTCACCGGCGCTTTTTACTCTGTTTTTGAGATTTCGAATTTTCCTCTTCCCCCTCTCTTCTCTTCTTGCAACCCCCCCTCCGCTGGCTTACAGGATGTTTTTTGGTCGCTTTTACCGGTCTCTTTCTCCGATTTTCCCATGTGGGGTTTCCTCTAGTTTACTCCCCGTGAGTTTTCCCTTTTGAGTTTTTTTTCTCGTCGGGTTGTACTGGGACCAATCCCCGCCTTGCCCTCTATCCTCAGTTTCTGGAGGCCTTTTTCCCCCCCCCACGTTGCCCTTGTCTAAGATTTTTTTCTGCTGGGTTTGAGCCTTTACTTTTGTTCCTGTTGGGCTTAGATTCTCTTTTGCGATTTTTTTTGGTCGGCGTTCCCTTCTTCCCTTCTGTCCTAGTGTTTTCAGGTGTCTATGTTTTTAGCCCCTTCCTATCACCTGAGGATTTCCCCCCTTCAAGCTTTTCGAAATTGGTCCCACGAATTTTCTCTTATCTGGTGGTAGGTTCCGTCTTCCTGGTGCTGTTCCCGGATCTCAATCATTCCCCCTACAGACATTTTTTCAGTCCCCCCCGACCCCCCCCCCTGAATTTGACCTTTGTCCCCTTTTTAGACAGCCGCCCTAGACAAGGTCTTTTCCCTCTTTTTAAGGCTTTTCCGACCGAAGGTCCTGGCACTCACCTTTTGATGTCTTTCTTTCCCCACGTTCGGGGTTCTTGCGATTTGAGCCCCTTGTTCGGCCCTAAATTTTTTGCCCCCTTTTTTTTTCGTAAAGGGCCCTTTTTCTTCCTTCCCGACATCGCAGTAACCCCTATTCCACGAAGGTCCCCCCCCCTTTTGAACCTTCTATTTCGGACCTTCTGCTCCCAGATGCGTTTCTCTGAGTCTTGTTGGATTCCCCTTTTCCCGACGACGAGATTTCCCTTTTCCTACAGGTTTGAACTCACCCTAGTCTTTTTTTGTTTCGGATTTTTCCTAGGCGCTCGGCCTCTCTTTTTCCATCGCTTTGATCTCTTTGCTGACAGTCCCGTCAGCTCCCCCATTCTGAATGAGGTTTCTTTTTTTTCCCCTCCTCGTGTACGTGATTTTAATTGACTGCTTTTGCCCTTTTTTTTAAACTTCCTGCGGATGGTTTCCCTTTCTGAGCCCTTCTCTTTTTTCTCTCTTTCAAGCAATTCTTGGTCTTGCTCCCCCGCCAACGCTGTGCTTTTGATTCCCTTTTTCCGTCTCAAAAGTCTTGCCCTTGTTTCGGTCTGTCTACTCTTGTTTTTTTTTATGATTCTTGTATCTCTCCCCTGCCAGTGTCTGGATTTTTCCTTTTCTCAAATGTTTCCGTCATTATTCTTTCTTCCTCCGGCCCTCCCCTCCATCCTTTTAAGAATTTTGTTCAGAGGGCCCTGACCCCCCCGATTCAATGCTGCCTTGATCCTTTTTTTTTCTTCTCTTTGAGAACTATTCAGAAGGCATTTTTTTCCTCCCTCCTCCTTTGTGTTAGCGTCTTTTTTCTTTTTTTTTTTCCATGTTGAAGCTCCGATTTTTCCTTTTTTTTTCCAGTTTCTTCCAAATTAGCCCCCCCTTCCCTTTTGACGAACATCTTCTTGTGGAGACCTTCTGCGCCGCTTGCCTTTCTGCCTTTCTTTTCCCTGGCCCCCTTTTTTCGTTCGCGGTTCGGCCCCTTGAGTCCTTTGAAATCATCGTTTTTTTTTCAAACCCCAGATTTTGTGTTCTTCCGCATTCTTTTTTTTTTTTTCCGTGATACCGGTTTTTTCCCCAAAGCGCTTTTTGTTCTTTCCGCTTCAACGAAAGCGGGCTTCTCCCACCCCTTTCCTAGACTTTCCTTCTTTCTTTCATTTCTCCTCCTGAGCGCTCCGTTTTTTTGGAAGTCGGGTTGGACCTTCAAGGTGCTTTCACCCGGCAGTTCCTCCCATATTTCTCTTTTTTGATGTTCTCGATTTTTCCTTTTCCCCCCGACCACAGCCTAACCCAGACTTGCTTTTTTTGTTAATTGGACCGGAGGAGACAAGTCCCCCCCGGATGTTTTCCCCCCCTCCTTAACATGCCCTCGACTTTTGGCTAATTTCTCCTTTCGCTTTTGACTTCCTTTTTTCGGTCGTTATGCTTCTCTTTTTTCGTAGCCCGTTCAGATTTTCCCCGGATCTCCAGCGGTTTTTGCCGGTAGTGCACTTTTTTTTCCCGCTGCTTTTGCAATTTTCCCAGGAGGATTTTCCCCTTTGATTTTTCCAACCCCTGGAATTCCTTTCCAACGCACACTCCGGTTTTTTCTTGTCTTGGTGAATTTTTGCTCTGCTTTGTACCTTTTCAAAATCCTTTGAGTACCCCCCTTATTTCCCCAAGTGTTTTTCCTCCTAAACCTCGAAGATTTTCTTGGCCCCCCCCGCTACCTTCCCTTCAAAGGATTTTCCCCATGTGGGATCCGGGTTTGCATTGCTATCTTTTTCTTTTTAACCTCCCAGCTTTTTTGTCTCTGCCCCCAGGACTCCTTCTCTCGCCCTCACACCTTTCCTTTCCTAACGACGCCCTCGGCGATTCCTCAAGATTTCCCTTTTCCCCAAGTCGTTTTTTCATCCTTTCTTTTTTTTTCCCGTCTTTCTCCTGTAGTCTTGTTTCTACAGGCTTCCTCCACCCCGATTGACCCTTTCCCCCCCTTTTTTTTTCAACCTCTTTCGCCCTTTTTTTTTAACTCGCTTTTTTTTTTGGTTTTTTTTTTTTGTTTTTTTTTTTTTTTTTTTTTGTTTTTTTTGGGGGATAGCAACCCACCTGGTTTGTTTTTTTTTGTCAGTGGAGCGTTTTCCCCCCCTCGACCTTTTTCCCCTGCCAGCTTAAACCTCCCCCCTGAATCCCCCTCTTTTAAGCTTTTTTTTCCCAATTTATTTGGCCCCCGGCCAGGGTTTTTCCTCAGTTGTTGTTCTTCCCTTCGCTGGCGCTTTCCTTCCGTGGTTTTTTGCACCTTCGTGGTCTTCTTTTTCAATGGGCAACCATTTCGCTTGTCGGCTTTATTCTTGGCCCAGGCCGACGTTTGCTTTTTCCTGCCGGTTTTTTTGTCTTCGCCACGTTTTGAACGATTTTCCTTTTTTTACCTTTTTTCCTTTCGGCTTTTAATTTTTTTTTGTTGTTTGTGTCCTTGGCACGTGGTTCCTTCCTTTTTCCTTTCCCCGCAGGCTCCCCCTTTCCTTTTCTTTAACTGATTTGCCCACTTCCCGCGTTTTTCTGAGATTTTCTTTTTTCCCTTGGAGCAAGTTCTATTTGGCCTTCATTTTTTTTTTTTTATCGTTTTTTTCGGAGGCCTGGTCCCCCCTCTGATTAACCTTTTTTTCTTTTTTGTGGCCCGCCTTCTTTTTTCCTTAGGAGTACCCTTTGCGAACTCTGCCCCTTTGACCCTCCAAGTCCTTCCTTCGGGCCTTTTCGCTTTGACTTTGAATTTCCCCCCTCCTGAAGTACGCGGACTTTTCCTACGTCCCTTTTGGTAGCCCTTTATTAACCCCGGCCTTTTTACCCTCACTTCTCTTGCCTTTTTTCCCTGCCGGGCCGCCACCTTCCTCGTGAGGGACCTTCGCCCCCTCCATGACGATCTTGTTGCCCAACCTTTCACGCCTTTTTTTTTTCTCTGTCGGACCCCTCAGGAGTTTTTTTTCTGGCACTTTTTTTTTCAGATACTTTTTTTTCCGGTCGCAGTCGTTTTCTTTTGCCGCTTTTTTTTGCGTTGCCGGTACTTTCTCCTGCAGCCCCCTCTATGCGTTCCGGACCCCCCCCCCAAGAACTTCTGGGTCTAGATTTTTTTTTCTTTTTCAGATCTGGCTACCAGACCCCCTTTTTTCCTTTTGGTGGTTTGGCCCTTTCTTTTCTCGTCGTTTCGGATCGTTCACACTCGGCAGGGTTCAGTTTTTTGTTGCGTTGAGTTTTTTCTTTCGCTTCTTGTCAATCTCTTCGCTATTCCCCGAAGATGCCGGCCTCCCCCAAATTGCTTTCCGCATGTGTAGTGAACCTTAGCGCCCTTTTTCAGGATTCCTTTTCTTCCTCCCTCCATGTCCCTCCTTTTAAGTCTTATTAACGTTTTTGCCCCAAAACACACCTCTTAGGTGGTCACGGCCCCTATTTTTCAGATTTACCCTCCTTTCCGGTCCCTCGGTCTGTCTACTCCCCTTTTTTCAAGTCGGTGACTTCCCCGTGTTTGTTGTTTCCCTGATCCCTATGGACTTTTCCCGATCCCCCCCCCTCCCGAACTCTTGAATTTTTTTTTTTGCTTACATTTTTTTCCTGTTCCAAGTCCCTTTTTTTTTTACAGCAGAGTTCTGAGGCCTTTTCTTTCCCTACTCTTCAGGTCCTCCCCCCTTGATCAACCTTCTTTTCCCCTCAAGTCCTCCTTTCCGACTTCCCTCTTCTTTGAGACTCTTCCCCCCCTACTGAACGGGCCCAACGTTTTTTTTCTTTTTATTGCAGCTTTTCTTTCGGAGCTCTTTCTTCTGAAAATCCATCTTTTTTCTTTTGGAGCTGTCTTCAGGCTGATCCTTAAATTTTTCCTGCGGGAGCTCCCCCTTCCCTGCTGATGTCGGCGCTCTGATCTTGGAAGTCTTTTTTTTCTGTGTGATAGGCCCCCCCCCCACCCCCCTTTCATGCACTTTCGACCTTTCTATTAGTTTTCCGGTCATAGTTCTTGATCGAGAAAACCCCAGAGTGAACTTTTTCACGATTCTTTTTTTGGGTTTTTCTCCCCTTTAAAGACTTGCCTTTCCCTCCCCTTAGAACCCATCCTGGATTTTGCCACTTGACCTAATGCTTTTTGGTTCTGTGTCTCCAAACTGATGAGTTTTCCCCATGTCCTTTCCTCTTTTTTTAATGCACCCTCCTATATGTTCCTCTTTTTTTTCACTTTCCCGATGCGGTGTTTTTCCCTTTCTTTTTATCAAGTGTGCCTTTTTTTTCAGTTTGTGAGTCTTTCTCCCTTTGGCGAGTTCTTTTCCTCTCCTCTCTTCCTTATAACCAGTTTGGTTCCCTCCTCCCGCACCCCTCCTTTCCCTCTCCCCTGACGAACCTTTTTTTTGGCCGATTCCCTCCCCCTTTGTACCCACTTGTTCCTTTTTTTTGGCTTCACCGACCTCTCCACCCTTTTTCCCCTCCCTTCCCCCAAAGCCGGGCGGCCTTTCCCCTAATTCAGCGTCGCTACCTTTTTTGAGGTTTTTCTTTTTGAGGCCGTCGATTTCTTGTTGCGATCTTATTCCTTTTTCCCAGATAACTCCTTTCCGCCTGAGAGGGACAGGCGGCTTTTTGAATCGTCAGTCTTTCTCTCTCTCCACGCCTTTCGGGCCGCCCCTGGGTTCTAGTTCCCTTTTTCCCCCTTACTTTATTCCGTTCCTTTCTTTAGGAAGTGGTTTCCTCCCGGCTCTGCCCCCCTTATAAAAGGTGTTTCCCCTTTCTTCCGGTCAATGCCTTTTTGTTATATACCTATTCCCCTTTTTGAGACATTTACGTTCTTTCATACGATCTTCCCAGATTTCCCCCTGTACCGGTTTACTTCGTTGACCCTTCCTTTGGCTCACATGTGGATCCTTCTTAATGTTAAGTTCTTTTACGGTTTTTCCCATTTTTCGGTTGCTTTACCCTTTTTACCTCTCCGGACCTCGATTCTTCCGCTTGCACCTTATCAGATCCCTTTTTCCGACTGGCTACCTTTTTCCAAGTTTTTACTTCTCGAAAGTCCTGTAGAGCTTTTTTTTTTTCTTTCCTGAAGTTTTCTTTTTTTGAGGGGGTCCTTTTCCCTTTTTTTTAAAGAACCTTTTCCCCAAACCTTCCTCCTTAAATTCACTGCTCCCTGCTTTCTGGACTCTTCTGTGGATTCTTCTGCGCGACCACCTTTTCAATACTCCTGCCCTTTTTTTATAAACCCCATCCTTTCTCCAACTTAGAGCTTTTTTTTCAAGTGAAACCCGGCCTTCCCCCCTTCTCTCTCTTTTCCTTACTAGGTTTCTTTCGGAGCTTGCGTGGGTCTTTTGTGGTTTTTCTTTCTCTGGAAAGCCTTTTCTTCTTCCCTGGTATTTCTTTTCCCCGTTCTTTTATGTTACTGTGAAGGGCGATTTTTTTCCGGTTTTGGTCGTTCGTTTCCTTTTGTGCACTACTTTTCTTTCGACCCCCGTAGCGTTGTTCTTAGGATTTTTTTTCTTTTGGCCCCAAATCCCGGTCGTTTTGCCGCCGTATTTTTACTTACGACTTTTTTTCCTTCAAAATATGTCCCCCAGATTTTCTTTTTTTCTACCTGTCGTTTTTTCTTTGATGGTCCTTTTCCTTTTTTCGCGCTGTTAGGGCTGTGTTCCTCCGAAGGTTCCCCCTTTTCTTTGAGCTTTTTTTTATCTCATGTGAAGCTTCGCCCCTCTTCTTAGGGTCCCGACTGCACTCCCTCTTTTTTCCACCCTTTTCTCTCCCAAGTACCCCTGTCACAGCCCTTTCCGCCCGTGTAAAGGGACCCCCCTTCCCCTCCTCCCCTTTCCTGAGGATCTTGTAGTTTTCCGTAGACAGTTTTTTTCTTCTATGAACCCCCGAATTTCCCCCCCTCAGACTGGAAGCCCTTTAAGAGCCTTTTCCGCCCACGTTTTTCTATGGAATTTTCATGTCTCCTTTTTGTACAGTGAAAGTTTTTTCCCCGACTTTTAATGTATTTTTTGAGATCATCCTCCTTACTTGTTAACTTTTTCCTTCTGCGAGCTTTTTCCCCTGTATTATCGAGATCTTTTTTTTTTTGTCCAAGACTCCGTTTCCCTTTTCCTCCCCTCAGCTTCCTGAGAGCCGATCCTATGACACCTCTTTCCGTAGCGAAGTTTTTGTCTGCTTCCTTTCTCCCCGATCTGGTGAATCTTGCTTTCTTGAGGACGGTAAAGCCCTTTTTGAGTTGGCCTTTTTAAATTCACGGACTTTTAATGTTCTGTGCGGATTTCGGAGGAGGACGAGATCGGAGGCCCCCATCGTCCTCAGGGTCTTTGTTTACACGATTACTCGACCCCTTTTCCCCCTTGGATGCTTGGTAGGACCCCCCCCCCTTCTCAGTGAATCTCGACTTTCTTTTTTTTAAATTTTTTACCGGGCAAAGTCTTTAGCCTCGATTGTTTGTTTTTCCCCCAAAAGCAATTTTTCTCATCGCTAAAACCAACCACCCCACTTTTTTCCCAACGACCCGCCCGACGCCCACCACCCCCACAGGCTTTCGTCACGTGGAACCCCTCTAAACGGCTTCTCGGATTGTTAACTCAGAATACCCTTTTTCCTGTGATTTGATTTTTTCTATCCAGTCTGGCCAATTGACCCCCTGCACCCCCCGTGCTTTTTTGTGTTTTCCCCTTTGCAACTGTATCACCATTTGAAACTTTCTTTCCAGTTCGAGGTCCTAAATTTTATGGTTTCCCCCCTTGCTGGAAGAATTTTTTTCCTTTTGCAACCCCACCTTTGAACGTTGACTTGAGATCTTTTACTCGCCTTTTGTTTTTCCCCCCCCTCTTTGTTTTCCATCTCCGTTGTTGTTGAGTTTGACTTTTTTGGAGCGCTCTTTCCGTCGCTTTTTCCAGGCCTGGAGCTTTTTTTTAATTTCCTGAGTTCGAAGTTTTTCGACCCCGATTTTTTTTTCGCCGAGCTTCCCAGACTTTTAGCAGGAAGTGCCACGCCGCCAGCATTTTTTCCTTTGCACTCCCTCCTGTTCCCCTATTTCAATCGTGGAATCCCCGGATCTTCAACCCTTTCTTTAAGCTTTTTCCCTTTTTTGTTGTGAGAGGTCTTTTCGCTCGAGAGTCTCCTTGGCGGCCCCTCTCCCACCTGCGACCAGGCCGGGTTGGGTTTTTCCGATTCCTCCACCCCCTTGTCAACTTTCCCTCCAAACTCTCGACTTCCTTTTCGCTTCCGCTTTTCCTTTTTTTCCGTCGGGTTGGCTCTCACCTCAATTTTTTTTAAACGCGACCAGGTTCAGGTTTTTTTTTTTGGGCCCTTTTTTTTCTCACTCCCTCCCGGCCCTTCCCCAGCCGCATTTTAAACCGCCCCGCTACTAATTACGAACTTTCACGATGGTTTCGTCCCTTTTCTCCCGAAACCTTCCCTTCCTCCTCTTTAAGCTTCACTGAATTTTTAACGTTGAGAAGGTTCTCCCTCATTCCTCCGCCTTACCCGATTACCTTCTTCTGTTATTTTTTACGTCCTTTCCCGGCTTCGTTTCCATCGCTGGGTGCTCGATTTTCCCCCTCCTTTTCTACTTTCTAGGCATTTTTGCAAGGGACCCCCCCCCTCCTTAGGTTCCTTCACGGAGTTCCTTTTTAAACCCTGCTTGATCCTCCTTCCCGCTTTATATGTTACTGCCGGGTCCCGCATCGGACTTTGAATCTTTTTTCTGAGACCTTTTATGTTCTCAGGCCTCAAGCCCTGCCTTGGTCGCAGTACATTCCCAACTATCTTTTCTTTTTTTCTTCATTATAGCTACCCCCTTTTCCTCCCCTTTCAAGGTTTTTTATTTGGATACTGTTCCTTCTCCCCGAGCTTTTTGAAAACTTTTTATTTTGACAATCTTTTGCGTGAATTAAACCCAAGTCTCTCTCCGTTTGAACCCCCCTCCCCCCTCCACCCCTTCTAACTCCCCCCCCCCGATTCTCAACTTCTTCCCGGGTCTCGGTTCCGTAGGAACATTCTTTTCCCTGGAAGTAGTCTTTCCCCTTTTTTCGACTTCAAGACCTCCCAGACTTCTAGACTTCTTTCCCCCCCCCGCGGGCTTCCGCGTCTCAAAAGGGTTGATTTTTTTTGGAGTTCTCCCTGAAACCCCTCTAGAGGCGAAGCCCCCTTCTTCCTTTCTGAAATTTCCTATCCCTCCCCCTAAGGGTAGTCTTTCTTTTTTGCAACACCGGCTTTTGAACATCAGTCCCCCCCTTTCTTGCATACTGGAGATCTATCCGTCTCTTTTTGGAAACGTCGTACCCTCCCCCCCCTCTAACTCTCAGTATTACTGGGCAACAAGGTGTAAGACCTCAGTGCAGAATAGTGGATTTGGAACGGGTGCTCCCTTTTTCCACACTCCCCCTTTGGGTCTCGGAAAGTTTTCCCGACAGAAAGCTTTTTTTTTTGATTGAAGGATTTCTCGGGGTCTTTTTTTCGATCAGTTCATTATTGACCCATGTCCGTCCGCCGGACTTGCACGTTTTCCCCCTGGGCTCAGAGTTTTCAAGTGAGATTTTCTTGTCGTTGCGGAGGTTTTTTTTCTGTCGGGCGTTCTGGGTTCTGTCATTTCTTTTTTTTTGGGAAAGTTTTGGATCTGTTTTTTTGTTTTTTTGAAGCCCTTCATGTTCGATCAGCCTTTTCCGTGGAGTAAGTCGACTTTTTTTTCCCCATGACTTCTCCCCCCTGGAATTTCCCCAACGCTTTTTTGGTTAGCGGGTTTCACTGTCTATGCTGGACTTTTCCCTTTGATTTTTCTTCTCTTTCCTTCGTCCCTGTAGACCTTTGTCCTGGTTCAAGGCTTCATAAGTCTTTTCAGAACCTCCTTTCCCCCCGGGCGCGCGTCAAGTTTTTTTTCTTAGTCTCTTCCCGCTCCTCCCTTACCGAACCTTCTCACCCAAAGGAATTTTGAACCCCCCCGAACCCCCCCCCCACGCATTTTTTGCTTTCGACCCTCAGTTTCCCACTTGGAAGAGTGCAAATTCTCTTGGCTTTGATGCTTCTCGCGGTCAGTCCTCTCCCCCCTTTCGACAAGCTTAGGTTTTTTCCTGATACTGAACGACCTTTCCTTTTTTCTCCCGGTTTCTCTCTGCGCCTTCCCCCTCTCAACTTTTTCCGGGTTCCCCCTCTTTTGGCACCGATCTCCCAGAGTAGAGTTATTTGGAATCATTTTTCAACTTCCCCCTCTTCCTTTGTGGCGTCGGCTTTTGCAGGACACCTTATCATAAAGTTTTCGCAGTCGAGAGGTTGCGATAGGGATTTCACATGCCCGACCCTTTCTCTTTTTCCAAGTTTTTTTCTCTGCAAATCAACAGATTTCGTGAAACCGCTGACATTAACTCAAGCTTATGTCCACAGTTTTTGAGCGATTTCCCTTTCCCCCGGACCTTTCCTGGACTTTTTTTTCACCCTTTTTTGTTATTAATTTTGGAATCCCTCGTTGCATTCTCACTCCAAGGTCTTTTTCGATTTCGTGTCTGTTTGTTTTTTCCCTTTGATAAAACGATGACCTGATATGTAATCCTTGCAAGCTAAACTCTTTTTCTTCCTCCTTCTCCGATTTCACATCGTCGTTCCCCAAAGGTTTTCCCCCCCGACGCGAAGCATTTTCTTTCGTCAAATCAGAGGGACGACGGTCTCTCGGCGTTTCCCCCAACCTACTTTTAGTGCCATTTTTTTTTTTCTAGAGGATCTCTTTCCCCCGCTGGCCCCTTCTTTCCTCATAACCTTTTTTTTCCCGTGCAGCGTGTGGACTTGAGCTTCGTTCGAGCGCTCGCAGTTGAGGTATCTTGATCACTGTTTCCTTTAACTTTTCTTTCTCACGGACCCCTCTTTCGCTCGTGAGCCGTTTTTCAGGAGGATGTTTGCAGGAAACTCCTTTTTTCTTGAAATCCCCCTCCTCTAGTGGTCCCGCTGGACTTTCCCCCCTTCCGAAAGCTTCAGTTCCTTTTTTACTAGATGGTGTTCAGAAGATCGCTTCACGTATTGCCTTTTTTTTCGTTTCGACCCTTTGTTGTTGGCTGTGACTGACTTTTGGGTCCTTTGACTACTCCTGCGCAGGTACTTCTTTGGTTCTTTTCTTTCCTTCTTTTTCTCTTCCTGAGTTTTTTTCACGCCTTCCCCTCGGACAAGATTTCAGGTGGTCGATCGCCCGTTTCCCTTTTCTTGACTATTCGTCCTCCCCCTCCCCTTTTACGCGATTGTCCTTTTCAACCTCCCCTCACCCGTTCTAACCTTCCTGGGCTTGATGTCCGGCTCGATTTTCACATTCTTTCGACGTTTTTGCCTTTTTTAAGGTCAGCCTCTTTTTCGGACTCGGTTTGTCACCGATGCGCGTCTTCTTCCCGCGGTTTCCGCCTTTTCAACTTCCATCGCGTTTTCCTTTTCCAGGGAACCAAGTGTGAGCTCTTTCCGTCTGGTCTTCCACCCCCCCCACTCTCCTAAGGACCCCCTTGTTCTTTCTCCTCAGAGTTGACAGGTTTTCCCTGTAAGGCCTTTGGAACCAGACCCCTTTCCCCCGTCTTCTACTGTTAACCCCCAAGTTCCGCCTACTGTATTGAAAGTTTCTTTCTGGAATGTGTTCTCTTATTGCTTTTCCCCCCTTCTCCTTTTCCATAGTTCCCTAGATATTTTTTTCACAGGCATTTTGTTCTTCTTTTCAAGAAAGCTAGACTCGATTTCCCTCCCCTGCCTGTGGTGGATCCCCCCCACCCCTTCCATCTAATTTCTCCTTCCCTGCCAGGTTCCTTCTTTCTTCTTTTGCCACCCCAAGCGGCATGGAAGTTTTCGAGGTATGGCCGGACGGCGCCCCCTTCCAACCATATTCTTAATTTAGCCGATTTTTCCTTCTCTGGTTCCCCCCCCCACCATAAGTGTCCCCACCTAGCCCGCGTCATATAAGTCCCAGCAGCCTTTGTTGTTCAACAAACTCCCTTCCCTTCCATACTCGATTCTTCTCCAGCTGGAACCCACGCGGTTCTCTCCCTACGTTGGTTTGAGGTAACTTTGATCCCCAATAAATTCAGAAGTTTCTTTTACTCTAGTCCTTGATTGGTTCTGAGTGAATTTTTGTAGCGTTTAGGTCCCATATGGAGATACGGTGGTTCCCCCCTCGCCGCTTACCTCCCCCCATAACGATGCCTCCCCCTTTTTGACCTCCCCCCTCCCTTTTGGACCGTTGCCTAAGTTTTGTCCGGTTTTGTTTTTTTCCCCCCGCGCACCCCCGGACCCCCCTGCCTTCGATCCTCCCACACTCTCCCTCCCCGCAGGGGGCTCATGCTGAGGTATTGGAGCAAGTTTTTAGGGTTCTCTAGTCGATTCTTCAGTATGTGTGATCCCTTCCGATCCTCTTTACAAGTTGCACTCCGATGCTCCTTCGATTTATCTCTTTTTTCAGATCTCTCCCCCCTTTTCCACATAGCCCCCGCCCCCCCACTGGGTTTTATCTTCCTTCATGAGATCCAGAATGCTAGGTTTTTTTCGGTATTCTCCCCCCCCTACAAGCCCTTTCCTCGTCCATTGGTACTACCCCACCGGCCTCCCGAGGGACTTCTCTGAGCAATTTCCAAATGCCCCCTTCATCACGCTTTCCTTGATTGTCAATTTAAAACCTAGTCCCCGGGTCCCCCCCCGGCCCCTCCCCCCTTCCTTGTTGCGGATCCCAATTATTTCCCTTGCGCCGACTTCCTCTTCTCTCAAGGTTTCCGGTCTCTCCTTCTCGTTGGAAGCGCCTCCCCTGACTCTCGCATGGCCTTCTCCCCCTGACCCCTCTCTTGCTCCTCCTACGGGTAACATCATTTGGTCCCGCCCGAATCCCTTTCTCTTCTGACCTCCCTGGGTTCATTTCCGGTCCAGTATCCTTCGCTCGATTCGTCCATCGGTTTTTGTTCTCCTTTTCTGCTGCTTCAACCTCTCTTCTTCTTGCGGTTGGGCTCTCTGCGGCTTCTTCGACTCTCCGAGGAGTTGTGCAGCCGCCAACCGCGTGACCTAGATTTCAACTTGTGGTGTCCACTTCTTGTGAGTTTCCTCATATCTTCCTGAATGCCCCTTCCCCTTTACATGTCACGTCGAGTCCCTGTTTTGTGGCGCTCCCTACAACCCTTGACTTCGTTTAAACGAGGGAGCCTCTACACTACTCCGTTCGGCCCTCCCAACATCATTCTCGCGAACGGTTGAAGCTTTTTTCCCGTCTTTGCTCCCGATCACGAGATGTCACTCTTTCTTTTGGTTCAACTCGTCTTTTTTTGCGAGTTCTCTTTTTTCCGGAGGCCCTGCTTTTTTTTTTTTGATGTTCTTCTCAGCTGTAGCGTCCAGATTGTCCCTTTTACAGGTCAAGATCTTTTTTTCTCCTCGATGTACATCCCCCTCTACATATCCAGGGCTCCCCTTTTTGTTGTTCTCTTTAGTGTCTTTCCAGGGAGCCGATTTTCGAGCGTTCTGGTCCCCTGGGGACCTTCTCCAAAAACTCGCTGGCTTTTCCCCCTTTTCCTTGCCTACCACAGGCGCTTTTTCGCCTTGAGCCCGTTTCAGGACCCCCAGATCTTTTTTGCCGGACATGATAACGACTGGCCCTTTCCCTTCCTTCTCATACGTGGATTCCCTCTGGCCTCCTCTATCAGATCTTGTCGCTGATTTAGCCAGCTATTACGTGGAACTTTTTTTTTCCGTGAGAGATGCATTTACCCTTTCCTAGCTTGCTTTTTGTTCCCCTGGATTCCCCTTCACTAGCCTTTTCCAACTTTTCTGAAGAGTTCCCTCTTCTCTTTAAGTGCGTACGTTCTTCCGTGACCCCCCCCCGTTTTCTTTTACGTCTCCCCTCATTCGTGCCAGTTTTTCTGCATCTTGCAATTTCCCTGCCTTTTTCCCAGAACCCTCCTGCCTGACTCCCCTTTGGTAGGTTCCCCTTCCCCCGCTTCACCCTTGGCTTTTTACCGCGCTCTCTTGTTTCCAGTTTTCCCCTGGGTCCCTCTTTTCTTTTTCTATCCTCCTCCCTTTCCCGGAGGTTTTCTTCTTTTAATTGTGCTAGTTTCTCTTTTCGGATGCTCTTCGACGACGCTTAAATTTTCATTTCATGTCATCTCTTCCCGTTTTCTCTTCAACTTATCCCCCGAGAAAGTGTAACCCCCCTTCCCGGCTTTTTTCTTCAGTAACCGCCTGGGGCTTTTTCCTCTTCTAAAGTCTTCACGTTTTCTCTTCAACCATGATCTCAGGCTTTTTTTCTTGCATTCCTTCAGGCCTAGGCCTTTTTCTTGGCCTCTTCCTCATGTATTGACTCCTTTTAAGTCCTGACTTCTTAAACTTTCTCTTTTTAGTAGAAAGTCTTTGCATTCTAATCCTTTCTAAAGTCCCTTTTCGCAGCGATTGCATTTGCCCTTTTCCCCCCAGATTTTTTTAGAGCTTTGTTTTTTCCAATGAGTCCTTTACGGATGGTCTGCATTCAGTCTATGGCTATTCCCGAACCTTCTCTTGAACCTCTAGCTCCAGAACCTTCTCCCTTGCAATTCCCTCCTTTTTCCATACCTCACTCCAGACCTAAACCTTTTTTTTGGTGAGTTCCCCTCCGCAATCGCCCCTTGGTTCAATCCTTTTTTCTTTAAGTTTTCTTTTTGGAGGTTCTTACCTTTTATGAGACCTACACAGATTTCTCCCGGTCCCCCACTTCCTTTCCCCTTAAGGTTTTCCCGAGGTCTTTTCCTCCTTTCCAAACACAGTTGTCTTTTTGCTGAGTCACGCCTGCGCCTAAGCCCCCTTCTTTTTCGCAAGCCTCCCAAGATCCTTCCACGCCATTTGCCAATCCTTAGGAATGGAGCCTTTTGTTTTTTTTTTTGTTAATTTTTTTCCTAGGGTGACTTCCCGCAGGTGTCCCCCCCTACGTAGAGTCTCTCGTGAAGCCCAGAATTTTTTTCCTTCGATTCCTAAGGGGGCAACTTTTTCTTTCGAACTTTTCCGATCTTCCTCCTTTTAGTCCTGGTTTGCTCTGGAAGGTCCTTATGGTCGAAGCTTTCTCAGGGTTTTTCTCTTTGATGTTCTTTGGTAGTTTTTTTGATCTTCCTCCCTCAACTGGGTCATATCGACCGTCCTAAAGACCCTTCCTTGTCATGAGTGTTTTCTTTCTTGGCCCCCCTTCGTGTTTCCGTCTCCAGCCTTTCACTCCTAACCCCGTTTTCGGCACCTTGTCTCCCCGGAAAATTCTCCTAGCGGGCTCTTTTAAGGAGGCTTTTTTTGATTCCCCTAGTGTTTAGGTCTCTTTTCTGCCACTTTCGGCCGTTAGTCCTTTTTTTCATTTTTTCCATCCCCGAGCCCCGTCATGCCTTTAGCTACCTTAGGTTGTCCGCGCCTGTCTCCTCCGATCCCGGACTCGCCCATCCAATGTCCACACTTTCCAACGATTTCCCTTTTTTTTTTTGTAGAGTTTCTCGGGCGTCCCCATAATTTTAACTTGAGTTTTCTTTTCTGAGCTTCTATGCGCCTTCCCGGGCCCTTCCCCCTCGGATTTTCCTCCCTCCTCCCTTTGGGAAGTTCTCCGCTCCAACCAGCTTTCCTTTTTTTTTTCGGCAACCTTTTTTTTCGGCCTTGCCGTTCTCCAACTTTCCTCCCCCCGAATTTTTTTTTTGACATCCAACCTTTCTTCCATTTCCCCCCGTTTCAACAAGTTGACCCTTGTTGGCCGGGCGCGAGATTCTTTCCTGGGTTCTGAGACTCCTTTTCCCCATGTTCCTTTTTTGTCGCTATTCTTTTCTTCTTGCTATTTTTATATGTTCTAACCTTAAACCCCCCTCTCCGATCCCCTCTTCCCCCACATCCTCCCTTCCGGTAGCCCGGAATTATCTTTATCTTCTCCCCTTCCGTCGTCTTTCCCTTTGTAACGGTGTTTTTTTTTTTCCCTCTCTCTCGAGGTCTTTTAAGGATCTCCCCGGCCGGTTTTTTCTTTGTGTCTTTTTTTCTTTTTTCCCTCATTCCTCTTCCAGGCTGGATTAATTTTTCTCCTTTTTTTTTGCAGGCCTCCTTGTCCTTTTAATCTCCCCCATCACACAGTGTTTTTTTTTTCACCCGCATTAGGTTCCCCCTGTGAGTCCCTTTCTATCTCTACTTCCTCCCCCCGCTTTCTTTCTCGCCTCCCGTACCTTTGACCCCTTTTACCCCAGACCTCTTTCCCCCTTTTTTCCCGCAGGTTTTCCCTTTCCTTTTTTCTCCTTCTTAATTTTTTCTCAAACCTTTTTAGAGTCTCCCGTTGCTTTTAGCGATTCCTCTTTTGTCCTTTAATCCCCGCTTTTGACCTTTTTCTTTTTTCCACTTTAGCTTCACTGGATTGTGAAAACCTTTTTTTCTTCTTTTCTAGGCCCTTCTCCGCCTTTTCGAAATTTTTTTTCCCTGTTCTCGCTTCACCAATTCGTTTTTCCCCTCATGCTCCCCCTATCCGAAATCTATCCTTCAAGTGGGTTTTTTTTTCTAGTATTTCTTTCCTTTTTCCTCCTTTTTGGTTATCTCTTTTGCGTGGTTTCCCCCCCTTTTTTTTTCCGCTTTCAAAGGTTTTTGATTTTCTTTCTAAGTGTATTTTTTCCTCTTTTCCCATTAGTATCTGATTTTTTTCGTACATCTCTTTACACCATTCTTTTCTATGAGCGTTAATCCCTTCCTTTGCTTTCTTTTCCTGGCCCCTTTCCAACCGACAGTTATTTATTTTCCTTTTCCAAGTCTCCCCCTTTAAATTTCTTTTTATCGGACCAGCAACCTTCTATTGAGCTTTTTTTCTTGGAGTTTGCTAACACTTTTTCAATTTTATCACTTTCGTAATTTCTGTGATTCCCCAGACAAAGATTTTTGTTTAAGTATTCCCTACCCTTTCGTTTGTTCACGTCATGATACTTTTTTGTAATAGATTTTTTTTTCTTTTATTTCATTCATCAGGAGTATCCATTGGATCTTTTTTTTTCCCTTTCAGTAACTTTCCCTCTTTTTTTCTTTACAACTCCATCCATACTGTCTATTTCCTTCCTAGTCTGATTTTTCCAATATTTTTTTCAGTGATTCACTCAGCTTCAACTCACCCTTCCCCTCCAAACTCATCCTGTTCACAACCTTGCCGTAGTCCCCCTGTTTTTTTTTTCCCCCCTAAGGTTAGGTCAAATGGCTTTTCTCTTTCCTTTTTTCTAGATGCTTCCTTCGCTTTCCGGCATTACATGTGCCCCATTTCTGGGAGCTTTGCCTCCCGAAGTAATTTTTCCCACTTTTAATTTTTCCTGAATGTTTGAGAGGGGATCAGGCTGCCCTTCGATTTTCCCCCCTGAGGTTTCACGCCCCAGAGGCCTTCCTTTTCAGGTGCGACCTCCGCTGCCTACCTTCTTTTCGAGATCTCTGAGCACGTTCCCCCTCCCTGCTTTTTCCTTGACCCCCCCTGGGCAGTTTTTTCCCCCCCCTGTTTCCCTTTTCCTGGGGCGGTCGCAATTTGGTTCCTTTTCTTCCCCCTGCGGAGGCCGTGCGGCCCCGCTCGCTGGGGTCTTTGCCCTTTTTTCTGTCTTGACGGTTCATGACATTTTGACCCTTCTGCTTTTGAAATCCCCTCCTCCAACTTCGCAGAATTTCTGGTCAATTTTTCCCCCAATCCCCTTTTCGCGTTTCCCGGAGTTCTTTCCCCCAGGTGGTCCTTGGTAAGTCTTTTTCCACTGGTCCCACCGTCTGAAAATAGTAGCTGTCACTCAGCTACGGCGATGTCCTAGCCTCCCCCCTCACGCTTTCGCTGCCCTTCATTTTTCCTCCCGGCCAAATTTCTCTTTCTGTGTACATCTCCCCCCCCAAGCGGCGACGCGCCGTTGGGGACACCACCCCCCCATCTTCTGTGTTTTAAATTTTCCTTTTTTGAGCTTCTCTTCTTTGACTTTTGCGGCGCTATTCACAACCGACCTCGCCTGCAACTTTTTTTCCTTTTAAGCCCTTCTGTAGTTCCCTTGGTTACTTTTTTCCCCCCTGGGTCTTGTTAGACTTTCATTTTCCAACCTTTCCCCCTCTACCTCGCCGGCGCTCTAAAGCCGCCATCAATTCTTCACCCCCCCTTCCCCCTCTCTGTTAGAGTTTTTGTGCTGCTGGTTTCAAGTTAGGTTGTGCCCAATTTCCTCTCGGCCCTTCCCCAAGCCCCGTTGTTTTGGGAGGGTTTGCCTTTTTTCAATCATTTTTTTCGCACTCTTCAACTTATTTGGATTTCTTTTATTTGCTGGTCAAGGGGCTTTCCTCCTTCCCCCCCGGAGGTTGTGTCTCTGTTCCTTCAAGTTTCTACCCCCCCAAAGACCCCCCTTTCCCCCAGCTTCCTCCCCCCTCCGACTAAGAACATCCAGTTGCTCTTTTCTCTTCCCTCTTTCGGCTTTTTTCCTTCCGGGCATTGTCTGGCCTCCCGGATCTCATCATCATTTTATTCCATGGAAGGTTTCTTTCTCTGGCGTCTCAAAACTGTCACTTGTTTCCCACCTTTTTTCTCTTTTCTTTAGGGAGGGCTGTGCTCTTTCGGACTCTGCTTTTTTTAAGTTTCGGTGCCGAGGTGTCCCTTTTTCCGTGTTCGTCTTTTTCGGTCAGATTCAGCGCTTTGGACTCCTCCCCTGTGTACCCTCTTTTTCAGTACACCCGACTTTTTCAGACTGAGCCCCCCCCCCCCATGGAGAACTGTTTCCCCCAAATCCCTCCCAACCGGGTGGTAGCTTCTTCCAAGACTCCCCGTCGAGTCCCTTTTTTGGTAGATCCTTTGACACTCCCCTGTTTCCTTGATATGTCAGGCCGCTGGACCGTTCTTGACGCAATTCAAAAGCTTTCTCGATTTCCCTACGGTCTCGACCTTTTTGAACGGAAGGATCCTTTTCCTCAGTCCCCCCCCCCTGGACGTGATACCGGTCGGCACTCCACACTCCTTTTTGATGCGAGATTCCAACCCCCCCCTTTGTTTTTGTGTTGTTGTTTTTTGTTTTTTTTTTTCGTGTTTTGGTTTTTTTCCTTTTTCCCCCACCCCGCCCTACGCTCCTCTTCTCAAAATTCGCACCGGTCCCCTTCTTTTGTTCCAGTCCTTCTCCCTTCCGAATCCTCCCTCCCCCCCTAATTCGACGTAGTCCTCCACCCCCTCACGACCCCATCCGGGTTCTCCCCCTCTCCTTCCTTAGGAGAGGAGATCCTCTCCAAGTTTTTTTCCCCCCCCTTTTTGTAATTCGGCTTTCTATCTTCTCCGGTGCTCCCTCTTCCCTAGCTTATTCGTTTCCAGCTTATACGGTTTTTTTCGGTTTTTTTGAGTTTTTTTCCCCGGCGGGCTTTTTTTTTTCACGTGCTTTGGACCCACGCCTTTCCCCTAGGCTTTCCCTGATCAACGAATTCTTCCCTCGCCGAAAAATTTTCTTTTTTTTTGTTTTTTTCCCCCCCCCAAAGCAGAGTGTACGTGACTCCGGGATCCCCCCCCCTCCTTTACGTTTTCCGGCCCGTTAATCCCTAAGAGGCTGGGTTCTCTCACTCTTACGTCCTTCCTCATTTTTTTCCTTTCGTGACCACAAACTCTCGTGTTTTTCAAAAACCCTTTGGGTAGATTTTGTTCTCCATGGGTCCTTCCTTCCCCCTGTACCCTCCTTTGTCGTCCCCCTAAGCTCCCCCCGCGCACGATTGCTTTCGGTGGCTGTTTTGTCTCTTCTCGGCCCGATTATCCCTCTTTCGAGAGTGTTAACGATCGCTTTTCTTTCACCCTTCAAACGTTTGGGGGACTTTCTTCCTTTTTTTTAAAAACGGTTCTTAGTGACGCTTCCTTCCCGCTCTTTTTTTTTTTGTCTCCCCCCCCCCCCAGGAATTTTATCCATCTCCTGAGGGGTTGTTTGTTATCCCACCGGACCTCCCTCTTGCTTTCGCCGAGTCTCTTCGACTTGGGTCAACATATGCCCCCTTTTTCTTTACGTTGGGTTTTGAGAGAGATCTTTCCTTTCCCTTAGTGTTGTCCCCCCTCTTCCCAGCATTTTTTTCCCCTTTCCAAAGGAAGTGCTGTCCCCCTTGTCAGAGTTTTTTTTGTTTTTTGTTTGTTTTTTTTTTTTTTTTTTTTTTTTTTTTTTTTTTTTTTTGTTTTTTTTTTTTTTTTTTTTTTTTTCTTTTTTTTTTTTTTTTGTTTTTTTGTTTTTTGTTTTTTTGTGTTTTTTTTTTTTTTTTTTTTTTTTTTTTTTTTTTTTTTTTTTTTTTTTTTTTTTTTTTTTTTTTTTTTTTTTTTTTTTTTTTTTTTTTTTTTTTTTTTTTTTTTTTTTTTTCTTTTGTGTTTTTTTCTTTTTTTCTTGCTGAGCAACCCCTTCTCCCTCTCCTGATGGTCTCCCCCCCTCCCTCTCTTACAAATTTTGTTTCGCGATTGCGCCGTCTTTTTCCTTAACGATCTTTTCGTCCTTTCCGGTCTTAACGTCGCCAGAAAGCTTTTCTTGGGCACCCTTTCCGTCTCACGAGTTTTGGACCTTCCTCTCACACAGATCCCATCAGCCTTTCCTCATTTTCCCTCTTTGTTCTTTCTTGTGGATTCCCCCCTCTTCACTGAAGTTCCCTTCCCACGGTCCCTTTCCTTGCCCCAGCCTGCGTTTTTTTTCCCCCCCAGTACGATTCCCCTAATGCCTTTTTTTTTTTCACCCAACCTGAATTCTTCAGACCTTTTTTTCCTTCGATCATTTTTTCTTGGTCACCCGTCTTCCCGTGCGGTTTTCTCCCCCCTGTAACGTACACTATTGGTTTCCCTGAACATGCATCAAGGTTTGGTACCCCTATTCTTGTTGCGTTTTTTCTTCCACCTAGAGACTGCGTTTTCTCCTTTTCTTAACGGAGACTTTTCTTGGGTCCCCTTCCCCTCCCTCCATCCAACCTCCCTCCCCTTTCCTTTTTTTCTCCTCTAACCGAGGACCGTTTCCTCCGCCCTGCTCCCCCCCCCCCCCCTTTCCCCCCTCGCGGCACCCTACGCCTTTACTTAGACTTTTTGTCCAGTATCCTCTTCGCCGATACCGGAGGTCTTCTTTTCTTTCTGAGCTCGTCGATTTTTTTCTTCTCAGGATTCCTGAGTCTGTCCGGACTCTCTTTCCCTCATATCCTCCCCTTTACCGGTCCTTTTGTCCCTTTTTTCGTGCCCTCGGGCACCCCCTCCCTTTCCTTTTCCTCTCGACCGACTGCTTTGAGTCTCCCCTTTCCACGGTCGCCGGTTGAGGTCCCCCCCCTTCTCGTGTAGTCTTCCCCCCTCCGCTTTTCCCTTTCAATGTCTTGGACGTTGCACTGTCAATCTTTTTTTTTTTGGGAATTTCCCTCTTTTTTCTTCAAACCCTCCCCCCCTTATCATTCGCCCTCCCCCTTCTTTTCCTTAAGTTTTCCTCTATTCCTTATTCAACCTTCAGCACACAAGTGTTCTCCCCTCTTTCCATTAGTTGAATTGGCAGGGTTCTGGCAGTCGCCGCCCGGTCCCTTCCCTTGTTAAACTTTCTTCGCGTTCCCCGCCTGCTGATGGATCCGCTCTCCCCCCCCTCGAATTTTCCGCTTGTCCCCCCCCCCCTACCGACCCCTGAAAGACCGTTGCGCGTTCCTTTTTCCTCCCACTCCCTCAACTCTCCCCCCCCCCTGCAGTCTTTTACCGCTAGCCGTTACTTTTTTTCCACGTAGAGACAGAGTTTCCGTTCCCCCCTTACGTACTTTCAGGATTATGTCAGATACTTCCTTCCCTGACGATTTGCCCCTTCCCCCGGCAAAGACCCCTCCTTCCCCGACTCACTGGCCTTCGAAACTAGACCCCTTCTTTTGCTCAGTTCCACGGTTCCCGGAGGAGCGCTTTTGGCCGAGCACCCTTTCTACCTTGACTAAAGGCGCCTTCTATTTCCCTCCTCCTTGTCATACCCCCTCCCCGCAAGTTCCTCCAAGTTTCCTCTCTTGAGAGTTCTCCTTTCCCCCACCAAAGGATTTTTTCCGATAGTTTCTTCCATCATCACCGTTCGAGACTCTCACCTGAGAATGGGGCCCCTGTGTGGTGGGCGTCTCCCTCGGCCCAGCATCTAATTTTTTTCTTTTCTGAGTCGCACCCTTTGCCCCCAAGGTTTTTTCTTTTTTTGATGGAGGCTTTCTTCGCATTGCGTTTCTTGCTTTCTTGGCCTTTCTTCAGAGGCCTCCCCCTCTGTGGGTTCCCTACCAGAGCTAAGATAGTTAGTTTTTCTACAGGATCTCTATCCTTTACTCTTTCCGTTTTTTCTTTTCTCGTTCGTGCGCGCAGACGCCCACCTATTTTTTCCTAAAACTTACCCCTTCTCTTGCTCCGCCCATCTTGCCCTCTCTTTTCCTTCCCCAAATTTCTCGTTCTTCGGGGCTTCTTTTTTTTTTTTTTTTCGCGTTTTTCTTTCTTTGTTCGTCCTTCTTTTTTCCCGAGTTTCATGCTTAGTCTATATCCTCTTTTTGTTGATCGTCCTCCCAGCGCTTTTCTTTGCACGTTCTCAGCCTCCCTACTTTTCTTCCCCGCCGTATTCCCATAGAATTTCTTCTCCCTGCACGATCCACATGGCAACGTGAAAATCCAACTTTCTGTCTCCCCTTTTCGGACTTTTCACTTTCCCCCGACTCCCTCTCCAGTGATGGGTCTTTTGCCGACCTCCCTTTTCTATCTAAAGGGTCGGTTTCCCTTCGACTCCGTAACTTTTTTGGCTTCTGTCCACAGGGTCTCGTCTTTTTGCAAAATTCCGTCCCCTCGCTTTCCCAGTTTCCCCGTTCGACCTTCTTCCCATTCCACGTTTTTTCTCTGGACGAATGTCCCGTTGAACCCCTTCAATATTCGAACTTTCGGCCCTCCCACCGTGCCCAGTGATCTTCCCTAAGTTCCTTTTCTTTTGCGCTTCAGATTCCCTAGAGCCTTCCCCCCCTCATTGGACCGTTAGCATTCGATCCCTCGCATTCTTCGGATTTTACGTTGCCTTGGTTTCCTTCTCGTCATCCCTTCGCTCCTCTTTTCTCGACTCCACCCTTTTTCCCCAAGCTTCCGTTTCCTAGGCGAGGAGATACGCCGTCGACTTTCCCTTGGGCCCCCTCGGCTGGTTTTTTCTGCAGTCCCCTGTTCCCCTCGCCGAGTTCGGTCGCCTCCTCCCCTTCTTTTTTCAAGCGATCAAAATTCCTTTTTGTTCTTTTGTGAGCTTTTCTGGTCCCAGGCTCTCAGGGTTTCTCTTCCTTTGCGAGGACTCCTTCCCTCTTCCTCTTCGACCCTCCGCCCCCCTTTCCTAACCCCCTTTATTTTTTTTGTCCCCCCCTCCCTCGCTTTTTGATTCTTGAGCCACCCGTACGCTTTCCATGTCTCCTTCTTTCATCTCCACTAAAGCGGATGGCGCTTACGCCATTACCTTTCCCTCAGTTTGTTTTTTTTCCTACGTTCCCCCCCCCTCCCCCCCCTGGAATAGTTCTTTTCCATCAGGCTTTGGCTCGGTTCTCTTTTGGTGATCACTTTTTTGTGTCCTAGCTCGTCAGCCCCCCCCGCTGACCCCGGGCGACCCGGGAAGCTTTCTTTCTGGTGCTGTTCTTCTTCAGATACGCTCTCGCTTCCCCGAGGTGTACTTTTAACGTTGAAAGGAACCTCCTGATGGCGGTTTTTTGAATGACTTTTCTTCCAACTGTCCCGCTCCCCTCGTTCTTTTTAACCCCCCTTTTTCTCTTTTTTTCTTAGTCCCCCAGCAGCCGCCCTTTCGAATGATGTTTCCTATCACAGTTTTCTGGACGATTTTTTTCCGCCTTCGGGCCCTCCTTCCAGGCCCGTGTGTGTGCCTGCTTTGCCCCTCTCCTTTTTCATGACATATAGCTTGAGCCTTCTTTTGCACAGCTGACTTTCCTCTCCCCCCTTTTTTGTTGTTTCTCTCTGATGTCTTTTTTTTTTTTGGACCCACCCAATGTGTTTCCAGCTATCTGTCATTCGCGTTCTCTAGCTTCTTTCCCTTCTTTCCTTCTTGATTCCTTTTTCCTTCTTCCCAATTCGTCCCTCTGATTTCTCCTTTATCCCTCTTGTGCGGACTCGACTTCTGCCTCTTCCCCCCCCTGTTTTTTCCCAGGACGATCTGGCAGTTATCGTTCCCCCCCCATGTCCTTAGGGTCACCCTATTGGTGTTCGTTCCCCCTTTGACGGTCTCGTCTCTACCCTTTTCTTCGTCCCGAAGTTCCTTTCAAACCCCCCCAACTAAGCCGGTCGTCGGTGTTCGATTTTCGACATTTTCTCCTTTCACAGGACTGTGATCACCTTTCATTGAGTCTCACCTCTCCAGGCCTGCTTTGGCGTTTTCCAAGATTCCAGTGACCTCCTCTTTGTTTGACTAGTCTCACCCTTCCTTACGGACTCCCGGTTTCTAGTCCATCCGCTGCCTGCCAGATTTACCTCCTTTTTCCCCCCGCTTATTAGCTCCCCTTTTGCTCACATGGTTCACTTTTATGCGGGTGACACGTTTTCTCAAGGTGTCAAGGTTTCTCGTACCTCCGCTTCGGACTGACTCGACAGTTCTTCGTCAAGAACTTTCTTTTCACGCCTCGATCTTTTTAGGGGTCCGCCCCTCCCTTTCAACCGCAAACCTCCCCTTTTAGGAAATGTAACCCTTTTTGTGTACCTGACCGCCAAAATCCTTTGCCCCTTGGAGGCCTCCCCTCCCCCTTTTTCTCGCTCGGTCCTCGCCCCCTTCCGACTATGCTGTAGACGGTTTCCCGGCAAGACCTTCTCGGCAAAAGTTCATTGATTTTTCCTTCTCATCGTACGATCTCTTGAGTCTGGAGGCGATTTTTCGCTCTCGTAACGGCGTAGACTCGCTTCGACCTACCCTCTCCGTGCTACATGGGAGGTCTTCCGATATTTACCTGCCGTTCCCCCCCCCCGAAAAGTGCCGGTCTATCTCGCGCCCTCTTCCGTGGCAGTGTTTTGCTTTTCCACCCGGTTTTCTTTGCGGGCCGTATTTCCAAGCACTTCAGTTACGTTCTATTATGGCGCCGTTCGGGCCTGTTTCTTGTTGCAGATTTTCTTCCTTACCGGTGTTCCCGGGCTGTCTTGCCCTTCATGACGGACTCAATCGGAACCCCGGGTTCGTGCCAAGCCTTTCGATCAAGATCCTTATCGATTTCATTTTCTTTTTCCTTTCACCAAGTCCCGCTCCATCTAAAGCGTTGATTCTTCCTCGTGAATTTTGACCTGGGCTCATCCGGCCCCTTTTCGCGATTCGACATTTTACTACGGAGGAGGCAACCTTCTATTTTTTCTCTTGCCCACTCTGCATTTCTAGCCCTTTTTCCTTGCCTCGCCGACCCCGAAACGAGCTTTCTCGCGCAACCCCCTCCAAATGAAGCGACCCAGAGAGACTTGATGCCAAGTAAATCATCCTTCCCCTCTTCCCGGCCCGCGGTCTCCTCCCAGGTGACGTTGTGTCTCTGAAACGTAGCCTGCCTTATCTTTTCCAGGAAACTGTCAGGAGGGGGCTGATACGGCCTTTCTCAAGGACCGCTTTGCCCAGTGAACCCCGACTTTAATGCCCTCATGGCTTCTGCGCCCTGGATTAAGAGTATTCCCACCCGTTTTCTTTTCTTCTGGCTCGTCAGTGGCTTTCCCCGGCTGCCATACCTTACGAGTCCACATTTCCCAGAAGCATACCTTTCCCCATTACCAGGCCCACTCCCATTACTCTCTTTCTATGATGACGCTTCTTTGACTCCCCCGGATTTGCCCCCTCAAGACGGAGTCCATAATACGTTTGTGTTGTCTTGACCGAGCTGTAGTTTTTGCACATCCTTTGTGCGTCAGCCTTGCAATTCGGCCCCCCGATCGTACTGATTTTTTTTTTATTTGAGGATTCCGGGGCAACATTTTTGTTTGCTTAAGGATTTTTGCCTGGTCGTATGTTCCTTGGTTGTTCCATTAAGATCCGCCCCCCCACACTCCAACGGTGGGTTTCCCCGCGGAAGCCGCTCTTCCGAAGAAAGCCAGTGCGTTTCTGAAGTGTCCTTCGGATTTCCCCGTTTGTTGGTGGGAAAATCTCGTTTCAGCCTCGGCATCTCCTCAGGACGTCAAATATTTTCATGGGCCAAACTCTGGTTCGGCACCCGATGGACCCCCAACTTGATACGCGAGTACCTCCTCTTGGGGCTTGAGGAGGATGTTTACCTCCTTTGCGGGCTGCGCTGGTTGGGGGCGTTGTTGGTGCAGCGTCTGGCGATCTTGCTCGTTCGTCCTTGGTTTTTCTTAGTTTATCCCCTGTAAGTTTTTTTTTTTCGTATACGTCATTGTCCGCTCCGGGTACACCTCTCCGAAAATTGACGAGCCCCGGATCCACATGGGTGGAGCTAACCCCCCCAATCCTGTGAATAAACCGCTTCTTTGCCTTGGGCGTTTTTTTCCTTTTGGTAAGGACTCTCATGAAATCGATGTCATTGTTTTCTCTTGAGAGGTATCCTTTGCGACTTCACGTTTTGACTCATTTTTCCCCGGGCTTTGATACTCCTTACCGTCAAGGCCCCCTTCCCTGGTCCTCTACGTCCGCACTAGAAGAGGGTCCCGACCGACGATGCCGGCTCCCTTCTTCGCCAGGCCGCGACATCTTCCCTGAATTCCCTTTCCCTTGGGGTGTTTTTGAGACAATAAACCCCAGCCGGGCCCTTGAACCCAGTTGTCCCACGGCACAGTCGTGATGGCATCTCCCCCCCCCTTCGTCTTCAGATACCGTCCGCCACCATGTAGACCCAGGTAGCACCTCGAGATGAGGGCCTCTTTTTTCGCGAGGCCGGACGCTCCGTTACGCGCATGGATCCATCTCCCACGTCGCTTAACGAGCCGATCCTCGACTTTTACAAATCAGAACGAACTTTTAGCGACTACGGTGAATCTTGAGGAGATCTGCGACACGTCGCGACTTGGGGCATGTAATTCGGAGGGTGTTCCCAGGTCTGAGGAGCCTCCGAGTCTTTTCCCTTTCTCGGGATGAGTTTTACAGCGCTCCCTCACTAGCAAGTTGTTCCTGTCGGGGTGCGGTGTTGCGGTTTTGAGGGAGGCTTTTGCGCTTTCGGTTTCGTGGCTGCTTCCCTGCTGAGTTCATGGCGCTCGGCCTTCGAAGCTGCCGGATATACCACCTGGAAACACCTTGAGTTGCGGGTCCACCCCTAGTGTCTTGACGTGACCATGTGTCAGCCCACCAGACGGAGCGTTCCCCCTTTCTACTGAGGTGCCCTTTCCTCAAACCCTCGTCTTGGGTCGACATTTAGTAAGTCCGAAAACTTTTTGAGATTCACGTGACCCCCACCTCAATTAGTGTCGACGGTGCTGCACCCAAACCAATCACAACCAGCACACACAACACCACAATCCATCCAAAGACCAAACACCAAACTTACAAAAAAAACACAACAAAAAAACAAACAAATAAACCACCACAAAAAAAAAAAAAAAAAAAAAAAACTAAAATAAACCAATAACAAAAAAAAAAACTACAAAAAAAAAAACAAAAAAAACCAAAAAAAAAAAAAAAAAAAGAAAACAAATAACCAAAAAAAAAAAAAAAAAAGAAAAAAACACAACAAAAACAAAAAAAAAAACAAAAAAACCAAAAAAAAAACAAAAAACCAAAACAAAACACAACAAAACAAACAAAACAAAAAAAAAAACAAAAACAAACCACAAAACTAAAAACCCAAATAAAAAACACAAAAAACTAAAAACAAAAAACAAAAAAAAAAAAACAAAAAAAAAAAACAAAATAAAAAAACCAAAAAAAAACCCAAAAAAAAAAAAAACAAAAACAAAACAAACCAAAAACCCAAAAAAAAACAAAACAAAAAAAAACAAAACCCAAAACACCCACCCAACCACACCCAAAACACACACCACCCCACCCCCCCCCCCCCACCAACCCCCCAACCCAACCACCCCACCAACAAAAACAAAACCCTACCCCCCCCACCCCCAAAAAAAAAAAACCCACCCCCCCACCATGGTGGGGGGGGGTTTGTGGGGGGGGGGGGGGGTGGTGGGGGGGGGGGGGGGGGGGGGGGGTGGGGGGGTGGGGGGGGGGGGGCGGGAGTGGGTGGCGGGGGGGGGTCGGGGGGGGGGGGGGGGGGGGGGGTGGGGGGGGGGGCGGGGGGTGGGGAAGGGGGTGTTCGGGGTGGGGGGGGGGGGGGGGGGGGGGGGTGTTGGGGGGGGGGGGGGGGGGGGTTGGGGGGTGTGGGGTGGGGGGGGGGGTGTGTGGGGGGGGGGGGGGGGAGGGGTGGGGGGCGGGGGGGGTGGGGGGGGGGGGGGGGGGGGGGGGTGGGTGGGGCGGGGGGGGGGGGGGTGGGGGGGGGGGGGGTGGGGGGGGGGGGGGGGGTGGGGGGGGAAAAAAAAAAGTTGGCAAGACACGCCCAAGACCCGAAAAAAAAAAAACGAAGAAACAACCATAAAAAAAAAAGAGGAAAACAACAACAGAACGAAACACCCCCACCCTACCACAAAACACCCCCCCAACCCCAAAAACACAAACCCCCACACACAAAAAAAAAAAAAAAAAAAAAAACCAAAAAAAAACAAAACAAACACCAAAAAAAAAACAACAACCAACAAAAAACAAAAAACCAAAACAAAAAACACAAAAAAAAAAAAGCAAACAAAAAAAAAAAAAAAAAACAAACCAAAAAAAAACCAAAAAAAAAAAAAAAAAAACAACCAAAAAAAAAAAAAAACACACAAAAAAACAAAAAACAAAAACACACACACAAACCAAAAAAAAAACAAACACCAACAAAAAAAAAAAAAAACCAAACCACCAAAAAAACCAAAAAACCACAACACAAAACCAACAACCAACCCCCCCCCCCACCCCCGGGGAGAGGTTCTCGCACTTGGTGATACTTGGCTTCCCTGGTAAGCTCGGGCTGTCGCCAACAGAGAACACAGGCAAGTTTTTCTTTCTGCTTGTTTCTTTTTTTTCTCCGGCTTTTTCCCCTCGATGATCCGCTCCACTTGTCGATCTTGTAACGAATCGGGGCCCACACGTCGCCCAATTTGGCGCGTTGAATGCAGGAGATCCCTATCAATCGGTCGTCCTGGTGTCTTGATCCGGCGCAATAGTCGCCGGCTTTTGTGTTCTCGGCCGCAGGATGTTCCCTCTTCCCCCCCCTAAGAGGGAGAATGGGTTTCTTCATCTCCCCAGGATTCACCCCCTTCAAGGACGGGGACTCCTGCTCTTTGCCGGCGCTCGAATTATCTGAGAACTCGCGCTCCCTTTTTTCCCCTGCATATGACAAGGTGGGGCT
>Ga0179593_1571437_pt1 | contig 38651 bp, 38 predicted proteins | sample CZODoug2_1_08_16_FD_185931 | JGI IMG/M metagenome (GOLD analysis project Ga0179593, IMG submission 185931) | Vadose zone soil fungal communities from Angelo Coast Range Reserve, California, USA - CZODoug2_1_08_16fungal (PacBio error correction) | ecosystem: Environmental > Terrestrial > Soil >... | reverse complement strand
TGATTTTTCCCAAGTCCTCCCCCTAATCTTTTTCCTATGGCGCGCGACTCGAAGAAACCCGTAATACCGTCGCGCTTCTCCGCATTTTCTTTGTATGCCGGCCGACGTGTTTCCGTCCCATTTTGCCCACCGTCGAAGTTGAAAAGGTTGTGGAGGCCAGGTCAGGACTGTCGTGCTTCCTCTTCTTTTTCTTTTCAGATCTTCGAAGCTGCGTGCCCCTTGCCCCTTTCTTGGTGATGTCTGCATCCTCTCACGGATCCGCTTTTGGCCGCTTTAGCTATCGTCCCGCCCCTTTGCACCTGATCTATCCGCGCGGCCGTAGTTACATACCCCTTTGATGCCCCTCTCCTTGCGTTTTGCTTCTAATTTGATGTAGTTATCCATTTCTCTTAATACCTGCCGCCTCCTCTTGATGACCCGGGCTAGATGTTCCACGTTCTTTGTACGCCCGCCCCCCCTAGGGTACGTGGTCGACATAAGGATCTTGAGACCCACCTCCCATTGTTCGTCCCCCCCTCCCCCTCGCATCCCTCCTTCCCTGGTCGGCTTCGAACAAAAAGGAGAGAACTTTTGGCAGCCGACCCATCAATGTTTATCTTTTTGCACGGCCCTTCCTGACGCTTTACGACTTTTCGCCTTCGTCCAGACCTTCGATTGACTCCCTCTTTCCCAGTGCGCCCCTCTGTCTCTCTCTTTTTCTTCTCTTCCGCAAGGAGAGCCTCACGATTTTGAACGAAACCCTTCGCCTTTTGAGTTTCATCATCGTGTCTATTGGGTCCACAAGGCCCAGGATTTCTGAGTACCTTCTGAACGTCCCCATCGTCGTGCCCATTTTTTTTCCCCTCTTTTATTTTCTCCCAAAGCAGTCTTGCACGGAAGACAGTTCCGTCGCGTTTGTCCAACTCGTTTGAGCGCCTGGCGTGCCCCCCCATTTCTCTTCTTGCCTATAGAACTCGAGTTTCAAATGGCGTATCCCCAGGTTGAGAGGCACTTCCCCCTTTTTCCCTTTTGAGAGCCCGATCAACTATTATTGGCTTATGTTCCTCCTCTACCTGAATTACACATGTGAGTTTTTTGCCATCCCCCTTAGCTGATGTGCGGGGAAGCCGAATCGGGGTAGAGCTTCTTTCTTCTTTCCCTCTTCCCTCAAATAGGTAATTTGTACCCCCAGTCCTTTTGATTCCTTTTCCCTACCTGTTCCTTCGATCTGTTGTTACCTCATTTTTATACCGGTCAGTGGCGACTCTGCAATAGTTCCTTTGAGTCTCTCCCAATTTTTTTTTTTTTCTGCCCCAACAGGACTTGATTTATCTCCCGCCGCGACAGCTAGTTCGTCCTTTGCCGCTTACCATCCCTTCACTTTTCCTCCCCCAAACCTTAGTTGTCTCGCCCTCTTCCCCTCCTTAGAGGGGGATCCCCTCTCTTTTCTCTCTCTTTGTCGAAGCTATGCACAACCCCCGTGGGCTCTCTCCTCTCGGCTAACAGTTTTAACATAGCGTTTCCCCCCCTATTACTTTGGCCTTGGGCATTTCCCTCAAAGGATGAGGATCGTTTTGAACTTCCCCTTTTCCCCCTGCGGACGTTCCCTTCATTTTGATCACTTTTTGGACCTCAACTGACGGCTCTCTCTTTAAATGCTTCGATTCCAACTGGCACCCCCGAAACGTTAGGGCTTCTTCGCTAAACTCCTGATTAAGCCTTTTCCGCCGATTTCAGACCACTCATAGCTGCCGAGTTACCAGTGCCTTTATTTCGTGACACCCTTTTCCCTCGTTCCTTTTTCTTCGGATGTGCCTATCCTCAGGAGAGGTTTTCCCCTTTCTGCCTTGCCTTTATGGTGAGGGTCTTGAATAGGGTCTTGCGGTGCGACTTCTTTTTTTTTTTTTTCCCCAGATAAAGAAAGAGATGCTCCTCCTTTTTTTTTTTCCCCCCTTCATTCGATTTACACATCTTTTGGGTTCCGTCGGCATCGGCTTCCAGCGCTTTACCTCTCCACTCAAACCCCCGTATAGCCTCATCTTTTTTTTTCTCTTTTTTTGTCCAAAAAGCTCCCCTCGGTTTTCTATCAATACTTTTCCGCTTTCCGTCCGCGTAAGACGAAAATTTTCTTGACCCCATAAACTCTTTCTAGCCACGTTACCTCATCTCGCTTATACTTCGGTTGTGTTAGTTTCCTTATCCATGGACCGGTTTTTAGCTTCGCTCAGCTAAATACAGTGTGTCCCTCCTTTCTCTCTTTTCTCCGGTGTTGTTGTGACTTTTTGAGCTGATGCACATTATTGTACCTGTACGTTTACGTTTTCAACGGTTTTCTGGGGATCGTCCCCCCCCCAAAAACCTTTTTTCCACAACATAGCCCCCCCCTCCTTGCGGGTCTCTCTCTCCGATGGAGCCCTTTCCTCTTGGGTCATTTACCCCTTCGATCGGCGGTTACCCCGTATTCCACGTGAGATTTAGTTTTTTTCCCCCCTCGGCCTTAGGGGGATATTGGTTGACCTGATCCTCTTTAGCGCTCCCTCTTCTGAGGTGGGGTTTTGTTGAGGGAGGCATTCAAACGGCGTCTGGGGTCCTTAGCCGATTTCCGACTCGTCCAACCCCCCCCTCACTCTCCCTTTTCCCCCGAATTTGCGCAGAGAGTTTCTGCGTGTCCACATGTCCAGGGTCAATTGGTTCCCCCACTTGAATTTCGCCCCACCCTTGGCCTCATCCCCTCTCTTTCCTTCCTGACCCCTTTTGAGGGGAGGAGAGAATTCCCCCTCCATCCTTTTTGGCCGCCGCCCATTTGGCTTCGAACTCGGCTTTCCTCCCTCCTTATGCGTTTCGGAAATCTTCTGTCAGTCTTTAGCTAAATAGAACGAACAGTTCTTCCATGTTTTCTATCAACTATTCTCTCCGGCATTTTCCCGGCGAGACTTTGAGGGCAGCTGTTTGCAAATTTTTAACCGCGTTTAATCCTTCTTTAGGCCTTCCTTTCCTCCTCCGCTCTGACTGAACGAAATTTCTTTCAGTTCTTTTCCCCTTTCGATGGGAATTCGGCCCGATCGCGCTTTACAAGCACGGTTCACTCTATCTAGTTCGGTCTTGCACCCCCTTTATCGCACACGTTTTGTCTTCTTCTAGTTGGCCTTTTGTACTTTGGATAAAAGATAGACTCTCTTTCTTTCCCTTACCATCCTCACCCTCTCAAAGACTCGATTTCCCCTTCAACGGTCTCCCAGGACCCATCTCTTCTCTTTTTCGGCGCGCTTGGATTCAATCCCTTGGGGGCTTTTGCGCTCTTTGGATAGAGAGACGGACTCCTTTTCTCTTTCTTTTGCCCCGTACCCGTCGATGTCACTTTTCCCCCAAAACCTTGGAGCCCGTCTCTACCCCTCGAGCCATTTTTCTTTTTTCCATTGTCTTTCCGTGATTTAAATGCACTTGGTTTCCAACTCTTTTTCTTCTAAAACCGTTTGAAGCTCAGGATGCCATGATTTTCGTGAAGCCTTTCTTTTTTCCCCGGCCCGCGCTTATTTGTGTGCCCCCCCCAAAACCGCTTATTCCCTCGGATTTTGACCATCCCTCCCCCAAGAAGATGATAGTTTTTTTCAAGCTGCTTCTCGGTTCTCCTACTGACCTAATGTCAAACCTCGCGTTATTCCTCAGGTTTTTTTTCCTGAGTCTTTGAAAGATTTAGACAACAAGCTTCTTTGCTCCTTTCTCCTTTCGCCCTTTTGGCCTTCCCCCCCAGCTCTCTCCTTCGTCATTATGACCGACGTCTATGTGGGTGTCACCTTCCCCCACTGGGACAGTCTTTTACATCCTTTTTTTCTTTCCCTTCTTCAGGCCTTTTCGTTAAACTCGCATTTACTCGTTTCTGGCTGTCGTCTCCGCCCCCTCTCTTTCTCCCTGGCCAAATGCTTTTTCGTTCATCTTCTCTCCCTCCTTTTTTTATTTTTCTTTCCCGCGTTACATGCCTGAAGATGATGAAATTAGACCCCTACTCTTTTCTCCTGGCTTCCCGTCGGTGATCTAATTGGGCCCTTTCCGACCACGTGGTTCGGTTGCGGACAACCAGTTATTTTTTGTCTCACATTGGTATGGATCATATACTTCTACGGGCCTGGTTCCCTCCCCCTCCCCCCCTTTTGAATCAGATTACCCCCACCGGTATCCGGTTCCGGAGGCCTCTTCTTTCCTTGCAGACCTCCTTTTTACTACATCACTTCACCTAGAAACTTTTGAAGGGCTTCTGCTTATCACTCATAAGGGTCTGTCCCCTCCTTTGCGCTTCTGCCCGATCACCCTTTTGCAATGATCGGAGAGGACCTTGCGCGAGCGACTCGGATCTTGCATATTTTTTTCCCATAACCCTTCAACAGTTTCTCATTCAGTCCTCTATTGCGATCCTGCGAGCTCCATAATCGCTACCCCGAGCATCCTTCTTGGCCAGCATCCCACCTTTTTTTCTCCCCTTCTAGATGAGAACTGATTCTTTTTTCCTTACTATTTCGTCACTTCGGACGGCGATACCTTCCCCCCCTTTTTCCGTGCCTTGATACGAGAGCTTATCTTTCTTTTCCTCCGAGGGCGATCCCTCATAGATTCCCCTAGCGGCTTGCGTGCTTTTTTGAAATCCCCCATAGAGTCAGAGTGTAATCCCCCCCTCTTTGTGTGTTGAGAGATCCCTTCGCATAGAATGCTTCACCCCTCCCTCCTGGCGCCGACGGATCTTTTCCTCCCTCTCTACTTCGAGACTCCCGTTTTTCCTTCTTTTTCAGTTTTTCTCGTCCGGCCGACTTGAGGAGATCATTAGGGGTAAGCCACTAATCCGTCGCCCCCTTGGCTGCGCCGGTTATCCCAGTTTTTCTGAGGTGCCCGGGATGCTTTTTTTTTTATTCGCGGCGCTTCTCCTCGCTGCATATCTCTTCCTCTCAATGAAGCTAGTTCCACCCCCTTTTGTGATTCCACATATCCGTCTGCCCGAGAGATCCGCGAAAGATTTTTCGTTCCGAGCAATTTGTTCCCGTTTCTCGTCGCGCACTTTCCATTTGTACCACTTTTTACTCCGCTGGCTCATCCCCCGTTCATTATTATGTAGTAGAATGTCTATCTGCCTCATATTGCGCTCCCCTTGATTTTCTTCAAGGTTTTTCTTCCTGTAAGAACGGAAGTACGTGGCATCCCCCGATATGACTTGATCCTTTCTTTTGCGACATCACCTCCCAGGGTTTTGCCCTCCGACCCCCATCCCCGAGCCTTTTCCCCCTTTCGATCTTTTGGAAAGCCCGAACCTCTGTAGTCAATTTTCTTTCTTCAGCCCCATCGGAAAGGCTACTCTTTACGTAGCTTTCCCCGGCTTAGATGATTCCCCCTTCCCCTTGAATTGCCAGTTGCTTCGCGTTCTCTCTCCCCTTCCATTCCCGACAGGCTGTAATGCAATTTGAAGACCCCTGCCTTGGCCTCCTTCTTCCCCCGATGGCACTCCCGCTGCCATTTTTTAAGGTGACCGCATCGTGGAAATTTGTTTTTTCAATCATGTCTCCCTTTTCCCCCGGACAACTTCCAGAGGTAGAAATTCCGGGTTCGGCAGGTCCCCTTAGCGCGCCTCCTTTCATCCCCCCTTTCAGATTGAGGACATCTCAACTCGATTTTTTTCCAATTTCTTATTTTTAACCCCCCCCGGTAGACCCCTTTTTCCCTATTGTAGAGCCTCATATCAATCTTCTTGGCTCTGCTCTTTACTACCCCATTTTACCCCGGCGTCGATCCCTATTGTTTGAAATATAAATTTAGGTCGCCCGCGTCCCGATTTTCCCAATAGGAGGAGTTAGTATTTCCGAACCCCCTCCGAGATAGAGTTTTGATCCGCATCTTCCTGGATACCCGGATCCCATTTACTGAAATGCTAATCTCTCCTTTCCTCTTTTAAACTTCCAATCTCCTTTAGTGTGGTGGGCTAAAAGATCCCCTCCCCTCCTGCCGGAGTTATCGCGACAAAGACTCGCGACCCCAACATTCCCTTATTAAGTCCCCTTGAGCCCCATTCCTTTATGGACTTGTCCCTTTGAAGCCTCCGGCCATCGGAGCTATTTCAATGATCGAAGTTTGTCCTCCCTTGCGGCGGCGAGGCCCTCCCGATCGGCTAATCACTCCTTACTGCCTAATAGCCCCCAACCTTTTTTTTTCTTTTGCTGCCCTTTTCTAGACCCTATGAAAAGTGATTGGAGAACTCTTTACTTATTTCCCCCCAAGTTTGGAACCCCAGAAGTCGTTCCCCAAGGTCCCTTCAGAACTCTTTCACGGCGGTAGTTTCCTAGATTTTTTTCCTCGATCAAAGCGTCCTCCCCCGGCTTCTCATGCCTGGGAGAGATATGAGGTTATAGAACACAAGGTCATCACTTTCTGCGTATCGCTCCCTATGCTCTCCTCTTTTCGTCCTCATCGCTGATGAACGAAGCTTTCGACGCTTATGCCTTCTCCCCACCCCATTTTCCCAAAGAGTGTCTGACGAGTATTCTCTTCCCCGCGGAGTCCCAAGCGGTCTGGCTGCCTTTGATAGTATTCCCCCCCTGGGGTTCTTTCTTTCCTACTTCCCTGGCGACGCCTCTGTCTCTTTCCTAAAGAAAGCCAGCTTCTTTTTCCCCCCCTCTCCCGACAGACTGCGAGTCCCTCTGGTTTACGACCGAGTCGGCATCCTCCAATTTAAATGTCCCCCCTCAAAACAAACCACGCCTCATTCTTTTCTTTTTTTCTCGCCTTTTTTACCCCAAAAAGATAACCTCTTTTTTTATTTCTCCTTCCTTGCCCTTCCCTCTTCCTGCTCCTTCCAGCCGGTGGTGTACCGCTCCTCAAACTGTTGCCAATACCAGAACGTTTCCATAATATCCAACACCAAGTCCTTTTTTCTCTCTACTCTTTGGTTTTTCCACCCCCAAAGGAAAGGCCCCGTTTCACGAGCATCCCTCGACTCCGAGTCTACCCTTGTGCAAGGTCAACTCGCTTTTCCGTTTGTTGGGGCGGAGGATTGACCCCTCACTTTTTATTTCTTTTTGGCTTTTTAGGCTAGTTTCCCTTCCGGTTCATTCTGGGTATCCGCAAACCCCCGACGCCCTTATCCCCCCCATCTGAATGCGTGGTTCTATTGGCGATGCACGTCTGTTTTTCCCTTAACTCTGTATTTTCCAAAAAGCAGTATTAATGCTGTTTGCATTCGGGGCTCCCTTCATTCAAATCTTCCCCCTCTCGTTTGTGGGTTTTACTGCTCGCTCCTCCCGTGCACAGGCGATGCGGTTTTTTGTTTTTTTTGAGGTCCTTACACCTTTTCTTTTTCCTGGACTTCCTATGCCGTCCCCCCGGTCGAACCACCTTGAATGGGTAGACCCTTGGTCTGGTATCGCCGGCGGCGCGCCTTGGTCTTATCGTCATGACTCCGGAGCCCCTGAGGAGGCCACCGTAGCCTTCCTTCCTTTTTATATATTTCCCAGATAAAGCTCCAACAGTCCCGGACCCCCAACCCGTCCCATCGCGATTTGAGGACTATATCACCGTTCGCTTTTCACCCCCAATGGTGGTTGTCGGGACGGGGCCCCCCTTTTCATAGTTTGCGGAATTCCTAGATTTTCTTCTTCATCTCGAGAACCATGCCGGAAACCCTTTGGAACTTGGCTTTCAACCCATTTTGCTCTCCGCATTTTTTCTTTGTTTTTTTCTTGAGTTCCCTCCCTTTGAGAGCAACCCGGGAACTACCGTGGCCCGGAACTTTACCCCCCCACCGCATCCTTTGGTTCCACTTCTGGCTGGTCCCTCTTTTCCTTCTCTTCTATCCATCCTAAGAACGGGTGAATAAGGTCCTTTCCCCCCTTCCGTTTTTCCCCAAAGGCGAGAAGACAGTGTCGGCTCTGACTGGATGTATTTGATCCTTTTCGATTCTTAGTTCTCGACTTTTCAGCGAATTTTCTTTCGACAACTGACACAAATTGCAATCAACCTCCCCCTGGGCCGGTGGCCTGGCAACGGGAATGATTTCCCTCATTTTCGCGCGTTTGAACGTAATCACCTTTTTGGGTTTTTTTTGAGATATTGCGATACTCACATTTATTTCTTCCCCCTCCCCTCCCGTCGTCTCAAAGCGAAGTCGGCGACTATAATCTATCCAAGTTCTCCTTGTATCCCCCCTTTTCCTTTTCAGAGTCTTCAACTCGTTGAAAGGACTCCTTCTTTTCGCAAGCTCGTCCCGATATCTCCTCTCTCCTTGGAACACCCAACCCAAAAATGATATTTCATTTTTTTCTAGTTCCCCATCTCATCCTCAACTCCCTAGATGATGATTCCACGCCCTCTCTGGTCTTTCCTCCCTTTCCATTGAACCCCTCGAGTTCTAAGTCTCTCCTTCTAGACCTGGAGTCGTTTCAGCCCTTTCCCAAGGGATACTTGCGGACCCGCCCCCCCTGTCCCACGTCCGACTTCCCCCCGTTCCTTCCCTGCCGGTTCGCCTCAGGCCGCTGAACTTTTCCTTTTTTTTTTTCCCATGTTGTTCCCCTTCCTGGCGAGGATTGTGGCCCAGAGTAGACGTGAGGCTTCATGCATTTCGGCCATCGGTATCCTCTTTGGGCTATTCTTGATGCCTCTCCCTGAATTCGAGACTTCCCCTTTCTGTTAGAGGGCCCTCTGTGGCCTTTTCTCCTTTTTCTTTCTCAAAGCGTACCCATGAATTGAGATTCCTTCTCCCCTACTTTCCCAACGCCCGTTGATCTCTTTGGGCGACGCCGACATTTCGGGGTTTCCACTGCTGTCGTCCCCCCCCCCTTTTGGTGCTGGGTCAGATCAGGATGGACTTTGTTCTTTTCCCGGGCGTCCCCCCTTCTAAGAACTGTGAATAGCTATAGTTCCACCCTATATCCGGTTCTTCCTGTGTTTTCTGATAGACGTCTTCATCACTTCTGACCCTCCCTTTCTTGCTCAGCCTGTCTGCCCTTTCCCTTCCTTCTTCCTGCCAATATAGTTGGAGGAGAACGCCCCTGCAGAGATCAATTTTGTCGGAGCGGGACGATATTGCCCGAACCGTCGCCGCTATTCTTTCTCCATCCCTTCTTCGAGCTTCAGTTCGCTTTTTCTCCCCGTCGATGCCCGCGCTCTTTTCCTCCCCGAGCTTCACTACAACCTGTCTCAGAGGGATTTTTCGCCCTCATTCGCTGCTCCGGATTTATGTTCGGGCCCCCACCTTTGCAAACGTCGGCGTTCGATCCCCCCCCCTCCCGTCCGATAGGTCTCTTGCTTCTTCCTCCTCTTTCCGATCTTTTTTATTAGTCTTCCGATAGGAGCCATATAGCCCGTCCTCCATAGCGGATTATTGGTGACTGCGCTTTGCGAAAATCCAATTCCTTTTCCTCCCTCTCTTCTTTCTTTCCTTTCCCTCCCTTCCTTAACGAACTTAGCTCTTGCTTCTCTTTTCTCCGACCCTCATACGCTTGTATCAGCTGAGTAAGACTTCCGTGCCGAGCGTATAGCCGGGTCATCAATCGGCTCCATAATAAGTGTCCTCTCTTTGATGGCGACGGTCTTGCTCAGTTTCTTTTTTTTTTTTGGACTTTCTCCGATAGTTCTTAAGATGAGAGCTTTTTTTCTCTCGGGCTCGCCCCTGCTGACCCTTTTTTTATGTCCCTCAACCTTCGCATCCTTCCTTCTCCGACCTTGCGCATTGCAACTTATCTCTGCCTTTATCGTCCCTCTCCCCCTTCTTCTCCCCTTTTGACCTTCCAATTAAGTTTAGAATATCATCGGTCCCTTACAGAGATGTAGTTTCCTCTGCCCCAATCCCTTCTTTCTCATCCCCCCCCCGTGATCCAGGATGAAGGCTTTTTAACTGCGGCAATTCTCGGTTCATCCCAACGATATGCTTCCCCCCCCTCCTGATTCTGGTTTTTCCTACCAGCCTTTAACCGATCAAAGCTTCCCTTGGTCGGCTTCCTCAATTTGAGATCACCCTCGTTGCCTCGACAATCGTTTACTTGTAGAATTTTTTCTTCCGTGCCTGCTCTGTACGAAGGAGTCCCCGTCGGTCCTTCCGCTTCTTTTCCGGTTCCTCAGCTTTTTCCAGTGCGCGATTAGCTTTCTCTAGATGACCTCCTTAGATCAGCTGTCCCGTCGCTAAAATTCCGATTTGCCCTTTGCCATTCCTCCTCACTTGCGAAGGATTTGCCCAATCCGTTTAGTTTTCTCCTTTTCTCCCCTTAACCCTTTCCGCCAATTTCGCGTGGAAATTTGTTGTACATCTGCCTGAATTGTTTGCGCTAGTGTCCAACTTCTAACCTCACACGGACATGCTTATCCCCCTATCTTGTCTGCTCCAGGCTTTCCAAATACTCCATTTTTTATGCCTAACTCCCTTTTTTGAAAGTGGATTTCTTTTTGAGCGGCAACTGTCGCGAATGCTTGCGAGTATCATCCTCGGCTGAGATTACATCACCTCAGTCCCACCATTCCCACGACTTTGGTTTGGTTTCCAAGAGATTTTCGCTTTGGCCGAGAATAGTTAGATTCTTGCGAAATCATTTGACGACGCGCTTAAACGCTCCCCTCGCTTTTTTCTCTTTGACCTTAAGGATACAATGCCCCAGTCCTTTCTTAGCCTCCCGGTTTTTGATTTACCATCCCTGGAACGGTCTTTTTCCACCGACGCCCCACACTAGCGCAGGCTTCGTTATCGTGAGCATTCTCTCCCCCGCCCCCAGGAACTTTTACAACGTTACAACTCCTTCGAAAGCTTTTTTTCCCCCCTCCCCTTTTTAGTTCCTTCTGACTTGTAAGTTGCACTTGCAACGGATCTTATTTCCTCAGAAGGTCGTTGTTCGCGCCTCTTTTCTTCCGCTTTTTCTTTAGATCACTTATAATCCTTATCGCCGCGAATACGCCCCTTGGCTTCCTTTGATCCCAGCCTCAGATACCTCCGTCCTCGTCTCCAGTCCAGTTTGGACCCCTTTTCAGAAGTCGGGAATCACCCTTATGCGTGACGCACATTCCTTTTCCCGCCGATTCCCCTGCGGTAGCCTTTCTGGCCCCAGAAACGGCCGCTTTTACCTGCCTGGCGCTCGATGTTGATAGAAACACCCGGTCCCCCCTGAACGTTTGTTTAGGCGCGCCCAGGACATGATTGACGTATTTCCCGCCGCAGACCTGCTGCGATATGTCTCGAGCGCGTAGGCCCATTACCTCACAACCATTGTCAACGCGTTCCAGCTTCGGCTGTGCCTCGCTTTCCCCCGGGATTTTTTTTGTCTTGGATCGTATTGTATCCCCTCTTTTTTATTGTTTTTTTTTCCCTTCCGCTCCGGGTCTCATGTTGCCCAGATAAAGTCTGCGCGCTTCCTTTCAACCGCCAGCGATTCTCTCCTTTGTTTCCGCCCTATCTTCCGCGATTTTTTTCGCAGTTTTATTCTCCATCCCCCCCCGCCTCTAGCGCTAGTTGAGAAGGTAAACCCCTTTCCACTCTCTTTTCGCTTTTCATATGAGGACCCTTCCCCTAAACTTTCGTAATAAGCGGCGACGAACCCACCCCCCCCTCAGTTGCGCGCCACCCCAAACACGTTCCCCTTTTCATCTTCTTGATTCTTTTACTTTGCTGTTTGTAAGTTGCGGATCACACCCTTCCCGGCCTTTCCCTGTTCTCCTCCGAGTACATTCCCTTTTGACAGGTACCTTCTATTTTCTTCGTTTTGTTTTAATGCAAATTTATGTACTCGGACTCTGCGTTTGCTCTTTTCCCTTTCTTTTTTCTCCTTTCCCAACTCAAGCCATTATAAATGAATGCGGGAACGTTATTGGCTTGAGCCACTGGCGTTTATGGGAATTGTTAAAACATTTTCAAGTGGACAACATATAGGTAGGGGTTCCACCCCTTTTCTCCCTCTTTGCGGCACCCGAGTGGATCTGTGTTTTTTAATACCCGATTTCTTCTGGTGGTGGTTTTTGTTTTTCTCCTTCACTTCTCGGGTGTGCCACTCGCCCCTAATCCTCGATGTTTCCCCTCTTTATGTCGGTCATGCTCTCTTTCTTTTTTTCGCATCTTGGGCAATTAATAAAGGAAGAAATTGGTTCCCCTTCGCCCCCTCAATTCACCCGTTTCTGGAATACATACTCACCAGGAACCTCCCCCCCTGGACCTCGTTTTGATGCGAGTCCCCCCCGTTGTTGCATGTTTTTTTGCGGGCGCGGGCTACGGAACTTTCTCTCTCCATTTTATTCAATCTTCTGGTCGGTCTTTTTCATCCTCTTTCGCGCACCCTTTCTTTGATGACCTTGTTTTTCTATCCAAAGAATACGCGTGCTTTTTTTTCCTCCTTTTTCTTTTGCTTGCTTCAAAATCCGTTTAACCTAAGGTTACCTTCTTTTTCACGACACTTAATAAAGACAGAGCATAATTTTGTGGACTTCGGCGTTTCAAACCCCTCTGGTTCGATGTTTTCCCCGCCCCCTTTATTGCAGGTTCTCCGTTATCTTCCTTCTCCCCTGTAGAGCAAAGTCTTGGGAGTATTCCCTTTGACGGCGATCTATGAGACGTCGTAACCTGCCTCTCTCGACCTTCTCCCCCCCCCCGATCGGATCATTCCCCCTTTTTCAAGTGGGACGTTTCTATTGCAACGGACAAGTTCCCAGGAAACTTTCGAGTTTTAGGTCTCAGCGTTTGAACTTACAAGTTTTCCTTGGGGTCTCCTTTTTTTTCGACGCTTTAACTCATGCGCCTTTCCTTCCCTCCAGGCTGGTCAATATCAAAACCTGAAGGGACGGTATTTCCGTTCTTCCGGCCCTCCTCCCCTCTGGCCCCTAGATTTCCCCCCAGTTTTCCCCCTTCTTTCAATTCTCGCTACTAACTCCAGAATATTATGTTTCCCCGCCATCGCGTTCGACCTCCGTCTTTCCCCCCCCAAACCAATGGCTGGCAGTTTTTTATCCTGTCTCCCCCGCTATAAAGAAAGGGCCGATTACTGTTTAAGATTCCTCCCTTCTTTCCGCCACTTGAAACCCTGCTAGTTATATAGTTTCGCCAGGAAGTCTCCTGGTCCCCCATCCCCTGTCGCTCAAAGATAGGGGTGGATACTCCGTCGCATCGGTCCTCCCGTCCGTTGGGACTACGCCATTGGGGCCCGATTTCATGGGAAAACATTCCCCCCCTCCCCCGATTTTTTCTGTGGGTGGTCTCAAGAGGGACAAAGGTCAATGGTCCCTCGGATCTTCGCGATGAGGCGGTACCCCCCTTACCTTTTTTAAACGCAAGTTTTCCCCCTCTATGAGGTTCTTCTGCGATTCAAGGTTCTTTTCCCCGTCCTTCCCCCAAAGCTTGGAGGCAAGCACGGATTCGGGGCGCTCTCGTCGTCCCCGGTACGTCGGCGATGACCTGAAGTTATCCTCTCCTACCTTTTCGGACCCCGTTTTTTCGGTGCTTTGTTTTTTTGGCTTTTTTTTGGTCGTTTCGTGGAAAAGGCTGGGCGCCGAGGTGGAGTTTTTCTCCATCTTCTTTAAGTCTTTGTCGCTACCGCCGGGCCCTTTCTCTTTGCCCCTGAGATAGGGACGTCATCCGGGATCACTCTGCGGCAATGATGGATGGCTTCCCGCGTCTTGAAGAGAATTCCTCAGCCGTCGAGGGCGAAAGGGTCATTCTTCAAATCATAAGTTTTATCCCGTCGTGAGCGGCGACAGTGCAATGTCCTTGCTCGGGATCGTGGCTGCCGAAGCTCTTCCCCCCTCCCTCGGAGCGGGTTTCCGTCTTCTTTTTCAATCTTTCAGGTCTAGCTCCAGTGAGATAGCCCTATGGGCTCTCCCTCCATAATCGATTACGCCAGGCTCGGGCAGCCCCCCCCCACTTTTTTTTCTACCCCTTGGTCTGACCCTCGGGTTACCCGGTCCTCAGCCTTTCCGATTCCGAGAGCCAGGAAGGAGGCTTCGGCTCGCGCGCCGGTATCCTTTTCTATCTGGAACTTCTATTCCTGCCCTCGATTTCTTTCTCCCGCTTGATGTACCCTTCCCCTCCTCATTTGTCTCCTGGATTGCCGAATAAAGCAGGAGTAACGCCCCTTTCGCTTCTTCTTCCTTTCTTTGCCCTCGACTGAACTCCCGCCACCCGCGTTTGCTTTCGTCCGAGCCTTCCTTCGCGCGAGGTCGCCCTTCCTTCTTTTCTATCACCCGGGTAGACCGACCCATCCTTTTTTTTTCCTCTCTTTCTTTTTGCTCTCCCTGTCGTATGTGTGGTCCCGGGAAGCTGCTGGTGTAGTCTCGCGCCTAGCTGCGGTCTCGTATTATATCACTGAAGTTTTGAACTCTACATACTTTCCCCCTCTTCCCGCTGCGGCGATCGCGCAAGATCTGATAACCTTTCTTTTTTTCCCTCTGCTCTAGTGAACGAGAACTTTCATCTTCCTCCCCCCCCCTCTTTATCCGATGACCCTTGACCCTAGTACGGGCGAGCAATTCTCGTTAGTTTGCTTAGACATCCTTTTTTCTCCCCCCTACACTATCTGCCGAATATGACTTCGACTCTTTTTTTTCACACTGCCGGCAATTTAGGTTACCTGGACGGCAAACTCTCTTCTCCTCTTCCCCCCTGCCTTACCTTAAAATTTTTTTTTTCCCCCCCCGAAGTGGTCACCAAAGCCCTCTTTTTCGGCCTTCCCCGTAATCTTTAAGCAGACATCGAGTAAATGTAGAAGTTCTTCTGCAATTCCTTCCGGCCACCTAGCTTCCTTTACGCTTTCTCCCCGTACTCGATGCCATCCTCCAGCCATTTTTTTCCTTTGAGTCTTTCGCATTTTCCTAGCAGAGGAATAATAGTTCCCGACAGGCGTCTGTACTTTTGAAACTTTTCCCCCTGCCTCACTGCCCGAGCCTCATGTCCCGCTGTTGCACAACCTTGCTTTTTCTCAAGGCACCAACAGACCCCGCCCTCCCCCTTCGTTCCATCTTCATCCTGGAGACTCCCCGTTACCCTGGAACCTTCTCGATCTTTCGGCAGGTCCTTCCCCAACTAGAGTGTTTCCGTTAGACAGTTGTGCCCACATCCCTTCCCTACGTCGGCCTATGAAAGTAGAGGTTATGGCGATCCTTTCGACGTCCACGTTCCGAATTTTTTCGTTTCTAAACTTTCCCTCTTTTCTGGCTGATGATTTTGTCACACGACTTTTCCCTCCCCCCCCTTCAGAATTTTGTGGTTTTTGAGATAACGGTAGTTCCTCCCGCGAGGCCGGACGTCCAGAATAGGCTATTTCCAATTTCTTCCGCCGATCAGCGTTTCTTTTTCCCCCCCTTCGTAACTTCCGTGCCTTTGATACGTGGATCAAATTGACCCCCCTTGGCTAGATTATAGTCTCGCGCCATGCTATTGACCAGACGGTTCCCCCATCTCTTAGCCGTCGTCCTAGTTTTTGTAGAACACTTGCGGAATCATCGATCGCGCCATTTCCCCCGTCTCCCTCCCCCCCCCGCGCCTCTAGTCTTTCCGCGCCACGGACATAGATTCTTTTGGATTGACAATTGCCGTTTTCGCTCCCCGGCGATCGGTCTCCTAGCCCCTTTCGCCAATCTTTAGAAAGGAGTAATACTCCCCCCATGGGGCTCTCTTTTATGCCAGCCGAGATCTCATTCTTTCTTTTGACCCTGTTCCCGTTTTTTGATCTTTCCCAGTTGGACCTTCGCCCTTCCTCTTTCCCCCGCCAAGGACGAAGGTGACAGTCCTTCCTCCGCCTTCTTGTATCCTCTCGTTTTGATCGCCCATCCTTTCCCCCCCCTCTTTTACCTTTTAATTCCGTGCTAGATATGAGGTCTAGTGAACCCCGTCCACCGACGTTTGCTTTCTTTCCTTGATTGACTCGACCTCAATGATTTCTCTTTTTTCACTCCCTAGCTTTCCGATGACTTCGAGTTTCCCCCCAGCCGTCGCCATTCCGCTACCCATTGTCCCGCGGCTCTTGGTATGTTCCTCCAGTTTTTCTTAACCCCCCTTGTTTCTTTGAGAGGTTGATCGTGAGATAGGGCCCCTAGGGGTCATTATTGGTCTCTTCCAATTGTGCTAATGGGTCATTGACGATCCCCCCTTTCGCTTCCTCCCTTGCATCACCCGGACCATATCTTTTCCCATTTTGGTTTCGACCGGTTCTAATCGTGGCGACGGGTCCCCACTTTTCCCGTTTCCCCCGTTTAAAATCTTCCAACCACCCCGCTTCCCCTTTAGAGAGACGTAAACCCCTATCCACCCTTTCTTTGATTGTTTTTCTTATTTCTGGCACCTTCACGTGAGCCTTCATCTTGTTGTACAGCTTCATTCCTAATTTTTACCCCTTACCCCCCTTACCCCCCCCCAATATCAACCACTTCAAGCATCTTGCGATTTTTTGGAGTGTGGTTGTACCTTTGAGTGTCAACTTCCGGCATCCTAAATACTATATGCGGACTAAAACCCTTCCTTTGCCCCCCCAATAATACCAGAAGTTGTTTCTTTGAGGATCTATGACCTTGCACAAGGGTTATGTAATCGGCTCGTGTATTTCTAGTTTCACACTGCCCCCCAGGTTTTGGATACCAACATTGCAAAGACACTCAAAATCTCTTTGGGGTTACGTGTTGTTTTTTAGCTCTGGATGTTTCTTGTTCTCACGACGGCCCAGGGTTTTCCCCCCTTTCTTTTACTGCCAGATTGGTAGGGTCCCTTCATCTTTCGGCACATTTCGTGGATTCCTTCGATAACTAGTCAGCGATCTCTTCTTCTGGATCGGTTTGTTTTTCTTGAGTGAGAATTCCCCCCGGGCTGTCCTGTTGTTTTCGCCCGAGCTTCCCCCCTCTGACACCAACTCTTGTTCTCCTTTGATGCTTTTTTCGGTCCTTGAAGCTGCTTTTATTTATTATGGTCAATTCCCCCTTTTTTCTCAATTTGCGGGCCCAAGAAGTCACCTCTCCCTCCTCTCTATCCACCCCCTGATTAAAAGTAACATATACCTTTTCCCCCCCTTTTTATGGAGTTTAATACATCCCTCCCCCCCCCCCACTCCTGTTTAGATGGTGTGTTCCTTTTAATCCTTCCCCATCCGGGACCCTCTCTCATCCCTTTGAGGAAAAAACCTTCCTAGTGGCCCTTTCTCATTTCTCTCCCTCAAAGTTCCCTTCATTGACCCTTTTCTACCGCTAAGGGCAATTTACTTTGCGCCTTTCTTCAGGTTGACATGCCGTTTTTTTCCTTGAAAGGACTTTCATCATATCCGTAATCCCGTTGGCTATGATTTTTGGTGCAGGTTTCCCAATGGCGTCGCTTGGAAAAATCCCCTTCCCCCGAATTATCCTGCCCGATCTTCTCTTCGTTTTTTCGCCCCCCCCCCCTTTTCGAGGTTTCATAAAAGGGAGTGGAAGCCCCACGGTTGGTTTTTCTGCGACGCTCGATATGAGCCGAAGCTCGCTTTTTAAGTTCTCTACGGGTCTTTCCCCCAACCCCCTAACCCCTTGAACTTGCCCCCCCTCCCGAGATTGCGGTGTCAAACGTTTCCCCCTCTAGTAGATTTTTTTCCCGGGTTTGAGTTCTCCCCCCATTTCAGGCGTGTATGCTTACTTTTTCCTCGCGCTTCCTTGCTCTATTGCGCTCCGTCGCCAAGGACGTTTTTCGGTTAAACCCCCACCTTTGTCCTTCAGCCCCCGGCGACTCCCCCGAGACCCATTGGATCCGGTCCAAAATGCCTTTCCCAGAGATGGGCGAGATCAATTGACATCTCCGTTTGCGGCCTATTTAGAAAGATCTACTCTCTTTTTTTCTTCCGAAATCTCCCTTTGACCCTCTTTCACACCAACGTGTTCTTTCCTCCCTCCCAGGTTTTTTTGATTTATACCTATTGCTTGATGCTCTAAGAGCCGACCGATTAGGTCCCCTCACCTCTCCCCGAATTTCACCGAGTTCTCCCTTCAGACATGGTTTTGAAGAAGTTCTCCGACTCCGGTTTTCGACCTTTCCCCTCGGTCTACAGATTCAGTGGCGTTTCGTTTTCCTCTCCCTGTTCTCCCTTTCGGTTTTGACAACTGTCCCCCAGAAGTTCGTCGGTTCGAAGTTTTTTTTCACTTACTACTTTCCAATTTCCCACTTGAAAGATCGGAGTAGTCCCTCTTTTTTTTGGCCTCCCTGTTGTTCTTACTCTGCCTGTCCCTTTGATGAGTCTGATCGAGTTCGTCTCCTCCCCCCCGAACTTGCCCCTCTTTTGAGGAGGGCATTCAGTCCTTCTTTTTCGACTTTGCAGAGTTAAGGTCGTAAAGTTCGTACCATGCTTTCCGGCCCTTCTCCTTTACTCCCCTATGTTCGGCTTCCGTCTTTTCTTTTTTTCTCCCCTCCCTTCCCCCCGGGCTCGTTTTTTTTGAATTAGGGGTTCCTTTTTTGGTTGTCTACATAATAAGGATTGCTCTCATTCATCGTGCGTCCCCCCCGGTACCTAATTGCCTGTTAACGATCGTCTCTCAGCGCCTTTTTTCTTCTTGCAGATCTTTCTCGGAGATCGCTCTTATACCCCCCTAATGACCTCAATTCTGGTCTCCCGGTTTCCCTAGGATAAAATCATAAGGTCTTACCTACTGGCCTTTTTTGTTTCGACGAGCTATATCAAGTTGCAACTGGGCTGGGACGATCCGCAATTGGCTCCCCTTAGGAATCAGGATTTTCTATCACCAGCCCCCCATTTCCATTTTAGCTATGCGCTCGCAGCTGCGAGAAATATCCTACCCCGCCTGGTCTGCCCTGTCCAGCCACCCTCCCATTTGCCCCATTTCCTTCCTTTTTTCGGGTCTCCTTGCTCGCCGCCCCGGACGGACGGAGATTACCTTTTGGTTACCTTTTCGTCTTAAGAGATACGAGATCAGTTAGTACGGTTTCCGAGTCGTCGGCGCCCCATTTCTGCCACGGCGTGTTAGTGAATGCTGCTTTTCCACCAATTTCCCCCTCGTTGTGTTTTTGCAAGCCGTCTTTTAACGAAATAACTACGATATGCTCGGCTATATGGCGCCCCCCTCTTCGCCCCTGAAACCCTTTCTGCGCGTCTATCGCTGCGTCCGTTTCTGCGCAGTTTTCCTTTTCTAGAGTTTTTAAGCACGAAACCCTACGTAGGACCCTCGATTTTTCGGCTTCCTCTTGTGGCTTTGCCGTGAAGACGCTCGGGGGTCGATTTGGCGTTCGCCCCATTCTCGGGCTAGCACCCGCTATGACACTGCCTTTTGGATTTTTCTCCCATCAATTCTCCCTTCCCGCTGCGGTGACTTTGAACTTCTCCGATCAAAGTAAACTTGATTCCAGTTCGTCCTCTTCCCCAGCGGTACATCCTTATTATTGATCCGATTTCTCTCGTTTCCCACTTTTTCTCCAAACTCGTCGATCTTTTCCATCATTGTCTTGATTTCCGGATAGCTCTGCAAAGGTCGGATCGTACGCCGCAATTCAGTACCTTGTTTCGATATTCTTTGCTGGAGCCCCCTCACCTCCATTTTTTCGTCAGGGGTGCCCCCCCAAAAGCCCGTAAAGTTGGTAGGCGCTCACACCGATTAGTTTAAGCCTCCCGTAGAAAGTTAAAAGAAGGCAAGTTGCCCTGTATTCCTTCTAAGCCTTCCCCAGACAGCTTTCCTCCGATCATTTTTTCAGTTTTCAGAGATGAGACAGAGTATGTTGCATTGATTCCGCCTAATAGAGCTCCGCACTTCCCATGCCGATTTCCTTTCTTCTCCCCTTTTCTCGCACGATTAGAGTTATGGCACAATCGGGTTCATTTGTATTGTAATGAAAAAACATTGCACCGCTGCTTCGTGGACATGTATCGGCTGTCCGGCCCGGAGTGTTACGTACTTCTCCCCTTATCCTTTATGCTTGTTTTTTTCCCCCCTCTCTTGTCGCAGAAAGTCCAATTCCCCTCCCCCCTTCCCGTCCCCGATGATAGATTTCCAAGGTTTTTTTCCTTCCAACCCATACTCCCTTCAGAGCCGACCTTTTTTTGTTAACTATGGAATTGAGTTCCTGAGGTTCCTCGACTAAAACCAAAACCTTGCTCGACCATTCCACAGCATTTTTGGTTTTGCCCCCAAGATTTCTCAAGCCCCCCTCTGTGTAGTTTTTTTCTTCTATTCCTCTCTCGAAATCTTTTCCGCCGAGATTAAACGTCTTGATCTTCCCCCCCCTTTCTTCCCAGTGCATTTGCCTTTCAGATTCAACCCATGAAAGACTTTGTCTAGCCGATTAAGCTTCCCCGGTTGGTGATCTTGTCAACGGTTCGTGGACTCACAGACCTTATTATGATTTCCTTACCAGCGATAAAAGATCCCTCACGGCCCCAAAGGACATGATTCGTACCCATACTTATAATCCAAACCGCCTTATAGTTTTTTCTGCATGTACCTTTCTACTCCCTGCCTGCTCTGCGTATTTGTCTTACTCTCTTATGAAGCCTAGTTTCTCAATTCCTTCCGGAGTACTTTCCCTCCAAGACCTTCCTCCCCCACTCACGGATCATACTCTTCAGCCATCACCCCAAATTCTTGGAGCTCTTGCAAAGCACTGTTTTCCCATGAACCGGCTTTAAACTTTCCTTAGATTCCCCCCCAAAAATTTGGCCCACCCCCCGTAGGTGCCTCAGAACATGACTTCTTCGAAATAAATTTAGATCATCTTTCTTTCCCCCCCCAAGTAGATTGCTCGCTCACCTCTTTCCACTCACGAGAGAGAAATGCCTGGGCCTTATGCGGGTCCCACAGGTCACTCCTTTGCTTTGCGCGAGACAAGAAATTCGATCCGACCCTTCCTATCTATATTATTGCGCTTATAGTTCGAAGATGTCCCCTTTTTTTCGCACCACCCATTTTCCAAAGCGTTCCCCTTTTTGATTCCCCTCCAGCCCCCGAGGTCACCTTTCGACCTGTGATAGTATGGAGATATTCTGGGGTGAATGATTTGACTTTTGTTCCAGTTTTTCCCCCTTAGTTCCTTGCCCCAAGCAAGTCTTTTTCGCGCATTACTTCGCGAATACGCCCCAGAGTTTTTGAGTTTCCACCCGATTTTCGATTGGCCCCCCCCATGAACCGCTTGCCTTTTTTATTCCCCAACCTCCTCCTCGCATGCTCTTCCCGGAGAGAGAAGTAAATGATCCACCTATTTTTGATGCCCCCATACCCTTTTTTTTTTTACCTCCCCTGCTTTTTTTCCACGACGACTTTTCAATTTGTCCCCCAAATTTCACAATCTCAAAAAAGTTAACGAATTTCAGCTTGTAAGGGCGTTTCTTTTAATTTTGCTGACCCCCCTGAAAGGCCGTGAAACTCTATCGCTCCATCTCCCTTTTGCCTTTAAATATCTCTCATCCTCCTATTGTGCTCTTCAACATTTTGGTATTTGCATAGGAGGATTGCTGCTTTGGACGGTTGGTACCTTCCATACCAGAAAGAACCCCACTTCTCTACTTCAGGTTCCTTCTGGAAGCTGAGAGCAAGGAGGGTCCTTTTTCATGTTAAAAAACATTTTCCGGCGTTCCCCGCTCTTCCGGTTGTTCCCCCTTGGTTTCCCGAGAGTGGATCCTTGTTTTAATGTTCGTTACCGAGCTAGAGGTGATTCGTGGTGGTTTGAGCCATAAACGCGCTCGGGTTCATTTGTGCCACTCGCGTATGCCCCCTCAGGTAGAACCCCCCCCACAAAGAATGTTCTTCTGGTTTTTTTTTTCCCCCGAGACTTCTGTCATCGCGATCTTTTTTCTTTCCCTAACGGAGCAATTTTCCCCCGGATCCACAGTCCTTCCTCCCCTCCCCCCTATGGGCCATCAGACCTTTCAACCCCGTTCCCGGCCATATTCTGGCCGTTGAGGAAGCCTCACCATTCGTGCTGGAAAGATTTGTCCTGTTTCCTGGATCATCCCCTCTAGGCGAATCGTGTTCACCGATTATCTTCCTGCGGCGGAACCTCTTCGATGGCCCCCGTCCATGCGCCTAAGCAAGAACTTTCCCGGTGCCTGTTCTACAATATGGATTTGCCACGCCCTAGCCTTTTCCCTTTCGGTCGCTTTTTTCTCTTTAGCCCCCCCCTGCACTAACGACTGGAAATGCACCCGTTTTCCCCCTATCCGCCCTTTTGCCCCCCTTTCCTTCTGGCCTTTCCAATGGTTCTTTTTCGGCTCCCCCGCGATTATACAGAATTTTCCATACTCTAGCCTATCGCCTTGCCCTTTTTTCGAGTCCCCGTTGGTTTTTTTTCCCTTCCTTGTCTATGAGGTGTCCCCCGGTTATCCTTAGGTACCCCCCCTCGCTATTGAATTTTTTTCGACAAGAATAAAGTGCCATAAAGGACTCGCCGGTGCGCGTGTTTGAACGTCCCCCCCCTCCCCTTCCCTTTATGCCCCTCTTTTTTGAGCAGGCTTTCTGGTAACGTCCTATTTTGGCTGGGTATTCGTCTTTTCGCGATACTCCTCTTCGCGATGTCTTCTTTCCCTCCCCCCTTAGCTTGTTCAATATTTCCCACTTTACGTCCTTCTCTAGGAGCCCCTCCCTTTCCCTTGGCTGTCATTCACTGTTTTATCCCTTACTCTTGATCCTTGCGCTCCGGCATGATTCGAAAGTACGCCGCTCTTCTTTCGCGCACCTCAAAAACTTATGGACCAAAAAAACCAAGTATTTCGGGCGCCTGTTTGCGGGTATGACTTTTTCCCCCTGACGAAGATTGATTCGTGATGCTCTACACTTTCTTACTGATACAGCCATTGAACCCCTCTTTTTCCCTCTGGCCTCGCAGGGATTCAAATGAGTAGTTTTCCTTTTGCTTTTTTTGCTCCCCCCTCCCCCCCTCCAAAGCCCGTTTTCCCGATTCTTTGTTCAAGTAGTTGCACTCTCCTCCAGTTTTTCGATTCCGGGCATGAACCCCCAAGGTCACACGTTTTTTCTTCTTGCGTTGCTCCCGCCCTTCCCCAAAGAATGGGCCCCTCTTTTCTACTTTCCTCCTTCGTACCTTCTCATGGAGAAACTGTTTTTCAAATCGGTGCATTACTCGGTGTCTGCAGCTATTCGGTTCCTTTTTTTATGTTTAATGTCCTTTTACTTGGCCCCTTGTCGGAGGTTTTTTTTAAGAGATTCCGTTGGTTTTCCTTTTCTTACAGTCGCCTCTACATGGAATTGAGATTTTTTCACATTTTCTCCTTCTCTGCTTCTTCCAAGTGGGAGACCATTTGGTCCCCTTTTTCTCCGGGTTTGTTTTTTTGATCGTTGCCTATGGTTCCCTAACCTTTTGAGTCCTCCTGAATCAGGCGTTCCCTTATTCTCTTGCTTCAGTGTCCCCCGGTTCTCCTCCTTACATAAGCCTTTCCCCCTGATTCCCGGTCGGGGAATCGATTCTTTGACGACTTCTTTCTACTCAATGAAAGAGATTGCTCAGCTTTTCCGGGTCATCGGATCACCCATAAGGGGTATGTACCCTGGCAGTCTTCCTGGAAATCTTTTCCCCCCTTTGCCATCGGCGATATTTAGCCTTAATCGATCGCAGCCTGGATCTGTTGCCCCTTTCGACATCACTCCCCACCCCTTTAGTTTTTTTAGTCCTTTAGCTATGATCTCCACTGAATCTTTTTTTTGAGCCATAATCGACCCATCTTTTGGCGAAACCTAGAAAATGAAGCCGGGACGCGCCCTTTCGACGTCGTGCGGTCCTCTTTTTTCTAGTCCTTCTTTTCGTATTCAATCGAGTCTGCAATTCCTTTCGGGACGCAAGCGTAACTCTCCTTCTGCTACGATACGGCGCAAAAAAAATCTTAGCTGCCATAATCGTTTATTTCCCCTGATATTTCCCATTCAACCCCCCCTTTAATTTCCTGTGTTGTGAGATTTTCCGATTGAACCGCACTTCCTCTCTTATGGAGGCGACCTATATGGCCCCGATCTCCGCCCAACCCGTCCACCGCAGCGCGTATAGATTGCGTTCCGATCTACTCTCCTCAGGTGGTATCTATGACTTTTTTTTCCCGATAAAATTCGGGGTAATTTCCAGAACTCGCAGCGATGCTGGCCTCCTTCTGATGAGCCATTTGTTCGCGGAAAGGGGACTTTTTTTCTTGTGTTAGTCGTCTTTCCCTTCAAGATTCGCGCTCCTCCGGGCCTCCTGTCCTATTCTTTTCTCTCGTTCTTGGGGTGGGTTTGAAATCCTCTGTCCCCCCGCGCTGCGATCGCGCGGCAAGCAGATCGTTCCTCTCAAGATCCCCCTTTTTTACTTATGCAGTCTAGTTTTGCCCTCCGCAGATTGATGATTTTTTTCTCTTCCCGGGAGCCACGGCTGAGCATCCTTCCAGTGCGGTCTGACCTCTTTCTCATATGACTAACTCCTGACTCCCTCCCTTCTGTTTCCTTCTAGGACAAAGGCAGTTTCCTTTTTACGCCCGTCCCTTCGGTCCTAGAAAACGATCTGACTTCCTCCTGATGCTGGAGTTCCTCCTAATTAAATATCCCTTTCCCTTTTTTTTATGCAGTTTCCACTCTCCCCCTCACTCTGCCTTTTGAGGAAATGTCCCTCCTCGTTTCAAAAAAACGACAAGTAGTAAAGGTTTATCTTATCACCTCACTTTTGTCCCGTACGGACCTTTCGTCCTCTCTCGCGGCCCCTTTGCCTCAGATGCTCCCCTCCCCCCCCCCCCCTCATTCCACATTACTTGCTTTATGCGAGCATTGTCCCTCCGACTTCCCCCCGAGATGGCGACATTTTTTTTTAATTTTTTCCGGTTTTCCCCTTTAAGGTAGTTCTCACCCCTGCTTCCTATCCCCCTTTTCCCGTGTTGTCACTGAGTACACCCAACATTCTGCCCCCCCTTCTGCTAAATTTTTCCTTTTCTTTTTTCCATGCGCGTAGTCTTTCCCTTCGAAAGGCAGTCCTTGTCGGTGGTCTCACCTAGATTGTCGCGACAGTCTTTTCACTCCATTTAGAACGGAGGCCTATAGCCCTAGTTTTCTATTGAACTGGTCAACACGAATTCGTGTCGCGTACTTTTTGAGAGAATCACTTCCCTATTTTCTTTCATACGCGCTTCCACTCTGTCCATTCCATAGCTTTTTTTTCCTCCATTTTCCGACTTTTTTTTTGGCCTCCCCCCTTCCTAGGCGGCGTTAGCTTTGAAAATCCTTTCCCCCTCCCTCCCCGCGTCAGATTTGATCTCCCCCCTTCCGTTTTCATGAACCCCCTTGCATTTGAATAATCCCCCAATTTCCTCCTTCTAGTTCTGTGCCGTACCAATTAGCGACCCTTTTTGATATTTTGACCCCTCTCCGTACCGCTAAATAGAGCATGAGTCTCTCGAGCACCTTTCCGACTCCCCATACGCTTTCCCCACTCCCATCGGTAAGTTTCAATCCCCCTGCGCCCCTCCTCACCTTCCCTGGATCTTCCTTTTAGTTGCCGCGCACCGTCCATCTTTCCTCTGAAGCTGCCCCCTGCTGTCTTCCTGGTCCTTTTTTTTCCTCCCCTAGAGCTCGAGGGCCTTCCTCCTCTCTCTTCTATCCATATAGCGTCTCTACTCCGCCCAAACGTTTCTCTTTCCCTCCTCTGGGCTATCCAATTATGAACCCGCTTGTTAAAGGCCGATTCCCCCCACACTTTTTCCCCTGACAGAAGTTCGGGTTCCTCCAAGGCCCTTCTCCCTTTTCCTTTCAAGCCTCCCATTCCGGCTGGGATTTTCTGCAAAGCGGCACTCAAGAAATGCGCGTTAAATGTCCCGTGGGGCCCCTCTGATTTTGCACAAGTTCCCCCTATTTTCCTTTTTCAGTTTGTGCTTTCCGACCTACTCCCCGATGGAATTCCTCGCTTCTTTCCGCTCAGTAGAACCCTCGAGTTTTCCCAGCAATATAGAATAGGAATGATGAAAGCCAAAAATTTGTCCCAGTATTAAAGAGGACTTTTCGAGGTTCTGATAATAAGATCTATGTCCCCGGTCTTTCTGGACATCTTGTATTCTATAGTATGAGATTTTTAGGGTTTTTCTGGTTGAATCGCAATTGCTATTTTTAAGTGACCCCGATCTCCCGACCTTTTCTTGCCGCCCTCCCCCTCAGCGAGTCCCCATTTCTTTGTTTAAGAGTAGTCCTCTTACGTTTCCCCCTCCCCCCTCACGTTTAATCTACTAAACACCCCCTCTTTTTTCCCTTCTCACGGTAGCGAGCATAAAACAAGCTCCAACTACTTTCCGATGACTTTTTGCAATCTCTTTTCCCTCCCCCTGCCATGGCGTAGTTTTTTTCCCGCCTCTCACAGTTAACCTTTCCCCCAAAGCGCCCCCTTTCGCACTTTTTTCCAACAAACGTTCCTCTAGCGTCTTCCCTTTTTGTTTAATTTTTTTCCAACATGACAGGCCTGTGGGCTCGATACCTCCTATCCATACCCTTGCAAGGTAAATAGCTATCCTCATCCTAATTTGTTTTGGGTCGATTAAGTGCACCCCGGGTCTCGGATGCTGAGGTTTGATGAGCTTTAACGTCCGTTGAGCCAAATTCCCCCCCCCTCAACGCCCTCAAATCGCTGTCGGGAAGTGGTTGGATGGCTCTTTTTTCTTTGCTTCTTGGTCCTTTCCCACATTCATTCCCGTCAACCCACCTTGGGGGGCATTAATATGGCGGGAATCACAAGAGAGTGGATCTTGGTTTTCTCTATACCCTTATCTCGCTTTCCCTGCAGATGAGGCGGGTTTTTTTTTATTCCTTAGGCTTTATGGGAAGTAGCCGCACTTCCTCCTCCTTTTTCGAAACACCAGACTTTTTTAGATTTTCCTGTTTGACGCGAATGCTCGACTCCTCCCCCATCGGGGCTCCCCCTCCAGGAGCCGCGGCCTCCCAGTCCTTCGCCCTACAACAACTTTTCCTTTCCCCCTGCCCTTCACCCCTTTCTTTCCAATCATACCGGGTCAAGAGACTCTTTCTCCATTCCGGATGGAACTCTTTGACAATTTTTGCGGGCGACTTGCCTACTTCGATCGGGGATAATATCCTCTCCTCTCTTTAACCGATCTTTTCAATACCTTTCCAGATTTTCCCCACGTTAGGCCCTTTTTTGTTATATACCTCTCATAGCGCGCCCTTCATTTCGGTCGGCTTATTGGGGCCGTCTCCTTCTTCCCTTACAGCGGAAATCGGCGGTCCGTCTGTCCCTCTTGCTGATCCCGCCTTGGTGCAGTTTCCCCTCTCGTTCCTCTTCCGCGTATTAACCCTCTTCCCAGCCTTTCCCTTATCCCGCCCATTGTGAAATCACCTTGACTTTGGCTCTGCGACTGATCTTGGATGTATCTCGTCGGAGGTTCTAACACTTTCTTTTAGCGATTTCTACGTTACCACCTGACGTAACTCCCCATTTCCCCTTGTCCCTTTTTGCGGGTCAACGGACAAGTCATGCAGGAACCTTCTTTTCTTTTCTGTCGATGTAACTCCCTTAATTTTTTTTTTTTTTTTTTTCCCTCTCCCTTTTCCTGACATCATGCTTTGAGTAGGTTTTTCGCCCCTCAGTTTCCCCCTGGCGCGACGAGTCCGATTACCTCTCTTTTTTTCAATCTTCTCCCCGATCAAATTTTTCCCCATGCGTTAATCACCCCCTCTTTCGAGTCTTCCCCTTTCGGATTCCTCAGAAAAGATCTCCCGCCCCTTCTATCACTCTGCGGTAGACATACGTTCTTTTCCCCCCCCTTTTCTTCCTGGGCCTACGCAGGTGAGTCGCCTCCCTTCCCCCCCTCAGATCCCTTTTTTTTTATCACTATGTCTCGCGACCGTTTCTGTTCGCGCAGTTAAAACCTTTCTATAGGACTCCTTTCAGGGCCGTTTCGTAGTATTTTCCGCCTTCGCGCCCAAAGTAGTTGGGATCCTTTCCCTGCCCTTCCTACTCTTCAGTGGCCTTTCCTTGCGTTGGCCCAGCTACTCCTCAACCTTCTCTTATCCACATGTCAAGAAGATGGCGGCGGTTCTCGGGTTCTTACCACCCACTCCCCTTTCTTGTTGGCCTCGTTTTTGAGGTTTCCCTGATTCTTCCATCTTTTTTTTTTCTTTACTCCTTTTTTTTTCTGCCCCCCAGTCCTTATTCTTCGTTCAATGTTGCATACCGCGAATCGCGCACTCCAAATGTGTGATTCGTTCTCCCCTCTCCGGCCTTGGCGCTCTCGTTTGAGAACTCTTTTCTTCCGGTCCTTCTGACTTGACCCTCTACATTTACTACCTGATGTTCGGCTTTTTCCCGCGTTGATGATCTCTTTTGCGGACTCCCACCTGGCCTTCGGTCCAGGGCGAACACTTTTCTTTTCTTCCCTTTCGGATCATTCCCAGGGTACCTTTTCTTTTTGGTCCCCCCTTCCTACGAGCCGTCATACTGGATCACTGCGTCGATTATGGATAGGCCTAGTTTTCCACCATCCCTTAAACGAGAATATGCCTTTTTCATCTTGCTACCCTTTCCTTCCCCAAGGTTCCCACTGGAAGTGTCTGGACCCTCTGAGTCCTTCCCGATTTTTTGAAGAGTTCTCTATGCGAGTCGCGATCGCCTCTTTATTTTCAGTCCCCCCCCACCCCTTGCCCCAAGTTCCTGATGATAGGCCTCAGATGGACGCGGTCTGGAGCGCCCTAATCTAAACGCTGACCGGGCCAAGACACCTCTACCGTCTCCGCCTCCGCTCCCCATTCAGATTCCATGTTTCTGTTTTAACTCTCCTAATTTTCCAACTCGCAGCCGGACCCTCCCTTAGGTCGGCGCGTATTACGGGAGGTCATTCGTACGGTCGATCGGCGCTCAGTTCCTCCTCGGGTGTGAGTTCCTTCTGCTTCTTTCCCTTTCCATTTTTGTGATTCCTTTTCGCATCAATCCCCGCACTAACTGCTCCGCTTCTGGGCTCCGATCGCACATAGCCCTGAACCCTTATCTTTCATCTCGAGTTCAGTGCGATCTCCTGCTTCAGCTTCTCTGTTCGACCTTTTCTTGGTATCCGAACATACTCCTTTCCATCGTCTTTTTGCGTGCCCGGGAGATGTTTTAGAGGTGAGTGACTGAATTCTTCTCTTTTGTTTTCTGGGCGCCCCGCTGTCGCGTCCCTCTCTCCTTTCCGCTCGTGACGAAAATGTGGTTGGTGGATAAATCCTGATGCACCCGCCTCTTCTTATCGCTTAGCGAACTATTTTCCCCTTTTCCCCCATGTCCTTTTTGTTCGTCGTCAAGAAGGACGTTTCCCCCTTTTTATACGATGACCTCTCCTTTTTCTCCGCTGATCATTCTCGATCCCGTGATAGTAGACCCCCTCCCTCTAATATGGAAGCACTTGTTCTTTCCCTGATTCGACCTTAGGCACCTCCTTCAACGGCAGGACCTGCAACGATAGATCTTTGATCTTTCTTCCCTCAACCTCGTTTCGCACCTCTTTCCTCCCCCCCCCCCCTCGTTTCGCCACCAACTATCCCCTCACTCGTTGTCCTCCCGAACTCGCCTTTTATAGAAGGGAGCATCCTAGGCAATGTACCTCAGCTAGCGTCCCTTCCCCCCCACTTTTTTACCAGGCAATAGTGTGTTTAACTCACCATCCTTTCAATTCCTTTCCTCGGGTTTTCCTCTCTAGCATACCTAAGCTTGGAAGATAAGTTGAGGCCCACGTACCTCTATCGAACTGAGTAAGCGCGACTAATAGGCGAAGATGGCCCCCGCGGACAAGTGCTCTTATTAAGGCCATTCAACCCTCGACCCTCTTCCGTGGTCACCCTTGTCCCTTCCCTGAGGAACTGCTTCTTTTACCCCTCATGAAAGGGAGATAGGTGCCTTTATTTAGTATAAAACTAGCTTGTTTCGCCATGTGTTCCCCCCCCCAGTTCGTGAGAATTAATTAGGCTTGCCTATAGAACTCGAGTTTTTCAATTTCAGGGTTTTTTGATTTCCCCCCGCTCCCCCCTTTTATGACTTTTGACGTCACCCCTATCCATTATTTTATGAGAGCAATTAATCGAACTCATGCTTCTTCAAATAAGAGACTTTTTTTTCTTGCCCCCTTCTTTACTACAGCGTCGACGTTCCTCCTAATATTTGTATTCCAACATGACCTCTCTAAAGTCTTTATTCCAACGGTTTCTGTTTGTTGTCCCGCTTACAAATTTTAAGACTTGCGATGTCTTTAGCGCCAAGACTGTCACCGGTTCTTTTTCTCCCGACGAAATAGTTCACTCTTTTTTTCCCTTCCCCCCTCGCATCCCACTCCGTAGCCCAAAAGGACATTCGTACCTAGAGACTGACTCTAGTTGGTTCATTTCGCTTGCCGACTACCCCCGTCCTGCTTTCAGATTTCATTGATGTAGAATTAATTTTCTCTAATTCGCGCGCGTTTTCTCCCTCCTCGCTTAAGGCTATACCATATCGCTCCCTCCCCGAATATTGAAACCCCAACTTTTGTCTCCATTTCAGCCGCTATGTCTCAGAACTTACAAACTTGCCTTTCGCCCCCCTCCCCCCTTCACTTTGCCAGATTACACATCTGACCCCTTTGGGTTCCACCCCTTCAGCAAGCTTCGGCTCGTATCCCTTTCCTCTTTTAACGGCGCAAGTTTCCGTAGATTTTTGGCCCTCCTAAAGGCTCGCGTAAATGCCGGTTTTCTTCTGGATAGAACACCCCCCCTTTCCTCAGCGTGAGTTGGTGAGCCGACCCATATTCCCCACTCGCTCTTTCCCGCCCGCAAGAAGGCTTTCTAAGGCCTCTCTTTCTCCCTTAGCTGATTTCTCCCCCCCCCCCGTAGCGGACCTCGGCTGTGACATTTTCATCTCACATGGATAGGATGCCTGTAGAGGGATCTCCTGCTCCCTATTTTGTGTGAATTTCTTGAGTCCAATTGTTTCTTGCTACTGTCTTTTAGACAAGATACATCCCTAGCAGCAATTAGCTCCCCCTCCCCAGAAGGAGTCCCATTCTTTGGTTTCCCGAACTTCTGTCCTCCCTGTTGACCCCTCCCCCGAGTTTTCATTTTTTCTACCCCCCCCCCTCCGCCTCGCGGCTCGCCTATAGTACTCCTCCCCCAACCACCCAAGATTCCATTTCCCTCTGCCCGTTCTTTCTTTTCACATTCCTTTGAGTCATAGTAATAAGAGGTTGTTTAACCGATCCCCTTCACATGCCAATACCCCGCCTGTCGCCAATCCCCCCCCCAGTTTTTCCCTCCCTTTAGCTTCCGGGAGTTGATGGTTTTCCTTTTCCCCCCTCTTTAGGTTGAAACGTGAGCCTACCTCCGCGCTCCACCGGTCACTCTCTCTCTCTCCTCCTCCGTTTGTTTTCTCGCTCTTCTCCCCCAGTTAGGAAGAGGTGCTCCTTTCTTTATTCACTTAAGTCGGTGAGATTCTAAATTACACCCACCATCGCGACCTCGGGGGCGTTTGAACCTTGTTTTATTTTTTTCTCCCTTCGTTTTCTTTTTGTTAAAACTTTCGATCGGATGGTAACCCGATTATATCTTCCCGATTGTCCCCCAAATGTTCTCCTCATCTCCCCCCCCCCGTTCTTCGGGATCTTGGTTTACTGTCTCTAATTTCGAGCCGAGGCGAGGCGATGATGTCTTTTTTGGTGGTGCTTTCTTTCTTTTTCCCAATTATTCTCGTTCATTTGGACAGGTCAGACCTACTAGTCGCACCACCTGCTGGCGTCTTTTATGCCGCTCAAGGCGGCGCTTTTTTTGCCCCCCACTCCTGTGCTTATGTCAATTATCTTCTCCCCTTTGTGCCAAGACTGCAAGAATTCCCCCAGGGCCCCCGATCCTCTTCACCCAGGCAAGGCCCAATCCCTGTTCCACCTTCCGCTCGTAGGAATTTTCCCCCATCCCTTTTTTCTTTCCCTTTGAGGTTTCTTTGCGAAGGCTCCTCTCGGCCATTCTTTAAGATGTTTCTCGGTGTAAATATCCCTCTTGTCCCCCCCTTTAGACACCCAAGCCCTAACTTCATTGACTCCCCCCTCACTATCCCGGCCACGCGCGAGCTCCTGGACCTCTCTTTTGGAGAGTGATTCCCCCCATTTCCCCCCCTCCCGCGGAGTTGTGAAATCTGTCCTATCGATCCTTTATGCCAATTCTGTTCAGTTTCGTTCGATGGTTCATCTGCCCGATTACCGCATTGAGGTCAACTGCCTTTAGCCCCTCCGTTTCCCCCCCCAATCTTTTCCTTCTGGTTGCTCCGGCCCTCAGCCTGAGATGGCTGTCTCTGATGCTAACCCTCGCCGCGCCCCCGGAAGGGTCTTCGCCCCCTTCCTAGTTTTAACCCAATGAAATCTGCCCCCCCTTCCCCATTTTAGGTTTTTGCGCGACGGCGGACCAGGAACTAGCTGTCGTTTTTTCGCGGGCGCCTTTGAACCCTTCCCCACTTTTTTTCTTTTTTGAGTCTCTGTTCCTTCGCGATCCCTCCTTTCTCTTAGCGGTCGGTTCGACACGATCGCTTTTTCATTCACCCACTTTTTTAAGGACTGCCGCTCAAATCGAGCACTCGTTCCTTCGTCACAGGCAATTGTCAATCACCCCTATTTCGCCTTTTTCCCCTTTTCCTCTCCGCTTTTTTTTTTCTTTTTTTACTTTAGCACTATACGCCTAGGGCCCCCTCTTCCCGGGTCGACCACTTCATCTTGGCAAAAACCCACAACTCTGCATGGGGAGCACTCTTTCTTCGTTTTCCTTATGCCCCAGGCAATCCGCTTTTCTTCTTCCCTCACGCAATTTTTTTTTTTCACCTCCCGTCCCGTTTTTTTGATACCCTAATCGAGTATAGGCCGACGACGGGATAATTGAGTCTCTCTTGCAAGCCTGTCCTCAAGCTAGGGGGATTACCCCTGCGCCCGATACCTTTTCTTTCCTTTTTTCAGATGCAGTTCGACTTCGCGATGGAAACTCTCCGATGGGCGGTGCGACTTTTTTTTTACTTACTTCAGGCAACCCTTGAATTCCTCGAAAGATGAGGAGTTTCCCCCTCTTCGTTATGCGCCCCTTTCCGGACTTACTCGCCTGTGCAAGCTTATTGGATGAGGATGGATTTCTGATCTAACGAGAATTCGAGAAATGGCCCCCCCCCTCGTCTCAGAGGGGGCTCATCTCTTTTTTTTTTCCCCCGCTCTTCTATTTTGTTTGCCGTGCCGATGCTGCCCCTTAGACCATAATAATAGATGTTCGGTACCGGTCTCCCTTTGCGGCCGACGCCCCGCACACCCGGTTGAACGAAACGATAGGGAGTCACCACCCCTTCTTTGTTTCCTTTATGCTCGCGTTTCATGACACTTGTAACTAAATTGCCGGGCGTCCTTTTCCTTCCCTTTGCGATCCTCCGTTCCTGGATAACGTTGCGCAGGGATCCTATAGTCCTTTTTCACACTAGGAACGCTAATTTTTTTTTTTAGGCCTTCTTTTTGGTTGGAGTACTCAGGGATTAACCTACTTGTGCGCGGCGACACGAGCTTGATCAAGGCATGATCGGGAAATTTTCCGACTTTCTTCCCCAGCTCATCGTATAGGGTGTCATCATCTTTCCCCCCCCTCCCCCTTTCCCCAGTGTCATGAGCTTAAGTGAGCGAGCCGAGATGCGCGCGCATGAGCGTGATCGCCTCAGGGCCAGACACCTCGAAACTTCCCAGCAGTGGAGCTCCCCCTTTTCTGCTTATCGTGTAAAAGAACCCTCCCTCTTCGTTCCTATACCTCCGCTCGGCCTTCCGGCTTCGTCCGCAGCGATACGCGCGCTATTACGGAGTTCTCGAGGTCGATCGGCTTCTTCTCCGTCGCAGCCATTGCCTTTTTCTTTACTTTTTATTAACCTACATTATATATTTTTCTCCTCCCTCCAGTGTGTTTTTTTTCTTTCGAGATTTCCTCAAGAAGCCTAAAGACAATACCCGCTATGGCGGCAGCGGTATATTCGGACTCCGGCGCCTTTTTCCGAAGCTTCTTTGCCGAGCGCGAGGTATCTCCTCTTTAGAGCTCCCTAGGGGTAAATCCCTAACCATCCGTTTTTTTTTTTTCCGTAGACAGGTTTTCCTCGGTGGTCGGCCCGGGCAGGCTGCTAGGGTGTAGCCAGCTGATCGCATATCTGTAGATAAATGAAGCTTTTTCCTGACCCTTGTTCTTGTAGAATCCTGCTGTCCCCCCTTTCTTTCCGCTTTTTGCATAGTTCGCGCAGATAGTCCCCCCCCTTAACGGAAATGCACCTTTCGAAGTCTGCACTGCTTCTCATACCCATTAGATTTGATCTTGACCCGGACCCCTCCTTCTTGTCTCCCTTTATTCTTCACCTTTATTGTCTACCCCCTCTCCCTGTTCTTACCTTTTCCAGCCAGGATCTCTAGTCCAAAGGGTCGGATCGTTACGGCTTGGCAGCCGATATGACGTGATAATTCTGCTGGAGAACCCAGGGTTCTTCCGCCCAGGCACTTGCCCGACCCAGCACTTTTGTCGGCGCCGACCAAATGAGACAGAATCGTTGGAAGCAATTTTAAGGGCAGCTTACGGCAGTCCCTGTACGACTTTCCCGCGTCCCTCCGGCCCCTGTTTATCCCGCATTTGGCGTGCGAGATGCTTATGCCGAGCATTGAACTCGCCTAATCTCACAGTAGTAATGCCGATTGCCTCCAGGTTCGCTTGCCCCTACTTTTCCTTACTTTCTTTTCTGAGGGCAATAAGAGGGCCATTCTTTCCTTTTCTTTTTTACCCCCCATTTTTACCCCAAGTAGTGGACATTGTTTTCCCTAATGGATTGAAAAATGCGCGTATCATGTCACCCCTAGCCGGCCGATACCAGGTAGAACTTTATGCTCTTACTCTTCCTATGATTCGCGCAGGCGTGCAAATAATCAATTTATGACTCCCCCTTCCTTTTTAGTTACTCGATTTTACAATGGCCCCTGTATCGGTGAGAGTTCACCCCCCTCCTCCGGTCTTATACCTGTATCTCCACCTTCTCAATCTGATTTATCACCTCGTCGCCCATTACATATTTTTTTGCCCCCTACCCGGTATTCGACCGCGATGTGAGCGGCGACCATCTTTCGTCTTGCAACTTCAGGCCGCTCTCCAAGAGTTTTTTTTCTTGTGATCCCAGTGATTTGATCCGGACCATTGAAAGAACTTTTTTTTTTTTTTTTCTTTTTTTTTTTTTTTTCTCGTTATAGTAGACAAGTCCTAACATTTGTTTTTGATGTCCAACCTCGAGGTCGTGGCCACTAGCGGCGTCGTTGCTCTTCCACTAGCTCATCCAGAGCGGACATGGCTCCCGCGACCCAGCGACTTTTTTCCTTCGTCCTCGCATGCCCCCATCTCTTGTTTCTTCCTTGACGCCTGTTCCATTTTTTTCCGCGCCCTTCGTGCGATTTGTTAGCCCCCGATCGACTCGCTCATCTTCCGAATCCTTTCCCCCCTTTGGGGCTCCTTGATTGCAATCCCCTCTCTGTTCCGACCCCTTTCCCCCGTTCTAATCCTGCGTTAATCGGGCCGATTCCATCTTTCTCCAGAAGTTTTTATCCTCCCCGGAGGCGGATCGGCTGGACCTCCTTCCGCCGATCCCCTGGCTGTAGTTCCGTAGATTTTGCTGCTTTTTTCGCTGAGCTCGCGTACCTGGCGCGCTTATTCTTGATTTTCCGGTCAACTTTTTTTTCCCCTTTAGGTTGCGCTTTTTTTCCTCCTGTGACCTACGACCCTCGTTTTGTCCCCTGCATTTCTATATGCTTGCGCTATGACCGCGAGTTCGCCGTTATTTTTCCTTCGACCGCAAAAAAATTTCCGCGTCCAGCTGATTTTTTATTTAATACAAGCGCTAGGTCCCCTTTTTCTTGCCTGTTGAGACGGGATTCATGGAGATAGCCATTCGAGTTTCATGGAAGTCAATTGCTCGTTACCGTAAAGCCGCGCTGCCCCCGAGTCCGCCTTCCTTGAGCAGCAGCGAGCTACACCATTCGTGGTTAGGTTTTCTCGACTGTTGTCACACACACTTACTTCCCAACTTCCTTCCCCCCCACACCCCACCCCCTCCTTCCCCTCAGCGGAGTAAACCCAAGATCCACTCTCGATTGTCTCTATTGCCTGTCTCCCGACCCTCTGCACCGGTTCCCCCCGGTTGTACCGCGCTCCCCCTCCCCCTAACCCGCGTGCTCGCCAATTTTCTTTTTCCCGCTTTTTCTGTATACTTTTTGCTGGTTGCATTTTTTACCCCTTGACGTCAATCGCGCGAGTCACCCTTTGGTCAATCTCTTTCCCCTCTCGTTGTGTTTTTAGAGATGGACTTCCCCCTTTTTAGTTTCGGAGGCGGATTGATTTCTTCCACTTTTTGGCCTCCAAAATTACAACCCTCCGTCCCCCATCCCTCGCGCGGCGGGAAGTGGTTGGAGATGGCGCCTGTTTTTTCTGTTCCCCCCCTTTTTTCGATATCGGTTACACATTTTTCTTCCGTGCAGAGGTCGTGCTCCCCCTATACAATCGGCAGAGAGGGATCTTGGGTTTTACCTCCGCCTTCTATCTCTTCGGAGGGCGGGTGGGGTTTTTTTTTTGATTTAGTTTTAAACGGCGTCGGGTCATGTGCCACTTTTTATGTCTCCTCTTTCAGTCCCCCCAAAGAATGGTTCCCCTTATGGTTATGCGCGAGGCTTTCGCCCTTTTTCTGTCAGGAAATTGCGGCTTGGAAGCCCTCTTCACCTATTCGGCCTTTCCATGCTCACCCGTTGCCGTCTATAGTTGGCCTGCGCTAGGATTAATCCAATTCGTCCCTTGGAACGCTTGTCCTGGCTGGGCGGCGAATAAGTCCCTAATGTTTTTCATATCGCCGCTTTGTCTTCTTTAGGAACTTGAGGTCGGTCTTCCTTGCTCCAATCAAACGAAAAGGTAGGTGTCTGTTTCTTCTCTCCTAATAGACGTTCATGACGCGCTCGCTAGTTCAGTTTTGCGAGCCCCCTCTACGGGAAATACTGGGGTAATTGACGCCTCCTATAAGCATGTTTTCTTGGCTTTCCATTTCGAATGGGATCGGCCCAACTCCTACCCTTTTGGTATCCTCTAATAGAGGCTTGCAGGTTTCCCCCCCATTTGGGGAGGTACTTTTGACTTTATCTGTTTTTTGAGTCTTCAGGGACACACCCTTCTCTTCCCTTCTAGAACTGACATTGTCACCCTTTTTAACCACTATCCAGGGCCGGTTTCGGTCCCTTCACCTTTAACTCTTTCTCGGGCCCCGGATGAACTTAACTCATTTCTTTTGTCTTTTTCTGTGGATTACGCTCTTTGCTCGCCTACCTATGCCTTGCCGTTTCGCCACGACCGCCTTCCCCACTTCTCCCACTTGGGCGAAGGCCGGCGACTATAATCGAGCATTCAACTTCTTCTTCTCATGTTCCCTTTTTCCCCCTTCCTAGTGGCAGAGATTCCACTGCTGCCCTGATTTCGAAAGCTTTACTCCTCTCTTTTCGCGCCTCCCACACCGACGGTAGATCCGTTTCCCCCCAAAACTTCCTTTCTTCAGGGCGTACTTGAGTAGCGTTCCTCCTTCCCTGCCAAGTAGATTGATTCGCTGCTCTCAATTGATCCCTCCGATTTTTCTTTTTGCCGTCACCGATACAGCCATTTTCTTGCAAATTAGGCCCGAAGGGAATCTCGACCTGCAACGTTACAAGCCTGGGGATGACATGCCGTTACCTTTTCCCGGTCCCTTTCCCCCGTACTCCCCTTTTTCCCTTTCATGCCTTTTTGACAGCTAATGCTGCCGTTTCGCCATCAGGGGTGATGGCCCCCCTTTCCAAAGATTTTCGGCTTTGAGAATGTTGGGCCCTACTTCCCTCTTGGGCCCCCTCTTCTTCCCCCATCGTTCTATGAGGCGCTAACTTTCCTTTCATTTCTTCCAACTTAATTTACTGCCTTTCGCCATTCAGGATTCTTCTTTAGTCATGCTCTCATCTCTATCGCGCACTGGCCAAAGCTGGAGAGGGTTTTGCTCTTTCTTCTTTCTTCCCCCCCTCCTTGATAAGTGTACAGCGTCCATTGCTTCTGCGACCTTTTACATCCTATTTTTCTTCCCCGTTTTCTCTAATTGGCGGCCGCAGACTTTTGCTTTTCCTTTTTGGACCCCCTTTTTTCGAACAACCCTTTTTTCCCACCATCAGGGATTCACCGTAATCGTTTGCCCCCGGGTAAATACTCGGGCCACTTCCTGACCTTCCCTCGACCTTTCCCCGTGATCAAGGTAATGCGGCAGATGTATGGAGATTCATACACAATTACTTCACGAGAATTATGTCCCCACTTCTATGGCCCTTTATCCCTCCCTTTTCTTTAAATATGCAGTGAAGGTCTTTACGATCCTCCCCCCTTTTCAGGTTCTTTATTCTAGGGACTCGAGCGAAGAGACATCGCTATCCTGTTTGCTTCTCGACTCACCAGCCCACATGTGTCCTAGTTCATGCCGATCCCCTTTTTGAATCCGCACCCTTCACTACACCCCAGTTTGCACTTTTAAAGGGTCCCTCCTCTCTTCTTTCGAAGTTTCTCTTCATCATACTTACGGAGTATGTTAGGGTCTTACGGAATTGATCTGGTCCCCCGTCGGCCGGCTCTTCCCGCTCTCGCAAGTTTTTCCCCAGGATAAGTCGACTTTTTCTTCCTTTCTTTTCCTCCCCCTCTTCTCATTTCCTCATAGCGGATGATGCGTGAAGGCCTGCTCTGATTAA
>Ga0179593_1454429_pt1 | contig 38707 bp, 71 predicted proteins | sample CZODoug2_1_08_16_FD_185931 | JGI IMG/M metagenome (GOLD analysis project Ga0179593, IMG submission 185931) | Vadose zone soil fungal communities from Angelo Coast Range Reserve, California, USA - CZODoug2_1_08_16fungal (PacBio error correction) | ecosystem: Environmental > Terrestrial > Soil >... | reverse complement strand
CTGACTTCAACGTTGCATTACCACCACTGTTTGTCTTTTTCCTTCGAATGCCGTTGTTTCCTCTCTTGGATCCTTGCCAAGCCAGTCCCTCTCCAGAATCCTCTTCTCCACCCCCCAAGTTTCTTTTTCGCGTTTGAGCCCCGAAGGAACTTCCTTCTCTTCCGTAGGTCCCTGCCGTTTATCGTAAATTCGAAAACCCACCTTCCCCCTTCCTCCCCCCCGTGGTGCTAAGTTTGACGCGACAATCTTTCATCTGGTGGGTTTGTTTTAATGCTTCCTCTCTAGGACCCCCGGTGTTGCCTGGTTTGCGCTAAACTGAACAGACCTTCTTTGCTCGAGGAATTCTGTGGTGCCCGACAGGCGATCTTTCCCTGTTGGTTGGTTAAGGTAAACACCGGATTTTCTTCTAGCCTCTCTTTTTTCTGAACAACGGTGATGTACAACGTTCCCTTTCCCTCACGCTTCCCCCCTGGTGGTTCTTCCTCACGCGATCATCGAGATTCTCTTTTCTGCGCAGGATGCAGGCGTTTCAGTACTCCATCAATTGTTCAGATCCTTCTTTGTTCGCCCCCTTCTATGAAATCCCTGTGGACCCCTCAGTCCTTATCTGGCGGTGAAAGTGTTTTCTTCCGTCCTCCGGACAAGATCTGTTCCTTGGTCCGTTTAGTCCCGGATTCTGTCCTCCCGTTCGGGAGCGGTCTTTGGAAGGCCGCGCGTCAAAATCCCTTCCTTTTCCTTTCTATCCTGATTTCTCATTCTCCCCGAACGGCGGGTCGGCTTAGTTGACGTTCTTCCCGTAAATGAAGCCTTTTCTCCTGATGAGGCGATTTTTTTCCACTCGCGTCCACTTAATTTCCGGTTAGCGCTCTCCGTTTTTTGTTTCTTTCTTTCAGAGGAGGAGTGGCCCTTCTCTTTGGTGATTCCCCTCTTTTTACCTCGGCTTGATTTTTAATATCTCGTTAAGCGCTGTGTTGATTCGTCCCCTCTACACTTTCTGTCATCTCTGTTTGCTTCCCCCGACGCTGTTAGTGTCAATTCTGTTTCTTATCTCAATAATTTTTCTTTTCGCAAAGGTCCGAAGTGGCGTTTTTCCCCCCCTCGAATTTGATTACTATGGAATTAAGCCTTCCTCGCGCTCAGGGTCAGCTTCTTTCTCGGCTTTGAAGCATCTCCCCTCGCTTTGATTTTCATCTTTGCCGTGCACTTTTTCATTTTCCAGATTTCGATCGTTTCGGGAGATTGTCAGAGTTCCTTTTTTTTAGGTTTCCGTCGGCCGCTGACCCCCCCCAACGTTCTGAGTTTGTTCGCACTGCGCGGTCGGGAGTATTCGTCTTCGTGCGCCCTCGTTTTTTGTTCTACCGTCCTCGTTCGTCTTTCCCCGACTCCCACCACGATCCCCTTTTGTTCTTGGAGGGTTTCAAGTCTTTTTTCTTTTTTCCGAGGTCTCGGTCGAGAACCTGCCGACCCTTGTGCCGCGTTGGCACCCCTCTTGTCCTCCGGCGGGATTGATGATTCCTTTCGGTTTCCGACGAGTCACCTCCCGCGACCGGATTCTCCAGAGCAGTGTTCCGGCCACGTGTGTTTTTAGAACTTGCTCGTTTTTTGGCCTTCAAGCGCCGAACCATCAGACGAGCGTGTGTCCCCCTATCAGCAGTTCCAAGAGCCTTTCGACGCCAAATAGTGCTTTTCAGCTTCGCTGCCACGAATGGGCTTGTTGCCTGCCTCTTCTGCAAGCCGTGTTTCTTCTTTTGGTCGACCCCTGTTTTTTCGGGAGTGCCATTCACCACAGCCCTGTCTCGATACCCCGATCCTACCTTCTACGCGGTTTTTGATTCAGATTTCAGCCTACCCCCTGTTTTATCCCCCCCGTCACGAGCTCGCATGATTTTTCCGATTGCGCAACATAGTACCTTGCTCTTAGTCGTCGTTCGGTCCGTCCCCCTATCTATTTTTCTGCTCTCTCACAGCACATATTTCGTCTTTCTTCCCTTGTTTGTGATAGAGCCTCTCAAGGTCTCTACCCTCTAGAGTTTACTCTTTTTTTCCTTTTTTATTGCACCTTCCTACTTTGCGTTTCCTTAGCCCGCCATTTTTCCCGCCACTCCAGACGTGACACCCCCGTTTTTAAATTTTTTTCCTTTTTTTTTTGTCGTTTTCTTTTTTTGCTTCCCTATCCTTTTTCTCTTGTTATGAACGGCTTGTCCTGAGACCTTGAGGTCCCCTCTTTTGAAGGAATCACTTGCTTTCTTTTGTTTCATTGTTTTTATATATTTTTCTTCTTCTTTTTCCTTCCTTTTTTTTAACCCCCTGCGGCCCACGCCCCCCCTTCTCCTAGGGGTAGTCGCTTTGAACTGCCATGTTGTTTGACTGTGCAGACCGCTTCTTTTCTAGCCTACCTCCGGACCACCCCGGCCACCCCGTAACACCCTTCTGCGGCCGCAGGGAATTTTTCCGGTACGAGGGGCCCATGCCCTTTATTTTCCTTTAACCTCCATCTTGTCTTAATCCCTTTTTTAGACTACCAGTGGTGGTTGTTCCACGATGATTTGATTCCCCCCGGTTTAGGTTTCCTTATAGATACTTAAATCTCCCTTGACACCCCAGACGTTCTTTTCGTCCCCCCTCCCCCATCTTTTCCAAATGATTGCCTCTTTGATTTGGTTCTTCGACTCCAAACCTCCTCACAGTTTTTTTCGTCGACTTTTCCATCCGATTCTCACCTCCATGGCTTATCTCCTGGCGCCGTAGTGAAGCAACTAGTGTCGGGGTTTCCTTCTTCAGTCGTTAAATTCCTTCCGTGCCCACCCGTTCTCGACCTTTTCTCTCTTTCCTCAAAACATTCCTTCCATATGTTCTCCTATGGAGCTAAAGATGTACCTCCCTCCTGGATTTATTCCCTGAGACCTCCGTAGGCCTTCTCCTGCTCCGTCTTCTTTTTTTTTTAGCGATCACGTCTGAATTCTCTTTTTTGCCGTCTGAATTAATGTAGATTTTTTTTTCGAAACTTGCCGTTTTTCTTTTCCCCTGCCCCCCCTCTTTTCCTTCGACCCCCCACCTTGAGCCCCGCCGCCACCGCTATCTCCCCTCTCGTCAACATCCTATCGATTGACGGTTTTCCAACACCGATCTTTTTGACTCCTTCCTTCCCTCGTCGTAACTCTTGCTATTCCCCCCGTCTGTAGACTCAGCGTCTCACCCTTTGCCAGCCTTCCGGGCTTACACTTCCTTTTCCTTCACTTCTTCTTTTTTTTAGTTGTCTGCGCCTCAGTCCCGCCTACCACGGCTTTTTCCACTTCTTCTCTGGCACATGCCCACCTTAACATGTACCGTCGGATTCCCTTCTACCTAATGTTATCAAGACATTTTTTACTCTTCTCCCGTGTTGCAGCAGTCTTCCATTTTCGACCGCATTAGCCGAGCTCCCTTTCCTTCTGTTATGCACTAACCCCTTCTTCTTGTTCCCTAGGATTAGGCAACCTTTCTGACCTCACCTTACCGGTCAACCGTGCGGTTTCCTTGGCGGCCTTGGCCCTCATTTTCTACCGTCTCTTTTCCTGCACGTTCGACTGGCCCGACCTCAGCCTGGCCTAGCTCCATAGATGTTCTGTCTTTTAGGTAGAAATCGATCACCAGCCATTTCTTTTTCCATCAGTTCTTCCCCCCTCGGTTAACTTTTGGTCGTTAGCCTTCCGAGCGCAGTTACCCCTTCGTATTTTGATTTTGAGTTACAATATTTACGTGGACACGACGTTCCTCTCGGCATATACGTTTTTAGGTCCTTTTCTCTCCCCTTGAAACTTCCCACTCGTTTTGTCTTCCCTCCTATGACGGACGAGGTTTCCCATTCCTTCTCTTTTTTTTTTCACCTTGGCGATGAATGGGTTTCTCCTTTCTTCCAGGTGATTCCCCCCTTTTCGGGCCCATCCCGCCTGCCAGAAGTTCATTGATGCATCTTGGCATCCCACACCTTAGCTCCTTTGTTGTCCGTTTGGAGAGCCTTTTTTTTTTTTCCTTTCTGTATTTTAGCATGTCTCCGCCGGTACCTCACCCACCTTGGTTATTGCCTTGTAATGGAATTCGTTCTTGTCATTCCCCTCCTTTTTTTGTTTTTGATTCTCTTTTTCCTCTGATAAGTCCTTGCTTCACCACATTGGTTCTTTTTACCCTTTCCTTTTGTTCCTGTTCATACATGTGTACATCGGCCTCTCCCTCCTCCCGAAATCACGTCTCCCTTCAGCCGGTGTAGGACATAGAAGCCCTACAATACCTTTGAGTAGGATGTTCTTCCCTATTTTCGCGTTCCAATTTGAACCCCCCCCATCATCTCCCACCGTTGGATCAGCACCGGATCTTCCCTCCCCCTTCTTCACGTCTATGACTTTGCGTCACCCCGCAACGTTGTCAGGGTTCTGGTGGCTTGGAAAGACTCCTTTCTTGTGCATTCTCGCCTTTTCCTTTTTTTTCCATGACCTCGCACTTGTTTTCCCCTCTTTGGTGATCAAAGTCCCCCAATTACGCTTTACCGTCTCTGATCGCGCGTTTTTGTTTTTCACCGTAGGAAGGACCTGACCTCTTCCCCATTCTTAGGGCTTTCTACTTTTTCATCCTCCGGCCCTCTCGGAGAGCTATTTTCTAGGTTTATTTCCAGGGTCCCCGCATGCTTGTCCGAAGTCTTCCCCCTTCTTTTTGCCAAACATCTCTTCCCGCCCTTTGAACCCTGCCGGTCTCTTTCTTGCCGTTTCGCGTCCCTCTGCGACACCCCTCCTTCCCCCCCGTGAAGCTTTTTTGACGAGTCGTCTGCGCTTTGGCGGCTGACCAAATCGGTTCATGGAGGCTTTGCCTTCCTTTTCAGTTCTCTTCAGGTTATTTCATCATATTTAATTCATTCCAGTAGGGTCGGTGGTCTTTCCCCCTTTGCGATCTTTCACTGGCCCGAAGTTTTCCCCTTTTGGAGGCGTTCCCCAACTCTGCATCCACTTAACGTAGGGAGCACCCCCCCCCCCCCCCCCCCCCCCCCCCCCCCCCCCCCCTCCCCTTTGAATATTTTGGATGTGTTGTGCTTGAAACTAGAGGATGCGCAGTATCGTGGTTATCATGACCTTGGTACGACCTCCCTTAGGTCTTTGTTTCCTGTCCTTTTTTTTTCTTGCGAGATCGCATTTCTATGGGTAATCCTTTGTCGTCTCCTTGCTTTTCGGCGGAGCCCTTTGGGGTTTCTGCTTTTTAACCCAACCTTTCGTGTCTCCTTTCCGACGTGGCGGGTGTCCACCCCCATCGTGCACGTGGATTCCTTTGCTGGTCCATTGACTCCTCTGGCTCGCAGGTCCTGTTTTTCCCCTCCTTCGGGGCGCTTCCTCACTTGAGGCCCCTTCCCTTTTGCCTCGCTTACACGTATTTCTCTTTTTTTTTTTTCTGGAGATCTTACCTGCCGTAGCCTTTTTTTCTTTTCTGTCACGACGTTTTCACCCCCCACCGAGCTGTCGCATCGAGTCCCTCTTCTCTTTTCCGACTAGTGCGTCCAAGAGTCTTTTGGCTCCGTACACCCTCGACTTTCGTCTGAGCCCCCCTCACCTCCTTCCCATTTCTTTCATGTCTTGAGGGTCTTTATCCCCTTTTAGTGGTTCCCCTGTTTTCCTCTTCCTACGGTATGATCCCCCTTTAAGTTTTTCCCCTCCCCCCCGCGTTTCCCAAAAAGAAGAGGCGTCATGAAGTTCCGAATTCTTTTCCCTTCTTTTGTGTTACGTAGAGCATTACTCGCAGTCCGGCGAACCCCTTTCTTGCTTTACTTCCGACATCGTGGGTTTAGACTGCTTTTTTTTCCCTCTCACCGTCAGTGTCCCACCATTGCTAAAAGACGACGCAAAACTGAATGTTGACGCAGGATTGTCATCCGCCTTGTTCCCTGAGGGATCCCCTGTTTTTTCAAGACAGGCCAGCTCTCCCCTCCAAGATGCAAAGATGTTAGTCCCCCTCTTTGTGGTCGTCTGATAGTAGATGATGTCTCAATGTCATTCTTGCAACGTCTCTATTTCTTATGGCTGATGATCCTATATCTATTATCCGACTTTTTTCGCCCCCGGTTGTTGTTTCTGCGTGGTCTCAAATATTTTCACCCATACTAAGCGCTTCCCCTTAATCTTCCATTCGATATTTTACTTTGCCTCCCTCATCGCTTGCTGAGACCCTCCCACCATCTTTAACCGCCTTTTGCCTCCCTTTTATAGGTCGCTTCCTTCTTCCAACCTTGTGCCTTTGTCACACGCCCTTTCTTTCCCCTGCGGGACCAAGAATTTCATTTGGGATTCGTAGGAGGTTTGAATTCCCATTGTTTTTCTTTGCGCGCCGCTTTCCCACGTCATTCGCAAATGTAGGTCGTCCAGCATGGCAATGAGTCGACGGATTTTGATCTTCTTGCCCTCTTCTTTCATCAAATCCTTTATTTCCCCTTCTTCCGCCCGTGCGTGGGGCCATCTTATTGGGTCAGGTGTCGGCCTTTATTCCCCTTATACCCCTTTTTCTACTCAGACCCCGGAACCAAGACTCCTTAGACCCTCAGCAGGCCAAGCCTATTGCCCTCGTTGAGGTTTTATGCGCAGACTTCCACTCCTTAGACCCCCCCCGTTTGTTCTCGCCAGAACCCATCTTTCAGACTTCTGGGCTGATCTCTCGACGTCCCTCTGACACAGATTTTGTTGTTTTCGGTATGGCCCCGTCGGGCCACTGGACCCGAACCTCGGACCCTTTCTATCTCCCCTTCCACCACCCCCGAGTCTGTGCAGTCGTAAGCTTCGATCTTCCAAAGCGCGCTTTGCTGTATGGCCACGCACTTCTTGACCTTTGCATCCTTCGCTGACGTCCTCTCCCTTCTATGTTTTCTTTTCTGTCCCCCTTTTTCGCTTTTGAATTTTCCTCCCGTCGTCCCTTGCCCACACAGGGTATTCCAAACCCCCCCTGGGTCGCCGTAGCCCCCTCCCCTTAATTCTCCACCTTTTTTCTCCCATCGCGAGTCGATGTAATTTGACTTATCAACTCCCGACAGATGTCCAGTTCTCTTTTCCCATTTTAGTCCCCCCTTCGTTTCTACCACCAGACGTATCCTCCCGCGTCTTGTCAATCACACTTCCGTCACAGGCGTTTCCCCTGCCCCATCGAGTTTAGTGTATTCTGCCTTTCTCTACTCCGCGATCAGTAGTTTGCCCCCCCTGCGGATATACCCGTGAACCCCTCCAAGGCCCGACCACGACCGGCCTTCTTGCCTGAGACCCAGGAGTCCCCTACGCGTCCTTTTTTGAATTGCTTTTCCCTTCCTGCAATAGTTGACCCTTCTTCGATCCCGCCTACTGCGATCGCTGTGTCTTCTGCAACCCCTTCTTCTTGTCCCGAGTGCCGGACTGCCACCAACGGGTTTCCCGCCGATAAAGGGACCCTTTTTTTTTGTCCCTGGCTTTTCATTTTTGGCCCACGCATTATCTGAGAGGCCTTCTTTCGCCGCGCCTGGACAGACTTGTTTCTGCGATTGTTCTTTTTTGGCGACGCCCTTTTTCAGGGGTCCTGCGTGGCAGTGCCTATTTCCCGCTTCTGAACCGCCACCCTGGTTCAGCTTCCTCTCTTTTTGAGCCGTACCCCACCTCGGCGTTTCTTGGTCACCCAAGAGCGAACTTTGGGCTCCTTTTGCTCCTAGAACTTAGATGCATCGATCCCCCAACTTTACTTTCGTAGATCAACCCTTGCCCATTCACGAGTCTTTTGTTCAATCGCAGCTTTCACGAATTTTTCTAACTTATATTTTTTCGGTTCCCCTTTTTTCGAGTTTGAATGCTCCCTTACGACTAGGAGCGACCCTCCTTGCAGGCAGGTCCTCTTTTCTCGAGTGTCCACTTCCGATCCCTTTTGGTTTTCCTTGGAGGTTGTTTGATGGCTTTGGTATCCCCCCTCTGCCACCGGCATGATCCTTACCCTCCCACCCTTGGGTAATGAACGGTGTCCTGTTTGCTTTTAGTCCATCGATTTTGCCTCCCTCTTTTGTTAGAGATGTTTTGCTTGATTCCATGACACTTCCCCCCCCCAGTTTTTTTTACCGGTTTCTTAATTTTAATTTTTCCATTCCCTGGTCGACCCAGTATCAGAGTATTTTCCCCACGCAATCCTCCCGTGTTCTCTTTTCCATCGACGTTTTTCAGTCAAATGACTGTTCTATGGTTTCCTCCTTTTTCCGGGCTTTTTCCCTTGAACCCCTTCATCTAAACAAGGTTAATTTCAACACCTGGCTCCTTTTTTTCACCAGTCGTTTCTCTTTTGATGCGACTTCCCTCACTGTGACTTGTGGCTTGCTGTTTATCATTGCCCCCTCTTCTTGAGTCCGATGACTCCTCGCGTCCGCAAGGCTGCTTTTCGTTTGCCTCCCAAGTCCACCTCTGAGGTGTCCTGATCGAGTGTTTTCTAACGTTTTTTTGTACAGTCAGTCGAGGCCATCTTTATGGGCTTGCCCTTCGACACTCAATCGATGTGAGCCCATGCGCGATGGTTCTCCATTCCTACTTACGGACATCCGACCCCCCCCCTCATCCGATCTGGGTTGGAAAACCCCTTTTTCCCCCGCCACTTTTCCTATGTTCGTTATCTGGGGTCCCCCGTGTGCGTCCGTCATTTCCACGTCCTTTTTGATTTTGCCTCTGTTAACGCGCAGTTGCTTCTCTCGTCGGCTCGTTATTGCGTTGCGACCTGGTTCGTCCGCGAAGGAACCTTTTCACCCTTCCGTTCTTTTTTGGTTCTGATGTTCATTCTCCCGGTAGGGTCGGGTCGTTCCTGTTCCGTCTCTCCGCACTGCTCGTGGTCTCCCCTCTGCGGTTCCAAAACCCAAACACCTGACCCCCATTGCCAAATGAACCAAGCAGCATTGCACACCTCCGTGTCTTCTACGGTCCGACCAACTACCCACTTCAGTCACCCTTATCTCAGATGACACCCCCAAACGGTTTTTACCACAGAAAACGCCAAGAACCTCCAAACCACCAACAACATCCCACACCAAGATTCTCCTTTTATCCGGACTAACACAACACAAAGTGTAGTTCAAAACCCCCGTGATTGCCCGTTCTTCCCAATTGCCAAGTACTAAACAACCAGCAACTAACACACGACAACAACCTTACAAACTCTCTGCAGAATCCGCTTACAGAACAACCTTCCACCTAACCCCCTCTCCCATCACGACTTTGAAACTCTCCACACTAGCCAAACACCCGCCTACTCCTCGCAAAATTGACCTCCTTAGTACACTCAAAAAAAAAAATAAAAAAAAACACAAACCCACCCCAACCACAAAAACACAACCAAACAAAAACAAAACAACCATCACCCCCGCCACAACACATCCTCCCTTTGTTGAGACCCCTCGTGAAGCACCACACCCCAATCTTTTCTTTACCCCTACCAAACCCCGCACAGTCACAACCCGCACATGAACTCCCCTCTGTTAGCTGACCAACCACGAGACACACCCCACTTTCCCCTTTCCCCCCCTACGGCCCATTTTTTCACAATCGAGTACCAGACTGCCTAAGCTTGCACACCACCACGAAAGAAAAAATTTCCCTCCTTTTTCCAGACCGGCCTGGCGCCCCACTTAAGGCCCATCCTCATTTATTTTTCCTAAGTGGCAATTACCGCTTGCCCCACAACCCCCCTTCCCTCTTATTTGACACTTTCACATTGAGCCGTATCCCAATCTAACCGCCTAGCTTCATCGAGTTTACGTTTGCACAACAACCAATTGATCCACGAAACGTCAAACCTCCCGCCCACCCGTAGACAAACCACACCAACACACGCCCCACCATTTTGCTCCAAGCCCCCGCCCCCAAAATTAAGACGGCAATGATTTTTTCCCTCCTGCAAGCCACCTGACCCTGAGAGACCTTACCTACCCTCACACCACCACACCCTACAACTCCTCTTCCAGAACCACAATACGACCCTCCCCCACAAACCGACATCAACAAAAACCATGAAACCCAAATCAACACACGATCAGTCCCCCCCTATTCTTTCACCTCTGACATCGGGTACCAGTCCACCTTTTTTTTTTTTTTTATGAGATAAACGAATTTTATCAACGTGAAACTCACAGCCCCTTAACTGACAGACAACACTCCTTTAGGCAACACAACCACCCCCGAGAAAGTTAACATGACTTATATCCCGCAACGACTGGCCCCTGGAAACCTACCTTAGAGCGAACTTATTCCCACAACTTTGCCCATCACCGGAACCTCTTCACACTCCGAAACCTGCCACATGTTCTTACACTCCCCATCGCGAAGTTCCTCGACAACACGTCGATGTTTCGTCTTTTCGGTCGCGACCCCAGGCGGGCAAAACATGTCGCCCTTCCATCAACAAACACCAAACAAACCGCCCCCAGAAAACACACCCTCCACCACCATAGATTGACACCTATGGAAAAAGTCCACTCACCCGTTTCATTGGGACACCCCCAGACACACGCCCACTTTCCCCCCGCACATCTCTGCCCAACACACCACCCCCAACCACCCCACCAAAAGCAGACACACTTCCTGTATCACCGAACAATCCCCCCCCCCACGCTCCGCCCACACAAGACCCGCCACCCCCACCAAAAAGACCACCACCCTGACACTCATACTGACACTCCGCGCCCCTCTTGAGTAGACGCCAGAGACACAAGTTCGCGCGAATCCCGTCCATAACCCCACCCCCCACACCACCCCCACGTGCCATTTACAGCCCACCCCACACCACACACTAGCCTGCCAAAACTCACGTATCCTCCACAGACCCTTTGATAGCACGAGTCCCAACACACGCACACACACCCATTACTCCCAAAAGAACAATAGCAACGTTGCAAAATTCCCCTCTTCTACACCTCCCTCACAGATGTAGTAGCCAGAAAACTGAAGACACACCGGGCACCCCACACCCTTATGAACTACAGTAAAACTCCCCTCCTCTGTCCAGCTTTCCCCCCCCCGAACCCCAACCGAACACCCCTAACAAAACCACTGTTCTTTCCATTAGACCCCCATATGCAGGAGCCCAAACCCCCATTCAGCCCCACCCACGCTGCCCGCTTTTAACAAACGACCACCCCAGACACCACGCCCAGAAGCCCCACCGAAAAAACGAACTGAAATACCATCGTACTTCCCCCTCAACCCAGTGCAAAACAAACGTGCGTATACGACCCCTCCCCCAAAGTTAAAACGAATTTTTTCCAGAAACACCGACCCCCCACCAGGCCTCGGTAACACAGACCAAACTCTTCATCCAACGAAATCGACGCTCGGCCACAAGTGGCCACGATACCCAGCATCTTCCTTACCTAGATAGTGTCTTTTGCCCAAAGAACCGAATTTGTGTCCCACCACCCGTCTGGATAGCGAAACAACCAGCTCTCGCTCCTCTTCCGACAACGAGATCGTATTAGGAGACCGATGCTGCTGCAAGTACAGTCACACTTTTTTCCCCCACAAAAAACCATGCTGCACCATCCTAACTGCCCACAGCACAAGGACGCAACACTGTGTTTTCCAGGCCCCTTGGCTTCGCCAACTGTCAACTCAGGTCCCCAAAATGTACCCATCGCGACGTCACTTTTTGTATCCACAAGACTAAACCTATTTCCCTTCTCCCCCTCATAAACCCCAACCTTGAAAACAAACACGCACCACCAAAGCTTCCGTCCACACACCCCAACACCAGGTCAAACTTACAAATGAGCCGAGAACCACTTTTTCACAAAACCACAACACCATTCTTGACTATAAACACCACCCACCGTACAAAGCAGAAAAATAAGACTAAACCACCACCCGCACCCCAGTGATCATCCCTAAAAAACCACGGTTTGCAATGCCTATCTTAACACCATGACTTCGCTTCCCCGAATTCTTGATCGCCGTTCGGACCTCGCTTACCGCCAAAACATTATTTCCTGAATCCACAAACACAAAATCCACACCCACAACACCCCAAAAAAGCCCCCCAAGCCACCTATTTCCGAGAACAGAACAAACCAATAAACAACACAATGTTTTTTTTTTCAACCCCGTTCTTCCCGCGACAATCCATCGACGTCCGCACCTTAAAAACAATAACCTCACCCCCCTTCCCCCATGCCATAGGTTCATGCAGCGGCAACAACCGACAATTTTTTTTTCCCTTTCTCCTTGTAATGCCTACCCGCATCTCTAATTCCCAGCCACTTTTTCCTGCCAAAACCTGTAGCTAAGACCCAGACCTTCCCTAGACACCCCCCGCGCCTGAACGTGCGAAACGCAGACCCCACGAACCGCGCCCTCCAACACATTTCTGACATTTTGAAACTATTCTCACACCCAGTCCCCTCCCCTTATATGCATCTCCCCCCACCCCACGCCCCACCCACTTTTTCTACATAACTACACGACACCGTCAACCACACCCACCACCACACCACTCCCCTGACACACAAGACAAACGACCACCCACATCACACCCACTGCCCCAAACCGCGCCACCCCCTCTCTCACAACCCCAAGCAAACTCCCCCTCACCAGTTTTACAAACCCATCTATCCTATGTACGCGCATACTGTACAAAAATCAAAACCCACAAAAAGTACCACAACTCTCCCAGCCAGGTCCTGCTATCGTCCAATAGCCGCTCGTTCAACGGCCATGCTCCTCCAAAAAACATCGAATTTTAACAGAGCCTCAAACACACCCTACCCACAAACCCCACCCCCAACCCCTACCCCTCCCACCCAACCCAGCACCAACCCTCACCCCCACACCTTGCGAACAACAACCAATAAAAACTTGGTTCAAAAACCCAATAAGAACAACCTGAATCCCCCATCGCACAATCCGAGTTCTCACCCCCACCACTCTGTTAAGGACAATACCGAAGATCTTTAACATCGTACCGAACGAAATCCGAGTCTTTAAAAACCGAACCTTTAACGGAGTCCTTTTCGGTCACCTCTCCAAGGCCCAACACAACCGCCACACAACCCCGAAAACCATTTTTCAACTTGACCATTTTCGCCCCCCAATCACTTTATCCCCTGCCGCTCACAAGCAAAACCACTAATTAACACACTGCACCCCCAAACCACGCCTCTCACACAAACACACCCCCCCCCACACCTATTTCTCGTTCTAACTAAGAAACAAAAAAACTGTTGCTAAACCTCGCCTCACCTCCACTTCCGCTGAGTCTCCACCCCACACAACCCATAAACCAAAATGTGACCTAAACACTCCCCAAACACGCAACCAACACCACATATGAACCTCCAACCATCTAACCCCCCCCACTCACTGAAAAAGTCTTAACGCACCGAAACAAAAACAGAACAACACACCCCCAGACTTTCTTGCCCACCAAACAACACCAAACAAACAACCCAGTTTTCCCCATCCCAAATAAAAACAAACAGGGTTTTTGTCAACGACAGCCCCCAGTGCACCACGTTTTACACCCCTCCAAAAAAGTTGCCACCCGCCCCACTTGACAACCTCGAACAGAGAACACCCCCCACCACTCGAAAAATCTTTAAAAAAATTCCACTTCACTCTTCTTCCAACGGCCCCGAACCACAGACACAAAACATTCGGACAACCCATCTCACCCCCATCACCCTCCAAGTATGAACCCCGCAGAAAGCCCCTTCCCAACCATCCCCTCCCCACTCACATCGACGCCTCCTTCTTTCAAGGACACAACCGACAGAAACCACCCGGAAAGGAAACACAACAAACACTCAGATCTCCAGAATACGCCATGCACAATTTTCAAAAACGCACTTGCACTTGTACGAACAGAACCTCACTGAGCTCGTTTTTCCAACCACACTAAGAAAAACCACGGTGAAGAAAATAATAACACAATTAGTCTGACAACCCCTACCATTAAAACCGAACAGCCTTTTTTCGCCCCCACATTGTCTCTTCCCTAATACCCTCGAAAGCACAGGACTAAGTCGCCCCCTTCTTACCTTTCCCCTTACTGAACTTTTCACACCTTGAGCGAACCAAACAACCCATGCCCTTCCACGAGGAAGAAAAGAATATCCCCCAGCACACACCCCCACCCTTTTAAATATGAACCCCCACCCAGCCGTTGTTATAACACCACAAAAGTCCCTACCCCTAGCCTCAAACAACACCCAACATAGATTCTTTTCTTACTCAATTCTCTTTCATTGCGATTTCTTTTTTCCCCTTCATAGTCTGCGATCTAAAATTTCCTATTCATTTTCCTCCCATCATCACATCGCCGACGGACAAAAATCTCCTAAACCCGCCCACAAAAGGTCTTAGCTCCCTGACCGCCCGATGGACAATCCCAAATCTGAGCCTTCCTTTTTTCTTAGTGATCGTTTTTCCGGCAAGAAAGCGCCGACACGCCCCCATCACCCGTCCCTCCCCACCCCAGCAGGCCACCAACCAAACCTACACGCACCCAACTTCCACCCACAACAACACCCCGCGTCCACTAAAGCACCCCACATACTCACACCTCCCCCAACGGCTGGATACCACTATGAGACCCCTGACGTACACCTTTGCGAAAATTTTGACGCTACTCTCACTCCCACTCATAACAACTCTTCTCCGGCCCAATTCTTTAATACCAAGCGATCCTGACTGGACAAATTGACGCCCCAACCCAGGACCCCTCCACCAAAAACTTTATTCTTTCTTCCCCACGTTCTAAATCCCTTCCTTCTTTTGGATACCCCTGACAAAACCAGGACTACTTTCACACCTGCATCCCTTTTTTCTCACCACAAATCCACGAAATGCCGCTGTCCCAACTCCTTCAAAGCCCCCCAAATGCACCTCAGCAATGAGCGACCGGATGAGCAGCTCCCCCCTCTGCCTTCCGCTCACGCCCCCCCGGCCACCCGCCCCCCGTAAGCAAAACACCAAACCCAACACACCCAACCCATTCACCCACCAAGCATCTCAGCATCGAAAAAACATTCAACCAAACCTCCCTGCTCCCTACGACTTTTTCCGCATGCACAAAATGCAATGAAATTCAACTTAACTTACTTGCACCAGGCTACACCTGATTTGTCCTAAATTTTAAACAAGACCCAGCGAAAGGGAGATGCCGCATTCCTTCTCATTATGAGTAAACAGCAAGAACGACAGACCTTTAACGCAGTCCGTGTAGCAGACCTTCGTGGGCGCTGTCACACCACCCACTAATTTTACAACGGTTTCCCGATACAACTCACCGGCCCGCGAACAAACCACCATACAAACCGCTGCACCGCCTCAGATTCTTTTCACAACCCCCCCGCACCACACGATCGCCTTAAAAACATGAAAACTTATACCCAATAGTGACTTTACAATTGACTAAGCAGTCAAAGAAAAAACCGGAATTCTTCATTTCCTACCACCAAAATCGATAAAAGACCTACTAACAGCAGCTCCCCCTTAGCACTCTTTTCCACACCCGGCCCGACCCCGACCAGAAAACAAAGGTAATCTGAACCGCACCTCTCACTAGCCGAAACAGAAGTAGGTCCATCCCAACTTTCACTGTTAACCCCCCCGTAAAACAACACAACAGCCCCGAAACCACCACCATTCCACCACACGTTCTGCAGCCCTTTAACGTGAATAGCACGTCAAACGCACTCCAATCCGCAGTACAAACACACATGCAACCCCTTTCTCTTTCACACCCAACAACTGCCGAAAAGCACAACAAATCCCCTAGGACTGCACAGCCACCCCCCGCCCTCAAGTACAACAATACTCCGTCACCACCCACCCGGCGTGTACCACGTAGGTCACCGCGCCCCCATTGCAGCAACGCCCCCACAATATACCACTTACTCTTCAAATAGCCCGAAAACGCATCCACTACCTCCTCAGAACTCCCTTCACCACACCACGGATCCGGCACCATACCTTCGCATCCCGTTTGTCTCCTCCCACCCCCCTTTGTCCCCCCCTGAAACTCAACCGACCCACCCTGCCTCCCTTTTTTTAAAACTTATCCCCCCCCCCCTCCTCACATCGCCGCCCCCGCCCCTATACCACCTTGAACAATTTCCTTCTTCACGTTTTCACGGACCAAAACGAAAACTGTTTCACATCCTTCGTGCCGCGCAGCCCAGGCGACACAACACAATTGAAAACGTGAAGCCCCCATCCGAACACGGCACCAAAGAGCAACCAATCTCTCAAGTAAATTACCTACTTTTTGAAGAAACCGTAGAACGGCAACTTTCTTCTTGATACCTGGCCCACAGTTTTATTGACAGCACGTATTTTTTTTCCCTCGAAAGTAGTGTCAGTCTGGTATGAACCCTCGCCAAGACCCAAAACAAAAGGGTGAGCGCAGCGCGCCTTTTTACTGTAGTAATAATCCCCCCACCCATCCTTTGATTTTCTTTTCACATCGTAAAACTGCACTTGCCGCGACGCGTCCCCAAAACCCATCCTTGCACCCCGCTGATTTACCACGCAATGACACCCCTCAAACAACCAAGAAAAATTTATCGAAAATCATCCGATGCCACACACCCCCCCCACCCCCACCCCCACACATACAAACGCGACTCGTCTCCATCCTTCTGCCGACAAAGTGCATCTTCTACGATGGCCCAAGCCGACGTAAGTGTCAGAGATTGTGGTTTACGAGCGGTCTTTTTTCACAACGTCCCTATTTCGCCCCGTGCCGCTCAGCGCTCCATCACGAAAAACAAGCCCCAACAAAAACAAACCCTTTTCCGACCGCCCCTCCCACATGCACCTTTCCTTTTCCCCGGACAAGCAATCTCCCGACAAAGAGACAACCAAAAACAACAACCCCCGCCAAGTTTTTTTTGGCTTTTCCTTGTGTCCGATGGTGGCGGTGCTCTTTTTCTTGGGTTTTGTGCGCGTTGGTGGGTGGGTGGGCGGTTTTAGGTGTGGTTTTTCTGGGCCGTGTGGATACGAGGTGTGCCCCCCGGGCGCTGTAGTTACGGGGGGACTTGGATGATGGGTCCGTGGAGGTTCCGAGTTAGTTGACCTTTTTTTTTCTGGGGTGGTGGGCGGGGTTGTGTGTCACTTTGTGTGGGCGCGGGTGGGTTTTCTATTGTTGTTGGGGTGTTGTGTGACCCCTCGACCCATTAACCCCCCTAAAACAAAGGAATGAACAACGCACACCCCATCGGGGACACAAAAAACAAATTAGCCTTTTCCCTCCCAGCGTTCCCCCCCCCGTAAGTGCACCCACTCCCCCGCATAACCCGGCGCATTCACCAAACACGCCAGTTCCCTTCCATCCCCTCACCGGCACCTTTGAACTCGAAATTTAAATGTTTCAAAGTGTTTTGTATCAAAAGAACAAAAACAGGACAGTGAATGTATTGTCTTTTTTCCAGCACCCATAGGAGCTTAAAAACCCCACATGGCCCTGTCCGAAAAAAAAAGAAAAAACAACCAGAAAATGAACTGGAACCCAGACCAAAGGATGAGCTTGAACCCACAAATCCTTACTCACCCCCCGTTGAATGCTCACTTGATAATTCAAGGACCCAACCCCCTTTTACCCCCCACCGCCCTTTTTATGACCAACGAACATCCCTCACGCCCGCGTTCTGACAACAGCCTCCCCGTTCATTCTTCTCCAATCAACACACGTCGGGTGGCAACCACCCAAAGCACCAGCCTGAAACGCGTCTACACAACACACCCGCTGAACAAGACACCCAAAAACCCAAGAGCACGTATCGAACTATCGTTCACAGGCACTCACTTCAACCACAGCAAAGAGGCCACAAGATTTTCATTTCTTACCTACACGCTTCCCCATATACCACCTCCCATCTTCCCCACACATAAAACTCATCCAATTTTTGGTCGTATAAAGTTCAAAAAAAAAAAAAAAGCGAAACCTTCAATTTTTTACCACCACAATGGTCTTCTTCCTCCCCTTCCCCAACCGACCACACAGCGCCAACCCACTCTCCAGTTTCACCACCGGCAATTGCGGCGAGTCTGACCACACGTCGTTTAATTCAGTCCTACCCCAGACAGCGAAGCGCCCTTAACCTCATGCCTACGTTGCGCCCTTTCACCCTAACAATCACACCAAGCCCCCCCCAACCTTTCTTTCCCACAGAACACTTTTCTCGAGGGACACCAAAGGCCTTCATTTCCCAAACCTTTAGCTGACTACAGGGGCTTTTTTCTTAGACGACGAACCCAATTATAATCTCCCGTAACGCCCACCTTGCCCAGCAGCCACAAACAGACCCAATAACTTTTTTCACCCACCAAACCACCAAAAACGGAGCCAATGCCCCTCCACACAACACAACAAATGTACAGCCGCACAGGCAACAGCACCTCTACCCAAAAAAACCCAAACCCACAAAAATAAACAACCGTCTTACTTCCCTACCAGCAGCGAAAAACATCAGATCAAGATTCCCTGAAATCAGTCCCGTGGACACCCCCACACCCACGCCCCACACCTTTCAACCCACAAACCCAAAACCGGCCCAAATGATACAACTACAACAACGAACAAAGAATGCTTCCAAACGAGAATTCCTTTTTTTAGTTCGTTTTCAAACGCCTGTTAGTCAAAATACCTGATAAACCCTTCAGGGACAGTTCAGGCTGCACCCAAATACATCGTCACCGAGGACCCCCCACAAGATTTGACCCCTCCTGAAACCCCTTCACATTAACAAAAAATTCACAAGAACCATTCAGTTAAGACAAAGAGACAACCCACTTTTCCAAGCTCACGCCAAACCCCACAATCACACAAAGCCAGAAAAAAAAAACCTCAGTATCAGCAGGATGGTAACGGAACAATAGTTTTCAAAATGCAACCGCAACGCCCAAACGTTAGCTCATCACCCACTTCAAACATGTCACAGAACGCCCCCCACACCGACACCAAACGCCCTACCCCCCTACTACAACAGACACCCCCACTCATCCTTCCCCCCGTCCCCACACAAACTAGTTCACAACCCCCTTTGTTTCATTATTCTTTGAGCAAAAACCCCCCTACAGACAGTCGTTTGACACCCTTCTTGCCCTTTTTCTCGACAACACCCCGAAAAAACCCCACACCCCTTGCACAATACTTCAAGGACACGAAAAGTGACAATCCACGACTCACGCACGATCTCCCCCCAGTAACACCTCCGCGAACGGCACCCTACCACATTCCACCACAGTCCCAAGCAGCCACCAAACCAACCTTCAGCCTTTTCCACACGCATCGCATCCGAGGTTACCGGCCACACACGAGACTCCTCATTACGGTTTTTTCCAAACTCATCGCTTTTGCCAAACCACACCAACCCCCCCCCACCCCTAAACCTTTTTCGGCTACCCTACCCCACGCAACCCCCCCTTGTGTTCCATCCATACCCAACTTCTACCCCAGAAACACCCCCAGAAACCGCCGCCCCTCCAAGACACCGCCGCGGCTTTCCTCAACAAAGCAGACAAAGCAAACCCCCCCACGAACCCTACACACCCAAACTCAGCACGCAACCCCCAAAGGTTTCTATCTCGAAGTCTAAACACATCTTCCCCACAAAACCTCCTTCCCAAAGCTAACGAAATACACAATTTAAGTCAAAAACCCTATATTACCGCCTTCTACAGCCCCCACACCAACTGCCACAGCGATCTCCACACATATACAACCAACCCCCCAACTCTCATCTCCTAGGTAGCCAACCACGCGTCCATCCTTCCCGCTACTCGACTACACGCAATCGCTTTAGCATATCTTTACACAATGACAACCAACCACAAACCACCAAACCCAAACCACGGCATCGCACCAACACGCCCACTCCTTTACGACCGAATTCACAATAACAAAGCTCCCAATTTGCCCCACAATAATTATACAAAAACACCAGAGAACACCGGCCTTGCTTCTCTGGCACCTTCCCCAGGCAACTACTGAGGCGGTCTAAATAATACTTTTTGACCTTCAAATTACCGCCTCGAATCAACCCTCAAAAGTGAATGTTAACCAGTGCCCCACAAACACACCACCCCCTTACCAGTTATGACACCTACAAGAGCCCAAACTCAGACAGACACCGAACAAAAACCGACCCAAAAACCCCCTCAACACACACACACCCACCCCCCCTCCCTTCAGAAAATCCGCGACAAAAAATGCCAATAAAATGAAAGCACTACCGCACCAAACAATGACTCTCTTTTCCCCCAAACACAAAGCTAAATGTAATCTTGACTTACCCCCCACCAGGACCCAACAGACCACAACAACCCAAGGCACCACGTTTGACCCCAAGTCTTACACCTTAGTCCTTTCAGCCCACCAGCCAATACACTAGATATTCCTCCGCTTGCCCGGACTTGTCAGCCAACACACCCCTAACCCCAACGAGATCGAGCGACCAGACGCCCCAAGACAAACAAAGAGCACCACCCCTGACTCGCCAACACCCACTACATAGAAACCTAAACAGCTCCAAAACTCTTTAATCCCCTCACATCAACCAACCACACCCCCCACACATCCCCTATAGCCAACACACACGACCACAAAACCAATAGACACTCGAACACAAGACAACCACAACACGGACAGAAAAGACAAACCCAAAACAGAAACCAACCACCACAACGCAAGCGAGTAATAGAAAGCACCAAACTCTCACAAAAAGAGACAACAATCACAGGCGCCCAACCCCCCCTCACTTCACCCCAACCTCGACTCGGACACAACCACTCTCATTACCCCTTTCTTAACAACCTGCACTCCCCACACATAAAGGAACAACAAATTTTCCAATCCCCTTTCCAAAGTCACAAAAACCCCCCCCCTGGTACTTTCTGAGGCTAGTGCGCAAACTACGACCTAACATTCGAATCGAAATCATTTCTGAAACCAATGCGATCAATCCTGAAGCGACACCAACCAAACCATGAAAACTCTACAGCAACGTAGGTTGCACAAACCAACATCAGCATCTTTTCCCTCTTTACCGTTGCCACCCCGCTTCCATTTGCGCGCTTTTACAGCATTTTTCCTTTTCTTTCTACACAACCCCCACACCCATCACCTAAGGACCACGCCGAAAGACCCACCACCACCAAAAACAACAGACTAACCCACGACTTCCCCCTCGAAACCGAAGTTGGGACACCATTACACGGTCAACTCCTCTACACTCCAACGCCAAAAGAGACAACAAACAAACGCACGGATGTCGTGTTTCGTGCTTTAGGCACGAATGCTTTTCCCACCCAACACAGAGGATGCCACACGTAAGGAAAACACCTGGCACGCGAACAACGTAACAAACCACTACCCCCCAACCTGTGGAGATGCTAACCTTACCCACTTTGAAATAAACTTAGACACTATCACTCTAATTAAGAAACACATACCTCATTTTCAATTTTCCTTTTTTTCCTGGCCGCTTTGAATCGTCCAACCGCATCGGACCCCAAAACACCATATATCCACCCCCCACTTGCGCTAGGCTTGAACCCACCCGGCTATTGACATTTAAGTTTACTCCTCCTACGTTATCCCGTTTGAAGCGCCTGCACCATCCTTTCACCCCTTTTTTTTCCACTTTCAGCACCTTGCAAAAGGAATTTCTCTACCGCTAAAGGACACTGCGGCACCCCTTTTCCGCACGAGAACGTCACCAAACTTAAAACGTTCTGACAAGAAACAACGAAACCACAACCCAGACTTCAAGCAATAGCCAACTCATTATCGTGCAGTAATCCAAGATCCGTCTACCTTCACGAGGGCACCACCGTACTGCATCTTCAACTGCCGTCACCTTAACATCACCGCAAAAACCCGTTCCTTCACCCGACGGTCAACTACCGACCGGGCAGAGACGACCCCCCCATCACACCGCGACCCACTTCCACCTCAAAAAAATTTATGGAGGCCCCAGAGCACGACAACCCCTCTTGACCTCCCCTAACCATCCACCTTGAGCCACCAACCCTGACCCAAACAAAGACCAACCCAAGGCGGAAAGACCCCCCACACTCACGGCCCCTTTTTTCCGCGTTTCTACTCAAAAAACTTTACATCCCAGATTCCCTTGCAGCGTGCACAAACTTCGCTATGAGCAAAAGAACGCAGTCCTCTCACTGCCTCTTCCCCCCAGACAAGCATGCACTAGTTCTCAACAACGCAAAGCAACTTGAACCCAGCGCTCCAACCAGAATCTCCTAAAACAACAAGACGCCAACAACCAGCCCTTGTTTTACCCGACCCCCAGCACCGATCCCACAGTGAAGAGAGCAAAGAACAATCCGAAGCCCCGCCCCCACCGGCGATCCTTTTCCAGGAAGACCTCCTCCCCTGACCCACCCCGCCCCCCGCCCCCTCCTTTTCCCTACCCCCCTTCCCCCGAAGAGAAGCCAACAACCCTTGCACACACACACGACTTAACACCCTAACAATCCCAAACCGTGCCATTTTATCTGGAAAGCGGTCCCTTTTGCACCAGTCAAAAGTGACCCCCAAGAACAAATACACAAAACGAAAAAATACAAAAAACCCACACCACCATACAACCAGACACATTTTATAGCCCACACACCCCTGCCATCTTAAGATAAAGATTTTCCTTTTTTCTTCCCCCGCGACCCAACCAACCAAGTAACACTTACGACGACACCACATTGCAAGTACATCGGCTAACCTTCCCCCACATCAGAAGACCCCAGACCCTGAAAACCCAGTAAAAAGCAATCCAAACATGGACTTCACCACCTCCGCCCCCCCTTTAAAAGGCCACTACACAAACCCCTACGCCCCCGCCCCGCTTTTTCTTGAACCTCCCACATTTTTTTTTTTTAGCCCACCACCACGACCTAAACAAGATCCTTCCTGGACCTTTTCCCGCGCACACGCAACTATCCCGCGACTGCACATACACCCATTTCAGCCCTTCTTTCCCCCCCCAAGAGTTGCCCACCAAACACAAACAAAAAGCACCCCACCTCTCCGACACCTCTCACAACGAGACTTTTTCTTGCAACAGACACGACTCCCTGCAACTTTACGTGACACACAACCCCTCCACCGCCACCACCAACAAACCATGACCCCCTTGCGCCCCCCAACCCACCAGAGAGAACAAGCAACACATTTTCCATTAAGCGAAAACCTCCACACATGTTTCTTCACTCCTGGTTTCGCGAGCACGCCTGAGCCAGAGGGAAGACACCTTTTTTCGGGATTTCACACAATACCGCCCCTCAAAAAAAGGAACACACACAAAAATACCCAGTTGAAAACCTACCATCTTCTCCCAACACGAACACACCCACAACTCTCTGTACCACCCCAACGCAACCCCCACACTGAAAACTACAACGCACACACACTTAGAGCATATTTCCCTCCAATTCAAAGCCCACACAAACCTCCACATTTTCAATACCTTTCTTCGGAAAAAAGCACACCCCAACCAAACAAAACAAGTCGTTCCTACACCCAAAACAGACACAACCACCCCACTGAAACCAAAAACAAAACCCAGTAGCACCCCCCACCACAATACCAAAACTGACCCATCACACTCGCGACATCAAACCACCTTGTTAAAGCTTCCCATCTCCGACACCAAACACCCCCACCCACCACACCGACGCCCCCCCCCCACCCGACCCCCCCCGCACAAAGGCTAGCCCGATCAAGTGGCAAGTTTCCCAAACGTATTTAAAAAAGGACTTTTCCCTGCAGTACCATACCCCCTCACTTTTTGTGCTTATCTCACATTTTCCTGAATACAACCAAGACAAGCGATTTCCCCATGTACCCACGACCACCCCTCTCCTCCCAAACCCCCCCACCCACCCAAGGCCAGAACCCTCCCCAGAAACGAATCATCAAAAGAATCTCACCCCTCTTGAGAAACCGCTTAAACCTCGGCACCCCCCTTTCAACAACATGCCTCTTTTTACCAAAATTTCCAAAAATCATTGTTTTCTTCTCCCCAGGTCCCACAGTACTCACCAACTCATAAAAAGCCCCCCCTCCCCCCCCAACTTTATACTGTCGAGTCACCCCTTGTGCTAACCCAAAAACCGTCGCAACAATGTCACTGGCACCCCTGTGCGTAACTACCCCATCACGCAATGTGTTCACCCTGGTCTCTCTTCGGATCGCGCCACTCTTTTGACCAAACCCCTTTTCAAAAAAGAGAAAAATTCTCGCTTTCCCTAGTCACACGAGCCCGCCCCCCCCAACTACCCAAACGTACCCCTCTTGGCACACAGAGCCCAAGCGACGAAATTTTACAAGACGGCAGAAATAGAGACATCAATCACAGTTTCCCAGTTGTACAAGACAACGCGATCCCCTTTGCATTCAACCACCGACGGTATCCCCGAGGTTTTTTTACATGACACCTCCCACCTTCCATCCCCAAATCCCCACAATCTGTCCGCCAAATTGAGCTGAAAAGGGATACTTTTTTTACCGCTAGATGGGCTTATGAACGTACACGAAGTTCCTCAAATAAGGTGTCCTCCACTTTTTACATCAACCCGTTTGCCCCAAACCCCTTAGTCAAAGAATAGAACAACCACACTTTTTCACATCAACGTGTTCAACACCAACACCCACCAAAACCCCTGACACAGTGCCAGTACCCTGTCGAACCGTCATCTCAGGGATTGCCCTCCCGTCGAATGGCAGGTAATGCAACGAACGGTCCACATACAACAACGTGCACCAAACTGAAACCCCTCTGTCTTTTACATGAAAGGACCCCTCACATGTTTTAAACAAAGACCCATGGTTTATTCTTCCACAGCACAGACCAATTCAACCGCCTGTTTTTCTCTCCCAGAACACACCCCCAACCCGCAAATAGCGGAAACAACGGCACACCCTCCGCAATTGAAAGCCCACCCAAAACACAACACCGCCCACGGTGCAGAAAACACTCCACCCACAGAAGCTGCCGAACGCAAACCTCGCCTAACATGAAGTAACGCCAACCCCAAAAAGATCCCTAGAGCGCCCTTCCACTCACCCCCACCTCTTTATTCACCAAAGCAACTCTCGACAACAAACATCCTACCAAACCTTTCAAAAGAAGACTTCAATTAAGGCCAGACAGAGATTTCTTTAGACAATCACTCTAATGATTGCCCCTTTCCACAGCGCCTGCTTTCTTTCACACGCGAAATCACATTCAGCGCCTAACTTTTTATCTTTCCTGAAGCAATCTCTTGCGCCCTATACAAGTTATTCAACCCTTCCACTCTTCTACCAAAACGATCTTTCGTTTTTAAACCTGTGAAAGACTAGCCTCCCATCCCTTTACCCTAATGACTGAAACCCTGAACCAACACCAGAAAATTCACACAGACTTTTATACAATGATCAGCAGTTGCCGCCCACACTTGCACCCCTTACCACGCATCGCCCTCCACCGAATCCCCCTTGACCTTCCACCACGGAACACCTCCAGCAAAACAACTCAACACACCAAAAAAACACCCAATGGCACACCCCAACACGAACATTTGCCCATTTTCCTCCAAATGTCAGATAGTCCCACAGGTGCCTCACACAACCCCCCGTTCCGATTCCATTCCCCACCCTTCAACACACCCCTCTTCCAAGTGACCAACAACAAAAATACCAAGGCCAGTGAAAAATCAAGAAAAAACTACCCCAAGCCACATAAATCCCCTGCCACAAGAACACTTGACCCCTCACACCGATGTAAGTGCACCTCTCTTTGAGATGCATAGCACCCGGACACACAAACCATCCGGTCGCTTTTTTTTGCCGTCTCCTTCCCACCCCCAAACACCACACTCTGGCTTGGTAGAAAAAAACCCAAAAACACACCTCCTACGAAGCGGCACCGCCACAACAACATCACCCACGCTCCCAATATTCAGATTACTTTATAAGAAATTCGCAATGGCTCAAATTTCCACCCCCCCTCACAACCTTTCCTCCCCCCACACTCAGAACGAAATCACCCTTGACCAACTCAACCCTGAGCTTCAACCATATACCAACCACGCACCTTACGAATCCAGTGTTGTCACCCTCTTTTCGATTCAAATCACCCCCCATGCCGACCCTACCACCCCATCAACCCCCCCCGTACAACCCAAACCGACAGCTCTCAAAAAAAAGCGCCCCGTTTTACACACTCACACAGACCCATATCACCAACCCCCGCCTCCCCCCCACCACCTCACACTGACCCACAGAAGAAGAACACTAGTCCCCCTTGAAAACACAAGAAGCCAAAGCCCCTCCATACACCAAAAAAGCGCCAAACACCCCACAACACCCCGAATCCAGATCTGCAAAACACTCACTTTCGTAGAAACCCCCTTCTCACCCACTAGACCAACACCCACCAAAGCCCACCACAATAACGATTCACTTGCTTTACTCACCTCATTCCAAAACTAAGTCCGCCCCCAGCACACTTCAGCTCCACCAACCGCTGCACGCAGCCAGAACGCCACTCGCTTTACGTACCCCCCCAACCCCACACCCTAACGGTACACCACCCAGAAACGAGCAATTGCAATTAACGTACCAATAAAACCCCCCACCAACGACCCCCAAAAACTTCATTTCACCGAACCGTCCCCACCCAAGAAAAAAAATCGTACATTTAGAATCAAAGACCTCCCCCCCCGTCCTCTCCACTCAACCCCCCCCCCGCAAAAGGAAACAGCCATCCCCTCTCCCCCCCTCCTAACCTTTTCATCCCAACCCCCCCCATACAAACCACATCTTACACCACGACACCGCCCGCGACTGATGACCTCGCGCATACCCCCCTCCCCGACCTCGTCTCTCCCAGCACGTGTCCCCCCGCTGCGCGCCCGCGTCGCAGACCCAAATTCTCGACTACGCCCCCCAGGCCACAACAGCAGGCCAGCAGCATCGCCCAACCAGTCATAGCGCCACACAAGCCGACTCGACAAATCTGCTTCCCCCGTCTTCACGACTTCCCCAACCCCATCCACCCGCAACACGAGTACGTTACAACTTCCCCCCCCAAACCCATTCCCAGGTGGAAGGGTTCTTTTTGTTCGGGCTTTCACCCCCAACATCCAACAACACACCCCCCCCCCCAACCCGGTACTGCCCTCCCCGTCCTCCAACGCCCCCCCACAACCACAACCACCACCCCCCCCACCCCACAAACCACCACCACTCCCACTGCCCGAGACCACCACGTTAAAACAACGGAAACAACTAACAATCTGACACACCCCAACCCCCTACGGACACCCTTCTCCCCACCCACAACCCTTCGCGCCGCCACTGCACACGCTTTCAAGCCGACAATCCCCCTAAGTTTCGTCTACCACCAATCAAACTCACCCCCCCTCCCTCTCTTATCCCCCCCCCTCCACCCCCACGTAATCCCCACCCAAACACCCCATCTTCCATCAGGGCCCTCCTGTTATCACCCACCTCCTGCCCGCAACCACAACCTTATATGAAAACACCCCTACAATAAAAAAAAATCGATAGACCACCATGGTGTACCTCCTTTTCCGGCATCCCATACACAGAACCCACCCCTCACTTCCACCAACGACACCAACTTAAGGAGTCAACGATGTTAACCCCCCAAATGCCAACCCACAGAACCCCCCCCCCCCCCAGCCAAGCCTCCTCCAACCTTCCTGAGGCCCTACATTGCCGGCCCTACCACACTAACAACCCCCCCTGTAAAACTGTAAACCAACAACTGCCTACATTAACTACCAAGCCTGAAGCAAAACAACACGCGCCCGTGAAAAAACACCCCAAACCCCATGCCAAGAAGATCTCCCCCCAACGAGCAAACCAAACCAGTGCACCAACGAGAACAATAAAACACCCGAACAGACCTACTCAACGGGACCGCCGCACCTAAACAAAGTGTGATCATAAATCCACCATCCCAGATTCGACCACAGTTTGAACCCCACACTTCTTAACCCACCCCTAAAACTCGCAACCGACCCCCCACGGCCCCTCACGCCAAACAAACCGCACCTACCACGAGATACCCAGCCACCCTCCCCCCCCCCCACCCTCTGCAATTCTTTTTGTGGGACAACCCCCACAACCCGACCTTTTAAATGTCCCCTTACATTATTTCCCCCTCGATGCCAACACAAACTAAAACAACTCAATTTCAAACCACCACTGCGACATGATCCTCCTTATAAACAATTAGCAAGAGACTCTCACGCAACAAAACCCTTTCCCTACAGATACCGTACCCCCAGGCGCAACACACTTTCCCCATCGCAGCTTTTCATAGTACTCCGTCCAAAAAAACACATATTTCCCAACAAAAAAAAACACAACCACGCAACCTAGCAAAGAGTCCACATCCCCTCACAAAGAAGAAAGACACCTAAAACTGCTGGACAACACACAAACAGCAGAGACAACCAAACCATTTTCCCCAAATCAACAACTCGACCAATAACGAAACCTCGTACCCTCCAGACAAGTGAAACCCTCTTTCAGGAGCAGCTTAGATAAAATAACCCTCCCCCTTACTATTACACATAAAAATTTTCCTTTACCACCTGCAACAGGAATCACCCCCCCCGCAAACCAGCGAAGCGCAAACCGCCTAACTACCTACTCAAAGGCCTAACTTAAACACAACCAAGCACGCCAACGGATCCGTTCTCCCAGCCCTACCCACTTTAACTCACAAACCCCACACTAAACTTTTCACCCTAACAAACCATCCCCTTACACAAACACGGGTCCCTCGGGCACACAAACCACTCCCCTCTTCCCTCCGCGATGAAAAACACTAGCACACCCTCACCCCGGCTCCACCCTATTCCGCTTTTTTACTCACGAAAGCCACCAACCCTCTCCCACCACCATACTATACAGAGCCGCTACATTCAAAACACCCCCACACAACGACAAGCCCACATCGCATCGTGCACGACAACCCCTTCCCTTTCTCACCGTCTTCCTATCAGAATGTATTCCATGAGAACAGCCGCTTACAAAAAACCAACCCCCACCAAACACCTGCTCTTTGGCCGCCTCCTCCCCGCCTTTCCACATACTCCGCACCGTGTCCCCCCCAATATACACCAACCCCGGACGTTTTCCCACACTCAAAGCACACCCCAAAACGCATGCTGCCCCCCACCCTCTCGCTAACCCCCCCACCCCAAAAATACTCTCCCGGCAACGAATATAGTCGATAGTTTTGATTTTCTCGCCGGATTTCTGTTTTCGTCCACATTACTTCAAATCCATTATCACCAGTACTTCCCCTCCTTAATCCCCACCTGTGCTTTCCCTTAGGCCAAAAGGCGCTACACACCCAGAAAAATTTCACCCTTCGGCTCCCCCCTGGACCCCGCTCAAGCAGACCACCACACAAATCTTCAATTTTCATTCTACACCCCCAGTCCATATCCAACTTAATCACTCCCACACGTCACCAGTCACCTTGCCTAACCCTGTATGCAAAGTCCTCAGTCACGTTCTTCTCAAAAGTCCACAACACTTTGCCAGCTAACCACCAGGCTACTTTTTTGAACCGCTGCAAGGCGTCCTTTTTCACCCCCCCCTGACAGCCCCCCGCGGAGACACCTACAGACTCCATATTGACAATCCCAGACCCACCACCCCCAAAACACACCACACGCCCCTCATCCTCCCTCTGGCCCACCCAAACCAGCTACACCTCTACCTTTGCCCCAAGTTGTGCGCCTTCATTAGTACCGTGACAATTAATCAACGCACCCGAACCCTCTTCCTCAAACGCGCCCCCTTTTCAACCACACACAATTAAAATCAGCCAACCAAGGTTAGCACCAGAAAAAAACAAAAAACACCTCTCCCGGAAACACGACCGGAAAAACACAGCGTCAAAAGTGCCCACCTTAGCGGACGACATTGTACCCCCTCGACAACACGTGACGTAGGCCAACAGGGATTTTGCCCGAGGAGGGACATGAAGCCGAGCACTTAACACACATCGCCCCACCCTCCCGATGGAAGTCATAACGCCGACACCTTGACCTCTTTCAACGTTCAGAGCCCTGCACACCTACGCAAACACCAACACCGCCCCACCAACTTCCCCCACCACAGATGTCACACCGCCCACGCTCGTCGACGCCAATTCCAACACACCGATACAAAACACACCAATCCTGATCCCGAACTCCTCCCTCTCCCTCCGCACCTCTTTACAGTAACACCACAGCCTAAACCAGACCTTTAAACTTCCCCCAACAGCAGGATTCCACTCACAAAAAACAAACTGTTCCTGCTAAACTGTAAGCCCACTCCACTAGCCCCCCAAAGAATCAACCCACAAACATAACAAACAACCAAAAAAAAACACTAGAAAACGAAAAAGCCATGGGATGTCACCAGCCTTTTCTCTGCGCAAAACCATTTCCCCTCTAAAACGCCAAGCCAGACCCACATTCAGAAGTCTATAACAAGATACATAAAGCCTTGTCTTGAAGACGACCACCCCTTTTTCCTCAACGCCGCCCCCCTCCCCCTACTCGGACAATGCCCACGACAAATGTCCAAGAGCATCTTTCCCTCTGTGAGCAGAAAACCTTGTTCGCACCCCCTCCCCATCACCCGAAACATCCACCCTCGTCAACAACAACAGTCCCGACGACCACTGACCACAGCTATACCCGAAAACACCACACTCTTTGCTTCTCATTCAACACACCTTATCAACCAGACCCGATGACCCCACACGCTTCCCAGACACCCATCCCCTTAAAACGCCGCATCCCCTACCGAAAAACACAAACAACACCCAACACACTAGAGAATCACCAGGACGAACCCTACGACCCCCACCCCTGACATCTAGGAGAGCCTCACCTCCCGAACGTTATTCAAAAATTACCCTTACCCCCATGTCTTCCTCACGCACCCCCCCCCAACACACCTACAAAAAGGGCACAGGCTGCCCCTCCCACCTTTACCCCTGCCTCCTCCGACGACGAACTACCCCCTATCCACCTTCGGCTCCACTTTCCGCATACTGTCCCCCACTGCACCGCGCCACCAAGTACCCCCCTCCACAAATAAACCAGCGTGTCCCCCCCCCCTTCACTTCGCCGAAGCACACTCATACATATTCACAATGAAAACTTATCCCCACACCCGCCCGTACACAAGTCCTAGATTTGCACATGATAAAACGGCCGATTGACAAGCCTAAAACGACGCCCACGTGCTACCCCCCGAATCAATACCACCCCAGTAGTGACAACACTACGACACCCCAAAAAAACTTCTACTGCCACCCTCATTAAAGCCCACCACCCTCACACCAAGCCCCACCCAAAAATCACACCCCAAGAGCCAATAGCCATCCACCAACCCAAATCCCCCCCTCACCTGAAAAAAAAACTTCCAGGCCTTAGACAATACAAGTGAGAACGCCCAACAAACTAGAACACTTACAAACAGAAACACACAGCGGTCGGTTCGAACACTCCAGTCTCCAAACCTCCCCCATTACAACCCTCGGAGGTATCCCAACATACGAAACAAAGCACGCGCTACTACACTCCGAATCTTCCTATGCCCCCCACAGTCTAACAGAAACACAAACCAAACCCAAGCAGACTATATCGAGACCCTGGCAGAGAAACTCCAACCCCACCCCCACATTCCTCACCGCCCGCCCCAGCCTTTCCGACTCCCCCTCAAACCTCACTTACCCACACCCAACTTCCTGTAGTTTACCTCTCTCCAACTGGAACAAACCCTGCGCCAGCCTCCATCTTCTATTTTCATCCACACCCCCGAAACACAGCACCCTTAGCACAAAAATGAAACAAAACTACAAGAACAAAATAACCAGGAAAAATCATACTTACATCCTTAGGTACCAGCCCACGGAACAGCCCGACAACCCTGAGCGACAGCGCCACCGGGGTCTCCCTCAAGCCACCACCTCCAACCTTCAGGCCCAAGCCACCACCAGGGAACAATACCCTTCTGAAAGTTCTCCCCGGGTTTCCACAGCAATAAGACGTGAAAACCCTCCGCAGGCCACCCTACAGCTGTTTGTCCCCACAACCCCCAAGTCTCTCTGACTCCTTCCCGTTGTGACCAGGCCACCCTCCTTTAATCGCCCAGACCCTGTCGCGAGTGAATATTGGAAGGACAGAACGAAAAGGACCGAGACCATCAAACCACCAAAAACTCAGACTCACCCCACCGTGAACAACAATGCCATCAAAAAGAGCCCCCACTACCGACGCACAACCCCACCCATCCACCACAGGGCACTCCAACTCTCGACCGAACCATAAAAAACCTCAAACGTCCATCCACAATGAAAAGTCAACAACACCTGACCAACCCCCCAACAACCACACAGATCCCAAAAACCAAGCGAAAAAAAGTGACGACATGTCAAAAAAAATAAAACACCAGGTGTTTAAAGACAAAAATTCTTGAAGCCACACGACCACTCCCCCAAACACAAAAACCACCCCCAAACAAACCAAATCCCCCCCAAACCCCCACCACACCAGCCTTTTTTTTAGCCGTTCTCCCGTACCCCCTCTCCCCACTCCAACCTTGCCAATAAACATCCCTGCACCTTTTAGCTTTTTCAAAAACCTTCATTTTCACCCTCTGGCCCAGAGGGGTCGTCCATGCTAGATCTGTTTTCCCGGACTCCGCATGAAACAACAACTCTCCAACCGAACCCACCCGAGTTTCCGCATAGGTCCAACCCCCACTCCACACCTGTCGAATTAAACATTCCCCTCCCCACCCCCCCACACAACCCCACCCCTCTCCCAAACCGGCAAACCACCAAACCTTCAGTCACCCACACCCACCCAACCCGTGACCAGCGAAGTCACCCAACACAGAAACAGAAAGCACCATAACCACCCTTGAACCGCATCTACACACCATTACTCTGAAACCTGACACTTTCTCCCCCACCTCACAAAATAGATTTTCCTCCGAATACAACTTTTCCCTGCCAGTGTCTTTGGACAGTTCAAATGCATGAACTCCGCAGTCATTGCCCCCCACCCAACACCTTCCCATAAGCCACCAGCAATAACTCCAATATCTTACGCCCACCACAACATCCACGTCCAACAGCACACAGACTCATTTTCACAGATGAAAACACGACCCCCCCACTCCCGCATCCCCCACCCCCCATAGCATAGTCCGTTACTCCTAAGCAACCACACCACACCCTGGTAACGCTCACTCCACCTCAACAGCATCTCCCCCAGCCGACCTCAAACAAGACAACACCACAAGTCCCCTATATTTCCCCAATCTGCTCACCTTCCCAAGCGCAGAACTTTTGGTGATCACTTAGCGGAGATCCCTGCCCCAAACGCAGCCTTCCGCTCACAAACCGACCACCGCCCCTCCACCCCCCCTCCCCCCAAACCCCCCCATTAGCCTGAGAACAATCGAAAACAATCGAACCCCCGACCTACCCGTCCCATACCCTGACAACATCACGAGCCGATGTCAAAAGGCCCAAACTCACAGCAACACCCCCACGGCCATTCCTCCAAAACCCATACCCACTTATTTACCCTATCCCTTCCCACTCCCCTACCAGCACCCCCGAGATTCTTCCACGCACAGTCAAACCATGGAAAAGCACCAGAAGACCCAGAATCCAACGCCCCATCCCCAACACACTAGAGATACACCTTTACCTCCAACGGACCCAGTCCATTCACTCCAGTCCAAGTAACCCCCTACTTTAGCACACCCCAACCCGAGCAACACCCCTCCTTTGACGACCTGCGCGAATTCCACGCCTACAACGTCTCTCCTCCACACCCCCTTCCACAACAAATCACACCGACCACCACCGGCCTCCAACCCTAAGACAACAACCCACTCCCCCCATTTTTTCCCACAAAAGGCCCCCCGCCTGCTCAACCGATTTTCCCCTGCCACTTTTACCAGGCCCCCGGGACACACACAGTTCTCATCTCCCAGAAGCATGCACAAACGCACCCACTGACACACCACGAACCACGAACCACATGTACCCCCCCACAACACCCCCACCCCTCCCACCAAAATAATGGAACCCTTCCAACCTTTAAACGAAACCCCCAACCACCTCCCCCCCCGAGAAGCGCACACGACCTTCCCGGCCTCCAAAATGTGACACAGAAATCCCACGGCCGACGTTTCCCCGCTCAAGACCAAAAAAAAAACTCCCCCAAAGCCGCCACAACAAACACCCCCCGCCCAAGAGTGGGCAAAAGGGTGACCCGTTCCCTCCCGAACACCTGAGCCAACAGCACACAACCCACACAATCGTTTCCTTTTACAAAACAAGCCTAACCCGCCCAACCCCCCTCCACCCCAACCCACCCAAAGAAGCTACACCACGACTCACAATGCCCTTCAACTCTAAAAGAACCCAACCAAAACCAAAACAACCACAAAAAAACCCCCACCCCCCAAACAAACACACAACACCAGCAAACAACCACCCAAACCCCCCAAGGAAACACCTTCCACCCTAGACACCAACGGACTAAAGACAACACCCGGAGAAAGCAACCACCCTTCCACCCCCCACCCCCAACCAACGCCAACAACCGGCCAAAAACCCCTCCCCCCCTCCACCAAACCCAAAAAACCCCTTCTCTCCCAAAATACCCCCCCCGCACAATGTCCTACAAACGAACCACTCCAGACCGACGACACAAGTCAAAAACAATCGAGTTGGACAAAACAACGTCATTCCTTCAGAAAACCCACCAACAATCAAGCCACCACCGAACTGAAGACAGGTGGTGGTCAAATCCTCCAAGACACTTACTCTCGTAGCACCCCACAGCCCATTTAATGAAGACCCCGCACAGGCCCTAAGATTGCCCATCGTTTACGGTGCTTTTCCCCCGACACTCCGCAAACTACTGGGTCTGTTTCAAGACATCCGCTTTACCGAACCAACGAATTCCCGGGGTTTTTCCCCCTGTGACCGAGCCGAAGAACCCTCTTTTGGAGGTGCTTCTTCGTTACTTCGTTCCCTTACACAAGACACCTCAACCGCGACCGCTTTCCTCCTCTCCCCCGACCCAACCCCGCTTCCCCCTCCCTGTCAGAGGCACGCCCGTTAAGACGGCCCATAAGCGCTGGCTGGCCTTGCACACGTTAGGCCCCTTTTTTTTTTTTTGCTGCGCCTGGAGCCCCTAATGCACTTCTCTATTCAAAACGTGCAGCTTGACCTCCTTCGTTTTGCCTCCCTCTTTTCCGGTACCGCTCCAAATTCTTTTTTAGCCTGAACCTACCCCCAATGGTCCCCGCCTCCCCGCCACCAAACTTTCGCTTCTACACAAAGAGATTTCCACGATTCCCGCATGAGCGGCGTAACCCCAACGAAGACACCTCCTTACACGTTAATCGTCAAAAACTCCCCTCAGATGTTTTCCAACGGCTTTTCCGCTTCTCCCCAACCAGATCACTTGCCTGGTGCGTTTCCTTAACACTGGAAACTGTAAAGTACCTTCAAACTCCATTCACAGCGTAGTTAACCTTCCCCCCGAGTACTCAGTCTAGTAGAGTCTGACTCGTTTCACAGAGAAAATAAAAGTCAAAGGCAACCCAGTGAGTGGGCATATAACCGAGGCACTTTTTGCAGAAAACTTCCCGATTCTTCTGTACCCTTCGCCCTAATGATGTCTCCCCCTACGCTCTTTGATTCCCGATTTACTCCGGATTCATTATTCTGTCATCCCTCTACTCACGCCTAAAGCTTTCACAAGTTGTGTCACCGTGACTCTTTTCCCTAGCATAGGATTTAAACATATGTGCCCAAACTGTCCGATGTCTGCCGGACCCTGAAAGGAAACACTTTTCACCCTGCCCATTCCAGTCCAGGTGCCATGGCCTAGGGAGACACATGGTGAGGCCCCCAAGTCAAGGACTTTGAGACAGGAATCTTCCGGAAGTACCTCGCCAAGCGCTCTCTCTTCTTATCACACGAGTCCCTCAGGATTTCGCCCGGGCCTATCCTCCGAAGACTGATTGTCCCGTGGACTTGCAACTTTTAAACCCCGTCCCAGGGAAGGTCTTTTTCTCTAAGTACACCTTGAAATGAGGTGGCACTTAGAGACAACACCAAGCTGTAGCAAAGCTGGCGCTGGGAAACGCTCGCCGTCTCCTTGCTCTCCCTCTCCCTCATTTTCGTGTGTTTCTCCTCAACCATGCCACCCTTTTTTTTTTCTCGATAAAAACTCAGCATGAAGGTTCCCTCACCCTTACACGTCATCCCCTTATATCAGTGCGGCTACCCCTTGGTCCTCCGCTTGTTTTTTCAGAATTTTTGCCCTCCGCCAATTCGCGGCAAAATCCGTCCCGCAAGCACGCGTTCACCTTGCTGTCCGTCATTCCCCCCCCTTCCTCATACTAGTTGATCAATGATTCTGGGCGAGTCCATGGCCTTCCAGGTCCACAACAGCGGCAACCCTTGAATGCGCCTAACCATAACCCCCATTTTATTACTAGCGTAATGATCCTGGTACATTAGCGTCCTTCCCTTTCCTTCTTTCTTTAGTCCTCCCTTGTTTCCTTTTTGTAGAAGAATATTATACCAGGACCCTTATGAAATTAAACCCCCACCTGTATCTTAATTGAGTATTACAAGTATCCATGGCACTTCTCTCGCTGTACCACCCCTTTTTACGTCCCCCTGCATAAGCTGATAACAAGTTACTCCTAAGGGAATGCCCCATTTCCTTCTTATCACTTACACACATTTAACCCTTGAGTCGGATGGGCTCTCCAGTTAAGTAACGGAGCCTCCTTCGCGACATTCATAAGACCCCCCTTTTGATCTCTTTTTCGTGACTTTCTCCACAAGTCAGTTGCCCGCTTGCTGCTGCGTCGACCATACTCCCCCCTTGACCGGTGTCCTGTCCCCCTCACCTGCACAGTACCGTGATTCATTACCTATTTCTCTCCTGGGTGCCCTACCTTCTCCCACCATTACGGTACCGACATCTGTTTCTCAGTCAACTCCGAGGCTACGGCCTACTCAGACGCTACGGTGTTTCACAGCGTCCTTCAATTGCACTTTTATAGGACACTTGCTTCGTTCCTCCCAAGCCCTAATCCCTCCATCGACTCCTAGCTCCTATGACTGCTCCGGATTCCTGCAGATTCTGCCCTCCCCACCCTTTTTTATCAGCGTTTTCTCCAATGACGTAAAAGAACCCCTTTGACAACACGCACAAATGACTCACCCGTATTTCTGGCTGTCACCCTTTGGTGCGCGTCCTATAACGCCGCTTTTTTCCTATGTGCACAGTGTCACCCTGCTAGAAGCTTGAAAAAGGATTAATAGACAATCGGTTGCGCCTTAGTCCCGGCCTCAGCAGTCCACTTTCAAGTCTTCGCGTCGCTTAATTCTCCCAGTATGTAAAGGACATCACCCTCCGGTATGTTAGGATGACCCCACGTTTAGCGAAAATAAGCACTGCGACCCCCTGATTTTGCTTCCGCTGCCGGCTTTCTCGACTCGCTACCCCTTGAACTCGTTCCAAGCTGCCTTCAGTCTGAAACTTACCTGTTATCACGGTTGCTGTCCACGTACTTTTGTCCGGCTCTTTTAGACCCCGACAGTTGGACTACGACGAGATTCTTTTTTGGTCACGATTAAACGTCTCTTTTTCCTCGAGTGCAGCATAACTCTTCTAGCGATTGTTGTCAATACTCTTTGCTGCATAGCGCCTTCTTCTAGCGGTCGCAAGTTGCGTTCTCACTACCTTTTTTGGCCGTCTTTCCCTGTCAAGCCGTTGCGTTGATCAAAGCCTATGAAAACTCCCTTTCGCAATCGACTTCCATTAGCCATCGTTCTCCGTAGGGCAGCTCCGGGCCGAACTGGGCGACAATGCCCCACACTCGCTTCTGATGTCTCTTGACCATCGTTCCCAGCTGATGCTTTCCTTAGGGGGTTCGGCCGTCGCCCACCAGACTTTCGTCCCCTTTGTTCGTTGGTCTCCGCTCCGGCCGACGCACCCCCCCACCCCCCCGCGTGAGCGTCATAGTCTCTCCTCTGATCGCCACAATTGTTGAGCCGCTTGCTGTTGGAGCAACCTACACCCCGTCGACCGAGTGGCATTTTTTCACCCACCTCGCAATCTTCCTTGTATGGGATTATTCCATTCGTGGTTCCTTGTCAGGTACCAGATCGTAAGAACTGAACGACACCTGTTTTCCCTCCATCCTCTTTTCCAACCACGCCAGTCATACCCTGCCGTTCGACTTCTGCTTTTTGACACATTTGTCGGTTGCCTGACAGCTCATTCAGTCAAATTCGACCTTCTGCATGTCCGAGAAATTGTGTTCGACACATTTTTTTTTTGCCATTCTTTCGTGCAAGGCATATAGCCACTTCCTCCAACTGCTCCTCCAACCGTCTGCTTTTACGCGGTGAGACTTGACATAGATGACAATTCAACAGACTGGCTCACCACCCGGTTTCGCCCCGAAGATTAAGAGACCCTTCCATACAAACTTCGAGAGGTATTAGAAGGCCTTTTTTTTCTTCTAGGACAGCGTGCTTCTGAGGCTGCCATTCTCCAACACAGCTTTTTTTTTTTAGCATTTTCTGCCTCGTGAGGATACCAATCCTAACACGATG
>Ga0179593_1451276_pt1 | contig 38781 bp, 54 predicted proteins | sample CZODoug2_1_08_16_FD_185931 | JGI IMG/M metagenome (GOLD analysis project Ga0179593, IMG submission 185931) | Vadose zone soil fungal communities from Angelo Coast Range Reserve, California, USA - CZODoug2_1_08_16fungal (PacBio error correction) | ecosystem: Environmental > Terrestrial > Soil >... | reverse complement strand
CTCTCGTCAATGGTACCTGTTGTTACGAGGACTTAGTTGCCTTAGACTTTTTACAATTGTTTTCCCGATCTTCCATTTTCTCGTGTCCTTCCCCCCACATTAGTTTCCCACCTTGTTTTCAGCTGTTTCACGAACGAACCGGCCCGTCTCCTCTTTTTCTGTGGAAGACACTGATTCGCCCATCAGTTTGCGTACCCCTGGTGGCTTCGGCGGAAGATTAGGGGATAGCTTCCTGTTACTCTTTTTTTTTTCCTTCTCGATTTTTAGGAGCCCATCCCCTTTTCCCCTTCTGCTTGAAGCCTTCGTGAAACCACATTTTCTGGGACAGCTTCTATTTCTTCATGAGGTCTTTTTTGCCGTTTTGTATTGACCCTCACTTGCAACCCCTGCTTCTTGTCCGTTGAGCCTCCCTTAAATTCCACTGACTTCCCCCGTGCGGAAACATTTCCCCTCGGACGTACTGGCCTCTACCCCTTATTCGAAAGAGTCACAAGTTCTCTAATCCGGTAACCATGCTATCAGTCCCCCCCGAGCCTTGGGTTGGCGGGGTGTTCGGGATAACCGACCCCCTCGGTTTTTTTCTTTTTTTTTTATTTTTTTTCCATTGTGTTTATTGGTCTTGGGAGGGTTGTGTCGTCTTGGTCGTTTCGCCGTGATTCGGCGATTTCTGTTTGCCCTGATAGTTTTCCCCCCCCGTACTCGAGGCAGTTTTGAGACGACCTTATCAGGGTATTGGCTTCTACCCTCTGCTCTTACTCCCTTTTCGCCCATCCAGAACATTGGCAACCGTTTTACGTCTTCTTCCCCTTCTGGGTAACGCCGCCCCCCCCAAACACTCTCCCCCAGGTCTTTTGCCTCTTCTAATTGCTCCATTTTATTTCGCGCATTCTTCAACACGTGAGTATTCCCTCCCCCATGCAGAAATAAGATTCTTTCATCGTCCTTCCAAGTTTTTTTTGAAACTTCTTCTCAGACATCCCCTCCATTTCCATTCCCATCTCCCTTCCCCCCGGTGCAGTCTTGCGTTTATTTAATCTGGCCTAAAGAAGTTGAGGAGGTCCGTTCTTTTCTTCCCGCTGGGTCTCTTTGTATTGAGCAAGTACAAATTAGTTTTTTCTTCGGAATCCGTCTTTCCTTTCAATAGATCGTTATGGCGGTTCCGTCTCGCCAGTGCCCACCTTTCCACCTCCCTCTCCCTCCCTAATCTCGGCTGTTCCCACAGAGAAGTACCCAGAGATTCCGTACAGTTTTTTCCTCCTTTATCCACCATTTTTTCCTATCAGAACTAGGCCACTTCCCCGATAGTATGTTCCCCCAACATCATTGACCTGCCCCTCTTTTCTCTTTCTTCCAAGAAGAATCCCGACTTGACTTTTTCTGTGTTTCTAGGTGTGTGCCTCCTCAGGTGCCTCCTAGTAAAGGCTTCCAGCCCTTGACACAGTGCGGTTGACCTCCGGTTGTCGCCACCCTCCTTCTTTATTTCGTCGAATGAACCTTTTTTTACTAACACCTCCTCTTTCCTTTTTTGGTCTTTATTCTTATGTTTTCCCTTCTCCGTTCCACCTCCTTTTCCCTTCGCTTTGGACAGGGTCTTCCCGGTTAGATCAGCTTTCTTTTTTTTCCCCTCCGTAGAGACCCGTAAAAATCGAGATGAAAAAGACGAACTTTTGACCCACTTATTGGAATTGACGTTGCCGTGCATTGTGCTTTTTATTTTCCCATTTTCGTTTCATTTCTTCTTCCATCCTTTTATGCCAGAAATTTTTTTTTTTCACGTTCTCGGATGTGTCCAGTCAGTTTAAACATAGTACCCCCAGTTTCCCTTTTTTTTTTATTTCTCATTTTTCCTTTGGCTTTTTCGTAAAACTTTAGAGTAAAAACCCCTTGACCCCCTCTCTGACTGCCCTTCTACCTTATTTTTTTTTAGTGAGGTTTCCTCTCAGTCCCTGTATGGATTTTCCCTTCCGTAGCCCCTGTAGCGTGAGTGATCATACTTTGGTTCTCGTCAGGCCTTTCCTCTCCCACTCCCCTTTATCTTTTCGGCGTTGCGGAGTGTTGCCTCTCTCGGAAACTATTTAGCCTCTATGCTATTGGGAGATGATGATTGCAGACTGTTTTTCTCTCCCCTCTTTCCCCATGGAGTTTCCCCTGAGTAATAATCCAAACTCAGCACAGTGGACTTCTCCCCCTCTGCAGGAGGAGGCCCCCCCTGAAAAGTTACTTCGGCCACACGCCTGTAACATTCCTCATTTCCCTCCTTTGCATTGGTCGCATCGTACCTCCGGCCTTGTTCTTCTCGCCTTTCGACTTCCTTTCCTCTCTACGAACGACAAACCCGTCTATAATCCGTAGTCCCCTCTTTTTCTACCGCAATGAAAGCCGATGCGTTTGAGACACCCGCTTCTTTTTTTTTCAGTTTCTCTTTTTCGCTTTGATCTCTCAACGTGTTTGTCGGTATACGTGCGTTTTGAGCTTTAAACACCCTGCCTTGACTCTCTCTTCTCCTCCCTTTTTCTTGAGAGATCATTAAGGTTTCCACCGTCAAGAACTCCTCTTCCCGCTATCCTGTCGCTCGCCAGCGCCCTACTCCCAAACCCTTCCCCTTTCTTTTCTTTTTCGCTTTCATTCCGTTCCTGCTTTCCTTGTTCCTCAAACGATCCTCGGATGATAGTTTTTTTCGAGTCTTCAGCCCTATATGCCAAATTTTCTTGACTTGCTCTCCCCCCTTTTCAGTATTCTATTGATACGATGAAAGAGGGCCCCGAATGGTAGTAATGTTTTTCTTCTTTTCGCCTTCCTTCCTTTCTTTTTCCCCTCCGTCCCTTTCGTGGTCCCCTTCCCACTCAGTGTTCGATTCAGTACGCCCTCTCCCCTTTATTCATTAACCCCCCTTTTCCTTAGCGCATATTTGGCTAAATAGTAGCAGTTTAGCGAAATCTTATTATCTTAACCACCCCAACTCCCCCTCCTCCCCTTCCATCCTTAAGAGTGAATTTTTTGAGTTTGATCTCCCCATGGATCCCACCGCGCCGTGTTTCTGCTATACCCCATAATGTACCCCTGTTTCTCTAGACATAAGGTATAGTCGTCGACTTTCTTTGTTGGCTCTCCTCCTTTTTTTTACCCCAAGTCCCTTATTTCTTGCACCTCCAAAATCCCTTTGACTTTACGTGTTTCAATTTTCAACATATCCCCCTTCTCCCCTCCATCGTTTCCTCATATGCGATGCATACTTGCTGCAGACAGAACCCTGACCCTGGAAATCCCTAAAGGCACTGTGCCACGTATTCCCCCTCCTTTCCCCCCCCCTCCCATTTCGTCTTTCCATCTCGCTTTTTTACGATTTTATCCTTGCGTGCAGTTCACCATCTCCCCTTTGGTCCCATCTCACCCCAGGTCTACACCCTTTTTCTTCATTTATTTCGTCCGAACGGATTACTCTACATCCCCCCCCCCTTCCATTCGTCCTTTTGTCTTTTTCATCGTTTACTTTTTCTCCCTCTTCCTAAGGAGTTTGGTCCTTCTTACTTTTTTGTCCCCTTTTTTTGCCGCCCTCTTGATGCAACCCTTGTTCTCTCGACCAAGAAAGGCGAACCCCCCGTGCCCCCCCGCGGATTTTGGTAGCACAGCTACCCCCAAGGCGTCTTGAAGACAATAGATCCTCTCTTTCTCGGGTTCTTCTCGTTCCCCCCCTTTTATCGCCCTCTGTTTTTCTGGTATTTATCTTTTGGGGGTGGTGGTTTTGCCTTTATGTTTACCGCGTCAATGAGGCTATTTCTTTGTTTGAAGCTCTTTCCGGCCCCTACCTCCCATAACGCATCTCGACTGATTCTTAGTCGTCCCAATCCCCTTGTGCTCCCCCTGAAAAGAACCCAAATCCCTATGACCGATGGAAAGCACTTCCCCCGCCCCCCCCTTCTTTTTCTCAGTGCTGCCACTACTCCCATTGGGCCCGCACGTCGGCACAGGTGCCAAGGCGAATGAGGAAATTTCTCCTTAATTTGTGAGTTTCTTTGCCCAGCCCCTCTTTTCTTGTCCGAACCTCGCGCCCTATTTCATGCCATGTGCTGATCTCCCGTGGCTTTAGCCACGTCTTCGTTCCTTGCTATCTCAGCGTCATCAATTCTATGTATGTTGTGTTGTTTGTTTTTCTTTTGTTGGGTGTGGTGTTTGTACGTTGTATGCCCCAATGTTTGTGATAAGATTCCAACTCGTGCCCCATGAGTACTTACAAAAGGTCTTCCTCCTGGTGAATTCACCCATATACTTTTTTCCTGGTTCTGCCTCTCTTTTTTCTTGGGTCCCTCTCTTTCTTCCACCCCCCTCAAGTCCCTCCTTGAAGAAAGACCCGCAGCTGCCGCAACCCCCCCCGCCCGCCGAAACTTCTCCCCCAAGTGACACAAAATCCAGCCCCCCTTGCTTTTTCTCACTGACGCAACCCCCCTCTCTCCTTTTGTTTCCTGACGCGCGTCGATGAGCAGTATCTTCACCGTGTCACTTTTCCTTCCGTTCCCCTTCTACTTTACTTTGAAGCAAGGGTAATCACTTAAGGAACATTCCGCTCGTTCCTATTTTTCCCCCTTATGTACGTCCAACTGTTATGCCCAACCTCCCCCCTCCCGTCATCTAACGCTGTTACCTTCCAATGTTTAGGGTTGCTCTCTCGCAACCTCGTAACGATGATCCTCCCGCATTACTTAAGTTTTCCCAACAATCTAACGCTTCCCTCTCTTTCGTCAATTCCTTCCCTCCACAAAGGTTCTTCCCCCCCTCTTTCTTCCCCACATTCAGTGTCTTCAAGAAATATGTGCTCCCGCCATTTACTTCCTGATTCGTTCGTTGTAGCCCACAAGGCATTTGAAGCAATGTTGACTACAACCCAACGTAAGATGAGGGCTCAAAAATTGTCGCCCGAACCTACTGCCCCTTTTATCCCTGCTTCTGCAGTTCCATTTGACATTTTGTAGAATATATCTCCTTTCAATACTCCGTTGTTTTTTTTTCTAGAATTGACATCCCAGGAGCTTAGCTTCCTTTTTTTGATTTGCTTTGACCATTTCTCCAATCTCCCTCGTTTCTTTGCTAGGTTTTTTTCCCCCCAACTTCGTTAAAATGGCTGGTTGGGTCCTTCTCAACGAAAGAATCTTTCAGCTAAATGTCGGCCATGGTTTTTTTCCATCCCCTGACCTTTTCTCCAATCTTTTTAATACCCTTGGTGGCGCTTCTTTAGAAGATCTGGTTGGGCTAGCTGGAGGTACCGATGTTGTTTCCTTCCGCTGCTTCGGCCTTACTAATTTTTTGTGCTGGGTTTTTTTTTTTTTTTGGGCACCTAAACCTTGCCTGAGGGACCCCCCAGTCTTCTTGTAGGTCTGTTATTTTGGTACTGATTTTCTCTTCCCCCTCCTTTTCCCACATTTTCCGCGGTTGTGGCTTTCGCCGACCAGTTGAAATTCTCCATTGACGTGCAACTCCACTTTAGACCCCTTATTGGACACTTCTTACACGTATTTCCGACACGAGTAAACTGTACCTCCCCCCTAAGCTTCCTTTACCCCCTTCGCTTTCATGACACACAAGGTGATGTTTTGAGTACGTTTATCACTAATCTTTGTTGTCTTTTTTTTTTTGGGAACCTTTTTTTGTGATTTCTTTGGTGGTCTTTTTTTTTTTCTCCATGCTTTTTCTTCGTCTTTTGTCTGAACAGGGCTTTCTCTTTTCCGTGCCACCCGCCGGTACCACCCACAAAACCCCCCCCTGGAAAACCCGCGTAGTTGTCCAGACGACGACAGCATCCTCATTGCCTTGATTTTAATTCTTCTTGCCTCATGTTGGACGCACCTAACATTGCAACGGGTTGAATATTTATTCCCCCTTTTCTTTCCACCCTCCCTTTACCAACCTCTCGGTCTGCTTCGAGGATTGCTTCGCCTCATTTTTTTTCCCACCTGGACAAACCTTTGGATTAAGCATTAGAATTCCCCAAAGTCTGTTCCTCCTTTTTCCCCCCCGATCGTTGTCACCTCCTTCTCAGAACCACCTTCATCGAATTCCCCGCTGCGAACTGCACATTTTCTACCTGCCTTTTTTGCCAAGAATGTCAGTCTTTCCCACTAATTGCGCCACTTCGGCTTAAGTTCTGGGTTTTCTCAGTAGGGTGCGGATTGTTTCTCTCATTTTCCTTGAAACAACCGACTTTGTTCTCCTTATCCGTAAGTAGGCCCTTAAAGGTATTGTCGCTTCTGTTCCTTCGTACTTCATACTCACAGCAAATAGCCCTTGCAACACATTATGGCTTCCCTACCCTAGCAAGTTCCACCTTATGACATTCCCTTTTTTACCTTCCGCAAGTCTCCCCTCCACGGGTGTTCCCTCTTTCCTAAACCCTAGACGAGGATCCTTCTTGGCACCTCATGATGTTTCTTTCATCCCAGAACCTCTCGGTCTCGCCTGTTAGGACCCCCCCTTTTTTCCCCAATCTTGCCCCATCAGCCAATTTTTAAAGAACTTTTCCCAACCGTTCTCTTAACGGTGGTATCTCCCCACCTCCGTTTCTTGCTGCTCGCAGAGCCACGCTGGACCCCTTCCCCTCGAATCCCCCATTTTTGGTTTATTGTATCTTTCTCGTGCGCAGGGAAGTGAATCCCCTTCCGGCGAGTGTGTACCTGGGTGCAGGACTGTTGTCTCGACTTCTTTTGGCCCTTCTTACTCCGTATCTCTGACCATCGAGATTCACCCCGCCCTTTCTTAACATTTTTCCATTGCGTGGCCAGTGCATGTGCGTTTTTCCACCCCTTGTTCCTTTCTGTCTGGCAGTTGGTGTAAGCGTTTCCTTTAAACCTGCTTTCCTTTTTTTCCTAGGTTTTCTTCTCTTTTTCCCCCCCTTCTTAACACTCTTCGTCAACCCTTTGTGAGTTCTTCCCTGTGGCTTTGTAACCCCTGCGGTCGCCGCCAACCGACCCCCCATTCCCCTCTCTTCTATACTTTCTTTTTCCTGCGTTCGCGACTCCCTCTCTTGCGCGCCACGTGCCGTTTTTTTCTTTTTCCCCTTCTTTGGCTATGTCCTGCCTCATTTGGAAACAGCTTCAGTGCTTCCGGGTTTTTGCTGGTTCTTCAATCATATTGCAAAGAGTTCGACCTTTCTATTCTACGAGTTTGCGCCAACTTGCTTTGTGGTTGACGTTTTGCTGAGACCTACTCTTTTCCGTTGTAGACTTCGACTTCTTTTATATCCAACAATGAGCTCTTCTGCCTTCTCCCGTGCCGTGGGTCCCCCTTTGACCCCCTTTCCATTCGGACCTCTGCACCAAGATCAACGACCCCCAGGGCAAGAACTCTTTCCTCCGGTGATCGAACCCTTTTTTCCCCTCTGATTGGAATGTTGATATCCTGCGTCTTCTTTCATATACCACGACCTTCTATCCCTCATTATTACATCTTTGGTCGGTCAATCTGCAGATGAGTTAGGAGAATTCCTCCCCACCAAAGATCATGAGTTGTTGTTCTTTTTTTTAATGTTATCGGAATCATGATATTTCCCCTTTTCTCCTTTGCTTTTTTCGCGTGGGAAACTGCATATATATTTATATCCTTCGTTGTTGAGTTTTTCAGTTTCCCCCTTTCCTCCTATACCGGAAGATATCCTTTTTTCCTTATCAGGCTGAAGCAGCCAATACTAATGAAAACATGCTTTTTTTTTTTTTTGGGAATCCTCCGAGCCTCTTCTTCCTTTCCTTTCCCCCCGTTTTCCTCCTGCTGATATAGTTTCGCGTTTGGTTCGTTCTGGTATCGATATGTACCCATTCTGGTCCCATCCCCTCCTCTTCGTCTTCGAGTCTTTAGTATCCTAAGATGTTTTTCTTCCTGCTATTTTTTATGATTTTTTTAGGAGACTTCGGAGGGGTTCCTTCCTTCCTCTGTTAGTCCTTCCCCTTCTCCCCTTCTCTATCCCCCATTTTTGAGATTTTCCGCAACTTAGAAAACTCTAGTCTCTCCCCCCCGTTGCACCCTCAGCTCTAGCTCCCCTTCTCAGATACTATATCTAAATCTTTGCCTATCTCTTGAACCCCAACCCCTTACGCGCCCCACCGTCCCACTTCCCTTTCCTCTTTTTCTTTCCTTCTTTCCCTACCCCCTATTTTAAGATCACATTTCCCCCCCCCCCCCTGATAGTTGTCAACCCTCTCTCTCTCCCGTCCCCTTTCTAGTTGAGCCGGATTGTTTGGTTAAGGTTTGTTGCCTCCTTTTTTTTTTTTTACCCACTGCAATTTCGCCCTGCTCCCCCACAAAATCTTTTTACGTCGATGTCCGCCTGGGTTTTGGCACCCCATCTCAAACCTTACCCTTAAGCAATCGTTTACTTCCTCTTTCCCTCTGCATCCCCCTTTGCTTCAGTCACCTTAACAAGATTTCCCTCCACTTGCACATGCACTTCCTTCGCCCCCCTTTTCAATACAAGTTCGTTTCATCCCTCTTTTTCGCCTTCTCTCCTTGGTTAAGTCCGTTCCATCCTTCTCCCCTTTCCACCCGTTCTCCAATTGTCTTTCGTTTTCTCCTTTCACAAGTAAGTACTTTCCCCAAATGATTCGTCATGTGATCCGTTCCTTTCTTTTTACGTAGTGTTGCTTGGGTTTTCTCTGAACCCGGTTTCAAGTGGCTGGCCTTATCCTTGTTGAAACCTGTTCTTGGACACGAAAGGTTTCACCAAAATTTCTCGCGTGTCTTTCTTTTCCCCCTCCCCTTATCCACTCCTTCTTTCAATGCTGTTTGACAATTCTTTTCGTGTTCTGGTTTTCCCCCCACCTTGTCTGTTTTTTTTTTTTCCCTTCGAGTCCTGGTAATGCATCCGTTTGCTTGTGATGTTTACCGCCGCATAAGTTAGGCTATGCTGATGTTGCTTTCAGACGGAAACCCTGTCCCTCCCCCACACTAGCGTGTGTATTTCGAAGACTTTCGATTCGGAAGAAACTTCTGATCCATCCTGGTCCCCCTCCAGACACCGCCCTCCCCTTGTGCGCTTTGTCCCCTTCCAATTCTTGCAGGCCTTGCAATGGCACCCTTGCAGGCCGTTGCGGTCCCCCTTCTCCTTTCCTTTTCTATGAGCCTCCTGACTGCAGATGCCAGAAGATGAGAGTGATCTTTTTCTTCCTCCGAGGGGAATTGTGAGAAACTCTTAGCGCTATCTTCCGATTCCCTGCCGTAAGACCCCTTTCTCTTTTGTAATTGGGTACGTTACCCTCCCCCTGGCATTAGCTTCCTAGTTGGTGAAAATTTTATGTCTTTTCCCTTTCCCCCCCCCAAACTTCTTTTCATTACGAGGTGAATTCCTTTGAACCCAATGATCGTATTGTCGTTCTTCCCCCTTCGTTTTTTGGGTATCTGGCTAAAAAACCCAGTCACGCCTCTCCTCCGGTGCAGCAACAGCGCGCTTTGCGACACACACCCGCTCCCAGCTCCCCCCTTCCCCCTTCCCCACCCACCACGAGGTTTGATACCTTCCGCCAAAACAGCCGCTCCTTGTGTTTTGAATGGCTTTTTTTTCAGCAGATTCTCTTCACGTCTTCCTCTTCCCTTTCTTCATCCGGGGCGCGTGCCCCGAATTCGCTGTGCCTTTAGGGTCTCTCATCACCTTCGGCTCCCTTTACCTAGGAAGAGGACCAACCAGTCCCCACCTACGGAGCCCCCCCCCCCAAATCTGACGACATCCGTCTGTCCGCAGCATGTTTTTTGTTGCCGCCGCTCGAACAGACCCTTCGTCCCTCTCCCTAAGTCGGCCGAGAAGGACCCACAACAGGTACCGCCATACCCCGCCCTCAATCAGCCCCCCCCCTGGTATTTTTCAAAAGGATTTGTGACCCCCCTAAGTTTCCATCATATGCGCCTCCCAGGTCGCTTTCCTCTTCTTTCTTTTTCCTCGCCCCCTCAACTTTTAACACTCTTGTGTTGGTCCCCGTCCCCACCTATTATTTCATTTTTCCTCTGTCCAAGTCCACTTGTCGAGCCCTCCATCACTGCACTAGCTTTTAGATAGATAATTTGCACTGTGATTTCTCTTCTCTTTTAATACCCTTCTTTGTTTTTGAGTTACAATGTCATGCCTCTTCCCGATTCATTCTTAGTGAGTTTGTGTTTTTGGGGATTTCTTTCTCTTTTCGACATTGGTTGCCTCCCCCCCTCAATTTTTTCGTTGATTTGTCAGTTTTTGCTTACAAACCGACACTCTCGGGTGCCTATTAACCCAAGTTCCCTTTTATAGTCAGCGTATTTGGCTCCCGTTGGCCTCCCCTGAACTTTCTCCCCCCCCCCAAAAATTTTGGAATACCCCTTGTTAGGCTCTGCTTGGACTCTCTCTTTTATCTTGCGGTGTTCCCTCTTTGCTTCTGCTAGGGCTACTTTAATAAATTCTGTTGTCTATCGGCTTCCCCCATAAACTTTTTTGAGACCGGTCTAGTTTCGCCCGTCTTCCAGGATTTGTATCTTACCCCCCCCCCCCCCCTTGTCCAACCACTAGAGCTATGGTCCTTCTCCTCCCGGGACTTTATATCCCTTTCGTCCCCAATTCTCGACGTATTGGAACTTCCTTACCGTATCGGCACCCTTTTTCTTCCTCTCCCTCCTTTAATTTCATTTTTTTTTCCCCTCTTCATGCCCAAACCCTATTGCTGTTTTGGGTGTATTTGCTTTCTTGGGATTCCCCCACTCCCCCTCTTTGGTTTTTCCTTTTGATTTGTGGCACACTTGGGTGGTTCCCCTCCCCCCCAGTGTGGGCCGGGGTGTTTTCAGATGACTTGCGTGTTGCGGCACCGTTCTGTAGGTTGCTGTTTCCTCGCCTTCCCCCCCTGTTAAACGCGAGGGCAGAGACGACCACATTATCTGGTATGTGCCATGTTTTTACCCATTTTCTTTCTCCAAGTTTTACCTTTGGAACTGGAACAGCCCCACTCTTATGTTGATATGCCGTTATGGAATAACGCTTTCCCAAAACTCTTCCCCCTTCTCCGGACGGCTTCGAATCGGCTATTTTTTCCAGCTGAATGCTTTTCACTCGGAGCATTCCCTCCCTCCGCATAAAGATTTCGAATCTCTTTTGCAACTTTTCTTTCCTTTTCTCATCAATCCCCTTCATTTCCGACAATTGAACGCATCGCCCTTCCCCCGGTGCCTCTTGACAATTGGCGTCCTGACTGAAATTGACTTTTGCAAGCACTTGCCCAGGAAGTCTGAGGACTTTGTGTCTGCAAGATTGTTAGTCATTTGTTATTCACCTGCCAACCCCCCTTTTAAGTTTTTCCCCGAATCGGCAGTTAGCCCACTGAGAGTTCTTTCTTTTCTTCGTCGAAGAGCACCTCCCAGCAATTTTATCCTGCCATGTTCCGGAGGAACTTTTCCAAATATCCCATTCCCCCTGGAGGCCTTACCCAGTGCCCAGAGAATTCATTCAAATGGGCCACTACCAGTTTGAGCCTACCTGATGGGGTTCCCCCTGCTCGACGCTTTTGATTAGTTCGCCCCCCTGCCTGTTCCTGCCCTCCTGCGCGAGTGCCTTGTCCTTTTTTCCTGCGCCCTTTTTTGCATAATACATTTTCAAAGAAGTGGCGTCCAGCCAATTTCGTGATCGCCCGGTTGTATCCTCCACAACTTTTTGACTTTCGCAAGATTTTCAATTCAACTCCCCTTCCCTTGAATTATTTTTTTTATGTTCTTCTTTTTTTCGTTTTCCCCTTTCCCCTCTGTTACGAAGACATTTTCCCTGAGGTGTTTTCTCCCTGGGTGGAGCTCTTTTCTTTCTTGTGAACTCTTACGCCTTCTAGCCTGCCTTCCCCCCTTCGATGACCCTTTATCCTTTCTTCAAAGATTGGCCTCCTTCTTGGCAGTGACTTTGCTTTTCTTTCACCATTCGTGTATTTTGGCTGAGCAAGCGCTCTATAAACTTCCCCTTTGTTAAGGTTTTGTCATTGTGTCCCATTTTTTTAACAACTCAGTACGTAAAGATTTTGCTGGTGTGCGCAGGCCACTTTTGCTTTTCCCCTCCTGAGCGACCCCCCTTCCCAATCAAGACGCTTTTCTAACCTTATGGCTGGAGCTCTTTCCCAGTAGGTTTTCTTGCGCGAGCCTGTGATCCAACTATTTCTTAAATGCTGCACCTTTCCGGCAACAGTCTACGTGAGTTAAGGGTTTGGGCTTTTGTTTTCAATCTTCTCCACCTCCTGTGTGACTTTTGTTCTTCGAGTGTTCGCCTTTAGGCGCGCTTTTTTGCCCCTGTGGTTTGAGCTCCCTAACCTCGTTTCGTGAGTCCGGCGTCCCACTTTCATCACTGATAGGAGTCCCGGCACTTGGTTTTTCCCACTTTTTGATGCCGGAGTACCCCTTACGCCCCTCCCTTCTAACCTCCGCACATATCACCCCTCCCCTCACCCTTGATCAATCAATTTCTTTCTCCGAGATAGACACTTCGACCCTTCCTTAATGTAATCGCCGGGTCGATTTTCCCAAGATAGTATTTCCCTCCGTCCGCTACCTTCTTCTTTTCCACTCTGTGACTTGCCCTGAAAGCCTGCTTTTTTTTTCTCCCTACCCGCTCTTTGTTCTTTGTAGCTTCCCCCGGTTAGACTTTTCTCTCAGTCATTCCTTCTTCTCCGTTATACTTTGCGGTTCTGTTCGTGGTAAACTTGATCTCTCTCTATTTTCCTCAGGGTTTGTTTTCTTTTCTTCCCCTTTTCCCCCTGTCCTGAACCGCTCTAGGTCAGCGTGATTCGAGATGGCTTTCCCCGGCATCACTACTACCACAACTGAACTTTATCTTTTAGCGGGACTTCTCGGACTTCCGATTTTTTTCCTTTTCCTCCCAACGATTTTAAATATGATGATCTAATGTACCCCCTTGTCGGGATATCGACTGTCTAGTTCCCCATTCTCCCCCCATCGTCTGTGTGGTCGATTCGTCCTGCCCCGTGCTTACCTGATTGTTTTGGTGCGGAGGGTCCGACTAACTTCGTAGTTTCAATACTGCCCCCTGTAGTCCTGCCCCCTGACGCTGATCCTTTTCCCAGGTTGCGATGAAGTAGTATTGACTATTGTTCTTCACTTCCTTTTTCCGGCCCTGGACTGACAGAGACGTTTATCAATCTTTTCTTCCCCCCCTCCCACCATTTCACTTCACACTTCCCTCAGTTTTTAGCATGATTCCGGGTTCTCCAATCTTTTAAGACGCTCTTCTTTCCTTTTTCTCCACTCACTGTTTCGTCGCGCTCCCCCAGACCCAAATGTCTTATAGCATTCTCTGTTTGTTGGCTTTTCCGCCCTTTTTTACAAAAGCCACTGATCCCTGATCCTTCCCCCCCCCCCAAATTCTTGACGGACGAGTGTCCGAATTTGAACCCATACAACTTCCCTCCCCCCTAGTTCCCATACTCCTTTGAGTTATCCCGGATGGAAGCACCCTTCCCTTCATACTTGTTACCGCAATTCCCCGGAAAAGACCCTATTGTCCAATCATTTTCCCAGAAAAGTTCGTCTGTCCCGCGGTTCCGACTTTTTTCTCTACGGTTAAGAAGACCCTTTTTCCCTTCTCCCTCACCCTTTGCCGATCACCTCCCTACCCCACTCTCCGGGAAGTCTTTCGCCTTGCGAACGGAGAAAAAATCTTTACCATATGAATCGCTTGTGATCACTCGTTCCTTTCGCTCCTCAAGCCGTCGTTTGGCGGATACCCCCCCTTTCCTTGCACGTTTCAAGTGGCGTGTGTACTATTCTTTATTCCCCTTATTAGAAAAGAATTTTTTTCCCCAACTGCCCGGCCCTCTTCGTTTTGGCATTTTTTTTTTTCCCCGTAAAAGAGCCGTTCAAGCTGTAAGACCCCCTTTCCTATCCCCTCTTTTCTTTCTTTTTTCTTATAGTGACCAAAATTTGTAGAATTTATGATTTTTTTCCCCCCCGTATTCCTCCGTTGGGACGATATTTTTTTCCCGACATAATTAGGGACGTCTAATGATGTGATGTTGCCCCCGCTTCTCAGTACCCTACCCGCAATAACTAGCCTCTTGAGAGAATGAGATTCGCCCCTTTGTTGGTCCTTCCTCAGAACAATCCTGAGTTTACTTTTCCGCACCGCACTTTTCCTTCCCTTTGCTTTTTGCAATACCTCCACCTCTTGCTTCCTGGTGGCTTCCCCCCTGTTGCAGTTCTTTTTTTTACAATGTCGACTGGTTGATTTGGATTGATGAGCCTAATGACCAGCCAAGATTTTTTCAGCCCCCCTTGATCCATCTTTCTTTCTGGCATGGCCCTACTCCCCGAGGGTGACTTTTATTCAAGACTTCCGTTAGACTTCGTTTCAGGTCCGTCAATCACCGATCTTGTTTTCCCCCCCTTGTACTTCCCAGCAGAAGATCAGAATCCTTTTTCCCAGTTTGATTATTCCAATCGTATCCAGCCTTGTGTTCCTCACCTTCAATTATGATCCTTCTTGTCGTCTCCTCTATTTTTCTTGGTACCTCTATTTGTCAACCCTCCAGTCCCGCATCTACTTCAGCAAACATACTCCCCTCTCCTTCCCCAAACCCCCTCCCCCACGCGCCCCCCTTGTTTGCTCCACACTTGCCAAAAATAACCATTTTTTTTCCAGGAGGGCTTGACGACGCCCAAACCACTCGCTCATTTTTTTTCCTGATTCCTTGGTCCCGCCTCTATCTCGATCATCTGTACTCCGGTTTTAAAGTTCAATAAGTTGAAGGGAACTTTTTTTTTTTTTTTGTTTTTGCCTCCAGGGGATTCATTTCACCTTTCGTATCACGGACAATGAAGATATGCTTTTTTTTTTTTTCTTCCCAAGGGAGGTGCCACAAATCTTTTTTCTCCCCCCCACCCCCCCTCTTGTCCCCGAAATCGTCCCCTCCTGTCCGAAGGCAATGTTTAGGTTTTTGCTCCTCCCGAAACCTCCCTCTTTTCAGATTCTCCTCAAGAGGACTCTAGTTCCCAAACTTCGTTACCGCATCTACCAGCAGATCGTCCATCCCCCCCTCCTAGCCCCCACCCAGGTTCTCCCCCCCCCTGATTTTCGACAATTTAAGTGTAAAGACCCGATGAGGCAGTCCATTACTTGGCCCTCTTTCTCTTTTGCGCGCCCCGCCACGTTGAACATCGTGTTCCTTTTGCACACTCTTCAAAGTCACGCTTTGGGCTTTTCTCCCCTTTGTCGCTCTCAAACCCTTGACCTTCTCGGATCGGCCCCAGCTCATTTGCCTTTGAAGTTATATCTCCTTTTTCCTCCGTTTTTTTTTCTTTTCGAGCTTGACCGTCACCTTTAAATGATTTGAGCGACGTGCAGTGATTTCGTCCTGCCTCACCTTTGATGAATCCCGCCCTTGTGCCCCTTTTCTTTCTTTTCTTCCAAAACACTGTTTTTACCCTTGTCGGGGGGGTTTTCGTGCCACCTCACCGATCTGTGTCGTTCTACAGGGGCTTTCCCTCCCCACGTTGCCCCAATCCGTTTGCATTACCCCTTGTTTTCGGCTCGTATGGTACGATATGCGGGGATAAGAAGGTCTCTGGTTTTTTTTTCTTCCGTCCTGCTTAGGCTCATCTTTACACCGTCGTTTTGTCCTAGGCCCCTACCTTACTGCGTAACTTGTCTAGTCAGGCTTCTTTTATTTTGGTTCAGGATTTGTATTTCCCTTTGATTCCCCCCCCTTTGCCGTCGCTCCTGGTCCGTGATTTCCGCCGTTTTGACCCTACCTTTTTGTCCCCCTTCCTTCTTCCGTATTTTCCTTGCTTAACCTATTTTCCGACAGCTTTCCCTCTGTGTACTCTCCTCTGAGGGAAACCCTTTCGTCTCGGACAAACCCATTTTTTTTTTTTCTGTTTTTTTTTCGGGGATCAACTTTTTGTTTGCTTTTTGGTTTCTTTTTTTCCCTGGGGGGTTTTCATGGGCGCGGGGCGGGTGGTCTCCCCTCTTTCTGATTCTTTCCTTTCCCTGATTTTTAGGCGCGTGCTGTTTTTGAGCCCCCGATAGTCCTACCCGAGCTAGGTCATAGTCAAGACCAGGGTATGTCCTTGTTGTCCTTTTCACACTCTTTATCTTCCCTCCATTTGAAGAATCAGACCAATGCCCCAAATATTATTGTTTCCTTCTCTGCCTTTAGGGTACACCCGCACCCCCCCCTCCCGGACTTCTTCTTCTGGGACTTCGGCCTACTTGCTACGTCGCTTTCTTTTTTCTTTTCACTTCCCCTCGGAGTTCTTCAGCAATGGGCCCACCCCTCCTTGTTCATCGTTTCTGGACATATTTCAATTCCTCCAATTCCAACTCGACATTTTTCCGACTCCCTGACACTTAGGTGCCATCCCACTGCCCTTTCCCCATTTTTTTCCCCCCTTCTTTTTTTTTTTTCAGGCACTGACCTCAAGGACATTGCTGCAAGTGCCGGTTTTTTTCCACTTAGGAGTCTCTTTTTCTGATTCAAGGATGCAAACCCCCCCATTCATTTTTCTTCCAGAATCGAGTCTTAGAAATCTTCTTTTTCCTTCCGTTCACGGTTCCTTTTTCGAAGCGCCCATACCCTACAGTTCCATTTATGCCGGCGTTACACCCCCTAGCAAGTCCAAGGCTTTCCCCCTTTCCCAGGTGACCAGCACGACCCCCCCTTTGGGCCCCTAAGAACCAGTGACGAAGGCTCGTTTCACAAGCACTTGACTTGCTTCTTTTAGCTCGTGCATGACCAGAATCCTTTCCAGGTTGCCGTTCTTTTTTTCCCTGCCTTCTTTTCTCATACGTTTTTTCCCCCATGAACTTTTTTCGTATCCACTTGCCAACGTTTTTCGAGCCAACGGTTTCTCCCGCCCCCCCACTACGGAGGGATGGCGTTTCTTCCATCTGGAAACGATTTGAAAATCCCAATGCGATCATTTTAGGTCCTAGTGTTGTACGCCAAATTGCCTCCTTCTCTTTTTCTCATGGGGGATCATCTTCAGGTCTCTCTCCTCTTGGGAAGTATACGAAGTTCGGAGTCCCCCCCCCCTCCCGAGATCTCCAGCCCGAAACTTTTTGAAATTACTTGGTTTCGGTTTGCCAGTTCCTTTTCTGGTATACTGTAGTCTTCTGCCATCCCCCTGTTTCTGCACGCCCTTGCAGTACACCCTTTTTCGGCCTTTGTTGACTTGATGTGTTCCCTTCGGAACACTGTACGTCGATTTTTTGGCGTGCTAGTTCTCCAGGGGATTTTGTTCCCAGGACACCTTGCCCCACCATCATCGATTCTCCCCCCCTCTTGTCTGGCTCCCCCCTCCCCTCCGCGTACCCTCTTTCTGCGAGCCCCCGGGCCTTTTGTCTCTTTTTCCCTTGTTTATTCCTTATGCATTCGCGTAAAGATTACGTAATTTTTTGGTTTTCGTTTGGAGTTTGGTTGGTTCAACTCCTGCCCAGATGTCTCGTCTCTGGCCTCAGTTTTTCTTCTGTCCTCCTGAGAGAGTTGCATCCGGTTTTTTTTTTTCTCCCTGAGGTTCAAGTGAGATGAGAACGTAGTTTGAAAAAACATGAGGCTCCCAGCGTTCAGTGGCCCTTCCCCCGAATGCCGGATTTTACCAACCGCAAGTTCCTAAGCCTCCCCCCCCCTCTTTCCTTTCCCGACCATTTCATAGGGCGCCCCTCAATTCTCGGATAAGAAACCCCCGATGGAATGATTTAGTCTCTTCTTTTTGTCCCGATTGGACAGATCCCCGACCCTCCCCTCACTCCTCAGTTTAAACTTGTGAGGACGTCAATGAAAGGACCTGCGTCGGTTTCCCCTCGAAAACATCTTCCCCCCCTGGTTTCCGTGTAGTATTGCGTGCTTTGATGCTTGCGAGATAATTGTCCCGGTTTACGTCGGTTCTTTGAGTTGGGAAACTTCCTTCTCTCTTTTTTTCTTTTCCTTCCTCTTGTGAGTTGGTTCATCCTTCTTCTTAAGGTTCCCACGCTCAGCCCACCTCCGTAGATGACCAGCTATCAGTGATTCGCAGTTCCCAGAGTCCGCTTTCCTTCCCACCGAAACCATTATTTTTTTCTCTGCGACTTCTAAGTCCGCTTGGGCCAGCTTTAATACGGATGATAGCCCAGTTTTTCTTTTTTCTTTCTCTCTTCGTTCCACTGGACCGGCCTCTCCCCCTTTCCCCCCTGCGAGTTTTTGTCGATTTCGCCGCTTCAAGTGCTTGCCCTGATTGGGTTTGTCCCTTTTTTTCGGAGTGTCCGACCCCTTCGTCTTGTTTCTCCGGCAATTCCTTGCGCCGCTGCGCCCTTCCTTTTGGTCTTTCTTTACGCCCCTTTCCCTTGAACCTCTTAGGTTCCCCCACCCCGTCTGCAATCTTTCTTGCTCTGCTCCCCCCCCTTCGTTGATGCTCCTTTCTGTTCTCCTCTGAAAAACCACGTCCAACCTCCCGGAACACGCTTTTCCATTATAGCCCCCCTTTTTTCCCTCTTCACACGCGACCGTTTCTCGCCGGTCAGAAAACTCCTTGTCCGGTCGGATTTCCCAGACATAAGGTTCTCTTTTGAGCCCTCTTCTTTTTTTCCGGGTTCGCTTTTTTCCCCCAAGCCACTTCGACCTTGCCTCCTCACACCCTTCTTCTTTAGTGTTCCGAATGGGGCACCCTTCTTTTTTTTCCCCCCTTCCGACCACATGAACTCGTTTACTTCATTTTTCTTTATTGATCCCATGCTTGGCATGAGAACCTTACCCTTTTCTTTTCCCTTTTCCCACCGCCCCATGCACTGGCCCCCCTTGCCCTCAGTTAAGAAATCTTTGTTTATTCTTCCGGTCTCCTTTCCTACCACGGCGTACTCCGTCCCCCTCCCTTCTCTAACCTGGTCTTCTCCCCCAGGTCTACCCACTCTGGGTGCACGTCTTTCCCTCCCGGATTCCCCCACATCAGTCCCAAACAAAATGAATAGTTGTGCCCTTTCATTTTTCTTTTTCTAAGAGAATCCCTCCGTCTTTTTTTTTATTTGACCCGTTCTAGATAGCCCTGGGTGGTCCCAGTGGTTTTCCTCCCCCCCTTTCGTGTTACCCATTGTTCTCACCCAGCAATGTCCCCCCCCCGAAACACACACTCGGGCCTATTTTGTCTTCTTCCGACAAAAGACTTCTTCCCCCTTGTGACCCCATAAGATTCGTCCGTTCTCTTTTTTTCTATAGTTGCCCCAACCTTGTGATGAGTGTCTTATGTTGTCCCCCTTTAATGTCCCGTTGGGACCTTTTCTTTCCCGCGGCCATAATCGGGCGGCTCTTTGGATTTTTTTCGGGACCGCCCCGCCCCCTGCATATTCCGAGACTGCCCCCCTTTCCTGTAGATTATTTTGTTGGTTCTCGAATCACACCCCTCCTCTCCCATACTGCAGACCCCATGCTTCCTTGGAGAAGTGCTTCCCCTTGAGCAAGGTGTTCCCCCCGTTATCAGCTGCCCCGGTACCATGTCTCTTTCCTTGCTTATTGAGAAGAATGAGAAAGAGTGTCCGCACCTCTTTCCCCTCCATCCTTGTTTTCTGCATGGAATGACATTCTAGTGGGACATTGGTCTACCGAATGCGAGTCTCATTAGCGATTTTCCTGCAGTTCAACCGACCGGATTTGTGGTAATGCCGTTCAGGTACCACATACTCTTTTCCTCAGCCATATAGTTTTGCCCAAATGTTTCATCTTCCAAAGGAGGAATTCTTAGGAATTCACCTGTCCCCATACCCTCCTATCTTGTGTCTTCTCGTCGTTTGACTTTTTTGGTTACCCTCTTGGAACAAACAGAACAGTCCGGTTCTCCAAACAGGACGCCCCCCGCAAGCTGCGACCCCCCCCCCTCCCCCGTAGGCCCGTGCCACAAAATCAAGCCCCCCCACCTTCTTCTTGATCCCCGACGCAAACCCCCCTGAGCTCCTGTTTTTTCCCTTATTTCATTTTTGAGACTATCGTCATTTATCCTTTTCTCATGACGGGTTTAAAGTTTCCCCCCCTTCCTCCTGCAAGGTAATTTGCCCGGCATGATTCATTTCCCTTTAGTTCGAATCTCGCTCGGAAGATTGGACCCTTTCTTAAGATACCCCACTCCTTTATCCCAAATTAAATCCTGACAGACATCGACTCGGGCCTTTTTCCCGGTGTTTTTTTTTTGGTTTCTTTGCATGTACGAATCCCTTTGTATGGTTGTTCCTCCCCGTCGCCCCCCCTGAGTAGTAAATCTTGCCCTCCCCTGACTGACTTTTCCCCCCTCGGTACGCCTATCCCTTCAGCTATTCCTCCCCCCCCCCCTTTTTCAGCCATCCCCTCCTCCCCGCACACCAAGTGTCATTACCCCCCTTCTTTTTCTCCCCCTCATTGTCTCCAGCCCGATGGAGATACTCAGCTTACGATTCTTTAGTTCATCTCCCCCTTTTTTCTTTTTTCCCCTCCGTGTTTGGAAGCACACTATCACGTCAAGCGTTCTGTTAACACTTCTTTGTCTACAATACTGCCCTAGCATGTTCTTGCTCCATTGGAAGTCTCCTCTCTCTTTTCCTCATTTAAGTTGTTGTGTTTTTCTGAGATTGTGCCCCTTTTCTCTTCCCTTTTCTCTGTGTCATTCTTTAGCGAGATCTTTTTTTAATGCCATCGTGAATTTGCCTAGTTTCTTCCCCCCCAAACCTAGTTTTTTCCCCCCCGTGATTTTTCCTATCCAATTGAACGAATCTCTCGTAAAGGTCCTGCTACGGTTAGTCCTCCCCTTCCCTTGTCGCCACTTCGTTTGGACTACCCATTTGTTGGGAGGATGCCCAGCTGCGGGCTATTGCCCCCTTCCCCTCTGGTTGGGCCTTCTGTCCGCTTAGTCTTCCTTTATATGTCTCGTCCAGGCCCCCCCCCCCTTAATTCTGACCCCGCGGATATTTTTTGAGTGTTCTTGGCTAAAGGATCTTTCCTTTCAACTCCCCCTTTCCTTCGCCGTATTGGTCTTGAGCGAAACTGAACATATCCTTGCGGACCCTTCCTTTTAGTGGAACTTTACCCCCCTTTCTTTCCGCCCTCTCCAGGATGACTCGTATAATCTCATTTTGGCCCCTGTTTTATAAGGACCCCCCCCGGAGAGGAATGTGGTTTGCTTTGGTTCCTTTTCCCCCCCCCCGCCTCTTTTTTTGCCTTTTGATTTTTTTCATTTGGGGTCGCAGTGGGTGTGTTGTGGTCGGCTGCTTTCTTTTGCTTCTTTTTCCTTCCCGATTAGGCTTCTGGTTGATCCCCCTCCTTTAGCGCATTTGCAAAACGTGATTTCTATCCCTACCAGACTTCTTTCCGGGTTGTCTCTTGGTTTGAATTAACTTTTGACCGACAGTTTGTCAGACTCCGCACTTTGACACCACGACTTGATCTATGCCGTGTAGTTTAATCCTGCATTCCCCCCAAATCTCGGTTTTGACGGACGTGTTTCTTGACTTCACTACTTTTTTCCTCCCCATGTCAGCCGCATTTCAACCCTACAGATGTGAATAATAGTTTTCTGCCCCCCTCTCGTGCTGTAATTATCCTCCCCCTCCATTCCATTCGACATTTCCCCAGAACTCTCCCTTCCCATTTTCCGGACCTTTCTGCCCTGAATTGACCCTTATTTCAAGTCCACTTCTCCCAAGTCTAGTGCTTGTTGTCTGCCCTTTATGGTCTCGGTTGATTTTTCCCTGAGCCCATGGAAGTTCTCCGCATTTTCCCTTAGAAATCGCTCCCTTTTGTCGTGGTTCTTCTCTCTGTCAACCAACCTCCCACTCTCCGCCCCCTCCTTTGGTTCCCGGTATCGTCCATGTTCTCCCAGGTGGACAGCAGAATTTCATCACAGGTCCTATACTGAACCCGAGACCGATCCCTTCAACTATGGTTTCCCAAGCATTGAAGTTTTCCTTGCTAAGTGAATGACCAGGAATCCCGAGAGGAAGGGCGATTTGTCGGCCTTTTTCGTTCCCCTGTGCATCCGCACCAGTGGGTCCAGCATTTTTGCCACCTTTATGCAACTTTTTTTTGGTTTTTTTTACCGCCAAAACATATTGGTTTGGATGCGTTGCTCCTCCCTCTCAACGATGGTAAGTAATGTCACAATTGATCTGTATTTGTTGGTATTATCTGATGTGTTGCCTTCCGGTTCTGAAAGACATTGCCTGTCGATGTGTTATACTCTTGTTCTCTCGGTTTTTTGTGTTTTTATCTTGAGAAGGTTTGGGCCTATTATTCCGTGATAGAAATGTGTCTTCTCCCCTCGAGTTTTTCAATTCCCAGTACCGTGCACCTTTTCTTTCACTAGTGGCCCGACTTTTAGCTCCTGTGCGGTGATAAGTCGTGTTAAGTTCTGGTTTTCCCTCCTTTTTCTTCCCCCTCGCAGATTCACGAAACGATTTCTTGTCAGGGTTTTCGTTGTGTTCCCTCTGGAACCTTCGTGTTTCCCCTCTTTTTCTGTGGAGTCCTTAGGTCCCTTTTGTCCCCTTGAATCGCAAACCGGAACACACCCCTCAAGCTATACCTTATGGTCTGGATTTTTTTCCGATATTCCCCCTCGTTCTCTGCGAGTTTCGCTTGTGATCTTACTCTTTTCTCTTTCCCTTCCTTGAATTGCGCCAATCTTAAACCTTTCCTTTCCTTTCCCCCCCCCGGAGGGAGGGGGTGTTCCTCGTATGACCCTCTTGCGACTATTTTCTATGACCCTTTTTTTCCTAGGCGCTCGATTGTCTTACTTTGATGGGAGAAGACCAAGAGGTCAGTGCCTTCAAGCTTAACTTCCTTCAACCTCTTTCTTGCGCCTCTGCCTTGGCCGGAAAGACTGCGGCTTACCCCATCCGTGACCCCCCCCTTCCCTTACTCCTCACCCCCCCCTTTTCATAAGCCACATAATCCAGGTTCTTTTTTAAAGCACCTTTGCAGAGGATCGAAATCTCCAAGACCTTCATGTTTTCTCTCGCCTGGTCCGAATTTGCGACATCCTCCTATCCACTACCGACTTTTTCCCCACCTCCCCCTCCCTTTTCTTGGAGTTTTACGGCAATGGAAAGCCGCTGCTCGGACCGAAGTCTCCCGAAACACGATCCTTGTTCAAGTTTGTAGTATTTTTTGTCCTTGATCGCGACTTAACGGGGTATCTTCCGCGTTTCTCCGTGCTTTTATTTTTTTTTCCGGTATGATTCTTTTTTCCTCCTACAAGTTGGGGGTTTAGACTTTTCCGTCCACTTCCGGCCCTTCCCTCTCTTCCCCCCGTTGATTCGCTCTCCGTAAAGAAGCCAATCAAACTGAACATGAGCGTGTTTCGTATTTCCGTAGACTCCAGCGGCTTTTTGATTTCCTCCCCGTCTTTTTAAGACGGATGCTTGAAGGTAGCCGGCGTTCCCCGGGATATCTCATCTTGCGCGATACTCAGTCGTCTTTCCTTTTCCTTCCTCTCCCGATGATTTGCTCCTTTCCTGTTTTTTTTCCTTATTGTGCTGTGTCCGAAGTTTTGATTAGTAGGGGTACCGGAATCCTTTCCCTCCCGCTGCGCCCATCCAGTGTTGATATGTCATTACCTTCAATTATTTCAAATTGAACATGTCTCACCGTCTCCCTCTTGAGTTCGGTAACCCCTTTTTTTTTTTTGAAGAGAAGATCTTTTCCCCCCCAATTCGTTGCCCCCTCTTGACAAAACCACGCCCACGCCGCACCTTGACACAATTTTTTCCATGTTTCGCATCCTTTGCCCTTCCTCTCCCCCCCCAAAATTAAGACCCACCCGCTCCCGGTCCATTTTAATCATACGGTTTTCCCCTTGCTCCCCCAAAATCAGTTCTACTCGCAGTCGATGATTTTTTGTCCTGGTTTGGCCTCGCTGTTTACGTTTCCCACTGAGACTCTCCACCCCTTTTTTTGCCGACGCGTGTTCTGCTTTTCCACTTTCAAACCCCCCTCCGTGACAACTCCCCTTTTTTCCTTTTTCATTCTGCGGATTGCATCCCATGCATTCCAGACCCTTAACACGGATGGTAAACCCTCAACTTCCCCCTCCTCGTCTGCCATAAGTCCAGACCTTTTCGTTTGTAATATATTTTAATACTGGCTTCCTCCCTGTTCCAATCTTCGATAAAATTTCCCTCTTTTTCCTCACCAGGTCTACACACTAGGTCCTTTTCCCTTTTTTCTTCCCCTTGTACGGACATCTCCCCCTTTACCAAAAATGTCCAATTCGTTTCATTTGTGTCTTTTCCCATCTTTTCTAAGTGAGAGCGTTCCCCGCGTTAGTCACACCCCCCGTTTTTCCTTCCTCCCTTTGGCAATTTTTGGACTCCTTTCTTTCTGCACCTGCTTATGGAACCTCCGGTTGCCCATGAACCCCCCATAAGCCCTTCCCTCGCGGATTCTTGTCCTAAAACTCAGCGCGTAATTGCCTTTTTTTTCCGCAACTCAATGATCGGCTTTTCTCGGTTTAGCTATTGCCCCACCATTGATGAGAATTCTTTTCTGTTTTATGTCCTCCGTGCGTATTTGCCATTTTTTTTCACAGAAGAATCATTCATATGTATTGCTGTGTGTTCCCGCTTCTATTCCCCCCCTACGACCTAACTAGAAGATTCTCCTGACTTGCACGATTCGGAGAAATCCTTTTTTGCCCCTTTTTTCTCCGACCTTTTTACCCCACATGAGCCCCGCACCTCCGCCTTCCCTTTGCGCAGTTTTTTCATCCCCAAGATGAATTCTGACCAGGGTCGGTAATTTCCCCCCCCCCCCCCCCCCCCCTGTCTCTGCTGTCATGTCGACTGTAATGGTGCTTTCTTAGTAAGAATTTTTACCGCCCCCGATGTTTCCCTTTCTATGTAGTGACCACCCGTTCGTCTTATGGTTTTCGGATCCTCGATTGGCCATTTTCTGCAACCTCCTTCTCTTAAGCGATCCGCTCTCAGCGTCCTTCAAGCCTAGATTTTGTTGCTTAACCTTCACACGGCATAAGATAAGACCCGCTTGTGCAATGTCGCTTTCTTTCCACCCTGTTTCTCTCAGAGGTTATTCACCCTTGTCCCCCCCCCTGATAATTCTTGTTTCTCTGCCATCTCTTTTCAGTCATCTTTCTGGCCCCCCCCCCACAGCACTCGCCTCCCTCCGGGCCAGCAAACAGAGCTACCGGTTTACCACAACCGCCCCCGCCGCCCCCTCCGACCCCCCCCCCAAGTTGCCCACCCAAAGAAAACTCCCCCCCCCCCTCCAGTGCTTGTTCCCGACGCAACCCCCGCGATTTTTTGTCCCCTTTAAGCGCTGGTCCCTAGTCTCTCTCTTTTCCCTCTTTTTTACTCGTCGGAAACGGTTTTCCTCCTTGCAAAGAAGATTTCCGTTGAATTTGCTCCGCCATTGATTTTTCATTTCCCTCTTTCTTGTCTCACGGACCATGCCTTTTAAGTTTTGGGACACGGGTGGTTCAGATCCCCCCTTTCTGGAGCACCAATAAACTACTTCCTCCCCTCTCCGTCTGTCCGCGTCGTTTAGGTTTGCCCGCCCATTTTTTTTTTTCGAAATGTCTCCCCTACTCTTCGGAGGCCCCACCACCCGAGGTACCCTGCATCTTTAAGATGTCCCCCGAAGCCGCCCCCCACCGGTTTCTCCCCCCCGTGATTGGCTCCAAATTTCCCTGTTTCTCCCTCAACGATGAGACGACCTTAAGCTGACCCTCTCGTCCGGTTCAGCGCCCTTTTTTCCCACGTTCCACCTGTGTTGGGCAGCCCCCCTCAATCCCCTCTGGTTTCCATCCATTGTCCTGGCTCCCGAACTAAATGAACTCTTGAATCATTTACTTCTCCCTACAGTGAGCACTCTCTCAGGTTGAAAATCGTTTTTTGTTGTGAGTCTAGATTCTCCATTTAAAATTGAGACTTCCCACCCCTGCTAGGCAAGGATAGTGATTTCTTCCCCATTGCTTGACTGACCGCCACGGTAATGGACTTTTTCACCCCTGGTTCAACGTCGGGTTTTTGAGATTTCCACCAGACCTTTTTTCCCAACTCAGAGTAAATTCAGGCTCCCCTTCGGGGTTCTCCACTAAATTGTAGTCCCCATATTGCCCTCCCCCCTTGGTTTGTCCCTTTTATGACGGATGGAATATCCTTCGTCTCTCTTGTTGGGTTACCGATTGTTGTTTACTTAATCTTCCCTCTTAGGAGCAATCTTTTACTAACGTCTTCTTTGAGCTGCGCCCCCATCCGGGCCCTTTTTTCCCCCCTTTCATAGGTCGGCAGGAGTTTTGTTGCGTCTCCTTGTCCACTCCCTTGCCCCCTTCTTCCTCTCTGTTTCCATGGCCCCCCTTTGAGCCGCCTTGTTTTTGAAATGATCTCTTGCAGTTCCAAATTCCCCCTTCGTACGTCTCTTTTTTAATGCTACCCCGTATTCCTACGAGTAAAGATGAGTACTCTTCGGAACCCATGCGCTCATCCCCCCATTTCGCGGATTTTTTTTAGTAGGGGATCTTGTGGTTTGCTTTGATTGTGGCAATTGGTGCTGCCCCTTTTTCCTGGGGGGTGGGTTTGTTGTCGCAGCTTGCTTGTCTGTTCCCCCCTTCCTGAGGGCGCTTGAGTTTGGTTGACCCCGATAGGCCCCCTCCCAAAGCGATGGCAGGATACTCAAGCATTAGAAGTTTTATCTGTTTCCTTCACTCTGCGATGTCCCTCCCTGTTTGAACTGAAAGCACTCCCCCTTGCCCAAAGTCCTGTGATTATGCGTTCTTAACGTATGACCTTTCCCCCCCCCAATCTCTGTCTGACGGACCATCGATTCTTTACGCCTTGCATTTTTTGCTCCCTTCCCCGGATGCATTCAGAAATGCAGAAATCAAGATTGCTCATCCGTGTTTTGGCCCCTTTTTTTTTTCCGTGCTGTCCCAATTCTTTTTCACAATAACACTACCTTTCCCGCCATCCTCACTTCAATTTGACAACCCCTTGAACTTCATGAACCATTGTAAGTCTATTGCCCCCACGCCCTCTGCCAAGTCAGGATTTTTTTTCCCCTGCCCGGTGTCTGCAATTAGGGTTCCGTGATTTGTTCTGATCTGGAACACTCCTTTTTCTCCTCCCCCCCCTCCCTTCTTACTGACCATATGATCGTTTGTGCTAGGTTCCGTAGTGAAGGCGCCCAAACCCCCCCCCCTTACACTCCCCTGCCATACTTATTGAGGATTCCCAACATCGCACTTCCCCCCTTATTCATAAAGGTCCCCCTCCCGTCCTTATCCATCCCATTGTTGTTTTTCCCCCCCTAAGCCGGAGCCCCCGCTCCCTCGGGCCGTCCTCTTGACGCTCTTTTTCTCCTTATGACCCGACTCCGCTCTGGCGTGGCATCGGCCCTTTTTTTTCCCCCTCCAGGTTGCATCCCCTAACGTGGCGTACATTACCCCCTTGCCAACCTGATGATTCGCATTTTTTTTATCTGCCAAAAGGCTTTTCTTCTAAAGAGACCCACCTATTTAAATCCCCAACCAGACTAAGTTGTGTACTACCGTTCCTAAAGACCGCCCGTTCTCTTTTTTTGACCGTTTTCTGATCCGGCCATGTTTCGCCTCCCCAGGATTGTTTTTAACTCTCAGCTGACCTCTCCCCCGAAATGAACAGACTCAATTTTCTTGAACTTATTTCTCGGTTGCAGTGCCTTTGCGGTGGCTTTTACCAGTCGTTCTTTTGGTTGCCAAGATGGAGAGTCAGATGAAGTACCCCGGCTTTTCTTTTCCTTTTCCGTGTCCCATTTTGCACCCTCTTTATTTTTCCCCTCACAGTTTGTTAAGAGGTCTCAAGTGTCTTTGTCCCCTTTAGTGCTCCCACCCGTAACCACCCCTACGACTTCTTATACTATGGGTCTGTAGAGCGACCGCTACCTCTTTCTTCTTCTTTCCTTGCGGTGTGATCTTACCATTTCTTAAGTCCCGGAATGAGAGCACAGCTAAACGTGAAGTGTTCCGGGTTGCTTCTTTTTCTTTGTTGTTCCCTCGATAGGCCCTCCTTCCTCCTTCTACCTTTTGTTGCGCCAGAGGCTTTCCGGAGAGTGCAGACCGGGGGTGAGACCTCCTCTTCGAAGGCGATTTCATATTCAATCTCGCTTCCGTTTTCCGGAACTACCTATGCTTCGGACCCTCCTGAAAAGGGTATCTGTCACCCTCCGCACCCCCGATCCTACGACCCTAACATTGAGAAGCCATCGGTATTTGACTCGACCCTCTTCGACTGAATTTTGATAGATTTTCCGTCTTTGTCAGTCCCTCACGACACGACCGCTAAACCCCTTTCTCTTCCTCCGTTCTTAAATCTTTTGATTCGCAAGGTCCCCTCCTTGTGTCGGAGAATCACTCTACGGAAACACGTCTTTCATGGTTTCAGGTTTGTTATTTGTTTTTTTTTGTCCGCCCCGAATCACGTCTCGCTTCCTGTCTTAGTTTCTTCTTTCTTTTCTCTTTCCTTCCCCCGTTTTTGTGTTCCGTCGCTCCTTCCTGTCCCAACGCTCCGCACTTGAAACCCTTTAGATGAAGCTCCCCCTTTATTCGGCCAGGCGAAAGAAGCAATACTACAACGACTCTTGTGTGCGCGGGAATCTACGCCTCGGCTTTCCTGTTCCAAAGATTTTTGCTGTTATTTCTTTGTCGTTCGTTCCTACGATCTGTCCATTCGGACATTCTATATCCAAAGTTTTGTCTCTCTCTGCAAGCTGCTGCTCCCTATGCGTATAATGTTTTTTGAGGATTTTCCTAATCACTGTATTCGGTCCCCTTTTTTCTCTTTAGTAAGTGCCACTGCAGCTGCGCTCCCCCCCCTTGTTGACCTTACTCCCCCTTTCCACTTGAACCTTATTTCTTCAACCACGTTCCCCCTTCCAGAGAATATGGCACTTCCATATACTATATTCGAACTTGCTCATCTTAACACCAACCCAAGCCACAACGCCGCACCCTTGCTTTCCAACACCTTCTTCCTTGTTCGCATGACTCATGCCTAGACCCCAAATATTTCCCTTCCACCCTTCTTTTCTTTCGGATCCCCCTACTGTACCCCCACCCCCGGTCAGATAACCCAGTTTTTCGCAGTCCGACTTCTTTGTGTCGGGTTGGCGCCTAAGGGGTAACCCCCCCTCCCAACTTTGAGACCTGCGCACTCACCCAATCTTTTCGGTCCTGATTTTTTTTCCCCGACTTTCCCCCCCCCCTCCGCCCACAACGCACATCCTTACTCATTTCGATGCATCTTTCACCTTTTCTTTAACACGACCTTTACCCTCCAACGCACATGCACTGTCCCCCGCCGATGCAATAAGCCCGAAAAGTCGTTGTTCATCTGATGGTTCCGCAGTTGATATACTTCGTTCTGGGTCCCCTCCTTTTTTCTCTTTTCTTAACCCTGGCCATTCTACCCCCCCCAGCGAAAATTTTAGGTCCTGTCTTTCGTCTGGAGCACGTTCGCCAAAGCAGTAACCTACAAAAAACCTGACTTTTCTTGTTCGTTTCCTTCGTTCGTTCGCTCCCCCCTCCTTATTTTTTGTTTCTACCCCCCTTTTTTCACTTCCTTTGACCCACGGTTGGCCAGTGGCTGTCGCAAAGTATTATGACCTTTATTATGGTCCCAAGTCCAGGTACGAAAAACCCTCCGAACGGCACGCAGGCCTTTGCGTCATCCCTATCCCCCTCCGGCGTCTCCATGCTTTTTGAACTCCCACTTCAGACGCTCGTTCTCCTAGTGCCCCCACACTTGTTTTTATGAGTCATTATTGTCCCTTGTCTTCCTAATTTACTTGGGTATGTTCCCTCCGCACCTTCGGGCTTTTATTGCTGTTTTTGATGTTGAGATGAGACTCACGACGCAATAACTATACGTGATTTTTCTAAGACTTGATCTCTTACCCCTCCCATTTGTTGTCTCATTTCCTCCCTACCCCCCATCTTCCCCCCCCCTTTTTTAAGCCCCCCTCACTTCTCCTCATTGGAATTCTTCCATCCTTACCATTCTTTGGCAGGGCATGACCTGGCCTGCACGTCGTCTCTCCGAACTGTTTCCTAATGCCTTTGATGACATAATTCCATCCACGATATTTTCCGCCCTGATGATGCCCATGTCTTCTGCACTGGTTGCATCTCCGAGTTGACTTTAATCGCGCGTAGCTGTCTCCTATTCTACCTCGTACCGTTCAATTCACCTAGTGTTAATGCTTCCGTAAGACGGCAATTTAAGATCTACACCTTTGTTGAAATTTTTGCTCTCCACCTTCAGTAATTGCCTTCCCCCAAAATGCCACAATACCCCTGTCTACCTCTTGTAGTCCGCCTCGCTTTTCCTTGTAATACTTGGCATTTTCACAACCCCCTCAGCGCCCCCCTCCTGGCATCACACAGACGCCGCAAGCTGAAACAACCGAGTCCCCCTTGCCTCCCCCCTTTCCCCCCCCCAATCAAAAGCCAACCACCTCTTTTGGTTTCTGCTCAGTCCTGCACAAAAGCCGCTCCTTTGATTTCTGTCACTCCTTTTTTTCCCGCATCTCTAGTTTATTGTACTCTCGGTCCCTTGGGTACGGCAGTTACCAAACAGTCTCCTTTATTTTTGCCGCAAGGATATCATTCTTGTCGGCTCCTTTCCATGCCTTCTTAGCTTTGCCCCTGGGTCAGATAACATCCTTTTTAACCACTCCCTCCTCCGTTCCACCTCGCCTCTTTCCGCATGTCTGTTTTTAGATTTTTTACCGACGTCGTAACGATATAAGTTTTTCTTCCTTTTCAGGACAACAACCAGATGTCCCGCATCCCCCCTCCGCTCTCCATTCCTCTGCAAGAAAACATGCTCCAAACGGATTTTCGCCCCTTCAGTGTCTTCACACCGATGTTGAAGATTCCCTATTATGAATTTTTCGTTCGTTGTAGCTCCCCCACCCTTTTCACATCCTTTTTTGGTCTCCCCCCCTATCCCCATCCGATGTCTTTTCTTTCCAAAGTAAAGGGAGTTCCAATCCTTCCTTTATCCTTCTCGGAAGCTCATTTGACGTTGAGCATATCTTACCAATAAGTTTTTTTTTTTCTTTTTGTGTCTCTCTTCGACTGTCCCTGAGCTTTCTATCCTGCTAGTTCAGTGATTTAGTCTACCCCTCTTGTCAGTCCCCCTCCCCCATAGGACTTTTTCAGTTTTTTTTCTTCCCAACAATGAGTTTAACGTGTAGGTGGGGTATCCCCCCTCCTGACTCCTTCAGTTTTACTGTTGATCCCCGGGATGGAAGAATGATTCCACTCCGTTTATCCTTGGTGGGCGGCTCTCTGACTCCTTTTTCAGGATGGTCCCTCGTTTTTTTTTCGCATGTTCATCCTTATCTAAAGCGTTGAGAGAGCCCGGCCACCCTAACCATTCCTTTCTTCCGCTCCAGTTTTTCCGGCAGTGTTTTATTTTTTTGCAATTATTTGTCTTCTTCCCTTTTCCCCCCCCATCTTCCTTCTTTCATTTTCGTGAGAGAAACATGTTTCTTCCCTTCGGCACACTTCATTCTCTGTAGGGTTACCACTTTTTTGATTACACGTATTACTGACCCTATATCTTCCTTCGGTTAATCTCATCTCCTTTTCCCCATGCGCTCAGTCCCCCACGAGCTGGATGGTTTGAGGAGGGGTAACCATATTTTGTTGTCTTTGATTTTTTTTGCACCTTGGGTTTCGAAGTTGGCTAGTGGGCTTGGTTGTGTAGAAGATGCTTGGTCTGGATTTCTGCCACGAGTTCTTCTGCTTTTTTTTTGCCCAGATCTTCCCCCTTCAACCCCGCTCCCTTTGACCTTATCCGGGTATTGTTTGACCCATTTTTTTCAGTCAACTCCGGCGGATCGCCTCCCCTTTTTTTTTTCCGACCTAATTCTTAAACAATTGCAACAAAATTATGCCTGCTAGTATGACGTTATGGTAATTTACCCGCATCCAACTTCCCTTTCTTCCCTTGACGGCCTTTCGCAATCGCGAATTTTCAACCGCCTTCTTTCTCACCCCATGTACATAGTTAGGATTCTCCTTTGAAATCAATTGATCTTCCCTTCTTTATTCCCGATGTTTTCCCGTTTTCTTCTCCCCCCTGTTATATCTGTCCTGCCTCCTCCCTTCAGTGGACCCTTCCCCAGACCCCGAATTGAAATTCTTTCCAAGCACTGCTACACTTTTTTTTTCCTTTCGGGAAGTCCCGTGTCTTCCATAGTTGTCCTGGATTTGTCTGTATCACTGAGAGCACCCAAATGAGTTCTCCCTCTCGCAGTCTTTCCCATCTGCTTTTCTTTTCTTTCGTTCAGTCTCCTGCTTCCAACCTAACCAGCAAGAGCCCATCCGTCGGTTCGTAAAAATTTTTATGCAAGTCCCACGGTGAGTTTCCCCCCCGGCCATCTATTGAGAAGACATTCCACTTATCCGGTCCCCCCGAGAACGAAAGCGATTTTTTTCTTTTGCCGTCACATTTATTTCCCCTTTCTTTTTTCGCTATTGATCCAGAAACCTATTGTCCGTGCGATGTTTTTTTCGGCCCTTTCTTTCCTCATACAGGTGCCTGAACTTTTGGATACAGGCAACTTGTCCCCCGGTCGAGAGCCCAGTTGTTTATCCGCCCCACTACGTTCTCGGTTCTGAGTTCTCCGCCCCCTCTTTTTTTTTCATCCCCCCCTGACTCACTCATTTTTGGTATTTTCATCTTTGGTTTCTCCGTGCCTTTTTTACTGAAAAGACCATTCCGGCTTTTGTGTGTAGACTTGGGGTTGATTCCTTCCCCTTCTTCTAGAAGGATTTTTTCCCCTCTTTTCCCTTATAGAACGCACCGCTTCCAGACCCGCCCTTTTCTGAACTTCGTTCTTTTTCAGGGCGTTCGGTGCTTTACCCTTTTTTGAAAGTTCTGGTGCTGCTTCCATGATTTCTCTCTTGAAGTAAACTACCCTTTTTTTCGTCCGGGTTTTGATGATTGTGTAACCTTCCCCTTGCCTTCCCATATTTTTTTATGGAAGTTTCCCTCGCAGTGGTTGTAAAACCTTTATTCCCACCCGGCCACACATCATCCCCCCCTTTTTCTGCTCTCTTCCCTTCTGGTTCCGGAGCGAGACTCAGTATGTTTCCTCTCCCCTTGTGCGCCTGATCTTAAATATTGGTCTCCCCTTTGCATGCATGAGAAAAAGCTTAACTGTCAGTGTTACGTGTTTTTCGTTTTGCGGTCTTGGTTGTCAATTTAGTCTAGTTCCCCGATTTTCGACCTCTTCCTGCTACGTCTTAGCAACTTCGAGATTTTTTCAGAAGGTGGGTGCTAGCCTAAGAGGTTCCCTTAGTCCTTCTCCTTATATCACCCTTCATCGGTCCCCCTTCGGTCATGGAAGGCCTTTCCCTACTCTTTTTCCTTCCCCTTTACGCCCATGTTCCTCGGAAAAACTCCTCAAAAAGATCAGTTCCCCTCGGGATCCCACTTTCCCTTTTCAGCGTCGCTAATTCTAAAATAATGATTCCTTTTTCCTTGTTTCCGAATTTTGACAGATCGATATAAAGACCCTTCGCAGACCCCTTCCTTCTCATCCTTAACTTATGGAGGACGCAATGTAACTGACTTCCTTTCTTATTTGTCCAGTCCTCTCCCACCCTCTTTTTTTTTCCTTTGTTTAGTAGGTTGGTTTTTGAATGATCCCTCTCATCACGATATCTTTTTCCTTCTACGTGCGGTCGAGAGTTTGGGTCCAAAGGACTCATTCATCTCCTACCTCGTGTGTGTTTTTTGCTCGAGAATTCCGGTTTCCACGCTCATCCACCGCCCTCTCCCTTGTAAGATCTTCCTTGATTTCGATCCTTTCGTTCTCTTTTCAAACTACAAATGTCCTTTTGTTCCCTGTCTTCTCCCTGGTTCTCAGCCCCTGCTTTCATGGCGTCATACCAACCTGAGGTTAAGGTGATAGAGTTTAGCGTCGTTTCGGATATCGATCTTTCACCACCTTTTTTCCTTCCCTGATACCCCTTTTCCCTTCGGATTTTCATGGCTCAAGATTGTCTTTATTCTCCCTTCTTTTGTCCTTAATGATCTTGGTGCGGAGTGTCCTAAGGTCCTTGTTCATTTTTTTTTCATGAATAGGGAGTCCTTCCCCACTACTCGCGCCATTTTTTTGAGCTGAAGTGACCCAAGTCAACCTCTTATTTTCCTTTCCCCCCCTTCTGTCCCTCTCGAAAGGCCTCTGGAGTCCCCGTAAGAAGCACTTCTGACAAATCATTTGAATATTTTGTACCAAACCCGCCCCCCCCCCGCGCCCAAACGTAACTTCCCTCCCTTGTTTTTCCTTCCTTCCTGGTCTAGACCCCCATTTCGATAAAACGCGACCTTTTTCTTATACCCCCTTACTGTACTTTCGCCGCCTCCAGACAATCCCTTGTACCCGATGAGGTTAAGTTTTGGAGATATCTGGTGACCCCCAAGCCCCTTGTCTACTGCTCCACACCAAATCTTGCCCCTTCCCTCTTTTCTTCCATGGTGGACCAAATAAACCTTTTTCTCCCCTTGAACATCGCTTCATCTGCGCTTGCCTACCCTTGCCTCTGAAAACGTCATTGGTAATCAACCGCCCTGCAACCTGGCCACGCCTAGTTCACTATTCCCTTCGTGGTCTCGTTCCCTCTTTTTTTTCTCCTTTGCCAAGGAAGTCCCAACCTCTCTTTCTTCACCCTGGCCGATCTCACCAGTCTAAAAAATCTTTTTCAATGTATTTCCGGATACGGATACCCACCGATACCTTTTTCCCCCCCCAATGAACGTACCTGTGATTTCCAGTTCTCTTCTGCTCGCCTCCCGCTTAGTTTGCGGATTACCAAAGGGGTTCTCTTAGACAATTTGTTGGACGAAATTTATGGATGAAATCTTATTTGGTCACAAGAAACTTTTCCCTCCCCCCCTGCCGCACTATCGTCTTTCTGTCGTAAACGTCACCGTCCCCTCCCCTACTGCCCGCTCGTTCTAGTTAGTAGTGCACCACCTTGTTTCTTGATGAATTCTGCTGTTCCCTTTCATTCTTTTAATTGCCTTTTTTACCCCCTACCTAATTTAGGGTATTTTCTGTTGCGTCTTTTTCCTCTTAACCTACCCCCCCCAATAACGATCTTTGGAGAAGAAGCCTTGGAGAACCTTTCATTTGTTTATCTTGAATCATAACCCCCCATCCTCTCACCCCTTCCCCCCCCCCGAACGCCTTTGGTCCGTGCTTGCACTACTTCCCAGAGTGAAGGTCGCCCGGTTCTAAACTTTTAGGTTCCCTCTGCGGAAAGGCTGATGCATTTTCTTATTCTCAATCATTGACAGCACGATCTTTTTCGGCCACACCCCTAGAGCAAATTTCATTCTGCATGGCTGACTCCCCGAGTTTCCCTCCTCTTCTTGTTAGGCCTTCGCCCTTCTCAAGCTCCGTTAATTGCTTTCTTTTCCCTAACGTCATAAGCCTCAGTCCATAATCGTTTTTGAACATGTATTGCCACACTGTCCTCCAAGAGGTGAATTCACCTGCAAATACCTGTCCTTCTTTTCTTTTCCCTTTCCCCTCCTCCCAGTTTGACGGTCACCTTGTTTTTTCCAACACCTAGCTCCTCTCCAGGTTGCAGACCAAGACAAGAAAGCTTTACACCCCCCCGTCCCCCCTTCGCCAAACTTCCCCTTTGCCCCACCCAACGCCACCCAACGAGGGTCTTGCCCTCCTCCCCCCCTCCTCCTTTCTTGTGTGGTACGAGTCATTGGGTCCTAGGATTACGAGTCATTGCACTCGTTCGTAATACTTGGTCCCCCCCAACCTTCTCCCCGGAATTTTTTCTTTTCCCTTTCATCCCACGGTCGGCTCAAGGCCAAAGAGAGCGTTTTTTGACAAGGGAGTTACTCTCCCCTCATGTCATCCAAATCTTACTATCCTTCTTTCGCGGTAGTTTTTCCCCCTTCGCACCATTCCTAGTAAAGATCGCCAAGCAGTGTCTTGAGAAGCCCAAACCTTACCCTTTTAGTCCTCTCCCCATCGATTTTAAGCCACACAAACCCCAAACAAGGGGATTAAGTTGGCCGCCCCTTTTTCAGTGTTTCCAGCCCCGATGGCATTCCAGCTTGACTATTCGTTCTGGACATCTCCCCCCGCCACTTTGACCTCCGTGTTGTTCTTCCCACCTCTCCAGTAACGAGCGGGTCTTCCTCTTTCTCGCCGAAATCACTCACCCTAGATTTTTTGATTTTTAGCTCATTCCATTAAGCATCTCTTCCATCCTTTTCCTCCTTTGTTTTTTCTCGTCTTAGCGCTCCCAACTTTTTCTCCCCTTCCCCCCTCTCTGCTCGGGCCTGTGAGTTGAGCGTCCATTGCTTTTTTTTTCCGGCTCACCTTTCCTTACTTTCTGACTATTTCCTTTCCAACCCCCACTCTTCCATTGGCGGGGTCCTCTTCCCCCTACACGACATCGTCAGTAGTCTTTGTCCCCGGGCTGAATGTTAGTCCAATTTCGCCCCCTCGTTGTTCATACCTTTTTCTTTTTTTCTTTTAGATTTATGCTGATCTCTCGTACTCCTTTTTGGGCCTTCTCGTACTAGTGGTATCTTTATAACTTGTTCAAGCAGGCCCCCCGGCAACCCCTCCTTTTCCTCTTCCCGCTTTAGGTAGGATGTTGTCGTCATTGTTATTTGGCTCCAGTGATGTGATCTTACCCCTTCCCCCAAAAATATTCCGCTAGGCATTTTCCTTAGCCCTAACTGCCTTCCCTATGTTCTGAACATCCTCTACGTATTGCGAACTGAATCACCCAGTATACGCAGCCGTACAGGATGACTCTCCTATTCTTCTTTTTGAAAAACATCTTCCCCCCCCCCCCGCTGATTTCCGCTTTTCTCAAGCCCTCGGTTGTTTGGCTTTTGTGTTGTTTTTCGGTTAGAAGTGTCTCGGGGGCGGGTTGTTCTATATCCCGTTTGTCTTTTTCTTCCCACCGGGGTTCGGAGATTTTTTTGAGCCCCCCCTCTACTTTACCCCGGCAAAGTGATGTTTCAGAGACCGACCTTCTTCCCCCTTCTTTGCCTTGGAATCCCAGACTGGAGTACGTCAAGGGGGTTTACCAGAACCCCTTGCACAACGATTATGGTGTTCTCTTATGCCGTAGTGTACCCACGCCCACTTTAACCCCCTTCCCCCCCCTTTCTTGACGGATCGCTGAGAATCGGATTCTGTATTTCCTACAGGTTACAATCGTAGGTCTTCAGCCCCTGCCTCACCCTTCGTCATTCTTTTCTGGCAGATAGTTTTTTTCCCTCTTCTTCACAATCAAATTCCACCTCGACTCATAGACAGGCCAGGTGCCTCCCTCGCCTGACCTCCCCTTTTTAACCTCCTGTTCAGCTTTAAAAAGACCCGTCCTGCTTTCCTTTCCCGTTGTGTCTGCACCCCCCCGTATGGTATCGTATTGTTATATTAAAGTCTAACCAATTAAGTTTCTTCCGAATCTCTTCTTTCCCACCCTCCTCGTTCTTTTGCTAGTTCTCAGTCGACTCTCAAACATCAAAGATATGAAGCAAACATTTAGGAGTTTTCCCCACAAGTCCTCCGTTCCCCCTTCTCCCCCAGGGACCCCCTGCTCCTATAAATTTTTGGTCACTATCAGAACCCGGAGCCACTTCCGTCTGTGCGTCACCAGTTCTTTCCGCTGCTTCCTTTTCCTCATTTTTGAACAGACCCCTTAGTGATTGGTGCTGTTGTTAGTCTTTTTCCATAACCTTTTCTTCCCAAGAAGTGGATTCCACTTGGTGAGCGCCACGGTGTATCAGTCCCCCCCCCCGGCGGGCTGCGCTCTTTACCTCGTCGAAAATTCACTCCCCCTCAATTCTTTTTGCGTATGTCCCTTTTCTTTTCCCCCTTTCCAAGACCATTCCCGTCGAGTGTTGTAGTTGAGATCGTCGTAGTTGAGAAGAAGGATTGTAATTTTTCCGAGTTCCTCCCCCTGCTTCCCCCATCTCTCTCCAAATTGAACTAAATTTGCTTGGCATTCCTTCGTTGGCCCGTGCTTTTGGTGGATTAACCCAGTAGTGTTACTGCCAGCATGGGCTTTGCCCCTTCCGCTGACCTCCCAACGTCTTTTTTTTTTTCCCCCTCAGGGTTTGTGCTTTGTGTTTCCCCCCCCCCCCCCCCCATTCCAGGACCCCATAGAAGTCCCAGTTTTCTTCCTCGGTCTCAATTGGCTTTGTAAAAACCCTGACGGCTAGCGCCCCCCCAGTTTCCCCCCCCCTCTCCTCCTGCTTTAAACTTTGTTTTTTAGTCGCCCTTTAAAGTCCTTCTCTCCCCTTTCGTTTTGCTCTTCACTGGTCTAGTCCCTGACATTTCATGCGCAAGCTCAGTTGCGGGGGCCTTGTTTTGGGCTTTTTGGTTTTTTCCCTCTCAAGATTCGACATCCTTCTTTTATTTCTTGCCCGCCAGAGGCTATTCCGACGTTTGTGATAGACCTCGTTTCCATTGAAGGCGTCACTTCCAATGATAGGAGCAGCGAAGTGGCCGGATCCTATTCCTTCTTCCCTCCCTCCAAGTTCCTTTTACACTCGTCCCCCCTCTCTGACCCCTCACCGCGTGGCCCCCGACTCGCCCCCTCCGGACTGCATGGGGTGCCATGAATTTACAGATCTTATACAAAGACCCGACTCTCACCTTTCTCTATACGTATCCACATCTTGTCGTCTCCCTGTGGACCGCTTTCGTCGTCGAATTAAAGAAACATTTTCTGTTTTCATTTTCTTCGCGGCTTCATGATAAGAGAATACATTGATGCTTCCGGTTTGAGGTTCTTCTCTTGGAAACCTTGAATGAT
>Ga0179593_1321996_pt1 | contig 38791 bp, 48 predicted proteins | sample CZODoug2_1_08_16_FD_185931 | JGI IMG/M metagenome (GOLD analysis project Ga0179593, IMG submission 185931) | Vadose zone soil fungal communities from Angelo Coast Range Reserve, California, USA - CZODoug2_1_08_16fungal (PacBio error correction) | ecosystem: Environmental > Terrestrial > Soil >... | reverse complement strand
TTCGTTCAGTTCCTCCGCCTGCCCGTTTTTTTTGGCATTTTCAGCGTCCCCTCTTTTCTGATGTACTCCTCTTTTTTGCCTACTTTTCTTCCACACCCACGACAAACCCCGACCTCGCCCTCCTCCCCTTTTCTTCGTTTCTGTTTGCCTGACCCGCGCGGGCGTGGTATCACCCAGTGTACTGTCGCCTTTTTTCATTCTGTTCTCCTTGTGTCCTTTCCCGTGTATCTTTTTTTACAACCGCGTATTTTTTCCGACCCCCAGCAGCGACCCCCCCCCCCCTCCTCTGCCTTCTTTTCACTTGTACTTCTTCGCACTCCCGGCCTTGTCGGTCCCCGTGTTTTTCGCCTGCCCACGTTCCTCCACTTTTAACACCGTCAGCGCCGTTTTGCTTTCTCCCCTCCCCTTCTTTCCCCCTTGAGCGGTCAACGTGTTTTTGTTGCCTTTTCTAGCTCCCTTCCTCCTCCCTGTCCCTCACATCCCGCTCTGCTTTCCGGTACCCCCTGAATTTTCTTTCCAGAGTCTTCCCTAGACTGCACGTACGCGGGGAGTTTATATGACCCTTTTTTCCGAATCCCCCCCCTACCCTTAGACGCCGGTTGTCAGCCCCCGGCTCCGCCCTCTTCGTTTCTTCACGGTTCGTCATGACTTTTGTCCCCTTCTCAGGCCATCCGTTTGTCGGCCTTGTTCACGCTGGAGCCTGTTCCTCGTCCACCCCCAGCCCGTGGAACCACGTCACCCTTTCCAACGAGCACCGCGAGTTCACCAAGCAACGACCCCAACCCGGTCCACGTTTGTCTGCTTCTCTTGTTTCCCTTCCCATCCCTGTCTCCGTGGCCCTCAGCCCTTTTGTCATTTTTTTATCTTGCAGCCCTAATCTCTTTTTTGCAGACAGCCTTCGCGCTGTCCGTGCTCTCAGCGAACGTACCCCCCGGCATGTTTTTCCCTTACGCCTTCGATTTTTCTTCCATCGTACCAGGCCTAACGTAGACCACCCTTTTCTTTCATCGCAGCCTCCTCGGTGAGGTTTGTCTACCTCCTTTTCCCCCGGCCCCGAAGACCCGGCCGTCTTGCCCTTATTTTTCTTTGACGCCCCTTCATTCCTCTCTTCACCTATTCGTATGATATTTTCTCTCTCCTCTTTTTCTTCTCCCTCCACAGCCTGCACTTCTCCCCCCCTTTTCCCCCCCGCCCCTACTCGTGCAAGCGGCGCGTCCCCTTATCCCTCCCCTTTGTCCATGCCGTACGACCTTTGAGACCCCTCTTCCCCCCTATCCGTACACTCCTTTCTACCGGTCTTAAGGTCCTGATTCCGACACTTGTTTTCCTTTGGGTTTACATCTTGGGGGCAGCCCGCTCTCTCCGTCTTTTTGATTCTTTCACGCGTGCCCCTGTCCTTCTCGCGTGGTCGTTGCTAACCGCTTGTTTCCTTTGTTGTCCTGCTTCTCCCCTTGACAGCCCGAGTTTCTTCCCTCTTTCTTCTTCCCTTGCAACCGTGTGTCGGTTTCTCCCAAGACTCATGAAAAGTTATTTCTCCATTTTACTTCCATATTGATTTGCTCGGCTCCTCTGAAGATCCCCCACGAGGGCATTCTTTTTTCACTCGCGGTCCTTCGACAGGTCCCCGTGCTCCCCCCTTCGATCAGACTTTCCCGGGTGTTCTTATCTACCAACTGTTCCCGTCACGTATCCTACCCGTCCTTTTCATGACGGAGGCACCTTCGTCTGGATGTTCCACTCCGTGCTGACCACGGTTAATCCTTTCCCCCTTGAAGATTTTACCCCCGGTCTCTTAAGTCTTCATCCCTTTTCCATTTTCTTCCCCTTCTTTCTTACAACGCGTTCCGTCTCGGCGGCAACAGCCCAGTCCTTCCCTGCGAGTCTAGTCTACTCGGCGGCTTTTTTCCCCCCCCCCCCAGTTTCCCTCGTTGTTTCGGAACTTCCCAAGATCTCTGTGCGTTCCCGGTCAACTCCATTTTGCTACTTTTGTTTTTCTTTGTAAGTTCTGTTCTCTCCGTGCAACGGCTGGTCCTAGCGAAACTGACGAACTATGTGCTCACTCTGAGTTTTTCCTTCTCTTCTTCCCCTGCAGATCTCTTTCCCGCCCTGTTTTTTGGTTTCCGTGATTCTTGTGACCACCTTTCCCTATGCACCCATCACTCCTGATCGCTACCTCCCCCGCTGTTGCCATCTTTGAAGTTTTCCCCTCGTCATCCACCCCAACGCGTTTTTTTTTTGTTTTTTTGATCCCCCCTCGAGTGTAATCTAACCCTTCTTTTCGACCCCCTTTTTTCTCTTGTCGGCTTTCCACTTAGCTTTGCTCTTCCTGTGGATATTTTGTGTTCTCTTTCCCTTCTCCTTCAACGGGTAACCTTTCCTGTGGTTTCCATGTATATGCGTTGGTCCTCTGGTGGTTTTCCCTGCCCAGAGCAATCTTTTCTTGCCCCCTCCCTTCCTGAGCCACCGTGACGCCCCTTTTCATTCCGTCCGTATCATTCTACCCCCCCTCTTCCCCTGTACTGTACACGTGTTTTCTTTCGTACTATCTATTCGGACCTTGAGAAGAGGCCTTTTTGCCTTTGCCTCCTCAGGTAGTTCCGGGTTTTCCCTTTACCCTTCGACGTTCGTGACCGCTTTCACTGGTTTCCATTTGCCCTTCTGAATGGCGAGATGGTCACAACCTTACTGTCCCACTTCCCCCGGCGGTGTTGCAGGCCCCACTTGTCCCCCTCCCCCCCCCCCTTCCGTGTTCCGTTTCTCACTGCGGACGCTCTTTGAATTTTTTCCTGACGTCGTACCCCCCTTCACCCCCCTTTGCCGCGTTTTGTACGGACCCTCTCTTTGGCCGATCGTCGAGCACGAGGCTCCCGTGTTTGTTACTCTTTCTTACTCCTGTCTTCTTTTACCTTCCTTTTCCGGCGATTTCGAGTTCGGCCCTTCTCTCCCCGCCGGGTTTTTCCTCCGTCCCCCCGAATGTTCCCGCCCACGAGATTTTCCTTCTCCCCCTCGTGCGTCGGTGCTTTTTTTTTTCCGCCTGCCTCCGTCACTCCGACAGCTTCGCCTCCGCGTTCTCACGGTTTGTTGGTGCCCACTTGGCGGTCAGGACCTTGCTCTTTGCTGGACAGAGGCAGGACCCTTTTTCCGGTCTTTCTTATCTCTCTGATTCTCCTTCCCGTTTTTGTACCGGCTCTCATCCGGCTCCTCCTCTCCCTCGTTCTTCCCGGTGCTTTCTACACCTCTCTTGCCCGCTTCTTATCAGCCATACCGTGTCATCCTCGGGTCCTCGTTATTCAGTCTTCACCCCCCCCACCCATTTTTTTCCAAGGTCGGGCGGTGTCACTGCCCCCAGCCTCCTTCCCCCCTCAGAGTTTCCGTTTTGCCTAGTCCCCAGAGCGCCACCCTTGGAATGTGACTTTCTCCGTCACTTTCGCCTCTTTGCCTGCCGACCCAAGAAGTCCCGCCCACCTTTCGTTGCAGTCTCCGGCTGTCCCCTCTCCACTTTCCTCTTCCGTTGATTACTGTTGCCGCCCAGGGGCTACCGGCCCCTAGGGTCGGACTCCTTTTTCCTTTTTGTCGTCCATTCGTTCCCCGTAGCTCCCTGAGGCTCCCTCGTGTTTCCACGAGACTATCCACCCCTATCTTCGGGAGGCCGGGGCCCTTGGGAAGAGGATCCCAGACCTCATTTTTTTTTCGGCCGGGTGGTGAAAAAGAAAGCCTTAGCCCTATTCCTCCTCCCTATCGTCGCAGTTTTTTTATTGGGAATCACAGGGAAGGCCTTGTTTCACCCAGTCGACTTTCTTGAATTGAATCAAGGCACGGTTCCATGGTCCTACTGGATAGAAAGGTCAGGACCTTTACTCCCCCTCCCCGTTGGCCGCCCCTGCCAGTAGAGTTTTTTTTTTTTTACATGCACTCTTGGGGAACCTTGAAGCAGCCCCCCCGCCCTCTGTTTGCCCCCCCCCCCAGCACTCCTCCCCCCCCCCCCCCCCCCCCCCCCCCACCCCCCCCCCCCCCCCCCCTCCCGTCGCACACCCCCCCCCCACCCCCCCCCCCCGCCCCACCCCCCCCCCCCCCCCCACCCCCCCCCCCCACCCCCCCCCCCTTGGCCTCTGTTTTTCCCCATCTGCATCACACTTCCTTTTATCCCTGATTTTACTCCCGGTCGTGTGGCCCCCATCTTACGGCACCCCCTTCCTTCCGTCCAATCCGGCATTTTGGTACCTTTTCCTTCGTCCGCCCCGCTGCCCACTTCCTTTCCTGTTTGTCTGCACTTGCCGCTCTTTGATCCTCTCAGCCTTTTGTCCACTTCGGTGTTTATGTACCTGTTCTTCCCGTGCCCCCCCCCCCACACAACAGAACCCTTTGCGCCCCTCCCTGCCGCCTCCCCGTTATATTTTTTCCTCGTCCCCGCCCCCCCCCCCCCCACTTACGAGGGTTTGATCGGAGTCGATGTCCTTTTTTTTTATGCGGGTGCAGGCTGCTCTTTCTGCCTTTCTTGCGCGTGGTTTCCAGCACCCCCGCCCCCCCTTAGCAGCTCCCGGATCTCGTGATCCCCGCGAGTTGCCGCGAAATCTTTTTACCGTCAGGTCCTTCTCCGGTCTTTTCCATGTCACGATGACCACCATAAACCTCCCCACCACCTCTAACTTTAGTTTCCTTCCAGCTGTCCGGTCGCCCTGTAGCGGATGGCCCCTGCCGTTTTGGGGGGTTTGTACACGAACACTACATTCCTTTCGTACAGCGTTGACGCTAGCGTCAAGTGTGCCCGTGCAGTAGTTCATGCCCTCCTCACCTGCCTTAGGACTCCCGGCTCCTCCCCCCCTGGTCTGCATCTTAATTTTAGCCCTTGCCGCTGAGTTGTTCCCCTCCTTTTCCGCACGTCCCGATCAGGCGCTGTTGCCGCAGTTCAATCCCTCACTCCGCCTATTTCGTAGAGTTCCGGTACCCCTTTTCGACCCCTCCCTCCCGCGCGACGCTTCCCTTGGATTTTTAGTCTTTTTTCTGCCAATTTGACCTTTCCTGGCTCCTCCCGGGCCGATGGTCCTTGTTTTAGCATTTTCTTTGTGTCCGATCCATCTCGTGACGGTTCATCCCGGTCTTGCCGCCCGTTACCCCTTTGCTGTCGGTGGGCCGGTGACACGGTTCCTCTTCTATCACCTTTTTTCGCGTGTTCTCTAAACTACGCCTTTCCGCGTGCAAGGACCCACACTCTTCCTTCCTTCCTCTTTGCGCTTCCTGTATCGATCCCGCCCCCTCTTCCCCTGGGTCCCTTCTTGCTTCCCCGTCTGCGCTTCCCCGATAGGGACATTTGTTTTTGTGCAGTGGGGGTGGGGGCACGGGGTGTCTACCTGAGCTCCCTCTTTCCTCCTCCTAGTCTCCGACCCTCTATTCTTTTCCTGTTCATGTCCCTCTTCTTCTTCGGCTCACCGGGATCCGGGCTGAGCTTTTGGAATTTTGTCTGGTCCCGTTAGGCCGTTGGGGTGTGTGTTTATGCCCAGGCCGCGGGTCTTGTATTTTCTACAGAAGGTGGTTCCCGTAGTCGTGTAGTCCCCCTAACCGGTGCACGTCCATCGCTTACCTGTTCCCGCTTATCCGGGACGGATTGTGGCTCTGCCGTTCGTTGCCTTTTCAAGGGAGAACTAGAATGTGATGTTTCCCCGCTCAGATGGGTGTTTGCCACCAGTGATGACCAGGCCTCTTTGAGAGGCTAGCATTTGCCCCTTGCTGTTTGAGAGTTGCGCCATTTTTTCGCAGACCCTGTTCGGGGACGTGTGTGTGACAAGACTCGCCTTGTTTTTTTTTTAGAGAACTTCGGCTGGGACACGGTTGTTCTTCTCGCCGGTTACGCGTGATGATTTGTATGAGCTTGCTCTCTTTCCCTTTTTTTCCGCGGGTGCTGCGCTCTCTGCCGACCGTCCCCGTCCATCTGTCCTTTAGGCTGCTCCTCCGAACCCGGCGTCTTGACGTTGCCGAGGTGACCCCAGTCGAGTGGGCCTCGATTGTTTCGTCCCCCCTTCCCGTCGCGACGAACCATCACTTTTTTGGTGTCGGCTTTCTTTTTCTTTAGGTGGGACGTCTCTGTTTTTCGGTACCTCGAACTTCCCTTTGGGGCCTCGGCCGTGACGCACGCTTCGTCCTTTGTTTGTGCGTCCTCAGCCGGCCCGTCACTCGCCCCCTTTACAGGCCCTTGCAGTTCAGTTGTTCTTTTTTTGGTTAGGCTGGTTTGTTTTTACACGGCCGTGTGGGTCGCGTGACGCTTCGTCCCTTCCTTCCCCTGTGCCGGTACCGGTACCCTTTCCTTATTTGTTTTTGGCTAACCTGACTACCAGTGACGTCGTCACTGCTGCCCGTCGATTGTCTGCGAGTGCCTTAGTCGGTTGGTGTGAGATGATTCGTTGGTAATGCAGCCCAGTGTAGGCGTGCCCCCCGAACCCTCGGGTTCGCCGTGTCCGTGGGGCGCGTCAAGTGTCCCTTGCGCACTACTCTTCCGCCTCTTTTTGTTGAGTGATATATATTCTTCTCGGGTCCAGGTCTACCTTGACCCCGCCCACGGTTCACGGCGCAACTGCGCCCCCCTTTGCTTGTTGTTTTTGCACTCCTACTGTTCCCCCTATTCCCCCAGCGTGACACACACCTCCTTACTTCACTTGGCGGCGTCCCCCTCTTTGCCTGTGTTTCCGCGATTTTTCGGTTCGACTGTAGTTAGGTGTCTCTCTTCACCGCCCGAACCGTCACCTTCCTGGAGTGCAGCGTAACCAGTTGACCCTTCGTCAACGCCCGTGTTGACCACCCACACCTGTACCCCGAACCTGCCAGCAGACCTGCAAGTCGTTTTTCACGCTTTTTACCATTATGCCCCGACGGGCCGGTCTTGGTCCGGTCTCTTTTTTTCCCTCCCGACCTCCGCCGACGCACTAACACTCCTCCGACACGTCACGGCTGTTGCATTTTTTCCCTGGCCAGCACGTGTGCCTTCCTTCGTTCCGGCACCTTCCCCGCCTACCTTCTCCGTCCGCGCGCCGCAACGTGACGCTGTCCTTTCGGCGACCTTACCACGTTTGGACGCCCTTCTCTCTTCACCCCCTCCCCGGGTTTCTTCCCCGGGTGTTTCCCTCGTTCCTTTTTTGGCTTTGACCACCCCTCCGACTTACCGTCTCCGTTCCTGATTTCGCTCTCCAGCCCTCCCTTTTCGGCTAGAGCGGAGTTCACGGACGAGGTCCCGCCCGTTTCCGGTTGTCCGCTTTTCCAACAGACCAGCTGGAAAAGTCCCCCCAAAGTCAATCGCGGCCATTCTTTCGTCCACCCACCCAAGGCCCACATCCACGGTTTCGCGTCCCCCGTCCACCCCCTTTCGCTTCACACGGTCCAAGTACCGGAGGGCGCCTCAGTCGCTCGTCTTTTCGTCCGCCCGACATTCGGGGCCCAGACAGACTATTGCCCTTGTCCCGTCCTCCCTGCGCCTCGCTCCTCCTGCCGTCTTTCCCGGCCGGTACGCGGCCGTTCCGGAATTTACTCCCCACGTCTTTCTTTGAACCTTTTTCACTTCTTCAACCCGCGGGTGTCGCTACTCCTACATGCCGCTTGTTCCTCCCCGGTGCCAGTTCTCCAGGCGCGGGTACCCCCCCCTTTTGTTGGGTGGATGACGGCCACACCTTCGCAAGCTGCCAGTGGATTTCGCTGCCTACTTCAGCCCCCCTTCCGCGCGCGCCGCCTGGTTTTGACCCTGTAACGTTCAACCGCTTCGTCTCCAGCTCAGTGGACTGTTGGCCTGCTTTCCCCCGTCGCCCCTCCCATCCAGCAAAGTTTCCGTCGTCCCTTTTTTCTGGCCCGGGGACTCCGATTTGGAGAGCCAGCCGCGGCTTGTTATCCCGCGCGGCGCCGGATCTTGTCAGCCCAGTGCACTTTCGCCCTTGCTTCCCCGCTGGCGGCCTGTCCAGATGCCCAAGGGCCCCCCTTCTTCCCACCGCCCCTGTTTTTTTTCTAGGGTCTCGGTCAATCGTTCGCAACCGTGCACAGCTGTCCCCTCGGCCCGAGCCTTTACTTTCCCTGCTTGTTCTCCCAACGCCGCCTGACCCACCACCCTCATTTCTTTTCCTCGCGTGTTTCCCCATTTCTTCTTTATGAGCAACTCCACTCATCATTTTTTTCAGCTGTTTTGTGAATCTCCCACCGGCCCCTCCCCTTCCTCCGCGTCAATTCGTGCCCCGGCCCGGCACAGCACCCGCTTGCTGCGCCCTCAGTCAAGAGCACTTAGCGCCCTAATTTGGTCGCCTGGCGACTCCGAACTCATCTGCTCTGACATTGTCTCTGCGCTGTCCTTCCAGTGCGGACAGGATGCGGGGTAGTCCTCACTTTTCCTTCTTTTGCGGCCTTCCCCAGCGTCAGCGACGGGGACCCCGCCTTGTCTGTCTGCGCACGTGTCCACGCCAGTTTTTTGGTTAAGGCTGCGCCTACGGCCCTGGCCTGCGCTGAAGACACCGTGCGCTTCCCGCCGGGTCCCGGCGTGCACCGGGCAGCTAGCGCGGTGAGCTGGTCCTTTTTCCCTTCACCGCTCGTTGGTCACCCTCACGCCTTCCCCGATGTTATTGCCCCAATCGAAGCTGTGTTCAACCTCTTCACTCACACCCTTCGGGTTTTGCCCCTTTCAGCGACTGTCAGAGACCACCCCGTTTGAGCCGTTCGCGGCCCACCCCCCCATGCCCACGGCCTTTGTGCTTTGACTAGCCAGGAGAAATCAACGTTCCCGTCTGGTCTGGCCTGATTCCCCTGGCGCAGCAGGCCGGCCCGGCTTAAGACTCGAGACCCTCGTGTTGCAAGCTTTGCCCCACGCCCTCAGCGGCACAGTGTCCCCCCATTGTGTCCGCCGTCAGGTGGGCTGGACTTTTGTTTTGCGTTGCCCCGTGGTCTTTTCGCTTGACCTCCCCCACTGGCCTCCCCTGACTTGGAGTTTCCTGACGCTCGGGACCGTCCGGTTGGTAAACGGCTTCCGCGCCGCTTGCACGCTGCGTCGTCTTCTTTCCTCTTTGAGGCCGGGTCGTGTCCCACTGCCCCGCCCCAGTCGCCCGGTGCTCCCCCTGGCGCTCGCGTCAGCCTCCGCGGCTTAGTTGGGTGCCTTAGGCGTTGCCTGCAGGCTTTTAGCCTCTGCTCGGCGGCTGGCGTTCTTTCCGCAGGCCCTGGCAGCCCTTTTTTTTCCTTTCTTGCGATACTGGCGAGCACTGCGGCACGTTGGGTGCTGGTCGGGGGCGCTGTTGCGGTTCTTGGGCTGTGTGGACTTTTTGTCGTCCCGTCTGGTCACGATTTCCCGTCAGAAGATGTCTCAACGTCGCCCCGGGGGCTCGCCACGAATGGCTTCGCGCGCATGGTTGTTTTTGGTGCGTTCCCGCTTGGCTCACAGCGACACGCTTCCCAGTTAGTTTCCGCGGCGGTTCCCCTTTCCGTTTCCTATTCTTGACGTGTTCAGCCTTTTGCGGACTGCCTTCACCGAATTTATCTCCCCCCTTCCCCCTTTGGTTGATGAGATATCGGTTTAAGTAGCCCTGCCTTTGGCACAGCGGAGATCCCCTTCCCGACCGGGTTGCCACGCCTTTCTTGTGATCGCGTAGGCTTTCGCCGCTTTTCTTGTTGCGCTTAAAGCCCAGCACCACCCCTCTGCGCGTTCCTTTCCGCTCTTGCCTTTCCCCTGCGCACTGGCCCCCTTTTCAGGGGCACAGTTCTTTTCTCCTATTCGCACACCCACTATCCCGCCCCTCGTTCCCTGAAGAGCTGATGTCGCCCTACCCCGAACCAGACACTTTTCATGGCTCGACCTTGTTTTTCCCTAGTTGGGTTTTAGTCGGCCCAAACAGGGGCAGTAGAGTTGGCGATGAACACCCCTAGCCTACTGCTGTTCCGTCGTGACCCCCCCTCCGAAGGTTCACCACGGGCTTTTTCGGTCCGCCGTAGGTTAGGTCACCTCCTGGGGCCCTTTTTTCCGAGTTTGTTGGCGTGGCAGGGTTGGGCGCGCGTTTTCCCCGGGGTGGTTTTTTTTTTCTGTGATGACCGACCAGGCGCCCTTTGCCTGACGGCCCCTTTTTTTTTGCCGGCTGCAACGGGCAGGCCGTACCCCCCGGGCACCTTCCCCTCTGCCGGTACCGCCGTTCCGTTGATCGCCAGTCGAATTTTACGCCCTCCCGTCTCCCTCCGCGCTTCGACCTTTCCCGAGTTGGGTCTTCCTCCACTTTTCCCAGGCCGAAGGGCGTCCACTTGCTCGCTGGCACGACATTCTCTTCCCACCCCCCCGCGTCTCCTTTCCACCAGCCCCCGTCCCGTGGTGACTCAATCCTGCAGCCGAGCCACCCTCAGGCGGAGCCGCTTTGTTTTTTCCACCGCATGCGGTGTAGACCGCGGTCCCGGTTGTCCTGCCACCGTCGCCACGAGTTGTTCCTCGTCGAATGAATGATGGTCATCTCGGGAGTGAGGGTGAGCCGGCGCGTGTACGGAACCCACTTTTCACTTGCCTAGCAAGAATGCGGCCGCGCCGTTACCATGCCGGTAAGCGTCCCCTGTCTCTTTTCTGCCGCAGGTGCGTGTTTTTTAAAACCGCCGCCCCCGGAACTGGTGTTGCCCGCGCCCGTCAGATCATCGAAGCTACCAGTTTTCCAGGTTAGCCCCGCTACCGCCCTCTGTCTACTCCGATGAGCGGGGACAAAACGCAACTTTGCCTTTACAGGCGTTCCGGATGTGAGTTATGCTTTTCTCCGGTGGCCCACTCGGCGAGTTCACTCCGGCAGCTCTGGGTCAGGCACGCTGCGTCGCCATTCCGTGCCCGCGGACGCTTTTTAGCATTTCCTCCCCCTTTAGCTCACGTGCGTTTTCCTGGCCGTTGTTCAGTTTTGACCGCGTCGGGAAGCCCCCGGGTTGGGTCTCTTGCGGCACCTCTTCGTAAATGTCCCGGCGATGGTCAGGTTTCAGCGAGGTTTGACTTTTGCCCCCTTTCTCGTTCTGAAGGGGCTGGGAGAATTGGGCTTTACTCTGGGCCCTCCCGCTTTGCGCGCCACCAACTGCCTTCTCCCGTGTCCCCGGCAGGCAAGCGGCACCGCGCTATCCTCTTTAACGGTTTCCCCCCCCTTTTTATGCTCCCGAAGAATTTGCTGCTGGCGGTCCTCCCCCCAGTCGAGTTTCTAGTGTCAACTTTCCCCTTCTAGATTCTGCGACGCTTTCGTTCCCCCATGACAGGGTGAAAGGCAGTCTGGGGGCGGAAGGACGTGTGAGGAACGCCCGCCCACCCGTCCTCTGTGGCCCTTTGGGTCAAATGGTCAAAATATTCTGTACGTACCGCGCCCCCCCTTTCCGTGAAGAGTTCGCGGGCCCGTTGGTATGCAGGTCGCGCCGCGTTGAGTCAGACTTTCACAGGACGGTCCCAGTAGTGTGTCCCGAGGTTCTTCAACCGGTGCTGCCGGGAACCTTCTATGCCGAGTCCGTCCCTTCCGCTGGAAGGTAATTTCTTGCGGTTCCCCCGTGCTGCCGACTGGCGTCTGGCCCGCGCTTTGGACAGCTTTTGATTTCCCCAGTCGCGGAAGGTTCATTGGCAGTTTTGTTACTTTGCGCTAGACTTGGTGAACTTGTTTGGTCTTTGCCAGCTCTACCCCTCTCCTCGTTGATCGTGTGGGTTGGCTGCAGCCTATTCCCAGTGCCCCTCCTCGTTTTGCGTCAGTGGCTACAGGAACACTTTTTTCCTTCTGCCCCCTTTGAGTGACTTTAGGGAGTGGTCAGAATCCCCTCCCCGGACGCCTCTTTTTACAGACCCCCCCTTTGGCGGGGGAGTCCGGACCCGAGTCGTGGTGGTCCCGTTCGTTTTTGTACGAGTCTTCCTTTTTCGGCAGAGCGAGGATGTCATTTGCGTTGAAGGCCTTACCTTTTCTTTTGTCCCTTTCAACCGTGACGGTCGGGGCGGCTTTTTCCGTTGAGTTCTTCCCCAGTTGCTCTTGTTGGGGTGTGCCGGGGCCTGTTCTTCCCGTCCCGGCGCGTTCCGGGTTACCGCACTGCGCCTCGTGAGCAGACATGGTCCCGTCGTTCCCCCGACAGGTCTTTTTCTTGCTTTTTGTCGAACACCGGACTTCCGGTGTTATAGCGTGCCTTCCCGGTGCGGTCGCCGGATGAGCTACCCTGTTTTTGAACGCCGCCAGTTCTCCTTACTTACTTTTTTTTGCGGAGCTCCTGACAGTTTTTTCGGTGTCGTGTCGGTGTTTTTGAGGTCCCTAGCCACCATTGCCCTCCCCCCAGCTTGAGTTCGCCTGTATGGAAGTTGTGCCCGAGACGCGGGACCTATCTTTCTTTTTCTTCTCGTCAGTTGGTGTTTTTGAGATCGACCCCTTTGGTTCGGCAGTCACCTTGCATACTCACGCTCCCGACCTTTTCCTGCCCCCTGCCTACCTTCCCTACCGACCTACCCAACACCGACCCTACGTCCCCCGCCCTCCTGTTCAGTCTTGACGCCCCTTGCCCTCCCGAGATGGCCGTCTCCACCGGTCAGGGCCATTCCCCTGCGACGGAAACTTTCCTGTCCAGCGTGCATGCCTTCACCTCCAACCTCCCTCCCCCCCCCAGCCCTTGCTCGTTTTCAATCCCTTAATCTGGACCCACGTTTTCTCATTTCGCGATCCTTTTCGCCCCGACCCGCCGCTCCCATCCCCCCCCAACGAGCGCCTTAAGTCTACCTTTCCAGGCCTTTCACGGGTTTGTGAAAGCTAGTTCGCCCCAGCGACTCGCCCAACCCTTCCCCGCAAGTGAGACCTCGCACCCTCTCCCTCCCTTGACCCCCCCAGGACCCTTCCCAACAGCCTGTTCTCGTGCCCCCCTTTTTTCGTACTTGAGTGATTGAAGATGCCTAAGCCTCCCCCTTTTCAGGTGCGCAGATGTTTTCCCCAGTCTCCCTCGTCTTCCGCGCGTTCGTTGAACCCGCGGCAATCGCACGTACAGCGCGACGCTGACCAGCCCCCTAAAGGACAACATCACGTCCGGCCCGCTCAAAAACACCTTCCCACACGGTCCCCCCCGGTCTTGGTTTTGGTGTCTTTCCCTCCCGCGTTTAGTGTCCCAGTCTGCCCGTTTGTGACCCCCTTGTCATACCTTTTTTCCTGCGCGCCAAGCCACGCCACCGCTTCTTCCCTTCACCCTGTTTTTCCCTTGCCATACCCTACTCCTTCGCCCCCCCTTCTTCCTCCTTCCCTTTCTACGGCCTGTTGTTCATCACCTTTGCCTCCCCCGACGACGGGACCCCCCGTCGTGCACGTTTACTCAAACACGCATTTTTTGTGTCCCCATTCTGAGAGACTGCCTACTTGCCCTGACGCGCGGTGCCCACGTGATCAGCGCGTTGACGCCAAGCCCCTTTCCCCTCGGTCACAGATCCGTGCCTCGTTTCGATCCTCCGCGTCTTTCGCCTGAGCCCCCCCCGGCCGCCGCCGGTCCTTATCGGGGGTGACCCTGCGAGCGTGCCTGCTCGGCGGTGGTTGTGGCCTCGACTCGACCTCGGCCGCTTCCCGCCTTCTTCTGACCCCCGCTGTGAATTCTCCGTTTTGCCGGGCCCGGTGCCGGGGCTCCTCACTGCTCACCGGTGATCGTCCTCGGCCACTCCTTTGTCTTGCTCTTCTCGGGGCCTGCGTCCGGCCGTTTCTGTTTTGCCTCTTTTTGCTCGATTTTATCGGATCAACCCGCGGGCTTACACAGCCCCGTGCTGAACCATCGGGCTCCCGGCATTTACAGCCAATAATTTTGGTCGGGACGCATGCCATGACCCATCACCCCCCTGTTTTCTTCAGAGTCGCCCCCAACCTTTTTACCCCTTCGGCTTAGGATGCGGCAACGGCCCCAGCTGCAGCGGCGTGTGATCCCCGCCTTCCATATTGGTTTGACCTTTGTTCCTGCCCCCAGACTCACTTCTTGACCCTCGCGGCACGTAGCTTACCCCTCCGGCCACCCCTGCTTGCGGTGGTTGGGGTCCCTGCTCCCCCATCAGCCAGCTTTTTCCGCGTTCACTGGTGCTCGCCTTTTGACCCTTTTCTATGAAGGGGTTATTTCGCTACGGCCCCGGCTGTCTGGCCCATCTCGGCGGCAATCAGGCCAGTCGAGCGCGCCGTTCGACAAGCACAGGTTAGGTCTTTTCTTTTGGGTTAAAAAAAACGGGGTTGGCTCTCGTCCCCCAACGTTTTTGTTCCCAGTAGGACGAGGGCGCTTCGGCGGTCCGAGCGGGCCCTTTTGCGCGTTTCGACCCGGGTCGAGGACAATCTTTCGTCACTCGACGTTTCCTTCTCCGTTCATCATCTATTGCCGACTGCTGTCTCCACCCTCTCAACCCGTTCGTGCACTGCCGTCACCGGGTCCGCTCTGCCCTCCCTGTGCGCCACGTCGGACGGCTGGTTCCCGAGAAGGCTGCTTGCTTTTTCTGCCCCCCGACGGGTTTTTTGGGTTAATCGAGAAAGGCTTGACACAACAAATGAGGATTCTTCGCGGCTGGGTTTTGTTCCAAAAAAAAAACCCCTTTTACGGATCTTTGAGCCGCGGGGAGTTCCCCGGGCAGCTGAAAGACGATGTTGCCCCTCGGTTGGGTTCCACTCCCCGGGCTGGGCCAAGTTCCTGTACCCCCGAGTTTGTACGTCTGGCTGACTGAGGCGTGTCGCGTGTTTCCTTCGTTTCATCCGCTCACCTGGAGAGGCCGGCGATTGACCTGGGAGAGAACCGGGCCACTTCCCCTTTGTGCCCGCTTGTCACGGGCTCTCTTTTGCTCCCCTTCTTTCGGTTCACCCTCCTGTCCATGCCCTGCGTTGCTGACCCCGACGTTCGCCGCCGAGGCCACTCCCTCGATTTTTTTTTTGCGTTGGTCTGGCACGAGGCGGGGCCTTCGTCCTGTTTTTCTTGTGGGGATGGACGCGGTCCTCCCTGCAGACCTTTTTTGTGACAGGCGATACCCTGGCGACAAGCGGGGACGAAGCATCTCTCGGCGGCGATGGTGGTCCGGTGATTCTCAGTTTTCCTTCGACGTGCTTTTTTCTGAGAGACCTTCGCCGGTTAGTCGGAGGGACGCACGAAGCGTGTTTTTCCTTTCGTTTTTGCGGGGGGGGGGGCTCCTTGTGGCAGTGGACGCCGCACGAGTCCAGCGCGACAGCCGTGGAACGTTACCCCGGGATAGCGTTTGCCCGGTCTTCTCTTCCGCTTCTTTTTCCCCTGGACGAGGTCCGCGACCCCTTTTTGCGGACGGCTTCTACGCTATCTTCTTTTCTCGTTTTTTGGTTTTGCTATCAGTGCGTAGCAGCAGTCCCGCGTCGCTGGCCTCGCCGTGTTTTCACGTCCCGCGAACCAGCCCCGCGCGTTGGCCCCCTTTGCCACCAGACTCCCCTCTGGAGGCTGTTCCTCTCTTCTTCACCCCCCGTTTTTTCCCCTGCCAGTTCGAAAGGTGCTTGTTGCTTTTTCCCCCGGGCGCCCACCGGGCGCTTGCTCAGCCGGCCTCACGCCTTCGGACGCCGTCAGAAGTTCCCTCGCCAGACTTCTCTCGTTGTCGCCCTCTCCCACGGACCCCGTTTCTTCTGGCCCCGAGTCGTCGGTCACGCAGCGGTTGCCGCGCCCGATCCTCGTCAACTGATCGCAGAGTCCGTTACGATGCGTGCTCGCTGGATCCAGCACCCCCGATCCCCGCCTCGGCGACGTGGGGCCTGGGTCTCACCGCCTGGTAGGGGGACCGAGGTCGGGTGCCCGAGTGGCGCCCCGCCTTCTGGCGGCCCGCGAGGCCCCCGAGTGCCAGCGGTGCAGCAACCATTTCCTTTTCCCACCTTCCAAGTGTCATGTCAGGCCGCCCGTCTCTGGATCTTTCGGTCGGCGGAACTCTTTCCCCCCCGCTTGCTCCCCCCCTTGTCCCTCGTTGCTCTACATGACCTGCGTTTACGCCCTTTGTCAGGCCGAGGGCGTTGGGTCCCCAGCGTGCAGCTATGGTCTTCAAGTCGTAGCCCCCCACGCGGCCGGGATGCCATTAGCTGACCAGTGTCTCTGCGATAGTTTTCCCCGTGCCGTTTCCTGCAAGTTCCCGTCGGCACTTGCGCCTCACAGCATTTGGCAGCGACCCGCAGTCACGGGTTCACACTTCGTGATTTTCCCTCTGCCCTGACCTGTGCCTCCACTCCACTTTCCCCGGGTTGATGACTGTTTCCGTTCTTGGCATCTTGATTTCGGGTTCAGTTTTTTCGTTTTTTTTTGAGGTTCCCGCCTTTTGTCCAGAAGAACACCGCCGGTCCCGCGCGCCGCGTTGGCCGTTGCCGATCATTTGGGGGGGTGGGTGGATGGAGGGGCTGGTTGTGTTTTTGTGGGGAGGGGGCTACAGAGAACCGAGGGCCGCGTCCCCTTCATCAGGGACGCTTGCTTTTGAGCTGGCTTGCACCGTACCCTCCCCACGCTGCACTGTGTTGCCCTCATTTTCCGTTGCCGCTTTGACCAAGTCCGTTTTTTGGCGTAGACGATCCCCCATGACAGCGTTTCCTTGAGTGACAGGCTTGGTTTTCCTGTCCCCCCCGTCCTGTCTCCCTGAGATCCGGACGTCAAGCCCCGTTTTCTCTGTAGGTACGCTAGCCGTTTTTTGTTTGCCTGCTTTTTCCGTGTGGTGTTAGTCACCCTTCCGTGTTGATCAGCCGGCCTTGCGGTCTTGCCCCCCGTGCCACGGTTGCGACCGCCGAGTTTTTAATGACCGTAAATCCCTGTCGTGGTCAGGTGCGTTGTTCCCTTTTCCTCTGCGAAATGACGGTACTTTAGTGATCAGCTGCTTCAGCTTCCCCCGCCATCGTTCCCAGGGTGTTAACAGCCCGGGCCTTGTGCTTTGCCAGCATCCAGCAGGTGGCGCAGGAACCCTGACTCCCGGCCTTGGCTCCGTTGTAAACTGGTTTTGGTGGGTTCCCTACCCACCCTCCATTCCGCCTTCCAGATTTTCCCTCCCTTGAGGTCGGTCGATTTGATTCACCTTCACCGACCTGCTGATATTGCCGACGCGTCAGGGACCAAGGTGCGCTTTGTCTTGTTCCAGGTCGACGAAAGGAGTACAACTAAGTTCCTCTTTTTTGCCTAAGCTGTGACGCTGCCCGTCGCCCGCGCCTTTTGTCGCCCTTTTTCTGGGTCAGTTCCGTGTGTCGGAATGTAGTCGGTAGGGGGTTGAGGCGCTCCCACACATCTTTTTTTCCGTCTGTGTTCCCGTAAAATCCGGGCCGCAGGCTTGACTTTATGTCTGACGGCTTTTGCTGTCCTTGTAAGTTTGTCTTGGCCAAGGTCGGGTCGTGTCTGCCGCAATTCGGGTTGGTGACTGGAAGAGTCTTCCACTACCCAAAGCTGTTTTCCTCGCGTTTCGTGCTTGGTTGATCGCGAGTAGGCTACGACCTTTTTTCTTTGTTGTTGTGTTGTGAACTCCTGGTGCCGTTTGCTTTCGTTGTTCTGGAGCTGGTCGCGGTGCCCATTTTTGTGTGCACCTCTTCCCTTCGATGTCTTCGTGAAATCTGCTCTCCATGTAACCGTATCTTTTGCTAGGTAATCGCTCCACTTCCCAGACTGGCGATTTCAGCAATTTTCCCTTTTTTCCCGATAACCGTCGGGGAGTGGGCCGACATGTGTCCTGTCGCCGACGAGGACGTCGCGCGTTAGGGCGGGGCGGCGAGGAGGTCTTTAATTCTTACAACCGTGACCCTCTTTCGGGGCTTTCAGCCTTTCTTTGCTGACGTTGTTAGGTGCGTCGGCGGCTAGAGCGTCGCCTGGTTACGAAAAGAGGCGCGGTCGTGCATGCTGCCAGGGCCGGTGCCCCCCCCCAGATGTCTGTTTTGTTTTGGGTATACTATTGTCGAACCAAGTATTTTTAGTTTGAAGCTGGCCAGCCGTTTTTCTCTCATCATGGTCCACGACCGTGTGGCTAGTACCGGCCGTCGTTGCTTTTCCTGTGGTTCTCCGATGATTCTGCCCAGGTGCTTCGTTCTGTTGGATTGGTGTCGAAGAGTCCCTTGGCGTGCCGACCGGGTGGTTGGTTCCCTTGCGTTTGCATTATGACCTGCGCCCGAGCCGTGCCTACTCTTCTTTTCCCTCGTTTTTTGCCTGATATCGCCCCGCTGTGCTTTCGGGCCCTGGTCCCCTTTTTTGTTTTTTCCCGCTATTCACGGCGAAGGGGTTCCACCATAGGACTGGGGCCTTTTCCTTCTGGACCCCATACCACGTTCCCCCCTTCACCGCGCTCTGCAGCGCGTTGTTCGAACTCCGCGCTTCAGTGTCTAGACCCCAATTCAGGGACTGACCTTTGCGACGGCTTCACATGTTCAGTCCCTTCCCGCTGCCCCCATTGCCAAGTCAACGGCCACCCCCCCCTCCGCAGCCCGAACCACGAAGTCGTGGTCACGCTTACCTCTGCCACCCTTCCGCTTTCTGTCTTGAGACCTCCCCCGCACTATCACTGAACACGGCGTACTTGCCTGATAGACGGCCGCTTTTCCCCACCAGTTACGGTCACCTCCGCTCCGGCACACCACATTCCCCCCCCTCGGCCAACGTTTACGTCTGTAATAGTTTCCGATTGACCACACGGACATCGCCCCACTCCCTCTCGTGGCAACGTCCTAGTCCGGTACTTTGCCTCCTTACCCGCTCCGCTTCTTTGTCAGCGGCGGGCTGACCCTCTCTTCGTCACGGTTTGGCGTAGCGTTCGGAGCGCATCGTCCGTCAGCGCTTTTTTCCACTTTGGAAGCTTTTTGTTCGCGCACACACGTCTCAAGTCCGTTTTTACTGCTTTCCCCACAAACCTTTTCAACCCGGGGTTCCCCATTTCTACCTCTTCGGCCACGGCCCCCCATTCGTCCGGCCCCCTGTCAGCCTGTTTCCGCCTCGCTTCTTACCCCTCGCTTCTGCTTTTGACACCGTTCCTTGGCCCCGAACCCTGCCACCTTCAGCGCCGCCTTGTGATGCACCTGTCCACTGGCTGCACTTACCCTGTTTTGACCGAAGACGGGAAACAGAATTGGCCCCCGGACCAAACCTTCCCCCCTCAGCGGGTGACCACGGACAAGGGGCATGAGGGTGAAACAACCACCCCAGGAAACCTAAATTGTCCCCAAACCAACTGGTCTCTCCCCTTTCCCCACGTCTCTTGTCGACGGTCGCATCCTCACTTTCGTGTACCCCGCCGCCTCTTTCTCACCCCCTCTTACAGATCGGCCGTTGCACCCTCCTGCTCGTCACCCTGGAACTGGCCCGCCCCTTCTCCCCCCTCTTGGAACGAGTTGGGGTGCTAGGTCCTGGTTGTCATGGATTTCCTTCGCCCACTCGACCTCCGACTCTCCGGATTGCACTAGTGCCAGATGAGGACCCGCAGCGTTTGCGGCCGCATGGGTCGTGCACCTCCGGCCGAACCTGTGTGAGCAGTTACGCTGCTTCGCCCCCGAAGCTGGGCCCTGTTAGCTCGACGTCACACCAACAGTTGCCTCGGTGGCGGTTTTGGTTTTTGGGGTTGTTTGGTGTTTTTTCCGTGGCCGCGATTGGTCTCGGTCCAACCTCTTTTTGCCCTCCCTCATGACAATCTCATTTACAGACCAGATCCCCACGTCCTTGATTCAAACTATGCCCCCCCTTCCCCGCCGTATTTAATTTCCTCGGAGCGGCCCGGTCACGTTTAACCCGTTGCCAGGACCCCCGTTTTTTCAGGGCCTCTTGATCCCCCCCCAGGAAGGCACAGGCCGACGTTTCTTTGGCCCGGACCCCTCTCTTCCACCTACGGTGTTCCCCGCCGTACACCAGGTTGAAGCGTTTCCAAAATGAGCCCTCTGGCCACCCCTAAGCCGGCATCCTACAACGGGCGCCCCCCCTCTGCCCTGGCGCACTCCCAGCCCGCCAGGCTCTCGGGATCGTTTCCTATCCCGGCTTCTCTGGCCTTTGACTTTAGGGCCGGCCTCTGATTTCGCCGGAGACAACTCAGTTCTCGTTTTGCGGTTGGCGTTAATGTCCTTTCTCCCTTCAACTTTCGGCCCTGCCGAACGTCTTTTTTCCCCTCTCGGGCCGGGGTGTTTTCGGGCCGTTTTTTAGGCTTGTGTTCGTGGTGAGCACCGGCGGGCAACCTAACTCCCTTCCCCTCTCTTTACCTATCCAAGAGGCCCATCTTAGTTTTTCCCCCACCCGTTCGGCAGGTAGGCCCTCCGCCTCCGGGTTTTCTTCGTTATTTTTTTTGGCAGGCATCTGCGGCTCTTACGGCCCTACTTTTTGACTCCGGAGACGACTTCACCAACTAGCTCGACTTACACGGCTGATCAGCGGTTGGGGACGGACGCAGTCCGTTCTCAGACTCTTTTTTCACAGAGGGAAACCTCCATCGGGCGCTTTGGCAGTGCCGCCCCACAAATAGGCCCCACTTGGACTTTTTGGGCTGGGCAGTTGAGCTTCGTCCCGAAATGGACTTTTTTTTTTTTTGCCTCCCCTGACTTCTAACCGCATCTTGAGAATGAACAGAGGGAGGGAACTTCCGTTAAAGAGCTGCCCTGTTGCTTTTACTGGTCTTATCGGGGAAAGTCCCCCTGAAGGCAGGTCTTTTCCCCACCCCTGACCCTCGGCACGAAAATTCCCCCCATGTTTTTTTCCGGACCCACGTGGAGATGCATTTACTCCAGGCCACTGGGAGATAGGCGAGGGCAGCGGCTTAGCCTATGCTAGAGGTTCCCAGGGTTTTCCTTCGACTGGAACTGCAGCTCTTATCCCCCGGCCGGTCTCAATTATTCCCCTTTCTTAGCCCCACAGCCGCGCTTGTGTCGGCTGGATTGGCTCCCTGCATGATAGGCGGAACTTGGTCGGCTGATTCGGCGACTGTTTTTTAGGATGACATTTCTCCTTTTGGTCTCCTTTGGGACGCGTCCTCCTCCGGCCTCTCCCTCTTTTTTTTTGTTGCAGTTACCTTCGAGTACGAGAAAGAGAGACAGCCTCCCGGTCTTCCCTGAGGAGTGTTTTTTTGTTAGGGAGGGTCGAGTTTTCTCTTTCTGGACGAGGGCCACCTCTGGAGGACTTCCCCTACCGCTTATCTTTTTCTTTTTTTTCTCCTCCTCGTGTTGTATATATCCTTTTCCGTCACCCAGGTGCGCCCTCCTGTCCAGGAGTAGAGAAGTCCTAACTTACAGCGCGGGCCTTTTCCCCCCCTTTCTTACTCTTGGGCTTCCTCTTTTCGGGCGCCTGCGGTCACTGCCACCTTGAGGCAGAGGCAGCTAGTTTCGCGCGGCGCCCCCCGGGCCCTTTCTGACTCTTTCCCCGTTCCCCCTTCCCCTTCTACCCCAGAAGTACCCCCGCTAACGCCGACGAGAGTGTCGCCTACCCCCGTCCCAGAAGTTGCCGCAGGTCTCGGCCCTAGATCGGACCGACCTTTTTTTTAGTCCTTCCGTGCGATGAACCCTTCCGGTCCGAGCAAGGCTCCGTTCCTGCCTAGTCTTCCCCCCCCGTCCGGAGGGTTCTGCGGCGTTCCCGTGGTTTTAGTCACCTCCTGGGTAATGGGGGCCTGAGGTCGGGGTGGTGCCCGACCGGCTCGCCTTGGTCGACTGGACCCTTTTCTCCCTCCCTTGCCTCGTTTCCGCAGACAGGGCAGGTTTTCCATGCGCCCGTTCCGGCCGATGCAGCCTGACCTTTTCACTGTGGGTCATATGTTTCCTCCGCGCCCTGACCTCCCCGGTGTCAGCGAGGTCGTACATGACCCGCCTTGTTTTGAATGGAAGCAGAGTTTTTTGCCCCCCCTAGTGCAGCACGATGGTCTCGCTTTTCGTATGCCCTTCCCACCCCTCTTGGTGCGGTTTGCCCAACTGTTCCAGCCTGACGATGGTGAAACGCTGCCGTTTCCCATCCCCCCCCCCCCCCCCCCCCCAACACACCACCCCATCCCCCACCACTTTCTCCCGCCCAGTAACCTTCTTCCCCCCCCAACCCCCCCCCCTCACATTTTCCCAATTGACCCACTTCTTACCCCCCCCCCCCCATTTTTCTCCCCCCCTACTTCCCCCCCCCCCCCCACCCCCCCCCCCCCCACTTTCCCCCCCCCCACCCCACCCCCCCCCCCCACCCCCTCACCCCCCCCCCCCCCCCCCCCCCCCTTGTTCAGAAGAGTCTGATCCGCCGACTCGCTCTTTTTAGCGCACATTGGTCCTCCTCTTTTTTGTCCGGCTGACCTGAGAGCCGTCCACCTTCCCGAACGGTTTTCGCCTCTTTTGATCGCGCGCCCTTTTTTTCTCCCTGTGATCGGGGCTAGGTGAGTGGACCGCGCCTTTTTTCCCCTCCGACCCCGCCCTCGCGCAGCGAGCTGTCCCCCGCCGACGTGCCGGACCCTGGGCGCTCTTCCTCCCCGGTCAGCTGCTCCTTCCGGAGAGCCATCCGCCAGAAGAACTGTGATGTTGCCCTTGCGCTAAGCTTTCCCCTTTTTCGCTGACGCTGCCTTTGCACGCCTTTTTAGTGACTTTTCCCGCCCTTCATGGGCTAACTTTCCGCTTTTTTTTCAGGACACCCCCACCCCCGCACAGCGTGTTCGGCCTGACTGGTCTCTTCGGTGCCGGACTTCCATTTGAGGTTTGACGCCCCTTTTTCCGCGAGGGTCAGTCCCCCCGTCCTCCTTTTCCCTCCCCTTTCCCGAGGACTCCGTTGTCCCGCCCCTTTGTTAGCTCAACAGACGCTTGACTTTGACGGTCCTGTTCTGACCCTTCCCCAGATCTTCCGTAAAGCGCGGTTGGAGGGTAAGCTGGCCTGTTTCGAGATCTTGTTTTTCAACTGGAAAAGGTGACGTTGCCGTCGTGCTGTAGCCCGCGATTTTGTCACATCCCGCATGCCCTTGTCGTTTCTTCGTACTTCGTTGGACAGGCATCCTTAGTATCGCCCCCAGGATTCCCGTGCCGTCGGACGATCACCGGCGGAGGAGTGTCTTCGGCACGCGCTGACCGGGCCATTTCACCCCCCCCCTTGTTGCGCAGCTGGCAGACCCCTGCCGCCTTTTTTTTCTCTTGACGATTCTCAGTTTCAAATTCCCCGAGTTTTCTTGTCCTCTAGACGTTAAACACTCTATGGACTGGGCGCCGGTCGGCGGTCGTACAGGCCTTTTTTTAGGAAGGTTTACTCGAAACCTCACCTTGACTCTGTGCCGACGAGCTTTGGTACCGCTGCAGGGAGTTACCTTCGCCTTTTTGCTCCCTTTGCGGCAGGTCCTATCTTTTAGCACTTGTCCCGACCCCCTTTGCGTTGTCTTAAGACGTGCCCCCAAGAAGTTTGCCCTGTTCGTGTCGGTAAACAACTTTTCCCGGCGGCTCCGTGCAGGGCATGCATTACGGCTTGTTCTCTGCCGTTCCGGGCCCCTTTGCGACCTCAGTCTGGGTCAAGGCTGATCCCTGTACTCGGTTCAACTCAAATCCGTCGCGTTTTGTTCTTCTTGCCGTTTTGACAGCAGAAGGTTTTGGATCCGATGCTTTGTTTTTTCCTTTGTTTTTGTGGCTGAGCTCGCGGTTTTTTTCTTTATGGCTTTTTCTGGTAATGCAGGTGGGTTTCCCCCCCTCTTCCGAGATCTGACGGGATGAGCTCTCTGATCTCAGAACCCACCTTTCGCAGCGTCAGGGTCAAGGGATTGACAGGCCCTCTTTACAAACCCCTCCCTTTTAGCTCACGTTCTTTTTCGTATTCTTTTTCCTCCCCACCTTCCTTTTTTTTTGCACCTGAGGTGAACTACTTTTTTTGAGTGGACGACGCTTTTTTTTCCCTTCTCTACGGTACCTGAGCCCTGGGGCGGTTTTTTATCTGCTGTTGAAGGTGCCGGACAGCGGGGTCCCTACCGTTGTTTCCCGACTTTTTTTTTTCCGGTCCCTGTTGACGGCTCTCCTTTTTTTCCTTGTCGGGGAGGTGGAGCCAGGCCAGAAGAGAACGGCCCGAGTGGATGTTTGCAGGGCGTTGACACCCGACTTTGGTCTTTCTTTGGTTCTTCTGTTTTTGGTCGAACACTTCGTTCACTGCCTGTTTTTCTTTTTTCCCGCTGCTTCCAGGAATTTTCCCTTCGCCGGGTCAAATTTTCACTTCCCCTTTTGGCTCCCTACGCACAAGACTCCTCCCCCGGCAAGTGCGTTTGCCCTTCGTTTCCATGCTGCGCGCGATTGCCTCGTTTCGGTACGTGGTGTCTCAAGCCTTCCCATTCGGTCTGGCGTGCCCACGACCCGCGTTTGTGAAATTTTTCCCTTTTTCCCCGGTGCCTGCACCGAACCGCGGTTACTATCCTTCTTTACACTCTCCCTTTTTTTTGTTTTGAGAGATCATTTTCCTCCGTCTGGTGTTTCCTTCCTTCACCATTTACCCGCACGGTAACGGTCCCCCCTACCCCGTTTCACTACCGGCTCTTTTCCTTACCCCCCTCCAAAACTCGCCCACAAGTAGGGCCCAAGCGCCCTGCCAGTCTTGAGCGTCCGCCTCCCCCCCCTTTTCTCCCTTCCGCGTCTGTGGTGCGGCATCTTCCCCCCGTGTTTTGTCCTTTTCCTTCCCCTTCCTTCGACGCATTTCGTGCCTTTAAGAAGAGTTTAACGATGACCCATCCCCTTTTTTTCCCCAGTCCGTGTTCGACCAACAACCTCCCCCTTTCCCCCCCCTCCTTCAATGCCACGTAGTTTTCCCACGCCCTGTCCTTTTCTTGCTTCATTTTTTTCCTGTCTGGAGTCTCCCTACTTGAAGTACGAATTCCCCCCCTTCCTCCTCCCAGGACCGCACCCCTCCAGTCGGTACAAGGTTTCCGTTTCACGTCCCCCGATTACGGCCACTTTCCAATACGACCTTCTCACGTTCCTCCCCTCCAGAACTTCTCGTCCTGGTCAGGTCGAAGTCCACCAGAAAAGGTCAGGGCCTCCCCTCTGGTCGTCACCTCGTTGCACCTTCCCTCTCCGCGGATTTCTTTTAAAAAAGCTAGACTCCCTGACGGTCGTTGCAGAGTCCCTCCCTCCCTACTCCCCCTTGTCACCCGTTTTCTGGAGAGCGATTTCACGTATTTTTTTCGACCGTACGGAGGCAAGTCTGAGCCTTAAACAGTGCACCTTCTCCCTACCCCGGGAACAACCGTATCAACTCCCCTTACCCCTCTCGAGCTTGACCACAAACCTTCACCCCTTTTCCCCCCACGGTATGCGTCAACTATCGAGACCCAGTCCCTCCCTTTCCTGACGTCCCTCAGACTTTTTCAGCCTCCGCCCGGCCAATCCCCTCCCATCGCACTCCCTTCCCCCCTCCCCCCTGAACCCCCGCCCTTGTCCAGACCCTGACACCCCTTCCGTCGCGCAGACTTCCTTCTGCCCCCTTCGGTATTCCGGAACCTTTGTCTTCCTCGACACGACGACTTGTAGTACCCTTGTGGGCCACAGTTTTCACCACCACTTTTGCAATTTTACGCGCACAGTCCTTCCCCTCCCGACTCCCGTTCACGTGAGCCGGTCACAAGGTACTTCCAGGAAGCGGTCCACCCCTTTTCCACCTTTTCACAGTTTTTTTCTTTTCGATCCTCCCGTCCTTCGCCTCCTTCGCGCCCGCGTGCCTTCTCCCTTTCCCTTTCAGGGGACACGCGCTATCTTCACATACTCCAGTCGCCACCTTCTCTTCATCCCTCTCCCACGATTTTATCTCAGCCCTGGCAGTCGCACCATTTGAAGCCGGGGAAAAAGCCCTTTTTTTGGTTCCTGTCCCTCTTCAGCGGCTTTACTACTACCTCCTAAGCCTTGATTGATCTTACGCTCACACCGTTCCAGGCCGGTTGGGTCCTGATGTGGCTGTCCCGCTGGCCTTACCGGACAGGGCTTGGGTCGTCCGCAACTTCCCGCTGATGGTTGATACCCTTCCCCCCTCGCTTTGCTACACTGGTCCCTGAACATCGTTTCACCTGCCTTCCTTTTTCTATCAAGGTCTCCGGTCCCTCCTCCTTTGCAGCTGCCACACACGGATCCCTAGCATTCCTTTCTTAACTTTTGACGGCAAACGCCTGCATGTCACCGGCCGCCGGCTTCTGCTCTACAACGTTACGTCCCCCGGCTACCTCGTCCCTTTCCTTTTCTACAGGCGGAACCTTCGGCGGGTTCCCTAAGCGGTCGGCCCCGGTAGCGTCAAACCTGTATCGTATGGACCATTGGCTTCCCGCCCTCCTTGCCTTCTCCCCTTCCCCTTTTTTCCCTCACGGTGCCCTGTCGCTTCAGGTCCCCCCGACTGCCCTCAGTCATGGGCGGGCTTTCCTTTAACAAGGACGTCCCGCTTTTTACATAAGTCAGCGAGACGTTCTGCTGAGCGAGTCCTACGGGCAACTCAGTTCTCCTTTCTTGTTTTTGGTAATTTGCAGATTCTCGTCCCACAGGCTTAAGAGAAATAAGACGATTTTGGGAACTAGGCGGTTTCCGGCGCTCCCTTTGAGCTGCATGAGGTTAGTCTCAATGAGAGGTGCTTGGACACCCCCCCTGCATTTCTTTGGCGCCACCCTCCTCCCCCCTCGGCCTGTCCCCCGCATAAAAGCTGACACTCAGACCTCTTTCAACCTACTTTAAAACCGTTTTTCCTTCCCACCATCTGTAGAGTGAAGGAAAGGGGCAGACATGTTGTTGCGGGTCGCTTTCCAACCGAGCCCCTTCTTCGGCTTCGCCTACGACGTGTTGATATTTTTGAGAACTTAATTCACCTCTTTAACCTTTCTGGACTTTTTTTCAAAAGGGGCCCTCCTCGGCCCAGCGGTGTTTCGCGGCCGTACGATTTTGATCTCCCCTTTCTTCCTCTTTGGGAAAATTTGCACCTCTTTATTTCAACATTCGACCCAACCTCGAGACATGGTACTGTCCGCTTTAAATGTCGGCCCTTCGGTAGTTTTTCGTCGTCACCTGGCGATACTGGAGCCTGATGTCCTTTCCTTTTTCGTTTTCCATGTAAGCGTAAGTGGGGACATTTCCGTTAGTCCAAGGAACATGTTTCTGCCCCCTTCCTTCCAGGTTAGCTCCTGGACGAGACTGAGGCCGAGGTTTTTTTCCACCCCCCTTCCCCTTGCCCCTCCCCGGCTTTCCCCGTCCCCTTTCTAGAAGGCGTCCCTTCTTCTCGTTTTTCTGCCTCGGGCGATGGCACCTCCCCATGCTCCGGTAAGCCCTGACTAGGCGGTCAGGTACGACTTTCGCCTACTATGGCCTCCCTTCCTTGTCGACCCTTTATCTTTGGCTATACCCTCTTCACAGCCCTGTTCCTTCTTTGTAGGTAGAGTTTGTAGACTGCCTTCGTCGGCGGAGTTTTTGTCAGGGGATATCTGCTGACTTCTCTACTGTGACAGGGCCCTGCTGAGTGAAAATTACATCAAGGGGGTTTTTCTGGGTACGCGCACGAAGCGCCCGCGCCGATGTTTTTTCAGTTTCCCGCCTCGGCCTTTCTCACGATCCCGTCAAGACTACTCGGACTCTCACTTTATGCTTGGCCCGAGTGTCTTCTTCCCCTCTCGTTACGCTTCATCTGAACTTCCTTCTTACCCCTGGCTTTCTTACGATATATATTATTTTCTAACTTTTTTGTTTTGATAGATCTCTCTTTAGCAACTTAGAACCTCTTCTCTCCCCCCCCTTCCCCCTCGGCCGGAAGTCCTCGTCCGCTCTGCCACTAAAGTGAGACCAGAGGAATTCATGTAGACTCAGAGTAGAGGCCTTCGATCAGGATTTCCAATGCAAAAACAGATTCTACTTTCCCAGTTTAGTGCGTTTCCCACCAGTCTCAAACAGGGCTGACTTTCTGCTCCAGCCCCTGCCCTTTCACCTTCCCGATGCCTCCTCCCCCCTCTTACCTCCTCGCCTCCGAAGAGTTCGGGACATCCCCCATATAAAGAACCCTATTCTCTTTTTTCTCTCCAGGGTATCGGCAACGTTCCGTCGCCTCACGGTCTTTTGACTTCTCCCCCATCTCTTGTAACGTTGACAGAGAAGAGTCATTTATTCGTTCCCCCTCGCCTGTCATCCCCTCCCCCCCTTATTGATTCTTGCTTTCTCCGTGGGATTTGAGCACATAGGGGGCCGGGAGGACGAGTTCCTGGTGTGGACAGTTTTACAGTCCCCTTGAGCTTACGGCTCCTCCAGTGCCCTCTTTTGCATGAAAAAGAGGAAGAGAAGTTACCCCCTTGAACTGTCCCTCACAGTGCATTCCTCCCCTAGTACCCGTCTCCTTTCCGGTCTTTCATAGTGAGTATTTTCAGAAAAAACTCTCTGTTCCAACTTCCAAGTTCTCTGTACATTCCGAGTTTTAGGGTCTGGACTGTGGGCCAGGGAGTTTTATTCCCCACCCTTCATCTTTCTTAATTATTTTATGCCCGGCCCACCGACTTTTTTAGGTCACAAACGTCGTACCACCTTTTACCCTCCCAGAGACTGATGGTGAACTTGCCGTTTCTTTCCCTCCTGATCACCCCATTATTTTTCTCCGCTCCAGCCGCTCTGTTCGCGTCGAAGGCACTGTTTGCTGAGCCCGTCCTTTGTCGCTGCATCGGTGACTTTGCCCATCCCTGACCAGGTTGATGGACGATTTTTATCACTCGTTAGACTTCCCTGATATTGGTTCATCTTTCGTTTTTTTGTTTTTCCCCCGCGCCTCTTCTTGGTTTACTTTTCACCACCGTCCGGTCGGCCCGTGCTCAGAGGGGAAAGGGCGACTCGCTTCAGCACGAGTGCCGTTTGCACCCCTCTTCTTAGGGGGAGATCCTCCGGTTGACGATTTCAGATGCAATTTCACCGACCCCCCCTCTACAATGGAGTTAATTTCTCCTCCCTGCTTTACCTGTCCTCGCCTAGTGACCGCTCCTGCCGGTTTCTTAGTGCCCTCTCCAGCGATTGTCCTACACGACGTTTGACCGTTTAGCTGACAGGGCCCCAGGTTATCAGGTCCCAGACTGTCCCGATGATTCTGCCGGCTTCCCGCCACTTTTTCCCCTAGGCGTCAGTTTACGCAGAATTTGACACGTTCTTTTCCTACCAGACTCATGTGCCTCATCTTTCTGCTGGCTAGAAGCAGTAAGTAGCACATTTGCCCGAGTTCTTCATTTCCCCCCCGACCGCCCGCTGCCGGTGATTTCTTCCTCCCCCGGTCCACTTGAGTCAAGCAGATCGAGGATTCCATTCCGGTTTTGGCTGTTTCAGGAGCTTGCTTTTCCCTTATCCCCCTTTGTAGTTTTTTCGGCCCTTCCATGCCGGGCCGTCTTTGAAGCTTCCTGTAGCACCCTCTCTGTTTTGACCATAGGTCCAGTGCCTTCCTTGGCTTTGGACCCTACGTAGGGCCGTTTGACGAGTCAATCCCTCCGGGGTCGGCCATGTGAACCCCGCACCGTCCGGTGCCTGCTGTCCTGCTCCACGGCGTTGCATTCTTGAGGCCCCCCTAGATGACCCGCCTTTGCCGGCCCACCCCCTCAGTTCGCTCCCGTCCTTCATGATCGGGGGCGACTGCCTTTTTCTTAGAGTTCCCTTTCTGAGTGCGCCTGTCCCCAGACCACCATCCGCTGATAATTACGACTCGGTTCCGCTAGTTTTTTCAGTTTCCCCCATCGGACGTCCCCCCCCGGTTTACAGCATTATTCGTCAAGTCGCGGCTTATGCTACCCCCCCGCCCCCAGGAATCTTTCGTAAGGTGAGGTACCTCCTTCTTACCTGTCATGAGAATAACGTTGCCTCTCGGGCTATCCACTTTCTGTAGGCCGTTTTCTCGTCCCCAATCGTGAGTTTGGAGTGAAGGTACGGTGTTGCCCAGACTTTTTCGCTTCGTCGGTCTAGGAAACCACGTTTCCTTCGAACCGGAGATTCCGTTTGGGGAACCCGGCTTTCCCTATTCCGGACCTGGCGGCTGCTTAATTAGGGGTCTGTTCCAAGGGGAGCGAAATTCCTTTTATGCCTTCAATCTATGGCGTTTTCTTTAAGAGGCGGATTTTTCCCCCTTGAGGCCCACCGCGGCCTTATCCGTTGACCTCCTTGTGTTAGAAGACCGTTAGGGACCCGGTGTTGCGCCGTTGTGTTTGACCTTCTTGCCCCTTTCCCCTTGAGCTTTGATGATTTTTCTCCAGCGGGATGGCGAGGTCCCTTCTTCCATCTTTCTCCCTCTTGTCTTTCCGCTTTTTTCCTTCCTTTTTCTCCCCAGACACCGTCCGCCGCGGAGTTTCAGTGATGTCCTCCCCTCTTTCAAAAAGAAGGATCGAGTCGGAAGCGTGGTCAGAATCACTTCCCTTGAACGGGCGTGCGCCCGTCGGTGCCCTCCCATTCTGGGTCTGTTTCCGTAGATTTAGTGGTATTCCCGTCTCCCTACTGTAGTCCGAGCTGTAACTTTTTTTTGAGGTTTTTTGCCGATGAGTTCTTGCGTGCAGGTGCCGGGCTCGTTTGACTTCCCCCCTTCCAGAATGGTCGTGGTCCGGTCAGGCCGTTGACATGTGACCCCGGTGTGTCTTGCTTTTTTCCTGCGTCGCCCGGAGCCTCCAGCGCAGTTATCCCTGTTCAAGATTCTTTCCGTTTTTCCCCCGCATTGCTGTTCTTCTGGGGTTCGGCGGGTTGTTTTTCGAACACGGCGTTTTTGAGGCCGGTCTTTTTTTTTACTCTCCTCCCAGTGTCCTGTTCCCCCCCCGTCGCCTCTTTCCTTTCCATTTCCTTTTTTCTTCCCCCTCCTCCCTCTCGGACGTCGTACGGATGGCCCTGGCGCCCCGTGACAGATCTGTTCCCGGTTCCACCTCGGTTCGTTTGTCTTTTTTTGTGACTCCCTCACCCGGCTTCGTGTTTTTGTGCTGTTTTGTCCGAACCCGTGTTTGTTCGACCTTCTCCTTCCCTTTCTTAACGGTGATGATTCCCGAATCAGACCGCGGAAGGAACTCTTCCCTTCTTTTTCCTCCTCCCCTTCCACTTTTGTGTTGTCTTCCACTTCTCGGTCTTCTTGAGCAGGTCCATCACCCCTAGACGCCCCCCTCCCGTTGTACCTCCCCACTTTGTTTTTCTTTCGCCTTTCGTTTTACTTCCTTCTCCACCAACCTCACCCAACAAGACTCCGGCACAAGCCAGCCTGTCCCTTCACGCGCCGCTTTTAAGTCCGCTCTTGGGCGTCCGGTAGAACACTTTTTCCAGTTCCCATTTTCCCTTCTGCGACGGGTCACTCCTGTGTGCCGAAGAGTTACCAGCTGACCCCTTCCGTTCAAAGCGTGTTCTGACCCCCCGCCGCCCCAGCCCAGCCCCCTTCAAGTCTTTGTCAACTCCTGGTACACTTTGGAAAACTGACTGCGCGCTTTTTCTTTCTTAGCGACGTCCCAGCCCTCTCACCTTGAACACCCGTACAAGAGTCCCCCTGATGACCGCAAGAAAAGCGTCCGGTCCCGTTTTTCCCTTTCAACCCTCGCTTCCGTTCACCATTCAACGCCCCCTCAAATAACCTCCCTCCCCCGACCGCCCCCAAACAGTGACGTCGTCTCACTTCGGGCCCCCCTGAAAATTGTCGTCAACTCCCCCTCCGGCACTGGTCCGTCCTTCGTCGGTGTTATAGAGATTATGAACTCACTACAGACAGTTCTTCCCCTTGTCTTTTTTTTCTCTTTCTTCAGACCCCCCTTTTCCCTTTTTGGAGGCTGGTTTTTACTCGGCCCCCTTCCTCCTTTTACCGCGTTAGTCCGCTTTACCTGGGAAACGCGACCAGCCCCCCTTTCCAACGTATCTTTTCCACTTCACCTGCGATATGGTACACAACATCCCCGGCCCCCCCCTGGTACCACCCCCTGTCCGGCCGCCCCCCTCTCCCTTTCAACGATGCCCCCGTCCCGGCCGGACCGTCCCTAAGCTTGCGTTCCTCCGGTCCGCCTCGGTCCATCCCTAAATCCCGCTTATCCCCTTCATCCTCCCCCCGATCCCACGCCTTTTTCATAACCTTCCATTTCAGCGCCGGTCCTGTCAAGGTTCCTTGCCCCGGTCCCTTCCGCCTGCCGTTCCGTTGATTTCCTCCGACCACGCCACACTTTACCCCCCTTCCCTTGGGCACTTTTTTTTCCCCCCCTTTGCACGCCCCTCTGGTATATATGTTCGCGACCCTGCCGACACGGGTGCCCCCCTTGACCGAACAGTCCTTTCTCTGTTCTCCCAGGTTCAAGTCCCTCCAGTTCCAGCGTCACCTTAACCCTTAGGCCAATATTTTCCCCTTTTATCCCCCCCCCCCCCCTTTTTCGATCCCTTTCACCCTTCGCAGCCCTTTGACTCTTGACGCTCCTCAGTAGCCTGTACCTATGCGAGGGGAACCTCCTCTTTCCCTGCAGCCTGCCTGGTCGGTTGACTCGAAAATCGACCTCTTGCCCTTTTCTCCGCATCTAGCCAAGCGTCCCCTTTTCCAGAGTTCTTTGAGCATCATGTGGTGGGGCCTTTCAGCGGTCAGCTTCATGTTCTTCACGCCTAGGAACGGTTCTAGTAAGAGCTCCCCGCTCTTTCTTTGGTAGACCCTCTTTTAGGCCGTGGCGTGCCCTCCCCGGTTTGATGTCACCCTAACAATGACTCTATGGGCTGTTTCAAGACCTCGCTGGGGGTAGGTAACCTCCAGATCACCTGCACCCCGTTTCCCTTTACATCCAGATACTTTCTCGGGAAAAAAAGCCCATCCCCCCTGACCCTCCCCCCCCTTGCCTTACTTCTCTTTCCCTGGCCTCCGGTATCAAGTTGACCAGTTCCCAAACGCCGACCACATTACGCGGTTTCTGATCCCGACAACAGGCGGCAACGGTTACTCCGCTGTCCCGCTTTCCCACTGCCACCCTTCCTCCCTTTCCGGGCTTCCCCCTTTCCTCGCCACTTTAGCGTAACCTTACGCCTATGGCCCCGTTTCTTACGAAGGCCCCCCCCTCCTTTTCTAAGTCGTGCTGAACACGCTTGCCTGTCCGCACAGCGGACACGCTTTTTTTCTCCCTTCCTTTTTTCTGTTTCTACTCTTCCGGCGCTGGTCACTTTTCATCTTCAATTCAGTCGCGGACGCCGGGCAACTCCCCCTTTCTCGGTTGTGTTTTTTCTTTTACTTCCGCCGGCGGCAGCGCACCCTGACGACTTTTCCGCGGCCCTCTTCCTTTTTCCCCGGTGCTTTTTCTTGTCGCGCGGCGACATGGCCACGGTAATCATTTTTGTCTTTCCAACACCTCTGCTTTCAACCTCAGGCATGACGAGCTTGACCACCCTCCCCCCGATCACCTCGACTCTCTTCCCACCTCTTCCTCACTTTCCTTGGCCGTCACACCCCTGAGGTCTCCCCCAGCGCCCCCCCGACGGGGCGAACCCTTGGCTCTTCACACCCCCTCTTCACCCTGCGCCTTCTTCGGCTCGCCGACGGTGTGCTCGTCTTCCCTGAGCCCTTCCTTTCCCCCCCCCCCTGGCTCGGGTCTGTGGTCCTTTTATCCCTTTTCTTACGACGCTTGCTCGTTTTGGGTCCGGGTCCAGAGTACGACTTCGCTCACCATCGTGCAGCCCTCTTTTTTTGCCCACGCACCTCTTCTGTTCCCCCCATGGAAACTTCCTACCCCCACTCGTGTCCGTTTCCTGCAGCGTGGCCCTTGGGCGGCCCGGTCGGTGTTGAGCGTCCTCTCTGTTCTCTCCCGGCCCTGAGACCGGGACCGGTGCGCCCTGCGCCTGCCTCTTTCCCCCCCGGTACCACCCCCCCCCCGTTCGCTCCCCCCCCCCCCCCCCCCCCCCACCCCCCCCCCCCACCCCCCCCCCCCCACCCCCCGCGCCGCTTAAACCACTCTCCCCGTCTCACCGGTCACCCCTGAACTGTTCTGCTGCCCCGCTTGTATACTTCCTCCTTATTTTTTGCCGTCCCCTCCTTCTGGTCCCTTGGTTATCACCACCTCCCCCCCGGTCCCCTTCCCCGGGGGTGCTCACCGATCCCACCGTTCGCCGCCTCCCCCCCCCGAGTTATCTTACTTTTGCTCATGAGGGCGAGGGTGCACGCAGGCGACGGCTCCTTCCTGCTCTTTTTTTGTGTCATCGACCTTCCGTTTTGGATCAGGCGCCACAGGTGCGGTCGCCCATTGGGCCGATAACATGGTCCCTCTCCCAGCAGGCGGCGAGTTTCTTTTCGGGTGATGTGGCCGACCTTTTTTTCCTGGCGGGGGCGGGACTTCTTGACTGTCGCCACTCGGTAGACCTTTACGGGTGCCGTCTCTCTCCCTTCGCCCGGGTCGCTCCGGGAGCGACGAAGCTTCCCCTTTTTTCTCAGCTGGTTTTTTTCTTACCGCGCCGCCGACTGCTCCTCCAGCGCGACAGCCTCGCGTTCTGTCACCATTCTGTTTCCTTGCAGGGGATTGGTCGAGGAGTGTCTCTTCCGCGGAGTCCGAGGGCAGCGACCTGATGGTTGGTCGTTTCCCTTTCTTATTTTTTTTTTCCCTCTCTCCTTTTTTTCTAGACGAGATTAGAGCTTTCCTCCCCCAGCATTTCGTGTCCATAGTCCCCTTCTCGGAAGAGCAAGTCCCGACACGACCTCCCTTTCCAAGCATACTTTTGTCTCTTTTTTTCGCTTTTTCGCGGCCTCGCGGCGGTCCACTGCCACACCCCCAGCGCGCGACTTTCCTTTCGTGACCTTCCCCAGGCGCAACTTTTTCTTTGCTCCGGCCGGTCCCTTCTCCCCGCGAAGCCCCCTCGACACAGAAGTCCCTGCCCTCCCCCCCCGCACCGCCTCCTCTCCAGTCTTTCTCCCCTCCCCTCCCCCCTGCACTTCTCCGCTGTGCTCAGGGTTATCGCCCGAGACGGGTCGGATGCACTTGATCTGCGCGTCTTCTTCCCTTCCGGATGTCACCAGTCGCCGGCATTTTTTCCGCCTCTTGCCCTCGCCCCTAAGGCAGCCCCCCGATCCGGAGGGCGGAATGGCGGCTCTGTTTTGAAGGGTATCCCTTGGGAAGGGGGCCGAGGGGGGGTGGTGACCCACTTGCCGGCCTAGCCTTCTTGATTCCCGTGAAGAAAGTTCCTTTTTTTAGCAACATGGTCCCTTCGTTACTTTTACACCCCGGCACGGTACTTTGGCCAAGTGACGTGCCCGACCCGTTTTTGCCCCCGTCATCCACCTTCGGACTCTCTCCCGGTATGGAGCCCATGAAAGCCTTTCCGACCATGTGTTCCAGAGCTGGCACGTAAGTGAACGATTTGTTTGGTTTTTCCCTCCTTTTTTGCCCTTTTCCGAGGTCGTGGACCCAACTCGTTAAGCACGTATGGTCCTCCTCCGTCTCACTTGCCCTTCACCTGCATTCCTCCCTTTGTACCGCCCCTCGAGATTGTTTTACCTTTCCTTTCTCCTTTGCAGCCTTCGTGAGGCACAGTCTGCTTCTCCCCCTCCGCATCTCCCCCCCCCCCCCCCCCCCCCCCCCCCACCACGAGGCCCCCAAACCACCCCTTTTTTTTTGCACGATCTTCCTTCTTCCCGTTTTGGTCCTGACGGTTTGTGGGTCGATTGACATCGTTCGTGACGGGACCCTACCTACCGTTTTTTTTACTCGAGGTGACGTTCGCGTAGATGGCCTCACGTTTGATTCCTTTTTCCTGCTAGATTCGTGGGCTTTTTCTTTTCCCCCGAGATCTAAAAATCCAATGGTCTCCCCTGAGCCCGATGCCCGGCCGCGCTTACTGCTCTTTACTCCCTCGTGTCAGGTCTTTTTTAGCCGTTACTTGATAGTCTTCAAATTCTTTCCCCCTCCCCCCCCCTGACCTGTCCGCTCCCCTCCTGTGGACTTTTTTCCGTCTTTATCTGAAGAAACTAGCACTCTGGGCTAATCCTCCTCTCCCCCCTCATTTCCCTTTACTCGTTCCCGCTATCTCATGGCCCGCAGTTTTCGTGCCCGGAATGACTATTTTTCCCCGGCTTGATCCCCCTTTTCGGCCCTCGTTTTTTCCCTTGTTGCCCCTATCCGAGTTTCCTCCTTATTTGTCACCGCGCCGACCGACTTTCCTCTTACTTCCCCCCCCCTATTGACTCTTTATGTGCACTTCTCCTTCCTTTTCGAACTCGCTCCTGAGCTTTTTGATTTGCCTTGTTTTTGTTCCCACTTCTAGACCCCCCCCGACGCCTGTTGGCATTTTACCAATTCCGCGGTTGGATGGTTTCCTTTCTTGCTTTTCGCCCCTAGCCACTGATCTCTTTTAGTAAATGCCCTTTCCTGCATGGTCCATGCGTGGCTTATGTCCGCGAGGTTCCGATCGATACCACGGCTTAATTTTTTTATCCCTTCCACTTTTCAGTTTTTTCTTGCTGGCGACGTGCCAGCGTGGTCGTCCCTGAGCATCCGCACCTCTTGTTAGCTTCCCTTTTCCGAGATTTTCTATGTTTTAGTTATTCCCAATCCCTCTGAATCTTCCGGCAACCACCTTTTCCGGAATTCTGCTTCTCTCGCCTGAAGGCGTCTAGTCCTAGGTCGTTCCGAGTAAAACTCGCCACCAGGCCTTTTCTCTGGACGCTCTCGTTCCCTTATATTTCAGGACGCCGGCGGGTACTTTCCTTTGACAGAAGGGTCCGGTCTTGTGCTCGTACATCCAACCGGAATTAGGTGATGAATTTTGACTTCAGACTACTCGCTTACCTTTATCCCTTTTCTGCCGGGGTAGGACCGTTGTAGTTCGGGTCTCCCCCCCTCTTTTTTAGTGACTTACGTGCCCAGACTTTTTCCCTCTTTTTTCCCTTTCTAGGCCAACTTTTTTAGGCCCCCCTTCTTACGGGCCCGGGCCTGATGGACGTGTCCTTGCACAGTCTTCCTGTCAGTTTCTTTCCCAACGATTTATCTCCATCCATTTTTCTTTTTCAGAAGGATCTGTTGTCCGAGCGGACTGTCAAGGAGTGCCGTCCTTGCAGGGACTTGCTTTTACTCCTTTTTGGAGCTAGTTTTGACAGGTTTTGCCGTCTTTGTTAATGATAGCCTTTTTTTTTTTGATGAAGGTGTTTCTTTCTGGCCTTTTCCCCTTTTCCTATTGTAGACCTCTTACGGACGATTCCTCTTTTTCCCGCTCCAGAGTCCTTACCTCTTTTAGGGCGGATGCCCCTTTTCAAAGACCGCTCGGAGTCGGTAGTTTTTTTTGGTTTAAGAATCACTAAACTCCAGTCAGGTCCGTTTCCCGATTTACGACATTTGGAGTGGCAGAAGATGTTTCTTGGTTTTCCCTTCGCAGAACGGACGCTTTTGTTGCGGGTGGGCTGGACGCGTGAACTGTTCCTTAAGCCCGAGTTGACCGTCACGACCGGCCTTTTTTTTTGAGGCTCAGCCGTTTCCGTCGGGATCTTTTTTCCTTGGTCTTCGCGTCCCGTTTTGCCAGGACCTACGTCCTCTTTGAACTCTTTTTCGTTGACCCCGTCACTGGAGGTTTTTCCTGTTTTTGATTGTTTTCAGTCAACGGGTTTGACGGCCTGTGTTCACTTACGTGCTTCTTAAGTTCTCCTGCGTCTCCCTTTCTGCGTGTGTCTACCGACTACCAGCTCGGACTTCTCAATTGAGTTAGCGTCTTCTTGGAGGCGGTTTTGTGCCGAGTCGGTTTTGTGTGGTTTTCCGAATCAAAAGTTCCGGTAGTTCTTTGCCCGAAGATGGGGACGCGACGGTCCTTTGTTCCCCCCCAAGTTGTTGAGGCCTGAACTACTAACTCTTTCCTTTCTTTCTTTTCCTTTTGTTGGAGATAGATCGTTGTTTCTTTGGCCTGTCCCTACCCCTCCACCATGGTCACGGCTAACTCCCTGTTTTCAGGGAACGTACCGGACTTTGTTTACTCTCTTCTCCCCCCCTAACCAACAGCCCCCCCCCCGGCCACCTCCTCATGGCTTCTCCTGAATAGTCCGCGCTGGGCTTCCTTTCTCCCTTTTTCATTCCCTTTTTTACCTGTATACTTCCCAACTCTTACCGCTCCACCTTGACCCGAGGTTTTTCCCCTTGACCCCCCGCGTGTTTTCGACCTGCGCAGAGTCCAGATTCACGCCACAAGCCCTAAATGGTTGTCAAATTCTTTTTTTTGAAACCAGCTTTTCCCCTAATTCCACTCCTGCCCCGGCTTTTTTCCTTTTTTCTACATAGCCGACCTCCACCGCAGCTCCGTCAACGCTACCCGCCCCCTCCACTTTTGTAATGGGACTTTCCCCTCTGTCTTTTCCAGGCAACCTTCCATTCACCTCGCTCGCCTTTTCCCAGCCTCCCCACGTGACGCTCGTCCCCTTTCGGTCTCCCCTTTCCCCCCCGACCCCTCGTCCTCCCCCCACTCTCCGGTTCTTAATAGTTTTTTTTTCACTCTCTCGGGGACTTCTTTTTCTTTCCCCCCCGTCATAAACGACTATTTTTGACGGTATTTTCGTCGGCGCGAGTTCAGCTTTTTCGTCACGGGTGTAGGAGGTGATGCGTTTTACGGTCACTCTCTGCCCCCCCAGTCCGCGTGAAACTTTTGAAGCCCGACAAGCCCCAGTTAACGGTAGTCCCCGGCCCTTCCACAACACAACTTTCCCCAACGGGTACACACGGGTCCGCCACCCTTTTCTCACCTTTCCCCCTTTTCCCTGCCCTCGACTTCAGTCTCCCTTTTATCTTTCTTTCCTCTCCCGCAGCCATCGCTTTCGGTCTTCGACTGACCATTCTCCCCTTTGTCCTATGTTTCCTTCGCTTTTGATTCCCGCTCCCCTACGCCTCTTGAAGTTCTCAATGACCGTCTGAGCCTCCCTGGTCCTCGCCGATCTACTTTTTTCCGGCCCGCGGCACCAACTGACGCTTTCCCCCCTTAATGTTTGCTGGTTGGATGTTGGTCTTCCCCAGCTCTGCTTCTCCTCCACAGTGACTCCA